>Ga0302303_10001484_pt1 | contig 15287 bp, 17 predicted proteins | sample III_Palsa_E2_1_FD_194542 | JGI IMG/M metagenome (GOLD analysis project Ga0302303, IMG submission 194542) | Peat permafrost microbial communities from Stordalen Mire near Abisko, Sweden - III_Palsa_E2_1 | ecosystem: Environmental > Terrestrial > Soil > Palsa > Peat permafrost | place: Sweden... | reverse complement strand
ATGATTCCTTTTTGTTTGGCTAAAATTAGCACACCTAATGTTCCGGTATATTGTAAATTTAATTGACTTGCCAGTTTACGGCCTTTCAAATCATCCAAAATCAATAATGGCGAATCAATTTCCATGGCTAAAGCAATAGCGCTGGCTTCGCCAATATCAACTTTCGAAAGGTAACTATCTTGTAATTTTTTATTAGTTACAGATTGTATATTAATCCAGCCAGGCAAAGTCTTGCCAAATTCAGCGGCTATTTCTGGAGTAGTTACAACGTTTTGATAAAGTGTCTGAAGGATTGGAAATGCACCTATTTTATCTAATAATATAAAGCAACTGGTGTCGGTAATTACCGCGCTATACTTTTGAAATTCTTGCGACATCGGCCATTACGTCATCAAAAGAATAATTTATATAATTAACACCATATTCAGCTAAAATTTCTGCAAATTCAGGCTTTGTCAAAGAGAGCATTTCAGCCGCCTGCCCCAATGATAGTTTACCTGATTCATAAAGCTTTGCAGCCAGGAACCGGACAGTATCATTATGGTTTTCTTCCAAAAAATCAGGAACCTGTATGGTGAGCGTAGTCATGATGATTCAATAATATATGGCTAATTTACAAATTAATAGTAATAATAATTGCATGACGATATTGTAATTTAAAAGGAACAGGAGTAAGGCTAATCATTACTAACCAATTCGTAACTCAAAAACCGCAGATTCCCTATCCTCTTAACTTATCCAGCAGGTCGCTCAATTTGTCGGCTTCTGCTTCGGTAAGGTTGTTTTTAAGCAGGTCGCGGCTTTTAAATTCACCGTCCATTTTGCAAAGTGTGCTCAGGCCCTCATCGCTTATGCGGATATCAACCGCGCGGCGGTCCTTAGTGTTGGTGCAACGCGAAACCAGCCCCTTTTGAACCAGCCGGTCAACAATTCGCGAAGCATCAGACATTTTGTCAATCATTCGCTCCTTCAATAAATTTACGGTAGCCGGCTTAGGGTATTGCCCCCGCAGTATACGTAAAATATTAAATTGTTGCTGCGTAATATTATACCGTTCAAATTCCGTACGCGTAAGGTTACTTAGCCAGCCCTCGGTATAAAATATGTTGATGATGGCTTTCTGATAACTATCCTCAAACTTCGAGCTTTGTATTTCTTCGTCTATCCGCATAATTAAAGATACAAATATCCTTATTATTTTTTAATTTGTTCGTCATGTTTGGGTTTTCCGTAATCCCAGGGGCAGTTAAGGCACTTATTTTTACAGCAGTAGCCACGTTTAAGGTGATACTCCTTTGTAAAAACCAGGTTGCCATCCTTGTTTATATAGTAATCAACGTTTTCTATCAGCATTAGTTCAGCAGTTTCACAAAAATATCATCCTTAAAGTGATTTTTCAAGTGTAAACCGTTACCATGCAGCGTCCATACCTGTTTGGGCTGCACCTGTTTAATGGCTTCTAAAATATCGTTCCAATCCACATGATCCGATATAAACAGCGTATCGTTCTTATTCACCTGCAAATTTTTCCAGCCCGAAGCAAACAGGCGTTTAACTCCTTTGGCGTTAATATAGCTATCAAACGTAAAGGGCGGCACAATATAAACGTATTCCAGCTGCTCCTTCATTAGTTTTCGGCCGTAAAGCTGGTATTTCCCCGGCGAAAAGCCCATTTTTTCATAAATGGCATTAATGGGCATAATGCGGTGATGCACCAGTATTTTCTTCTGAGGGGCATATTCAGTAATCAGTTGTATCAGGCGCTGACTTTTGCCCAAGCCATAAGCGCCAAGTAAAATGTTGATCTTAATATCATTCAGCTTTTTGATCTCCTCAACCGGGTCGGGATGCACAACCGCTGGGTCGGCAAAGGTGCTTTCCGTTATCAGCGCGTCGGCTTTTACCCATTCAATCGGTTCGCAGGTGGCATCTGGCTGTAATTTATAGTCGCCGGTGTATAAGTATCGTACGCCCTCATACACCATGAGCACCTGCGCCGAGCCCAGTATATGCCCGGCAGGTATAAAAGCAATCTCGACGCCGCCCACAACAAACGCTTGCTTATAAACCTCCACATTAAAAACCTTCGCGGCATTTTTACCATACCGCAGTTGCATAAACATGGCCGTAGCTTCGGTACAATAAGCCTGTACATTACCGCTGGTGGCATGGTCGGCATGGGCATGGGATATAACCGCAGTTTGTACCGGTTCTTTCGGGTCGAGATAAAAATCGCCGTATTTACAGTACAGGCCGTTGGTATTTATGGAAAGGAAATCGTCTTTGATTAGTTGGTTCATTAGTTCACTGGTTCATTAGTTCATTGGTTGTAAGTTTTAAAAAAGCTCAATAGCCCCATGATTTTCCACTGATTTTGTCATAGATAAGCGCTTATCTTAGCTTGTTGCTTATTTGGGCGTTTCCCGCTGATAGAAGCGGGGTCGGTCTGTACGCTCATACTACACAGGCTTTAAGCTTGGGCCGGTATCCGCTCCCATACCTAACGCGAAATCCGTCATGCACATTCTCCACCAAGCACCAATGAACTAATGAACCAGTGAACCAATGAACATGGAATGCAGCTTCAACACCTGCGGTATTACCAGTTCGGTGTTATCGTTTTTGATAGAATAATCAGCCAGTCCTAACTTCACTTCTTGTGTAAACTGTTTGCTATCCCTGCTTAAAATTTCGGCTTTACTCAATCCATCCCGCTCCATAACCCGGGCAACGCGCATATCCAACGGCGCGGTAATCATTATGGTTTTATCACACATTTTATACGAATCACTTTCGAAAAGTAAGGCTGCCTCTTTTAAAATATAAGGCGCGCCTACGTGTTGTGGCAGCCAGTTGTCGAAGGCTCTGAAGGTTGCGGGGTGTACAATAGCGTTCAGCTTTTGCAGCTCCGCCTGGTTATTAAAAACAATACCGGCAATGTGCTTACGGTTTAATGTACCATCGGCAAAGTAGGCTTCGGCACCAAAGTTTTCTTTAATGGCATCAACTAATATTGCGTCGTTCACCATTACCTTTTTGGCTTCGTCGTCGGCATAAAACACCGGGATGCCCAATACCTCGAATATTTTGCTTACAGTGGTTTTGCCACTGCCTATGTTGCCGGTTATTCCTACTTTAAGCATTATTTGCGGATGATAAAATCAATATTAGGCGGCTGTATACTAATGATTTTGCAAAATGGCGGCACACGGGTAAGCCTTACCGGTAAAGTGCTATACCCTTTTAAACGCCAGAGGTCAAGATCTGCCTGCGCTTCAAAAAAGTCCTCGTCTACCTCGGTATATTTTTTTAAGGCGATTATAAAGGTAACCTTAACCTTTTGCGGGAATATCTTTACGTTATAATAATCGCGGTTGTTCACCAGCTTTACCGGTATATCCAATGTTTTTTCGGTAAACTCATCCACCGGGACAACCACATCAATACTTTTTGGGTACATGGTCATATTGCCCTCGGTAACAGGCTGCAGGTTTAAGCTGGTGCGGATGGTTTCATTCACATTTCCCGCCGTTAATGAATCCGTATCCCATTCGGTTATTTTATCAATAAGGCTGCTCGGCCCCACCAAGGTAACAAAGGCTGGTTTAATAACGGCATTGTTTGATTGTGCAAACTGGCGCTGGTATCTTAACCCGGCCACCAGGCGGATGGGCACCCGTTTTACCATCCGGTTCGAAAAATCGAAATAAAGCGTATCGGGGTTAATAGATACGATGATATTATCCGTATCCCTATCATTAATTTGATTGAGCTGCGAATTAAGCACCACATAATTCTCTTTATCGAGCGATTGCAGATCGGCAACAATGGGCTTAACGGTAAAATTATAAGGATTGGATAACGTAGTAACTATCCAGGCAAGGGCGGCCAGTACCAGGCATGTAAAAAATGCCGATAATCGCCTTCGTTCGCCTGCGGATAATTTTACTATTGCCATTGTTTGAAGTTAAAGCTGAAAGGTAAAAGGATAAAGGTAAAAGGATAAAGGTAAAAACTGGAAGAAGAAAGCCATATTCAAGCGCTCTTTTCCCAATTTTTACCTTTATAAATTCTAAAGTGTCGGCAAGTATAAGCCGGTGCCTTACCCACTTACCTTTAACCTTTAACCTTTCACCCTTAACCTTAAACCTTAGCCGGCGTATTCATTGCCTTTGAGGCCTCTAACGATATAGCCGATTTATCATAACGGGTTTTATGCCCGCTTTCGTGTTCAATCAAAAAAGTTGTTTCGCCAACTTCGGCTATTTTGCCATGCGCGCCGGCGGTGGTAACCACTTTATCGCCCTTTTTTAAATCGTTAACAAAGTTCTTCTGGTCTTTTTGTTTTTTAACCTGCGGACGGATCATGAAAAAGTAAAATACTATCACGATCAGAACCAACATTACTATTTGCTGTGTACCCATTTGTATATATATTAATTAAATTGATTAGCTTATTTTTTTTGTAATACCTCGCCTACCAAATGCACCACATTTTGCGGCGGGTTGGTATTAGCAGTAATGGTTATCATTTTGTCCTGCAGGCCCATTTTGCCCAGGCTATTGAATGTAACTACTATCTGGCCACCCGCTCCCGGTAATATGGGCCCTTTTGGCCATACGGGTGTAGTGCAGCCACAACTGGCTACCGCGTTGGATATGATGAGCGGCGCTTTACCCACATTGGCAAAGTTAAACTTATAAGTTACCTTATCGCCTTGTGTTATTTTGCCAAAATCATGCGTTACGTATTCAAATTTCATGGCCGGCCCGTTTGACATTACCGGTGCCGTGGTGGTAACCGCCGCTGTGGTAGTAACCGTGCCGGCTGTAGCCGCCGCTCCCGCCGCCGCAGGCTGCGCTGCCGAAGAATCTGCCGTTTTTGCTGTTTTTGCCGGTTGATTACAAGCCGTTAAGATCATGCTGCCGGCTATAACGCTTAAAAAAAGTTTTTTCATGCTTTTATTCTATTAAACCTCTTCCTGTTTTGTGTATTTTTTGCTGGGCTTTCAGCTCTATCAAAATTTTGTCTAAGATACCGTTTAAAAACGAATTACTTTTAGGCGTACTAAATTCCTTCGATATTTCCAGGTACTCATTAATGGTAACCTTAACCGGCACCGATTTGAAGTTGAGGAACTCGGTAAGCGCCATTTTCATTAACAAAGTATCCATCATGGCAATACGCTCAGGTTCCCAGTTCTGGGTTTTATCGCTTATCATTTGCTGGTACTCCTTATCGTAGCGAATGTTTTGTTCAAACAGGTTTACAATAAACTCGCGGTCCTCTTCCCAGTTGCCGGTAACTTCGGCCAGTTTATTCTTTTCAAAATCATCAAAGGCAAAGTTTTTGAATGTTTTGGCTATCAGCGCCTGCAATACATCCTTATCAACCGGCCAAACGATAAACTTATCTTCAAAAACCTGTTCGGCTAATGATGATTTCAGTATCACTCTTTTAAAAATGAATTTAATAATGTCTTTATCGGTTTGGATGGTATCGCCGGTTTTTTGCAGATACTCGGTATACTCGGGTGAGTTTTTGAGGATGATAAACAGTGTTTTTACCAGTTCGGGCTCAAAGCTCCATTCAACCTTATACCTTTTTAAAGCGGTTAAATATTCCTTGTTATTCCCTAACGACAGGTAGAACCTGTTGGTTAATATTTTAAGGTCGGGGTTCAAATCCTCCTTGGTTGGCAGGTGCTTGTTGGCCCTTTCCCTGGCATCGTCTTCGGCATAACCCACTACTTCGGATATAAGCGACAGCATCCAGATATACATTTCGTATACCTTATCAATACTTTGCAATAAATTCTTTTCGTGTATTTTAATATCGCCGCCATTGGTTTGATGGTACGCGTACAACGCCTGTAATACTTTTACTCTTAAGTGCCTTCTGTTTAACATGTGTAAGAACGATTTTAGCTGCCTGTAGCGGCTGTGTTTAAATTATTGTTTTATTTAGAATGATGATTTTACTTTTTTTATGTCTGCTATTCTTTTCTCGGCAATTTTATTGGCCGCTTCTATTGATGAAATGTTTTCGGCCTTAGAAAGTTTTAAAACATTGCGTGTAGCGTCATAAATATTTTCGGTGAGCTGCAAAGTGCGTTTTTTGCTAAAGCCCATCAGCTCCGAATAGCAATTGATGAGCCCGCCCGCGTTGATCACATAATCCGGCGCGAATAATATGCCCTTATCAAGCAGCATTTGCCCATGTACCTGCTCATCCTCCAGCTGGTTATTAGCCGAGCCGGCTATAATGCCGCATTTCAGTTTTTTGATGGTTTGGGTATTAACCGTGGCACCCAGCGCGCATGGCGCGTATATATCGGCATCAATATCAAAAATACTGTTGTTTGATATGGCTTCGGCACCGTATTTTTTGGCTACCTGCCTTAAAAGTTCTTCGTTAATATCACTGGCATAAACCTTGGCGTTCTCATCGCGCAGCAGCCTTACCAGGTTTTCGCCCACATGGCCTATCCCTTGTACAATTATCGACCGGCCCGTGATATTATCATTGCCATAAAGCTCCTTTACAGCGGCTTTTATGCCCATAAATACACCTTGTGCCGCAATGGGTGCCGGGTCGCCGCTGCCGCCTATGCTTTCGGGTATGCCGGTAACATGCTGGGTTTCCATCCGGATGTATTCCATATCCTTAGGATTGGTTCCCACATCTTCGGCGGTAATAAATTCACCGTTCAGGTTTTTAATGAACCTGCCGAACTTGCGCAGCAAAGCCTCTGTTTTATCCTTACGCGAATCGCCGATGATGATGGCCTTGCCCCCGCCCAGGTTCAGGCCCGACATGGCCGCCTTGTACGTCATGGCTTTGGAGAGCCTCAACACATCCTGCAGGGCATCATGTTCGGTTTTATAGGCCCACATGCGGGTACCGCCCAAAGCAGGCCCCAGTGTAGTATCGTGAATAGCGATGATGGCTTTTAGCCCCGTATCCGGGTCGCTGCAAAACACAACCTTTTTATGGCCCAATGTTTCGAGCTGGCTAAATATGGGATCGGTCGGTTTCTGAAGCGGCATTATTAAATGACAAAGCTGTTTTCGTAGGCTTGCGCAAAAGTAGGTGTTTTTTTCGGAGTGGCAAAATTGATTAAAAAGTCCGGAAGACGGAAAGTTCGAAAGTCCGGAAGTTCAGATGACGAACAGATTGTAGTTTCGAAAACATTCCCATTTATTTCACTTACAGACTTTCAGCTTACGAACTTTTCCGACTTATTCCCTATTTTTGAGCTTTCGGACTTTCGGACTACCGGACTTTCGAACTCTTCCAAACATGAAAGATCTTGCTTACCTCAATAAATTCCTTTATAAATACCGCTGGCGGCTCATCCCCGGCATCCTGTTTGTCATCATCTCCAACGTTTTCGCGGTATTGCAGGCGCCGGTTATAGGTATGGCTTTTGATATGGTGGCCGATAACATCCACGTTTACCAGCTTTTTGCAGGCTTTAACAGGCAGGCTGTTATTTACGAGATATTTGGCGCAGGCTTGCTGCTTTTTGGTGTATTGGTGCTGATATTATCGCTATTGAGGGGACTTTTCCTGTTCTTTATGCGGCAAACCATTATTTTAATGTCGCGCCATATTGAGTACGACCTGAAAAACGAGATCTACAGGCATTACCAAAGCATGTCGTTAGCCTTTTACCGCCGCAACAACACCGGCGACCTGATGAACCGCGCCACCGAGGATGTTACCCGCGTACGCATGTACCTGGGCCCCGGTATTATGTACACGCTCAATACTGTGGTGCTTTTTGTTATGGTTATTTATTTAATGCTTTATGTGAATGTAAGGCTGGCATTATTTGCTATAATGCCCCTGCCTATACTCGTGCTATTGGTATTTTATGTAAATAACGTCATCAATATGCGCAGCGAGAAGATACAGCAGCGCTTGTCCATCCTTTCCAACTTCGTTCAGGAAAATTTTTCGGGTATCCGTGTCATCAAATCTTATGTACGCGAAACCTTTGTGCGCGACAGGTTTGCCGTGGAGAGCGAAACCTATAAGTTCCATTCGCTGGCGCTGGTAAAGGTGCAGGCTTTATTTTATCCCCTAATGCTGCTGCTGGTAGGTTTAAGCAACATTATCACCATGTATATTGGCGGGGTTGAAGTAATGAAGGGTAATATCACGCCGGGCAATATCGCCGAGTTTATTGTGTATTTAAATATGCTCACCTTCCCGGTAATAGCGCTGGGCTGGGTAACCTCATTAATACAACGGGCGGCGGCCTCGCAAAAACGCATCAACGAATTTTTGAAGCAGCAAACCGAAATCAAATCGCCCGATGTTCCGGCGCAGCACATTGAGGGCAAGATCACTTTTGATGATGTTTCCTTTATCTATCCCGATACAGGTATACAGGCGCTATCGTCCGTATCGTTCACGGTAAACCCCGGCGAAATGCTGGCTATCATAGGCCGTACAGGTTCGGGCAAATCAACCATAGCAAACTTATTGATGCGGATGTATGATTGTACCGGCGGGCAAATATTGATTGATCACTCGCCCTTACAGCAGCTTAACCTGGAAGGCTACCGCCATCAGATAGGCTTTGTACCGCAGGAAGTTTTTTTATTTTCCGATACCATTGCCAACAACATAGCTTTCAGCGCTGATACACTCGATATGGCCAGTGTAGAACAGGCCGCTAAATATGCCGCCGTTTACACCAACATTAAAGAGCTTGAAAAAGGCTTTGAAACCTTGATTGGCGAACGCGGCATTACTTTATCGGGCGGGCAAAAGCAACGGGTATCCATTGCCAGGGCCATTGTTAAACAGCCACAAATACTTGTTTTTGATGATTGCCTATCGGCAGTTGATACCCGCACCGAAGAAGAGATACTAAACAACCTGGGCACGGTAATGAAGGGCAAAACCAGCATTATTATAGCGCACCGCATATCCACCATAAAAAATGCCGATAAAATACTGGTAATGGATAACGGCCGCATTGTTGAACAGGGCCACCATGATGACCTGATGCAGCAAAAAGGCACCTACTTTGAGCTTTACGAAAAACAATTGCTGGAAGAGGAAGAAAACGCCTGATATTAAAACTGTAGCCCAAGCCTTATAAAAAATTCGCTGCCCACTTCAACAGTGCCAAAATAGTTTTTGATCTTGATAAAATAACTGGCCTTTGGAAATACCTTATGTAAAAAGCTGCTCGAAGATGCATTTAAAAGGTAGGAGTCGTCCAGGTCATACCGGCCAAAGGTGGTGCCCAAAAATCCGCGTATGCCGTTTTGGAAATTACTGTTACCCGTATTATGAAATATAACTTCGGAGGTTAAACCCAGGGTAAACAGGTTTGTTCGCGGGTCCACATCAAAGTTTGGCGATGATTGTATAGATTGCCTGAAATCGGCATAGGAACCGAATTCGTGGCTATAAGCGGCTTCAAAACCAATATAACGAATATCAAACCTGACCGATGTAACGTACAGGTCGGCAGAGGCCCTGGCACCCAAAGCGCCAAAAAACTTATCGCTAAAATAATCCGGGCTGGTTTTACTGCCGGTATTACTGTAATCGCCCGCGACGCCAAAAGCCCCGTACGACAGGTTATAACCCTTAAAAACATAAGCGCGGCTTAAATTAAGCTGTCCGCTTGTTAAAGCGTCGCTCAAATCGGTATTGGAGTACAGGTTTAAACCCGCCGAAACATAGTTGGCAACCTTTACCGAATCAAACGATGCAGGCTTGGGCTGGTAGGCTATATCCTGGTGATAAAGCGCGGGTGTGTATACATGCGAGCATGATGTAAACAGAAAAGCGGCAAATAACAGTACAGGTAAAATTTTAAGGCTCATATTTTCGGTTTAAATCAAAAGTAACATACTGAAACAATCAATTAAAAATTTTAAGGTTAATAATTGTTAAATATGGCTGATCCTGCAATAAAATCAGGATAATACGCCATCGGTAAATAATATATTTTCAATAAACCCCCTGGTTGATTGCAATATATATTTATATAAATACTTGTAATTTGAAATTTTATTTATATTTATGCCAATCAAAACTAAACACAATTGATTTTTTATGGGAGACTTTGACAATAGAGAGCGTGAAGAGGTGTTTTCAAAGAAGGTGAGAGCCGGAAAAAGGACCTATTTTTTTGATGTAAAGGCAACACGGTCAAATGATTACTACGTAACCATTACCGAAAGTAAAAAACGTTTGGAAGACGGAGTTTTTATTAAGCACAAGATCTTTTTGTACAAAGAAGATTTTGAAAAATTTGCCGAAGGCTTAAAAGACACTATCGACTACATCAAAGACAACCAGGAAGTTGTTGAAAAACGTTATGAATTCAGCGAAGCGCCTGAAGTTGCCAAAACATCTGCCGACGAGGATTTCTCCTTCGAAATATAGGCCCACACACTAAACTTATTATAATTATACCCCCCTGCCAAAACAGGGGGTTTTTTATTTTATATATTAATGCATGACCGAAGCAAGGCCAGCTGCCGCTACAATAGCTGCTATAAAAGCCAGTACATCAATACTTATGCAAACTATAACGGTAATGCCTACCAATTTTAAAAATGATTTTAAATTTTCAAAGGCGCCGGTGGCCAGCACGGAATCATTAAACAAAACACCATTTTTAATTTTTGAGGCGAACTGATTCAAGTAAAAAGCGCCAAAAAAATTAAGCACGGCAATAAGTACGTAAACAAAGCGCACCACATCCACTATTACGCTTATGATTGGAAAACCGTTCGAACCCACACCGCTCATAGCCAATGCGGGTATCTTTTCAAAAACACCACCTATAAAAACTACAGCGAGTAGTATAAACCCGGTGCCAATAAAGCCCATTATGGAAAGAAAATTGGCCCAGCGGCCTGCTGTGGTTAAAAAATATTTTGCCGAGGCGCCTAATATAAGTTCGGATTGCGGCTGTGGCGATGCGGGTGTTTCTGCTGTTGCTGTAGGTTCCATTGTGATAAAGGGTTTATTTTACAACTAAATTAAAAATAAAGCCGCAATTGCACAATAAATTACATTTTTCTTTCCAATTTATTGGTATTGAACATAAGGCAGATAAACGCGCTGCTACGAACAAAACCCATTGTTATTTTTCAAATTATAAGGCGGTTTTTTCTGTTATCTTTGCGCCTTTGAGGAAAGAACCAGGAGTTAAGAATCAGGAACCAGGAATTATTCACCTGATTCTGCATCCAGCTCTTGAATCCTGACTCTTAATTCTTGATTCTAAATAAAATTATGGGACTACAATGTGGTATAGTAGGTTTGCCGAATGTGGGTAAATCGACACTTTTTAATAGCTTATCAAATGCAAAGGCGCAGGCGGCCAACTTTCCGTTTTGCACTATAGAGCCCAATGTGGGCGTAATTACTGTGCCTGATGAGCGCCTCACCAAGTTAACGGAAATAGTAAACCCCAAAAGCATAGTGCCCAATGTTATTGAAATTGTTGATATAGCCGGGCTGGTAAAAGGTGCCAGCAAAGGCGAAGGGCTGGGTAACCAATTTTTGGCCAACATCCGCTCAACGAATGCCATTATACACGTATTGCGCTGCTTTGATAACGATAATGTGATCCACGTTGATGGTTCGGTTGACCCGATACGCGATAAGGAGATCATCGATACCGAATTGCAGTTGAAAGACCTGGATTCGATTGAAAAGAAAATTCAAAAGGTAGAAAAAGCCGCCAAAGTTGGTAACGACAAGGAAGCTAAAAAAACCTACGATGTATTAAGCATCTATAAAAATCATTTGCTGTCGGGTAAATCGGCCCGTACCGCCCCTGTTAGCGAGGAGGATAAAGAGCAGATTGCTGATATATGGCTGCTTACCGCCAAACCGGTTATGTACGTTTGCAATGTGGAGGAAAGCGCGGTTAACACCGGCAATGCCTATGTGGATAAGGTGAAGGAAGCCGTTAAGGATGAAAACGCCCAGGTACTGATCATATCGGCACAGATAGAAGCCGAAATAGCCGAACTGGAATCGTATGAGGAACGCCAGATGTTTTTGGATGACTTGGGGTTAACGGAATCAGGTGTAAATAAGCTCATTAAATCAGCCTATAAACTCCTTAACCTGGCCACTTACTTTACAGCAGGCGTGCAGGAAGTGCGCGCCTGGACCATCACCAAAGGCTTTACAGCACCGCAGGCGGCAGGTGTAATCCATACCGATTTTGAAAAAGGCTTTATCCGCGCCGAAGTGATCAAATACGAAGATTTTGTAAAATTCAACGGTTCCGAAGCCATTATTAAAGACAATGGCAAGCTAAGCGTTGAAGGCAAAACCTATATAGTTGAAGATGGCGACATCATGCACTTCAGGTTTAACGTGTAAAAATAGAATCAAGAGGTAAGAGCCGGGAATCAGGAAGACCAAACTAACGTTGGCTCTTGATTCCTCTCTTTTGCCACCTTCCCCTAAACCTCGGCCTTAAACGCCACGGCTAACCGTTAAAAATAACAGGCAACTTATCCAAAAAACCCTTTTCATGCTTTACCAGGCGCGTGTAGTAAATACTATTTGCTTGTAATTGTCCTTTTCGTAAATAACACCTACTGTGTTTAACGGTAGTTTAACCAGGTCGGAATAAGCGCTGTAATCACCTTTATAACCTTCGGGGCTTTTCGCTATAACGAAATTTTCCTTCCAGGTTTTCCCTTCATCATAACTTATACGCAATGTTAAATTATCCCTGTACACAGTGCTGGCATCATTGCAAACCGCAATTACAGCTTTACCTTTTTGCCTGCCGATAGTAAGTATGCTGCCCTGGCAAACCGGGTCGGGCAATTGCGGGTCAAAATAAGCGGTGTCCCAATTTTGCCCGCCATTATTACTTATGGCTATAATCCTTTGCTTTACATCGCCCTGTTGATTACGGATATTCAACATCAGTTTGTTTCCTGATAATTCAGCAGCCATTACTTCATTGCCACCGGGCATATTTACATCATCGCTTATTTTAAATGTTTTGCCATGGTCATCGGTATAATAGCCAAACGCCCGTCCATCCACATAGTTCCCCTGCGGTTCGCCTGCTGTATGATTGGCCGCCACATATATTCGCCCTTTGTATTTGCCGGCGGTAAATTGAATAGAATGCCCCGGAGTATTAGCATAGCTGCGCCAATCCTCAACAAAATTATAGGCCTTATTTACTTTCGGTTGTTTAGGTTTATGCACCTGCAAGGTAATATTCACCGGCCCCGACCAGCTTAAACCATCATCAACCGAAGTTTTGTACCAAACCTCGCGCAATCCCATCCCCCTGCGCACTTTTGCTTCGGAGGCATTACCGGTGTTATAAAAAAGAAACAGCCTGCCCTTTGGATAAGCGGGGTCGGTCATATCCACCACAGGGGCGGCGTTATCGGTTTGTAAGGTATCATTAGTAGCCACTATTTGTATGCCGCTCCAGGTTTTTCCATTATCCTGGCTTCGTTTCAGCACTATTTGTATGTTGCCAAAATCGCCCATACCATTTTTTCTGCCCTCGCAAAAGGCAAGCAGGTCGCCGTTCGGGGCTTTTGTTATGGCCGGTATCCTGAAAGTTTTATACCCATCTGTTCCCGAAACAAAAACCGGTACCTCGGCTGATTGGGCTTTTACCATGGTAATGCCCATTATACTAACCCATGCGTAAATTAATAGCGTTCTCATATATTTTTATAGCTTTTTAGTAGTTGCAGGCAATACCATTCCTGCCTTGGTAAATGAAACGGGCCTTTAAATAAATTGCCCTTTGCGGTTTGGGCAATGCTGCCATCACGGTGCAGATAGCCAAACCATTCTCCATGTTCCTTATCATGAAAATGGCCGTAGGAGTAATCATGCACCATTTTGTGCCATTTCGCGTATTTTTCATTACCCGTAATGGTGTAGGCCAGTAAGGTGGCAATTATCACTTCGTTATGCGGCCACCAGAACTTCATATCCTGCCAGTATTCCTGCACGGGGTTATCATACACATCCCGGTAATATAAAATACCACCATGCTCTTTATCCCAACCGCGCTCCCACATATAATCAAGCATTTTACACCCCAGCTCAATTAAATGCGGATCATTGTTCCGGTGTTTGGCTTCATGTAAAATAAACCAGGCGCCCTCTATGGCATGCCCCGGTGTTAAGGTACGGCCGTCAATATGGTCAATAATGCTGCCATCGGGCGCTACCTGCTCCATAACGCATTTAATATCGTGCTTTACAAAATCCAATTCAATTTCATTTATCCAGCGGGTGATAAATTCATCGCAGCGCGGGTCGCCTATGGTTTCCCTTAGTTGCTGGGCCGTATTTATCATTATCATAGGTACGCCTATGCCTTTGGCCGGGCGGGTTGGTTCAAATTTGGGTTCCAACAAACCTGGTATTGTGGCGTACTCAATACACTTGCCAAACAGGTATCTTGCTTTCCCGGCAGCGGCCTCATCACCCGTTGCCTTCGCGTAAGCAGCCATAGCAATAACCGCGAATGTTTCTGAAAAATAATAGCGGCGTTTACGTATAGGGCTTCCATCGCGGGTTACATGGAAGAACATGCGCCCATCCGTATCAAAACAATGCTCATTCAAAAAGTCTATCCCTTTTTTGGCACCATCAAGCCATTCCTGTTTTGGCTCAATAGTATTATACAGGGTTGATAATAACCACGCCGCGCGCCCCTGTATCCATACTGCCTTATCATCATCAAGCAAACTGCCGTCGCGGCCACGCATTAGCAGGTAACCACCATATTCCTCATCAATTGATCGCGGAAACCAAAACGGAACCGTGTCATCTAATAGTTGATGCTGATAAAATTCTTTTAATTGTTCTATGTCTTGTTCTGTATAGCTCATTGTTTTCAATAAAATTTATTATCACTATGTTGCTTCAGTACGAAAGTTGATGCCGGTAACCCCTGCGTATTTACCAAGTTGGCATGAGTATAAGGCTGCATGGCATAAAATATGGATTTGATAGCTGTACCCGGCGGCACCTTTAACCATACATTATTTTTGCTGATAGTAGCATCCGCCGCTATCCTTTCACCCTTCTCATTTATCAATTCAAAACCTGTTAGTGCTTGCTTATTTCCCGTAGCTAAGCGATCATTAAAATCAATAATAATAGCATTTCCTTTCCGGGTTGCGTACAATGGCGCAGGGCCGTCGGCAATTACCTGTTTTTTATAGGTGTAGTGCAGCGCCAGTAATGCCAGCCTGTTTGCCACAACCTTCTTGTGTTTATAATGCAC
>Ga0302303_10001476_pt1 | contig 15333 bp, 11 predicted proteins | sample III_Palsa_E2_1_FD_194542 | JGI IMG/M metagenome (GOLD analysis project Ga0302303, IMG submission 194542) | Peat permafrost microbial communities from Stordalen Mire near Abisko, Sweden - III_Palsa_E2_1 | ecosystem: Environmental > Terrestrial > Soil > Palsa > Peat permafrost | place: Sweden... | reverse complement strand
CTCCATGGGTTTAGAGATGGCCTTTGAGGGTCATGGGAGTTCCGGAAATGGATTTGTCGATCTGTGCATTTCCGAAATCCTGCGACATGCGGCTCAGATCGAGGGAATCGAGCCAGACGACTGAGGCTGCATGGGCCTGCGCCGAATAGAAGAGGCTGCAGGCTAAAGGTAGAAAGAAAAGTACTTTAAAAGGTCGCATCAAAAATTCACCACATATCGTGTTGTATTGTCAAGTCGGGTGCCATGGCCGTAGCTCTGGACGGCCATGGCACCCAGCATCGGAAGCGCTCCGATGGATTTGCCTAGATCGGGCTGAAGGTTGCATCGAACGGACCGCCAGTAATTAAGCTATTCCCGGTGAAGGCGGTGCCCGCAGCGTAGCCGTTAGTTGTATTGCCTGCCGCAGTCTGGTCGCTGATCGACGACTGAGCCGTGAACCCTGGAGAAACACGGCTTGGCTGGAGATATTTGGCATGGCCGTCTGAGAGTAGGAAGTTGCTGCCGCTGGTATGGCGAGCTGCTGTAAGCGAACTCCCATAGACACCGCCTATATTCAATCCGGAGGCCATCCGGGTGCAGACCGACGACGCGACGTTGAGGCCGCCGTCATATCCCGAATAGTCGAGACCGTCGACGGACGGGCTTGTATTCTCCGTGGGGAACACTCCTGCCGCCGGGCTAGGCACTACGTACGATGGGTAGTCATAGGCGCCGCATTCAACCGTCTCCGTTACAAGGATGGTCTGCGTGGGTGATGTCAGGGCTGAATCGTTGAGCGCGCCGCCGATCGGAGTATTGTTCGACTGCATCTTAGCGCCCATAACCAGGAGCTCATTGATGCCGTAACTCTCTTTTCCGCCGTTTGTTCCGCCGCTTGGCCAGGAGTCATCCGGGCAGGCGAAGACGTTGTCGCTTTTGACGTAACTGTAGATCTGCCCGGCCCAGCCTGCGCCGCCTATAGACTGTTCGCCACATGGGAAGAACTCATCGTAGTCCTGATTGTATTGTAAAATGCCGAGTCCGATTTGCTTCTCGTTGGACAGACAGCTTGTCTGACGGGCCTTCTCCCGAACTCTGGCAAAGACAGGAAACAGAATAGCTGCTAATATTGCGATTATAGCTATTACAACCAGTAATTCAATAAGAGTGAAACCTTTTCGAGCTGTTATGTGTGACATAAATTTAATTCCCCTTAAACTAAAAACTTTGTCGCGGCCTTTTAGCCTTCGGTCTCCGCAACAAAATCAGTCTATCACACTTTTGTGCCAGTGTCAACCCAATTTATTCCATAATTTTCCAGACTATATCCATATGAAATCTAAAACTGATCCATATCCCTCTTCTTCTCTTTATTGGCCGGCCTTATTAAGATCCACGAAGTATGTTATTTGAGATGGCAAGATGAGGTCTGCGAGGGGGATTACGTTGTTGCTGCACGGCACTTTACTGAGTCCCTAAACCGATTCCATAACTGATCCACACAAGTATTATGGATAAAATATGGAAAAATTTGGATCTTGATAGTAATAAACCCCTATGTTATACTCAATGCGCCCGCATTTGGCGACAAGTGCGGGCACAATTCTTACGCGACTATTGCTGCGTGCAGCCTTACTGCGGAATGAAGTTCCACTGTTGCTGGCAGCTGCCACCACCCCAGCCCCAGAGATCGATGTGGGTTCCGGCCGCGCCGGAACAGTTCTCGCCGTCGAGGACATCGTGGGTGCCGTCGCTTTTAGCGCCCAGTGTTGCGATGTTATAGACTCCGGTCCCGCTTGGATTGATCGCCCACTCCTGGCAAGTGGTGCCACCGTTCCAGTCCCAGAGTTCGATCACGGTGCCGTCGTTTGGACTGCAACCCGTGCAGTCCAGGCTTCTTCCTCCGTTAGCCGTTCGGATGGAATAGTAGCCGTTGCCCAGGTAGAGAATGTCCCACAACTGATTGGTCGTTCCCGCGTATGGCCAGACCTGAACAAGAGTGCCATCGGTATTGCCGTAGTTGATACAGTCCAGACAGTTGCCCGTAGTTGCCGCGGCGATTTCGTAACGGCCGTTGGGCACCGTCTGGCTGTTTGGAGGCAATACCTGCAGCGCCACAACCGAGGCAGAGCAGTCCCAGCTGTACAGACCGCTGCCTGGAGTGGCGGCGGACCAGTCGTCCCAGGATAGGCCCGAAGGGTCTTCCTCGAACAGTGCTGCAGCCGCGTTATTGTAGAGCCAGTTCGAATAGGTGGACTGTGTCCCGCTGTCTATCATGTACAACGCCGTCCATCGCATGAAGATACCGTTGAAGCCGTCGTTATTGTTGCCGCCGGTGCTGCCGTAGTCGGGTAGGATGCCGTTGGCTCCGCAGCAGTTGTTCATGAAGTAGGTGGCAACATTCCCGGCTGTTGCTGAATCGCCCAACAGATATGCCGCTCCGATACATGTGCCGGCATTGTAGCTGAGGTCGGCCCCGGTGACGCCCGATGAGCCTGTATGATCGTAGACGAATCCTGCGGAACTGACCAGGGTGCTTTTTTCCCAATTGTACATGTTTTGGGCCTGGCTTCGGAAACCGGTGCCGGTTGGCCAAATGGTCGATAGGTAGTATGCGGCAATGGCGGCGGGCCCGTTGACGCATGCGTTTTTAGTGCCGGTTGAGCTGTGGTCCGTAGACCACCACATGCCGCCGCCGTAGGTGCCGTCGTACTGCGGAACGCTGCGTCCGGAGCCTCCATTATAGACGGCATTGAAGTTATTCGCGGCCTCGGACGCCCAGTTCGAATTCGTTGAACCGGTGACGAAATAGGCCCGCAGGTGGGCGATACATGCCCACATAACGTCGTCGTTGTAGATGGTGTAGTTGGTCCATGTAGACCCGTAGGTGGAGTCAAATCCGTTGACGAGCGCGGTTACTATCGATTGATCGCTCGAGCTCCCCGAACGCTGTGCCCGGTCGACAGCCATCTCGATCTCTTCCGCGTTCTCCCAGAAGTTGTTGGTATTCTGGCCGCCGCCCTGATCTACGCGGTAGTAGGCATTGCCGCCCACGTAGAAGGAATTGTTATAGGAATTCCAGATAGCGGTGGCCTGCGCGGAGGTAAAGGCCGAGGCGGGAACAGTCCCACCCAGCACAAGTATGGCGGAAATCAATCCCAGCCATCCCCCCATGATATAGTGTGATGCTTTGTTTTTGAACATAAACGTAACTCCTCTCCGAGCGTGATTTAACATTTAGACTGCACGCAGCAATTCGAGTGTAGAAACAGTTTGTCGACCACCTCCTTTATTTGTATTGCAACTGTACCAAATATATCTTAAGTGTACATTGCTGCTCCTTAATTCGACACTTTGGCGGAACTGCTTTGGTGACGTAGGCAATTCGGCGATGGCCTTGATCTATCAGATGTGTGACGGCATCGAACATCGCCTGATAATTTGCAGTGCCGACAAAATCGGTTTGTATTGGTGCAATGCGTCTATCGATCATGACAAACGGGGTGTTCTGTAACACTTCTTCAACGAGCGAATGGTTGCTGCGGTAGGCATAGGGGTAGAAGATGGCGCCGCCGAAGCCCCTTTCCATGACGTATTGAAGGTGCGCTGCTTCACGCACAGCGTAGTCCTCTTCGGATCCTAGATGACCAAGGTCCAGGAAGACTGTGTGATAGCCCACATCCATTAATTTCTGATTGATTCCCCAGAAGATGCGCTGTTGGGACGTGTTCATATGCTGCATACCGCTGCCGCCGTGCCACATAATAAGCGCCACCAGATTTGAGGATGAGATCGGATGCCGAACTTTGGATGGAATGGACGATTCGGTTCTGTGTGATTGGTCTCGACACAGGCTCGTAACGACCGGCCTACAGTTAGGCCGGCGGTCTACCAGTCCATCCTGGCACAGTTGAATGACGGCCGCCCTTACGATTCGCCGGTCAACATTGAGATTTTCGGCAATGGCGCGTTCTGTTGGGAGCCACTCGCCAATCTGATAGTGCCCGGAAGTGATGCTGTCGCGCAGCAGCTTGATTACGGTGTTATACGTACGAATCGCGGAGGGAGGTATTTCCTGCGATATTTTCGTCATCGTTGAAGTCATTCTAGCGCGATTCCTGTCTCACTACGGCTGTATGAGCTTTGCCAGCCCGAGATCGACGCCCTGCCCACCGGTAGTCTGATGGACATGAACGGCCAGGGTTACGGTTGCCCCTGGTGTCATCAAAGCAAGAGCGGCAGGCTTGATCGTACGTGCTGTTGTAGCCGCCGTCCTGAGAAGCGAGGATGCCGTTGACATAGATTTCAACATCTTCATCGTGATAGACCATGAATACTAGATTGCCTGTCGCAGTCGGAGGAATAGTTATCACTCGGCGCAGCCAGATATCCCCTGGAGTGTCGGTCCACGAGGTACGCACGGGGACGTTGTCCGGAGCCCAGGTTCCGAAAGCACCCTCCCCCGTTTTCCAATTCGCGTCGTTGAAGTGCGTCTTAAACCAGTCCCCGGAGGGTGGGTTTGCTGTTGTCGTATACTTCCAGGCGCCAGTGTCTTTTGATGCATTCGGCAGGACATACTCACCGACGGGAGGGCTGGGCATGGGGGCCCAGTTGGCTCCGGCGACGATATCCCCTGCGGCCCATTTCTTCCACATCGCGCGATCACTCAGCATCTTTATATAGAGGCCGCCCACGACCGGGCGGGCATGCATGCCGCTGCTGTGAATGTCGTCCGTGACGTACGAATCGGCCAGGGGATCGCGCGAACTCGTAGCGGCTAGGTAGTCGTAGATGGGTGAAGTCAGGGTTTCGAAGTCGGCTTGATTGCTAGCCAGGGTTGCGCACCACACGGTCCAGTCCGTCTTGGTCAGGTGGGTTCTGCTGTCGAGGGGAACACCGTACTGCTGCATGACGGTTTTGTAATAGGCGACCTCTTTTTGAGCCACAGAGGCTGGGAAGACATTTAAGCCCAGGATCTTGTCCCAGACGAGGTTGTACTTCTCGCCCCAGGTTCCCGGTTTATCGAAGGCAAGCGGGGAGTGATCTCCCTGATCCGCGGTGCGCACCCAGTGCGCGGAATCCGCTTTTGCCAATGCGGCGTAGGTTATGGCGTTCGCGGTATCGCCTTTCCATTTACACATGTCGGCGTAGGCGGCCAGGGCGACGATGGCCTTGATGGACAGGTTTGCATTGTGATCGAGGTGGCCCATAAAGTCGTCGGTGCAAAGCTGGTCGCCGGGATCGAGCCCATACTGCGCCAGGTAGGCGGCCCAGGTCTTTAGCTGCTTCCAGTAGGGGGTTATGAATTTCGTGTTGCCGTCTTCCTGTGTGATGGCGTCGCACAGAATCAGCATGTTGCCGCTCTCTTCCACGGTCATCTCTTCGCTGGCAGCTCCGGTGGCCGATGCGTTGGGGTAGACGCCGAGATCGTGCGGTGCGTTGGGGAACTTCCATACGGGAGACGAGGCGTAGGCAAGGACTGGAGCGACGGTCGCTTTGGCGAGGGTCGGACTGAGGAGGATAATCATTGGATCCTGTGGGAAGATCACGTCGACTGTTGCAATGTCGCCGTTGCTTGTGTTTTCCTTGGTAAAAAGAAGTGGCTGCTTGTTGGCGTCGGCGGCGAGGCCGTTGGCCGCAAACGACTCCCGCAGCGCCAGGGCGGCCATCTGGGCGTAGCGCGCGCCGCCTACTCTGGTCATATCGGCCGTCAAGTCGGCGTCGAACTTGGTGCACTGCGCGACCAGGCTTGGATAGTCCCGTTCCGCGGCCTGAAAAAGATCGGATGGTGTTGCGCCGTTGCGCCGCCAGTAGGGCCGCAGTTTGGTACCCGCGAATTTGATCGACCAGAGTTCATCGTAGCCGACCATTAGATGCCTTGCAACGGGGACCGTGCCAACGCTGCCCAGGTCGAAAGCGAACGCTGTTACGGGTTGGTCGTCGGAGACGGCGCGGTGCTGGCGGGTGTCGTCTATAGTGGGAAGAGTGCCGTTTGCGATAAATCCTGAGAGCAGTTCCTGGTCGCCGCCGACGGCAGATTTGATTTGGTTTGTTGGAGCGACCGTGTAGGCGTAGCCCCAGTCTATGCGGGTGTCGTCGCCGGGAGGACTAAGAAGGGTTTGTGCGTCGGATCCGATACTCAGGGCTGTAAGCTGCCCCATGGTCTGCCGCTGCCAGCTTACTGTTTGATCTGTTGAGTTGACGGCAAGTTCAGAGCTTGTGCTGTCGTAAATGGAGACGGCGTGGGGCTTTCCGTCTACAGACTTTACGCGCCAGGTGATATAGCTGAGCGGCCTTGAGAGTACGTCCAGGTTGTGCGGCAGGTCGGCGGTCATAAAGATCATCGTCACATGGACGCTGGCGTTCTCAAACCCATAAATGCTGCGCGTGGGGGTGACTTGAAGCGCGACCTGAGGCATAGCCGGAACGCTGGAAGGATCGTCGCCCATCAGTCGAAAGGACTGACCATCAACCCGGATCAGGCTGACCAGGGATTGCTCGTGATGGGTCCAGTGGACGGTGTTTGCATCGTTGAGATGGTCGGCCTCCGACCAGATGCTCAGGTAGGGATCGTTCGTAATGAGCGGTACGGCAGGGGGACGAAATGGCCGCGGGGGCATTGCAGCCGGCATGGACTGCTTCAGCGCAAGCGGTTTGATGACGTCAATCTGGGGTGCTGCTACAGAACAGCCGCTAACCGCCAGCATGGTAAAAACTATGGTACAGCTCGAAAGCTTCATCCAACTCTCCGATGACATTGAAAAAAGATGCCTGCATTTGTTAAGCAAATGCAGGCTAGGTTGGAACATCAGATCGACCGAGGTTTATCCACGAGCAGATGCCGGATCACCGTTGGGCCTACCGTAGGTGTATCTCTACTTGTATGCCGCGACCAGGGCAGTCATTTCTGCGGCCTGGGGGGGGTCGTAATTGTCGCCATTAACGGCAAGGATAGCCGACGTCCCTGTAGCAGTTGAGCATGCGGTGGGATACTGTGTGGTCGTGACCGACTGACTCCCACATCCCCACATGTTAGGCTGACCGTTTACTCCGGTGGTATTAACAGGGTTCATGGCCTTGACGTGGAAGTCGGAAAACAGGAAGTTCGACATCCCAGTGTGAAGGCAGACAAGCTCGCAAGCGTAGGAGTTTACGCTTCCTTCAGCGCCATTGTCCCAGTCGGTCCAACCGACACCATCTTGATTGTTCTCGCCAACGCTGCAGCCAGGTGCATTGCCACTCGCGATGTAGCCGTTGCGCTCGGTCAATAGAATCTTGTCTGCAGGCTCGTCAATGCTGCCTTCCGTGAGCGGTCCATTCACAGCGCCGATGAAATTGTTCATTCCGTACGACGTTGGTACGGCCGGAGATCCGGCCTGCCAGTCAGAAAGTCCCATCCATGTGTTATTCCTATCTGCGCTGTTCGTTGGATAGTTGTTTGTCGGGTTAAACTGTGTGCCCCAATTATTGTCGGGGCATATGAAGACGCCTGTCGACTTTACGTAGGAGGAGATTTTCTGCGCCCAGTCGGTGGCATTGGCGCTGCTGTCGTTGGTTTGTGGAAACTTCTCGTCATAGTCCTGCGTGTATGCCATCATCGACAGGCCGAGCTGGTGGAGGTTGCTGGTACACGAGGTCTGGCGCGCTTTCTCACGCACCTTGGCGAAAACAGGGAAGAGGATTGCTGCAAGAATAGCAATAATAGCTATCACAACTAGTAGCTCAATCAACGTAAAGGCTCTTGTATTTTTATTCTGTATCATGATGTGTACACCTTTCAAGTGGTACGTCCGGTATTCGATGTCGGTAAGTCCGACTGAACACATTGTACAACAGCCCTTGACCAGAGTCAAGGGAATTTGAACCATAATGTAAACAAACTTTTTAATTAATTACTTTGGGATACATTATGGGCCAGAATAATTCCTGGGTTTTGGGTCCCATTTTGCAACGAACTCACTAGTTCACGCTCAAAAGTGCCCCTTTTTACGAAGTGGAGGGATCTTCAGAGTAAGCCCCCCCTCAATCTCCATAAGGAACACACTATCGTGTGACTCCAAAGGGAGGCTACGTTTGCTCGTATTCGTAAAAGTGGTGCACTTCATTGACCTTATGGCGTCCGTTCCAGGTTGAATTCCTGCCAGTAGTTGCCATTATCGGGGTATTGCTGCAGCGGTACGAAGTTCCCTACTTCACCGCCCGGCAGGTCCCAGCTCATACCATCGTGATCCCAATAGAACTTATAGTTACCATCGGTTTTCGGCTCAATGCGAATCTTCTGATCGCCATAATTAGAGGGATTGTAGTCCCAAAGATGGCAATCGGCGGCGTCAGCGTACGAGCCGTTGTCCACGCAAAGTACGCGGGTCGGAGAGTTTTCGCTAAACAAACCGTACCAGCCGTCGCCTTCCGTGGTGAAGTCCCATTTGAACCATGCGCTGTTTTCCCACAGGTACGTAATGATGGACGCGCCATCCTGACCGCCGGGACCCTGCCCGCCTTCGCAGCAGATATATTCACCTCCGCCCGTGTTGGCCCGGATGAAGTAGTTGTAGTTTACCGACGGGGAGAGTCGCCAAAGTTGGTTGTCCAGATCGGCGCCTGATCCATTCGTCGAATTGTTGGACCACTGATCGATCTCGTTGTTGTTGCCTGTCCCGTACTGGTAATCGTCCAGAACCAGACCGCTGTTGACGTTTCTGATATAGAACCAGCCGTTGCCCGCATCCACCAGGTCGAACTGCTGGCCGGCGTCATTGCCGGTGTAGGGCGAGTCCACCAATTGGGCGCCATACCCGGTCGAGTCTCCGGCGATGCAGGCGCAGTATCCCGTATCCCAGGATATGAGCTTGAAGTGGTTGCCGTTCTCGGTGGGTACAAGCGCCCAGCGCTGATTGATGCTGCTTGAGTCGCCCGCCCACAGGTTGATGTCGGCGCCGGCGGCGCCGTTCGCTCCAATAAGATCCATGGAGTTGTTGCTGTACTTGTTAATGATGTTGAAGTACGGCTGGTCTATCCCGTAGGCAACGTCTTGAGCCCAGGGATCGTTCACCGCAGGACTGGTGCCGTTTGCATCGATCCAGCCGCCGATAATCCCATCACTGCTCTGCCAATTTCGCATTTTTGACGTAACCGTGGAGATGGAGTTGACATTGACGGACTCCGAATTGGTCCAGAGACCGGGATAGACTTTATCGTAGCCGCCCAGGGCGCTTTTCCAGTTGCCGGGGTCGTTGCCCGCACCACCGTCGTAGCACTGAAGGTAGACACCATCCACGCTTCCGGAACCTGCGTTGTACGGCCCCAATTGAGAGAGGAGGCTCGCCCAGTAGCTCTGGTTGGTATAGGGACAGAGTGTTACCCTCATGCCCAGGGCGGCGAGCATTCTACCGAATGGTACGGACGTGCTGAGGTCGTAAGTGCTTTCGTCGTCAAAGCAGATTGCATCGACGTGGGTGGCGTTGTACAGCGCCTGGAAGTTCCGGTAAAGGATGCTGCCGGAACCGGTTCCCTGCGAATTGACCAGGCTCTGAATATCGGGGAAGCTGCGTCCGCTCGCGCCGCCGGTAAACATCTCGATCCGGTTGATACAGGAGGGAGCCGCCTTCAGCGATGCGAGTTGCGCGCCCCAACTGGAGTTGCCGTTATACACGCCGTTGCTAACCAGGGGCTCGTTGTTGGGACCAACAAGATCCCCATTGGTATTCACGTTCACAAGAAATAGAATCAGGGTGTTGTAACCGGACGTTTTCGTGGTGGCTACGAGTGACGGAGAAAGGTTGCTAAAGTACTGATCTCCTACCAAGAGCCCTCTGACGCCGGCGAGGGCCCGCTGCGGGCTGGCCAAAATTAGTATCACTGTGGAGAGAGCGACAGCGATACTCGTCCGCCAGAGCAATTTCCGGATGGTGTTGAATGGCATAGTGTCTCCTAATGTGTTCGTCGCCATGGGAAGATAATCTTGCTTCACGCTCTGTATTGCAATTAGAGCAACGAGAACTCAAATTCTATTCCCAATAGTGCGAAAGCATTCTACTACGCTTTGGTTCGCGTGTCAACGAATTTTGGGATTTATTTTGCAACACGAGTTCTAAAACGATTTCGGCTGTATTCTCCAAATATGCTCTGTTCGATTTTCCTTGGAACGAACGAGCTGCATTGTGAGCTCCATGCGTCTGACCCAGTTGGGGCACGGACGGTCATAGGGCAAACTAAGCCGCTCCCTTAACTCTGACCAGGTTAGACCTGCTGGATTTCGAGATAATTCATCGCGGATCATACCACTAAAATCGACGTAGCGCACTCTTGTCTCCTCCTCAGAGTCAAAGGTTCGATGTAACGACCTACATTCAGAAGCGATTTTACCCCAGCCTGGTTCAGTTTTGGGATTAATTTTGGAAAGCCCAACGTGCGGCACACAATGTGGCTAGGAGGAAATTTTGGGAGAGCTGCTTTCCCGGACAATCAACTTGCCTGGGATTTCGACAGACATGGGGAGAGCGGAGGGATCTTTGAGGCGTCTGAGGAGCAATTGGGCGGCATTTTTGCCAATCTCCACATACGGCTGGGCGACGGTAGTCAACTCTAGTCCGCCGGGCAGCGTCTGAATGATGTTGTCAAAGCCGGTTACTGCAACGTCATCCGGGACGGATAGTCCGAGTTGCTGGAGGCGGTCCACCAAGCCTCCAGCCGCATAGTCGTTGAAGACGGCGACGGCGGTAGGCTGCAGTTCATGGGGAAGCTTAAACACGGCATCCACAACGGTCCAGTCGCTTTCCAGGACATTGGGGGGGATCGTTAGAACGACTTCGTCGATTTTTGCGTCTCGAACGGCGTCCATGTAGCCCTGCAAGCGGTCCTCCACAGACTGGATAAGCTCACACTTGGTGGCGTAGGCGATCCTGCGGTGCCCTTGCTCCACGAGGTGCATCACTATGTCGTACATGGATTGATAGTTTGCGGTGCCGACAAAATCGGTTTCGGTGTGAGCGATTCGCCTGTCGATCATAACCAGAGGCATGGATTGCAGCGCTTGCTGCACCAGGGCATGGTTGCTCCGATAGGCATAGGGATAAAAGATGGCCCCCGCGAAGCCTCTCTCCATGATGTATTGAAGATGGGCCGCCTCGCGGTTTGCATTTTCCTCTTCGGTGCCGACTCTGCCAAGGTCGAGGAAGGCGGTGTGATAGCCCATTTCAGCCAGTGTCTGGTTTATTCCCCAGAAAATGAGCTGCTGAGAGGAATTGCTTTCCTGTTCGAGAGCTCCGCCGCCATGCCACATCATGAGTGCGACAAAGTTTGAGGACGAGATGGGTGATACAGACGTGGGCTCCAGGTCTTGCGACTGCCTCTGCTCTGCTCCCCTGATGATGGGACGGCAGTTTGGGCGACGCTCAATTATGCCCTCCCGGACCAGTTGAGTGACTGCCGTACGAACCACGCGGCGAGCGACATTGAGATCTTCCGCAAGAATACGTTCCGTTGGAAGCCATTCTCCAACTTGATAATGCCCGGAAGCGATTCGATCTCGCAGGAGCTTTGCGACGGTGTTTTGCGTACGAACAGCGGAGGGGGCCACGCTCTGTGATATTTCCGTCGTAGGTGATGGCATTACAGAGTTATCCTAGCACAGTTTGGTACACATGTCAACGCTATTCTGGAATAGTCCACTCTATTTTAGAATTATTCTGGTACGCGTGTGTGGTGAGCTGCAGATTAGCCTGCAACTTTAGCAGAACTGCTTTCTCTGACAATGAGCGTACCAGGCAGTTCGATGGATGTGAACGGCGCTTTGGGATCTTTAAGACGCCTGAGGAGCAGTTTCGCGGCGTTCTGGCCAATTTCTTCATAAGACTGGGCAACGGTGGTCATTCCGAGGCCGTTTGGATGCATGGGAATGATGTTATCAAATCCTGTTATAGCAACATCGCCTGGGACTGAAAGACCGAGACCTTTGAGGTGGTCCAGCAGATCGCAGGCTGCGTAGTCGTTAAAGACGGCAGCGGCGGTTGGACGCTCTCCTTTTGGAAGACGAAAGACGGAATCGACCACGGTCCATTCAAAGTCTCTATTCTGGGCCGGCATGGTCAGAACAATCTCGTTGATGTTTGCCGTGCGAACCGCGTCGAGGTATCCCTGTATGCGGTCCTGGACCGACTGGATTATTTCGAATTTTGAAACGTAGGCAATTCGCTGGTGCCCCTGTTCCACCAGGTGCATGACGGTGTCGAACATAGCCTGGTAATTTGCGGTTCCGACGAAATCGGTTTCGATGGGCGCGATGCGCCGGTCGATCATGACCAGAGGGGTGGTCTGTAAGACTTCCTGGACGAGGGCGTGGTTGCTGCGGTAGGCGTAGGGGTAGAAGATGGCTCCGCCGAAGCCACGGTCCATGACGTATCTCAGATGTGCGGCTTCGCGCCGGGCGTTGTCTTCTTCTTCTCCCACCTGTCCAAGGTCCAGAAAGACTGTATGGTAGCCCATGTCGATGAGGGTGTGATTGATTCCCCAGAATATACGCTGCTGGGAGGTATTGCTCTGCTGCTCGAGTCCCTCCCCTCCTCCGTGCCACATGATGAGGGCAACAAGGTTTGAGGCGGAGAGCGGGTCCCGGGCGCTGGACGGCATGGACGAATCGGCGTTGCCTGACGGGACGTTCTGAACTCTGGCGACGATCGGGCGGCAGTTGGGGCGCCGGTCTACCAGGCCATCTTCCACCAGTTGATTGACGGCCGTTCTAATGATGCGCCGGTCAACGACGAGGTCTTCGGCCAGGATACGTTCGGTTGGAAGCCATTCACCAATTTGATAGTGGCCGGAGTTGATGCGATCGCGCAGCAGCTTAACAACGGTGTTATAGGCACGAATTGCGGAGGGCGGAAGTTCCTGTGATTTTTTCGTCATAGTTGATGGCATTATGACACGATTTTGGCGGAGCTACTCTCTCTAACAATTAACTTGCCGGGTAGTTCCAGCGCGGTGAAAGGGGCTGAAGGATCTTGCAACCGTCTGAGGATTAGTTCCGCGGCGTTCTTGCCTATTTCCTCGAATGGCTGAGCAACCGTTGTGAGTCCGAGGCCATTGTGGAGTGTTGGGACTATATTGTCGAATCCTGTCAGCGCCACATCACCTGGGACGGAGAGGCCAAGGTTTTTCAGGCGTTCCAAAAGATCGCAAGCTGAGTAGTCGTTAAAGACCGCGGCGGCAGTTGGACGCTTCCCTTCGGGCAGAGAGAATATGTTGTCTACGACGGTCCAAGGGCTGTCGCCGTTCTGCGAAGGGATGGGAAGAATGATCTCGTCGATGTCTGCTTTGTGAACGGCGTCGATATAACCTTGAATGCGATCCTGTACAGGTTCTATCTGTTCGCACTTGGTGACGTAGGCTATTCGGCGATGCCCCTGGTCCACCAAATGCATGACGGTGTCGTACATAGCCCGGTAATTTGCTGTGGCGACAAAATCGGTTTCCAGCGGAGCGATCCGTCTATCGATCATGACCACTGGGATGCGCTGCATGATTTCTTTGACCAGGCCGTAATTACTGCGATACGCGTAAGGATAGAGGATGGCGCCGCCAAATCCCCGTTCCATGACGTAGCGAAGATGATTTGCTTCGCGTTCCGCATTCTCTTCTTCTGTGCCTACCTTGCCTAGATCCAGAAATACCGCATGATAGCCAACGGCGGACAGGGCCTGATTGATGCCCCAGAAGATGCGCTGCTGAGACGATTGCTGCTCCAGGACGCCGCCGCCGTACCACATGATAAGCGCGACAAAGTTTGAGGGCGAGAGCGGCGATGTTGCCGTGGATTCAGCCAGACGCTGCTGTTCGGGTTTTGCCCTGATTACTATGGGGCGGCAATGAGGCTTTCGCTCCACGAGTCCATCACGAATTAATTGATTGACCGCCGAACGCACTACTCTGCGGTCTACATTGAGGTCTTCCCCAAGCAGGCGTTCCGTGGGAAGCCACTCGCCCACGAAGTAATGCCCGGAGTTGATGCGCTCCCGAAGCACATTTACTACCATCGTGTAGGCACGGACAGCGGAGATAGGTAAGTTCTTTGGTGTTTCGGTCATAGTTGAAGGAGCTGATTCTACCACACCCCTTAACCATTGTCAATTTTTATGACCTAAAGTTCACCACAGACGCCCCATAGTTTACAATATGCGTTCCATGATAGATGTCTCGGTGACGCTGTAACGGTCCCGTGATTCAATCCGTGCTTCTTCCTAATTGCGGTTAGTTGCGAACTCCTGTACGCGTCTTGATTTCCGAAATCATTTCGCTCTGGTCGGAACTCGATAAGTTGTAAGTTTTCATAAGACCAATTAACTGATCTTGTTCATTCGGCTCGCAGACATAGGCATCAACTAGATACTTCTTTGCCCTCTTGAGGAAGTATTCATTCACTGATTGAAGCCTATGCTGATCCATTATCTGATTGTGGTTGGCATAGTATTCTTTCCACGCTTTGTCATAATTATCTCTTACCGTGGGGTCGCTTATATCAGATGGATCCACACCTCCATTTACGATTACCCTCGTTGTTATATACTTTCGATCTGGCAGGGGCGGTGGATCGAACGGTGTCGTGGAGTTCACGCTGCTCCGAATTGCTAAATCACTCCAGGTTTGCAGCCACAAACGTGCCCGATCTTCTCGTAAGGTCTCCCAGTCCACTCCTGTTGCTCCCTGGATACCGAGGCTGGGTACATAGTTGAGGTGCTCTACAAAAAACGCTTGCATAGCAATCGGCATTTCAGACTCGTGCAACAGGGCTTCTTCAGCATACTTTTCGCTTAATTTGTGCGATTTAGATACATTTTTGAAACCGAAGTCAAAACTCGTCAAGTCCTCACATGCTTCGCTTAACACACATAAGTAGCTCAACAGATCCTTTGATTCCCACTTGTTTGATGTCTCGTCAGCGGTCACCTGATAAGCTGCGAGATCGCCTTTAAGACCGACGCTCCGAAGGGTTGCCAAGTCTTGATCAAATCCCGGAAGCGATGGCCGCTCAACTTCTACAGGTCGACTTTCAGTGTTTCTAATGGGCTGATTGGTCTGCGCCGCGATTACTGGATGCAGCCCTAATGACACAAGCAACATCGATATTAGGGCTGATTCTATTTTGATTGATTTCATGGTAATCAAACAATGAAACAGAGCTATGAACAGTTGAGTTTCCATCACCGGCCTCAGACAAGAAAAAAGCATGAATTCCGATGGTGGAATGCAGGGAGACGGGACTTTTGCTCCATGTTTGCCTTATACAGCCTTAAAGACCGCACGCGCTCCCTGCAGTCCGGCGGAGGACGCCTGAAGGGTTATTCCTCCTGGTTTTATCGC
>Ga0302303_10001473_pt1 | contig 15358 bp, 14 predicted proteins | sample III_Palsa_E2_1_FD_194542 | JGI IMG/M metagenome (GOLD analysis project Ga0302303, IMG submission 194542) | Peat permafrost microbial communities from Stordalen Mire near Abisko, Sweden - III_Palsa_E2_1 | ecosystem: Environmental > Terrestrial > Soil > Palsa > Peat permafrost | place: Sweden... | reverse complement strand
ATTGATAGGCTACGCGCAGTTAGGGGTAAAAAGATCGGCCATACCGGCAGTTACGCATGTAAATTATTCGGCAAGGGTGCAAACGGTTAACCAACAAGGCCATGCTGATTTTTACAGGCTGATAAAGGCCTTTTACGAGATAACCGGCTGCCCCTGCCTGGTAAATACCTCCTTTAACCGCATGGACGAACCCATTGTAAACACCCCGGCACAAGCCTTGGCCTGTTTTAACAATACCGGCATGGATGTACTGGTATTGGAGAATTTAATCATTAAAAAGCCTGATTAGCCGGGCGTTATCACTTAGTATTCAGGCTATCCTGCAATAAATACCTGCTTTGATCTTTTTCGGCTTCGGCGTGGCTGTTCAGGTCGATCACCATAACCTGCGGCGGGTTGCTTTGCAGCTTGGGCCAGTGTGGCAGATCAGCGCCGTTCGGGTTGCCGGTTTTAATGAAATTGGCAAAATAACTTTCCATGGTATTCGATACCTTGTAATCATCAACCGACCAGGCGTATACTTTGTTTGTAGACAGGTTGCCCAGTGCAAATTCAATTTCGGAAGCGTGGCTGGCACCCATGGCATTGCCGTTAGGCTTACCATCAACGGTTAAGGGGCGCATGCGGGCAAACCGGTACCTGTAAACCGGTTTTCCGCTGGTTTTGCTTTGCAGGTCGATAAATTTCCAGGTGCTGTAAACGATGAACCTATCGGACGCGAGGTTGGTTGCCGCCCGCATTACTTCGGTATCGTTAGCAGCTGGGTAGGCATTGAACACTTCATCCGCGTGGGCGCCGTAAAAGTTTTGCAGAGCTTTTTTATAATTAGCAATTGTTGTCGAATCTTTACCCAGAACCGAATGGTAATCCACTTCGGCGGAATTCCATCCGGCTAATAAGGGTACATGCATCTGGTTGCCTGCCAGCATAATGGCGGTGGGTGTTTCGGGAAGGAAATAACCATCAACCGTACTTGATGTACGGAAAAAAGTTGAAATTTTCAGCAGGGAATCCGCAGGGATCTTACGCAAATCGGCAATAGAAGCGGCATTTATGGATTGGGCGAATTTTACGCCGTTTTGTTCAGCCACGGCAAGGGGAATGGGGCTAAGGTTGCCAAGTTCGGCACCGCTTTCGGCAATGGCGCCACGGAACAAGCCTTTGGAAAGCGGCGAAGCTACCTGCGCCGATACCGACATGGAGCCTGCCGATTCACCGGCTATGGTTACTTTATTCGGGTCGCCGCCAAAGGCCGCGATGTTTTTTTGTACCCACAACAAGGCCGCGTGCTGATCCATCAAACCATAATTGCCTGATGAATGATGCGGCGACTCTTTAGTAAGATCGGGATGGGCCAGGAAACCGAAAATGCCCAAACGGTAATTAATAGTAACGGTAACAATGCCTTTTTGAGCCAGGCTTTCGCCATCATATCGGTACTCCGAGCCATCACCCGCCATGAAACCGCCGCCGTAAAAATAAACCAGCACGGGCAAGCCGGCATTAGCCTTTTTAGCAGGCGACCATACATTAAGATACAGGCAATCCTCGCTTTTGCCGTTGCTGCGGAACTGCATATCGGTAAAAACATACCGCTGCATGGCTTGCGGGCCGAATTTATAGGCCATACGTACGCCTATCCAATCCAGCGGAGGCTGCGGTTCTTTCCAGCGCAGATCGCCCACGGGAGGTTGCGCGTAAGGGATGCCTTTGAACGAGGTAATACCGGTACTATCCGTCGTCCCCTGTAAGGTACCATTGGCTATAGTAACCTGCGGATTGGCTTGCGCCAAAAGGCAGGCGGGGGTAATGATAAGCGCTATAAAAAGTAATATCTTTTTCATATCGAATATGTTAAAACGTAGCTAAAATTGGCGTACAGAATTGGTTTTGCAAGGTAGCAACTAATGTAATTGCAACACAGGCAAAATAATAATGTTTAATTGACTTTTAGTGATGTTTTATTGATAAGAATGAGATTGTTACAGAGGGAAGCGTGGGCACTTAGCTGAACAAAGAAAAAGAAGACTTACGAAGTTTTTAAAACTTCGTAAGTCATTTTATGGTGGGGGTGGATTATTTTAAAGCGCTTTTGTAGAAGGCTTCTTCATCTGTTTTTAGTTTTTCGTCGGTTTCCTTGCTTACATAAACCATGTGGCCGGCTTTGTAGTAGTTAAGGATGATGTTGCCGCGCAGGTCGGGGCGAAGGCCCAGGTGGTTCACTACATACTCGGCGTTATAAACCGGGGTGGCAAGGTCATAATAACCGCAAACCATGTTCACTTTAAGGTGGGGGTTCTGGGTCATGGCGCTGCGTAGGGTTTCTGATACATCCAGGTAGCTGTTTTCTGATTCTTTAAAGCTCCAGGGCCAAACATTGGCTACTGCCTCGTAAGGTATATCGTTTTTGTAATTCAGGTCCTTGCGTACATAAGCATTAAAGGCACCAACAAAAAGCCCGTTAAGGTTAGCATCGCTTGGGTCATAACTTGGGTATTCACCCGCGTCGTCGGCATCTTCGCCGCTGAAACGGCTATCGTACCTGCCCACTATTTTGCCTTCATCGCGCAAAACCTCCTTAAAAAAGCGGAAATCGGTAATGCGCTCATTCGCGTGTTTGATATAGTCTTTAGATATGCCGGTAAAATAATTCAACGTATCGATCACCTTATTGGTCAGATCGGCCGGGGCCTGATCGCCTTCGCTTAAAAAGTAGGTGTAGGTGCCTTTTGAAAAGTTTTCCACCTTTAAAGTAAGTTCGGCAGGTGTTAAGCTTTCCAGTTCGGGGCTTAATTTATGGTAATAAGAGGCCGTATTAGCATAGGTTGGTAAAAAGTAGATGTACGGCATATCATTACCGTTCTTAAAATCTATCAGCTGAAAATTCAGTACCGATGAGATGAGCGTAATGCCATTCAGATAGATATTATACCGGTCTTCGAGGTAACCCGACAAACCCGCAGCGCGGGTGGTACCGTAGCTTTCGCCAGCTATGAACTTAGGGCTGGCCCAGCGTTCGTTCTTGGTGATGTACAGGCGGATAAAATCGCCGACAGACGCCAGATCCTCGTTATAACCATGAAACTGGTTTACATCAACACCTTTTAAAGCGCGGCTATAGCCGGTTGATACCGGGTCGATAAATACCAGGTCGGTAAAACCCAGCCAGGTATTCGGGTTGTCGCCATATTCGTAAGGCGCTATGGGAGCATCGCCTTTATCATTGGAGAATTTTACACGCACAGGCGATAGCGCGCCCATGTGCAGCCATATAGAGGCCGAGCCGGGGCCGCCGTTAAATACGAAGGTAACCGGGCGTTTTTCTTTAGGGTCGGCAGCATTGGTGGCGGTGTAGGCCACGTAGAATATTTTGGCGAGCAGCTTTTCGTCCTTATCGCGCATGGGCATGTAGCCGGCTGTTGCCTTGTAGGTAACGGTTTTGCCATCTACTACTATGCTGTGATAGGTAATTACCGGTTTATCGGGCACGGTATCTCTTTTTTCAACAGTCGAATCCTTTACGGTTACGGATATGCTGCTTTTGCTTTGAGCCTGGGCAAATAAGGTGGTGGCTAAAACTAATGTTAAGGTTGAATAAATAAATTTCATTTTTGTAATTAGAAGAGGTCAGTGATTAAAATTAGAAATGAATACGGTTAAAGATATTAATTATCAACAAGAAATAAGCAGGTTTAGTATGGCAGCGGAAAATTAACCAACCACCGGCAATCCGGTAGCTAATTACGCCACTATGGATAATGGGGAGAGGGGCGTATTGATGGTTTTTTCGGAATCTTCAACAATAATGCGGATCTTTTCATCCAACTCATTAACGGTTATTTCCATCATGTTAAAATAGCCAAAATCAATCTCTTCCATCCGCATCAAATTCATCATACCCAGCAATGAGGCAACCGGGCGGCGCAACTCATGCGATTGTATGATGGCTATACGGGTTAAGGCTTCGTTTTGTATATTGATCTGTTTTTCCTGCTGCTTGCGCTTGGTAATATCAACCGAATTTAGGGCCACGCCAATAATTTCGCCATGGTTGTTTTTTATCGGCACCAGTTTTATCTCGCGCCAGTTTTGAAATTCTGTACCGGCCCGTAGCAGCAAATCGTGTTTGATTACCCGGCCCTTTAGTGCGATGGTAAGGTACTTTATAAAATGGTTCTTTACTTTCGGATCAACATAATTTAATATGCGTTCGCCAACAGCAATGTTGTGCTTGTAAATGTTATATATATAGGCCGATGCCCTGCTGTTAAAGGCAAGCATTTCCATGTCTTTTCCAATCAGCATGTGAATATCGGTGGAGCTATCGAAAACTGCCTTTAGCTTTATTTCTGAATCTTCGAGTACTTTTTTATGATGCTGGTGCTGTTCGTTCTGGGTAGCTAATATCTGCAGGCTCCAGTTTAGTTCCATCAAATTCATTACCTGTTTGGAAAGTATACGTAACGAATTTTGCTGATGCTCATCCAAATCCCTCGATTTAAAATCAACCACGCATAACGAGCCTATGCCGTATCCATCCTTAGTGTTTAAGGGGGCGCCTGCATAAAAACGGATATTAGGGTCGCCGGTAACTAAGGGGTTTTTGTTGCTACGTTCATCCTCGCGGGTATCGGGGATTATAACTACATTATCCTGGGTTATGGTATAATTGCAAAACGATAATTCAATAGGGGTGCTGGTTACATCGGTGCCTTTGGCGGCTTTAAACCATTGCGTTTGCTCATCAAGCAGGGTAATTATGGCGACGGGTGTGTTACATATCTGTGCTGCAAGGTCTACAATATCATTCAGATCTTTTGTAATTCCAGGATCGAGTTGCTTAAACCTGTTAACAGCTTCGAGGCGGTAAAATTCCCTATCCATTTGGTATATTAAAGATATGTGATGAATGTTTTATTGTTTCATTGTGCATGCAATGTATATACATTACTATTTACGGTGATATTTTGCGTACAGTTTTATGTTTTTACGTTTTTTTATACGGATATCAGCTATAAATTGTTAAAAAAATCCATGAAAAAAAATGTTCACTAAAAAAATAGATAAGCATGAGTTGAAAAATTCAGCTTTCACCTATGAAAATAACAAAAAATAAGGTAATACAGGCAGTTACCTTATTTTTTTGTTTTTGAAAATCGTAAATATTTATCGGGAGCCCTGTTTTTATTCCGAATAAACGGTTTGAGCCTTATCGCGCAAATTATATCCTGATGACATCACCTCGGCGTAAGCACCCGCGGTGCGGATAGCTATAAGGTCGCCACGGAAGGATTCGGGCAGGTCTACATCCTTACGGAAACAATCGGTGCTTTCGCAAATGGGGCCTACTACGTCGTATTTTATGTTGTGAGTTATGAGTTGTGAGTTGTGTGTACTGCTATTGGGATTTTGAATTTTGAATTTTGAATGTTGACTTAAATTTTCGATAGTATGATAAGCCTGGTACAGCATTGGGCGGATGAGCTCCGTCATGCCGGCATCCAATATCAGGAAATTCTTTTTGAGGCCGTTTTTTACGTATAATACCCTTGATATGAGCGAGGCGCTTTGGGCAACAATGGCGCGGCCCAACTCAAAATGTACTTCCTGGCCGGGTTTTACGTTCAGAAAGTCTTTAAAAACTTTAAAATAGCTTTCAAAATCGCTGATGGCGTTGGTATCGGGGTTATGATAATCAACACCCAAACCGCCGCCGGTATTCAGTATTTTTACCGGGAAGCCATGATCTTCGAACCAATCCTGCATTTCGTTTATGCGGGTACACAGGCTTTTGTACACTTCCATATCGGTAATTTGTGAGCCGATATGAAAGTGGATGCCTAAGAATTGCAGATTAGGGCATTTGCGCAGGGCTGCGGCCACATCGGGCAGTTGCCATATATTGATGCCGAATTTATTTTCATCGAGCCCGGTGGTGATGAAATGATGCGTGTGGGCATCCACATTGGGGTTGATGCGGATGGCAATGTTGGCCTTTTTGTTTTTAGCCGCAGCCAGATCATTAATAATAAACAGTTCCTGTACCGATTCGGCATTGAAGCAGAAGATATCGGCATCCAAAGCCAGGTTTATTTCTTTATCGGATTTGCCTACGCCGGCAAACACAATTTTTTCCTTACCAAAACCATGTTCAACAGCGGCTTTTACTTCGTTACCGCTAACGCAGTCGGCACCAATGCCGAAGGATTGGATCATATCCAGCACACGGGGGTTAAAATTTGCCTTCATGGCATAATGCACATGGAAGCCATATTTTGCCGAAGCCGTTGTACAAGCTTGTAATGCCTGGCGAAGCACCCCCATATCGTAATAATAAAAGGGTGTTTCTGTTTGTTGAAATTTATTTATATTAGCGTAGGTAAACATGTAATCCTTATGAGTATTGGTTCGTTTGTTATTATAAATATAGCCACTATTATTGGCGTAGCTTTAAACTTTAAAAAGTATCGGGCTAAAGAAATGACGCCGGGTCATTTTTTATTAAACACCGGCGCGGTATTGGTACTGGTAAGCGTTGCCGCTTATTTTCTTTTAATAAATCATTAGCTACGTGTATTTGCTATTGCAAAAATTATTTTAAATTAGCCTTATTAAGCAGTTTTATGGTTCATAACTTAATTTTTACGTGCCTGTTTATGTTTATAACCACCGGGTACAGCGTTTATTTGTACCGCAGGAAAATGATCAATAAACGCTCCTTTATTATAAACGTTTGCATCAGCTTTTTACTGTTTTCTGCACTTTTTTGCGTAACGAGCCTAAAATAGGCGGTTATGCAAACTCCTTAAAACTTCCGTTTTATCGCCGGTATTTATCAGTAACGACATGTTATGATCGCTGCCCCCGTAGGATATCATCCGGATAGGGATGTGCTTTACAGCCTCCAGCACACGGGCCGCGTAACCATGCTTTTCGGCACCAAAATCACCTACTACGCAAATAATGGTTTGCTCAACATCCAGGTCGACCGAACCGAAAGCGTTGAGCTCTCTGGTGATCTCGTCCAGGTGAGTGGTATCATCAATGGTTAATGATACGGCCACTTCTGATGTGGTGATCATGTCGATAGAAGTTTTGTATCTTTCAAACACCTCGAACAGTTTTCGTAAAAAGCCATGCGCCAGCAGCATGCGGCTCGATTGCACCTTTATGGCGGTTATGCCATCCTTGGCGGCTATGGATTTGATCTTATCTTTCTCGCTATCATTAGTGATGAGCGTTCCTTTGGCCTGCGGATCCATAGTGTTGAGCAGGCGTACCGGGATCTTGTATTTTTGTGCCGGAAACACACTTTGCGGATGCAATATCTTAGCACCGAAATAAGCCAGCTCGGCAGCTTCATCAAATGATAGCTGGGCTATTGGTTTAGTACCCTTAACAATACGCGGATCGTTATTGTGCATGCCGTCAATATCCGTCCATATCTGTACTTCCTCGCTGCGGATGCCCGCGCCAATTAACGAGGCGGTGTAATCGCTGCCGCCACGGCGCAGGTTGTCAATTTCGCCAAAAACGTTGCGGCAAATGTAGCCCTGGGTAATAAACAGGTTGTTATCCGGGTATTTTTCCAATAAAGGCGTTAGCTTTTCGGTAATGTAATCCACCACCGGCTCGCTGTCTTCATCGGTTTTCATAAAATCCAAAGCAGGCAGCAGCACCGATGGTACGCCAATCTCCTTTAAATACACGTGGTACAGCGTGGTTGATAATAGTTCGCCCTGTGCCAGTATGATCTTATCCTCAATGGGGGTGAACAGGTCATTAGCCAGGCCGCTCAAAAGCGAAAAGTGATAGTCTATCACTTCCTTGCCCTGCGCGTAATATTCGGGTTTGGCTAATAATTCCTTTATAAAAACTTCGTACTTATCTTTTAAGGTATTAATAAGAGCGATAGCCTTCTGCTTATCGCCGGCCAGGTAAGCCTGGCCAATTTCCACTAAATTGTTTGTTGTTCCGGACACTGCCGATAATACCACGATCTGCCTTTCGGACGGATCAACAATATCCAGCAGTTTTTTCATTCTCTCGGGACTTCCTACCGATGTTCCCCCAAATTTTAAAACTTTCATTACGTATTTTTTACCCTATTATATTGATATACTTACTACCAATTTTGAGGCGCTAAAAATAGGATTTTTATGCGCTTTGCGGGTAAAAGAGTGAAAATAGTTTATGGAGACAGATTTGAGGCTGGAGATTTGAGCTTAGTTGCTGCATTTAGAATAGTGGATTTAGGTTTGAAAACCTAATCTGGTACCGGGTAAAAACTAAGTAATGATCTCCGGCCTCAGGCCTCCATTAGCGAATTAATTAGTGTATTCGGATTAAAAGTCATAACTTGCGCACTTTAATAAATAAAATAATGCAAAAAGAAGGAACAGTAAAATTTTTTAATGAAACAAAAGGATTCGGATTTATTACACCAAACAATGGTGGTCAGGATGTATTTGTTCATTCAACAGGCCTGATCGATGAGATCCGCGAAAACGACAAAGTTGAATTCGAGGTTGAAAACGGTAGAAAAGGTTTGAATGCGGTAAATGTAAAGGTTATCTAAGTATAATATAATCATTAACGTACAAGCATCCACTCTTTTTAGGGTGGATGCTTTTTTTTTGTGGCTGTTTTTTTGGAAAGAGCTATTTGCCGTTGATGTAAGTGTAGGTTTCTGTTGCATTGGGAATATTTACACCATATATATATACTATTTTGGTTGGATAGCCTGAACTGTTATAGGTGTTTTGTATTTGGGCAATAGTTACATTTTGATTGTTGGATGATGATGTGTATGATTCTTCTGAATTTTCATCGTATTCCTCCAGCGAATCAAATCCCACTAAACCTAAATACCATTTAAAACGTGAATTTTTAAAAGGGCTGTTTTGTTCACCGAACGTATAATTTGTTGTAATCGTCAAAGTTGGTGAATAAAATTCTTCTATATATGTGCTCAGATTGTTATTGGAATAAGCGCATTTCATTGAAGGGAAATTTCCGGAAGTGGGAGCGTCTACACTTATAACATTTTGATTTTGAACAGTATATTTGCAATACAAACCATTGTAGAAAATTGTCGTTCCTTCAGTTAGTAAGGCATTTGCATAAGAAGGCTGTCCGTTTATATAAAAAATATTATATTCTCCGCTTTCATTACCGTCAATGAATGTTATTTTCACAACGTTATTATTGGCGTCATATTGATAATTGATTGTAGAGCCGTCTGTTATATTGTTTTCGAATTTTTCCGAGTCTATTTCTTTTACAAGCCTGTTGCTGTCATCATAAGTAAACGATTTTGAAGTTGTTACGGTGTCGGGGAGATCAAGCGAGATTGTCGAAGAAACCAACAGCGCCTTAGGACTTGACTTACCGGATTTGGCGAGCTTTTTTACAGCTTACAAATAGGATGGGCAATATGGCAAGCAGTAATAATTTTTTCATTGTGCATCAGTTTAAGTATATAAATATAATTAATAAATCAATGATTATAAAGTTTACCCTGTTTTTTAGGTGATTTATTTTAAACAGAAAGCCACAAAATATGTTGTATCTTTAAATATCTACTAAAAGCAACAGAAAATGAAAGATCAAACAAAGATTATAGCGGCACTTTTAGTGGGTGCCGCGGCAGGCGCTGCACTGGGCTTATTATTAGCACCCGATAGCGGCGAAGGTACAAGGGATGGCATTGCCGATTTTGTTAATGATTTGATTGAATCAGCAAAAGAAAAGGCACAGGCCAAGGCCAGCGAAATAAAGGATTACAGCAGTACTGCTTATAACAATGCAAAATCGAAAGTGAACGGCGCCATAAATAATTTTGCCGATTACCACGAGGATGTTATAGACGGCGCTACCCTAAAGGCAAGGGATATTGCCAATAAGGCAAAAGATTACGGCCACGAGGCTATAAACCATGCCAAATCGAAAATTAAGAGCAATGCTGATGATGTGAACACTGAAATTCAGAACGCGTAAGTATAGCGGCTTTTATAAAAACACAAAACCCGGCGATTGGCCGGGTTTTGTGTTTTAAAGCTATTTTTTATTTGCTTGTCCAGGTATTGTTGCTGGTATCGGCATCCATAAATATGCCGCCATCAAGCGTTGCCGATTTAATGGTTTTACCGGTTTTTATAGGTACCGATATTTGTTTTTGATCATATTGCCAAACAACCGGGGTTTTGTGTATGCTCTCGGTGGTACCATCGGTATAAACCAGGTTGATATTGAACGGAACCGCGAAACCGCCTATGTTTTGAATGGACAATTTATAGCCGCCGTTATCTTTTACTACGGTTTGCAGCGCCAGGTCGATATAATCATTGGTGAAGAACCAGTTATTGAAAAACCAGTTGAGGTTTTTGCCCGATCCGGTGCTCATAGAGTTGAAATAATCCCAGGGGATAGGGTGTTTGCCGTGCCAGTTATCCATATAGGTATGCAATGCTTTTTTAAACAGGGCTTCGCCCAGCATATCTTTTAAAGCCAGGTAGCTTAATGATGGCTTTACGTACGCGTTATTGCCATAGCCGTGTACCAACTCACTGGTTGGCGTAATGATGGGCAGGTCCTCGGCGCTCGAGGGGTCGTTGATCCATCTTTTAACCCTGAAATTTTTATAAGTTTCTTCTGATTGTTTTTCGCCAACTTCGGTAGCGCCTATCAGTAACTCGTAGGTTGTTGCCCAGCCTTCATCCATATAACCATAACGGGTTTCGTTAATACCCATGTAAAAAGGGAAATAAGTATGCGCCACTTCATGATCCTGTAATAATTGCGCATCGACCAGGTCGGTTTCATGGCTGTCGTTCACCATCATCGGGAATTCCATATCGGCAAAACCCTGGAAGGCGGTCATTTTTGGGAAAGGGTAGGGCACGCCCGGTAAATGATGCGAATAAAAATCAAATTCATGAATGCCCCATTTTACGGCCTGGTGAAAATCTGCCGATCCATCGGCAAAAGCGGCCTGGAAACTGGCGCGGCGCTGTGTGGCATCGTCAACAACGGTGCTGGCGGCATCCCAATCATAATGGTTACTTACCCCCACTACCACATCGCTAATATCGCCTGCTTTCCATATCCAGGTGTTCATATCGTTTTGAACGGTTATGTTTTTGGCGGCAAGGTCGGCAGCGGTAGCTATATGCACGGTGGAATCGGTATGCATGGCTTCATCCAGGCGTTTAATGTATTCGGGTTGTAAAACCTGCGCTGGATTTTGCAAGGTACCGGTGGCCCAAACTATAAAGTTTTTGGGTACGGTAACACTTAGGGTATAATCGTTAAAATCGTTATAAAACTCCTGGCGATCATTAAAATCGAGCCTATCCCAACCGTTATAATCATCATACACAGATACACGCGGATAAAAATAACCTATATAAAAGGTAGTTGAATCTATCACACCTTCGCGGCCGCTTTGCAGCGATAACTGGTAGTGCCAGGTAATATCCAGCTTAACGGAATCGTGCGGGAGCAGCGGGTTGCTTAAATTAACAAACTTGTTGGTGGTATTGCCGGGCTCGTTATCGGGCATGCCTCTTTGCCTCCTTACGGCATGGTTCGGATCGTTGTTCCAAACGGTTTTTGTGCCGTTAATAAATATGGAATCAACCCGTACGCCTGTTGTTAAATAATCAGCGTCAGCGTTTCCGTACCTGATGGCGCCGGGGCGGTGGATATTGATGATCAGCTTCATGTTCAGCTTTTTCAGCGTATCGGGGCTGTTATTAAAATAGGTGATGGTTTCGTGGCCCTGTACAGTGCGGTTTGGCGGTTGTACGGTAATGGCTATGTTGTAGCGGCCATGGTTTTCCCAATAATTTTTTCCGGGGCGGCCATCAAATGAGCGGGTGCCTTTATCGTAGGCTTTTTTAATATCGCGGGGCAGGTATAAGCTTTGCGCCTGTAACTGTGATAAAAAAAAGCAGCATAAAGCCGATAAAATAAAATACTTTGTCGTTTTCATATATAGAAGTCAGTTTAAAACGTGATAAATATAAAAGTAAAAAAAATGCGATCTAATTTAAAATAGTTGTTTTGTTATAAATTAGGTAACAAGGGTATTACAATTTCTTTTTTAAATTAAAATACCTTGTTTAACAGTAAATAATTTTTTTAACTTTGTTAAGTTATTTTAATAGGGGTATTAAATAACTATTATAGGCCATCTGCTTTATTGCGGGTGGCCTTGTTTTTTTACCGGGGATATGAATTGTTTTTGAAGTTTAATCGGTAGTGATATATTCCTTTGATATGAGCATAAAAAGCTGGTCGTTATCAATAGATTCATCAAAACACTCAGTCAGCAGTTGCTCAATCTGCTTATATTTTAATAAGGAAGCGATCATTTTTAAGGTGCGATAAGCGGTGATGTTGATATGCTCCAGCAACTGCATATACAATATAACATCCATATCGGTTAAAACCGGCATTTCCTGTGCATCGGAAAGGCAAAACTCATCTTTAACTATTGATTTAATAGGATTGCAATTTTTGTCGGATGGTTTTTCGGCAATCAGTTCATAAATCTCATCCATACGGGCTATCTGGTTTTTTATACTATCGCCAAACTCCTGCATGGCCAATTGCAGGGCCGGGAAAGATGCCATTGATGCCAGGTGGGTAAGGTGCTTATCCAGGTAGCATTTGCCAAAGTATATCCTGTTTAAATTGTGGATGAAAACGTGTTTCAACAATTTTTCATCCAGGTTTTTGGGGCTGTTTGGGGTCATGGTGGTTAATTTAACAGGAGGATATTTAAATCGTGATTTTTTATGATGCCTTAAAATTAAGCAGATAAATTTATTTAACGCTGGTATTTAATGCATTATCTAAATAATCATATATTTCTTTATCCACGTCCAGGTCAAATTTGCGGGCAAATAATTTTTCTGATGCCATAAGCATATCCGCGTTGGCAATGGTGAATATGGTGGGGCGGTTGCCGCCATCCTGGTCAATATATCGTAAATTATCGTTAACCAGCGTATCCTTTAAAGGGGAATTTTCGAGTATGGTTTGAAAAAATACCTCATCAACGGCCCATGTCATCCTGAAAAAGTGTTTAAGGCGCGGCCTGGCAGCTAAATAATTAATAGCATACTCTGCACACTCGGGCGTTATGGTGAGCCATTGTGAGCGCCCGTAGGGCTTTAAATGATAAGGCGGTTTGCGGTTGGGCAGCAGTTTGTTAATTATATTTTGCAATTGATATTTACCGGGAAAATTATAATCGCCAAAGCTGTATTTGGCTATGCGGGTATTGCCATGCAACCATTCGCCATCGGCAATAGAAAACGAGCTTAAAAAGGTTTTATCCGCGTTAGCAAACAGGAACTGCTGTATTTGCGCTATTGGTTTGATTGGATAATCCTGCCCGCTTAGCAGGTTCAAATGGCTATAGTTTTTACCGGTTTGCAAAATATAGTTAAAGCCGTTTAAAGTGGCTTGAATAATGCTGTAATTGCCCCAGCCGGTAGTAACCCTTTGCTTAACAAACCATACATTGCCCATAGTTTCCAGCTGCGCGAAATCCTGTATGTTAGCTTTGGCATCTAACTGAATATAGATATCGGCATCGGCATTATGCAGGCTTTGAATAAGCCGCTGAAGCATTTGCGGGTTTTTATGTGCCAATATTAAGTGAGCAAGCCTCATACCTGGTAAGGTTTGCTGTATGCCGATAATAAAGCCCCGCTTATAATAATAAATGCTTTACAAGAAATTGCCTTGTTGCCTGTATAGGGGGTGTTTTGATAAATGCCTAAGGGGGTCATGGGTAAGGGGTATAACCAAATATATGTAAATAATGTGATTGCGCTATAATGGCGTAAATAAAAAGCTGTTACAGGAATATTTGAAGTTTAACGCCCCTTAGGGATATTTCACCCGCTTATATTTCAGCTTTAACCATTATATTTAACGCTTGGCATATCTTACAGCTAAATTAGCGGATGGACAAAACTGAAAAGCGGATAGCCCTGTATTGTGCATTACTGATTGCTTTAATGCTAAACTCCACCAAGCTGCTTGCCCTGCGCGAAAACGGCATACTGGCACATTACTGGCATTTTAACCTGGGCGAATTTATTTTTCAACTATTATATAGTTTTGGGTTTTGCTACCTGCTGATTTATTTGAACTTGAAATATGAGCTGTGGTTGCCGGTAAATAAAAGGCGCTATGTTGTTTATGTGCTGTTAAATTTAGGGTTGATATGGTTGGCCATGCTTGTTGGCGGCATTATACAATGGAACTTTTTGAACAAAGACCAATTGCCGGGCTTGTTTTGGGGCGGCTATTTTTCGCGCTTTATGTTATGCGGGCTGCTGGTAGGCATAGTGGTGAAAATAATTTTACTGATACGCGAGAGCCGCGAAAAAAGCCGGGAGAATGAGCAATTGAAAAGCGCTTACCTGGAGGCGGAACTCGAACTGCTGAAAGGGCAGCTGAACCCTCATTTTTTGTTTAATTCCTTGAGCAGCTTGTCGGGGATCATCAGGGAAAACCCGGCAATGGCGCAGCATTATGTAGGGCAGCTATCAAAAGTGTTCAGGTATTCGCTGGAGCGATCGGGCAATAGCCTGGTTAGCGTTGCCGATGAACTGAATATGATAAAAGCCTACGGCCAGCTGCTGGTAATGCGCTTTGAAAAAGCCTTTGAGCTGGATATAGCGGTTGATGATACATATCTTGAAGCCAAAATACCGCACCTGTCGCTGCAATTATTGCTCGAGAACGCCGCTAAGCATAATATGGCCACCTTAAAAAAACCCTTGATAGTGAAGGTTTATAGGAGCGGTGGCTGCCTGGTGGTTAGTAATAATTTGCAGCCCCTAACCCTGCCCGAAAGCAGCACCGGCATAGGGCTGGCCAACCTTAACCAGCGTTTTAATATATTGATGGGCCGCGAAATTGAAATTACAAAAACGGCTAATGAGTTTTTGGTTAAATTGCCTGTAACTGTATAAATATGAAAGAATTGCGTATAGTTATAGTGGAAGATGAACCGGTTACCGCCCGTAACCTGGCGCACACCCTGCAAACTATTGATGAAGGCATAACTATAAGCAACATGCTTGCAGGCGTAGAAGAAGCTGTTGAATGGTTTAAAAGCAATACTGCTTACGACCTGGTTTTTATGGATATTAAACTGGCCGACGGGCTCTCCTTTGATATATTTAAGCAGGTGGCCATTGAAATGCCGGTGATATTTGTTACCGCCTATAATGATTATGGCATTACCGCCTTCAAAAACAATGGCATTGATTATATACTAAAGCCCTTCGACAATGAGGAGGTGGAACAGGCGCTGAATAAGTTTAAAAAG
>Ga0302303_10001472_pt1 | contig 15365 bp, 16 predicted proteins | sample III_Palsa_E2_1_FD_194542 | JGI IMG/M metagenome (GOLD analysis project Ga0302303, IMG submission 194542) | Peat permafrost microbial communities from Stordalen Mire near Abisko, Sweden - III_Palsa_E2_1 | ecosystem: Environmental > Terrestrial > Soil > Palsa > Peat permafrost | place: Sweden... | reverse complement strand
CCTTTATTGATATTGGATAAGAATCTGCGTATAAAAAGGGCTACAGGTGGTTTTTACAATAAATTTAAGACTACTGAAAAAGAAACCGAAGGCCTGTATATTTATGAATTAGGCAACCAACAGTGGGATATTCCTAAACTGCGTAATTTATTAGAAAGTATACTGCCTGCAAATAAAATTACCGAAGATTTCGAGATGACCCATGTGTTTCCGGTAATTGGTAAAAAGGATATGTGCCTTAATGCAAGGCAAATTGAAAATATAAATGGTGAGCAGCTTATACTTTTATCAATAGAGGATATTACTGATAAACGCAAAGTAAAAGCCGGGTTAGCGGAAGCTGAACGATTATTAATTGAAAGTAAGGAAAGACTAAAGTTTGCCGTTGATTCGGCTGGAGTGGGTACCTGGGATTATGACCCTCAAAATAAAGAATTGATATGGGATAAGCGCTGCCGGGAAATTTATGGCGTTTCGCCTGACGAGGAAGTTGATACTGAGGTGTTTTCTAATGTAATCCATCCCGATGACCGTAAAATGGTTCAGGATAAAATCTCAGAAAGCCTGCGCGATGTAAAATCAGGTCAGTTTGATGCGGAATATCGTACCATACCAATTCACGGTAAAATAAGGTGGCTAAAAGGTAAAGGCAGGGCTTATTTTAACGAAAAAGGTGAAGCCATCCGCTTTATAGGGACTTTGCTTGATATTACCTTCCAAAAATTAATAGACGAATCTACCCGAGAACTGCTTAGTAAAAAAGATGAGTTTATTAGTATAGCCAGCCACGAGTTAAAAACACCGGTAACCAGCCTTAAAGCAGCATTGCAAATTATGGAGCGGGCTTCGCTTAAAGGTGATAGTATTAAAACAGTAGATATATTTATACAAAAAGCCATTAAACAGGTTGATAAATTAACTGAACTAATAAAAGATCTGCTTGATGTAACCAAAATTCAATCAGGAAAATTGGTATTAAGGAAAACCGATTTTGTGCTTGATGAATTGCTGAAAGAATGTGTTGAAGAAATACAAAACGACTCAGCTAAACACAAAATCATTATTGAAGGCTATCGTAATATTGAAGTACATGCTGATAGGAACAGACTTGAGCAGGTTATAATTAATTTGATTTCAAATGCCATCAAATATTCACCTGATGCAGATAAGGTAGTTGTTTCAATTGAGAAGGCAGACGAAGGGATTAAAGTATCTGTAAAAGATTTTGGTATAGGTATACCAAAAGACAAGCTGCCAATGATTTTTGATCGTTTCTATCGTGTTGATGAAAATTCGCAACGTTATGCTGGCTTAGGTTTGGGCCTTTATATATCGGCAGAAATAATACGGCAGCATAATGGCCATATAGATATTGAAAGTACTGTGGGCAAGGGCTCATCCTTTTGGTTTGTAATACCCGAATAATAAGGTGAGTTCAGGATAAGAGTTTCGGTGTTATTCCTGCCCTTGCTTTATCGAAATGACATTTTTTAGATTATATGTCTTATCCACACAGCTGTTCGGAAGATTAAAAAAGGTGTCATTCTGAGCAGAGCGAAGAATCTGTAAGTTAGTTTACGTATGTACAGATGCTTCGTACCTACCCATGACAAGTTTTGTTTCAGAATTATCTTAGGGTGTCAGCCTGAGGCACTCGAAGGGTGAGCGCAGAGGCCTTCCGCTTGCTTAACATGGTGCAGAGGCGTTTGCCCTCATGCTTCGACTACGCTCAGCATGACACCCTCTTTATTATAAAAAAAAATATTATAAAAGAAGCAAAGCTCGTCTTCCGAACACCGCGGTCTTATCCCCAACTCACGTTAATAATAGAAAAGCAGGCGTGGTTTTGCACTACAACTGCCTTTTCAATCACCCGAAAGAAATTCAACAAAAAAAGGTGAACAATATGCTCACCCTTTAAATTCTATATTATTTACTATTAGTTGTTAGGATCTGTTGATGGTAGGCCTACAATTTTGTAAGCTACATTGTTATTGTTATCACGTGTTTTCTTGTAGTAAACATCATCAGGAGATACAAATAAACGTTGACCGTTTACTGTTACACCTCTTGAATCTACCGGTAGTGATTGTACAACATCACCCATCTGTAAATCTGCTGAACCATTTCTTGGAGGAGCAGTTTGCTCATCCTGAGGCGGTGCAGATTGGTTAGGTGAACTATAACCCTGGTTATTGCCTCCTTGTGGAGGAGCAACGTTGCCCTGATCGCCACCATCTGTATTTAATTCGCCATCTTTACCTGCTATCTCATAAGACAGTGATCCATCGTCTTTAGTAATTGCTACATAGTAAACACCGTCTAGCTCATAGTATTGCTGGCCATTAATCACAATTGATTGTGCTTTTGATGGCAATGTACTTATTTCGGCACCTACAGGTGGTTCAACTACAGTATATTGGTCATCATTATATTCATAATAGTAGCCATTGCTGTAATAGTATGGCAGGCCTCCCCAATAGAATGAATAATATCCGAATGGAAGAAAACCTAAACTAAAACCAAGGCGTGGATAATATAAGCTATTGTAAAAACCTCCATGGTAATAAAAACCACCGCGGCCAAAATAACCACGGTATCCAAAGCCCGCATAGCCACGACCATAGCCTCTGCCACCGTAACCACGGCCAGCATAGCCTCTACCTGCATATCCACCACGGCCTGCATATGCACGTCCTGCATAGCTTCTTCCACCTACAGCGCGCCCAGCATAGCTTCTGCCTGCATAACCACCTCTTGCTGCTGATGAATATGAGCGGCCTGCAGATGTACTACGAACAGCGTTTGAACGGGTTGCGCCGCTAAAATGAGCGCTACCACCGCCACTAAAATGACCGCCGCCACCGCCAAAATGACCACCACCGCCGCCACCAGAATGACCGCCACCGCCGCCTCCACCACCACGGTGTTGAGCGTTAGCTGGAAGAGCAAAAAACAAACATAATAGTCCGCTTATGCTTAAGAAAATCAAATTTTTATATACCCTTTTCATAATCTAAATATTTGTCCAGCGATTGTGCTGATAATTTATAGACGCATTAAAATTTAAAAGGTTTAATACGATCTTAATAATTTAAGTACAAGTATCAAGCCAATATTTATACATCATTATAACAAACATGTGACCAACATAATTGGCAAATAGTTGTTGTGTTGTTTTAACCGATTAGAATTATGAACGAGTCAATATTATATCCTCTTTTTTTTACGCCAATTTATCAATACAGGCTGTGGGGCGGCAGAAGACTAAGCCATTTATTAACCGAGCCATTGCCTGAAGGCCCTGTTGGTGAAGCCTGGATATTAAGCGATCGCGATGACCATGCGAGTGTGGTAAACGCTGGTTTATATCAAGGATATACATTAACCCAATTATTTGAGCAATACCCCGAAAGTATAATGGGCAGATTAGCCGGCCAATTTGACCGTTTTCCTCTGTTATTGAAATTTTTGGATGCACAAGAGGTCTTATCTGTACAAGTTCATCCATCCGATGATCAAAAGGAATACATCCCTAAAGGTGATACAGGTAAAACGGAAGCCTGGTTTGTGATAGAATCGGGGCCTAAAGCAAAAATTTATGCAGGGTTAACACCGGGCACTACCGAGCAGGACTTACGCAAAGGCCTGGCAGACCACAAAGTGGCAGATTACATACACAGCTTTGTACCTAAATCTGGGGATGGCGTATTTATACACTCCGGCACCGTACATACCTTAGCTGATGTGGTAGTTTTTGAAGTGCAGGAAAATAGCGATACCACATACCGCCTTTATGATTGGGACAGAACCGATGCTAAAACAGGCAAACCACGCGAATTGCAGATTGATAAGGCATTGGCCTGTATCGATTTTAATTTAACCGATATTGATCCTGTTAAACCTAAAAATATTGCTGATGGTAAAGTAACCCGGGAAGAGTATTTTAATAACGAGCATTTTATTATGTGGCGAATGAATACTACCGACCAATTTACGGTAGGTGCAGAAGACGAACCACGGATACTTGTTTGTACCGAAGGCAAAGGTGAACTGGATTTCGACGGGACAAAATATCCCATAAAAAAAGGTGATGTTGTTTTACTCCCGGCAGAAATTGGTGTGATTAATTGCATCCCGCAGGTAGAAATAAACCTGTTAGAAATAGGTATACCCTATAACAATAAATAGAACTGCTTATTCCTTAACGGATATAAATAATATGAAAAAATTAATAATATTTGATCTTGACGGTACGCTTGCCCAAAGCAAGGCATCGTTAGATGAGGAAATGGCCACACTTTTTAGCAGGCTGATTGATACAGTTAAAGTTGCCATTATATCCGGTGGCGACTGGCCACAGTTTGAGAAACAGGTGCTCTCTCATCTAACTAAAGAAAAACATCTCAAAAATTTATCAATACTGCCAACCTGCGGTACTAAATTCTATAGGTATAAACATGGCTGGAAAGAGCTCTATGCCGAAAATTTTACTACTGATGAAAAAACGCAGATCACAACAGCGCTTAACGAGGCTATAAAACAATCAAAAACCACAGTTGCTAAAACCTGGGGTGAGCAAATTGAAGACAGGGGCAGCCAAATTACTTATTCGGCATTAGGGCAAAAGGCACCATTGGATGCGAAGAAAGATTGGGATCCTAAGTTTGTAAAACGTAAAAAAATAAAAGCCATTTTGGATAAAACGCTTTCCGGTTTCTCAGTACAAATGGGCGGTGCTACCTCTATCGATATAACCAAACCGGGGATTGATAAGGCTTATGGCATCCGCAAATTAAAATCAGTACTGGATATTAAAATAAGCGAGATGCTTTTTATAGGCGATGCTTTGTTTGAGGGTGGTAATGATCACCCGGCCCGTACAACAGGGGCCGATTGTATTCAGGTGCGCGATCCTGATGAAACAAAGCGGGTTATTGAAGCTATTATAGCATGTTTGGGAGGTAAACCGGTGAAATTAAAACCAAAAAAGAAGACAGAAAATGGGTGAGTTTAAACTACAGCGTCTAGGTATAATTATGAAACCTGAAGATGGCGACGCGATGGAGATAGAGGGGGTACTCAATCCTGCGGCAATCCGTGGTAAGGATGGGCACTTGTATCTGTTCCCACGTATGGTAGCTAAAGGAAATTTTTCGCGTATAGGTATTGCAAGGGTAATATTTAATGATGCCGGCGACCCTGTTGATGTTGAACGCTTAGGTATCGCATTACAACCTGAAGCAGACTATGAGTTAAGGCCGGATGGCGGAGGCTGTGAAGACCCGCGTATAACATTTGTAGAACCGCTGAATCATTATGTGATGAATTATGTGGCTTTTGGGCCTAATGGCCCACGAATCGCCATTGCCCGTTCAAATGATTTAATTAACTGGGAACGAGTTGGGTTGGCAAGGTTTACACACTATGAAAATATAAAGTTTGAGGGCGTTGATGATAAAGATTCCTGCACTTTTCCATTGCTTATAAAAAATCCTAACAACCATGATGAAATGGGCCTTTTGCACCGGCCGATATTCCCGGGTACTAGCCCGGAAGAGATTAAAGCGAAACATGGTCATCATGAAACTGATCGGGAGTGTGAAAGTATTTGGATTTCTTATTGCAGGTTTGATACAGCTACACATCTGCCTGCAAAAGGGGCAAGCTTTACATCGCACGAACGGCTGGCCGCCCCAGAGGCTGATTGGGAGAAGTTGAAAATAGGTTGTGGAACACCACCTATTATGACAGATTTAGGTTGGATGATACTTTATCATGGTGTAAGTGAAATACCCGTACCAAACAGCGAGAAAACACAACTATGCTATTCAGCCGGAATAATGATATTAGATAGGGAAGAGCCTACAAATATATTATACCGGTCGGCTGAACCAATAATGAAGCCTGACCTACCTGAAGAACGTGTTGGTTTAATTGCTGATGTTGTTTTCCCTACCGGGATAGACAGGCGAGACGACATAGGGATGCCGAACAGGTTTGACATTTACTACGGAATGGCTGATGACCGGATAGGCGTAGCCCGTTTAGATATTCCGGATAAACTACCGGGTTAAAATAAGGAGTATTTAGCTAATCTGAAGCAGATATAAGTGATAATAGGCGATGCCAAAATATCAATAGAATAATGTATATGCTGCACCAATAAAAGGCAGGCAACAGTGATGATGGCTCCTATGGCTATCAACTTGTCTGCCTTTTTATCAAGGCATAAAAATATTAGCGTAAGGGTTGCTATATGGCCTGAGAAGAAAAGATCTTTGGTAATGCTAGCTTCACCATAAAAAACACCTGTGAGCGGATCTGCCAAGGGGATCAGGCCGATAGGAGGGTTTAGCGCCACAAAGCTAATGGTTGCCATACGAACAAGGCATACTACAATCAGGGCCCAAACATATATTATGTAAATTCTCGGTTTATATAACGCTCTGTACAAAATGAGCAAACCCATACCCCAGATAACGATAAATATGGCTACGGAAACATTATGAGGAGGAATTGTAGCTAATAACCAATCGTGCAATACAACGCCATTACGTTGTTCAATTTTGTTAAAAAATTGAGGCATCAGCGCTATGATGATAAATATCAACACTGAACCAATGATCAATTTAGCCCTATCAGATGTATTACTGATGGTTTCTTTCCAACTCTCTTTTATTGACAAACTTATATTTTGGGACACAGTTTAGACATTAGCGGATACAAAAATAATATTTACCAGCAATATTTAATTAATGTTAAACGAATATAAAATAATCAAAAAGTAAAAAAAGTGTAAATTAAATGCATCATAGTTGCATTTGTGACTATATTTGCATCATGGAATTCACCAAACTAACTGCTAAATTGGATAATATAGGTATGACAGCATCAACATTGTGCGCTATTCACTGTGCTCTTGTACCTATTTTTATAACTGTTCTGCCATTAATTGGCCTTGGTTTTTTAGCAAACCCATGGTTTGAGTGGGGGATGATAATTTTAGCTTTTATAATTGGTGTATCATCTATCAGTTCTTCGTATTTTCGCATGCATAGGCGTTTAGTTCCGCTGTTGCTATTAAGTATAGGTTTTACAATAATTATACTTGGCCATCTTTTTATTACAGGTTGGCTTGAAGGTATTGTTGTACCTTTGGGTGGGTTTACTATAGCAATGGCACATTTTATAAATTATAGGTATGTTGGCGCCTGCAAAGTTTGTAGCCATGAGTCGCATTGATAGCCATATTAAATGACAGAAATAACCAATAATAGATTTGAGCATTTGCTTGATTTGCATCATTTAAAAAAAACCGGCCCACGATTGAAAGTTTTGGCCATGATGTCTGCAAAAAATACAGCAACATCACAACCCGATTTGGAAGGTTTAATGGAAGATGTGGACCGTGTTACGCTTTATCGTATATTAAATGTATTTGAAGAGAAGGGCATCATACATAAGATATTTGATTTAAACGGAACTGCCAATTATGCCATCTGTACATCTAACTGTCAGGAACACCATCACCACGACGAACATTTGCATTTTAATTGTACCGTTTGTAATAAGGTATATTGTTTAAATGATTTAAGTTTGCCGGCGTTCAACTTGCCACCCGGTTTTAAGGCCGATGGATTCACACTTTATGCATCGGGCACATGCCCGCAATGCAACAAAAAATAATTAAAAATAATACAACTAAACCGAGTTTAATTTGGTTGGTTAATAGTGCGGTTGATGGGTGAGAGTTGGTAGAAACGACATATAATTAATGAGAAAATATTTAATAAGAATAACTACAATTGCGGGGATAGCGATATTGTTTTTTACAACCTATACAGCAATTGTATCCTTTACACTTCCACAACAAGATACCACGGCTAGACCATTCAAAGTAAGGACTATTGTTATAGATGCTGGTCACGGTGGAAAAGATCCCGGCGCTCATGGCTCATATTCAGTAGAAAAAACTGTAGCGTTGGATATTGCTTTGAAGCTTCGTGATGCTATACATGAGAATTATCCGGAAATAAAGGTTATCATGACACGTGCTGATAATACTTTTATCCCACTGAATCACCGTTCCGAGATTGCTAATGATAATAATGCCAACTTGTTTATTTCAATACACTGTAATTCATCGCCAGAGGGTACTGCAAGTATCGCCCATAAACAAAAAGGGGTAATGGTACTTGTATACAGTTATAAACGAAAAGGTGAACAATTAGAGGCTGTACGTGAAAACTCATCTATCTATCAGGAAAAAAATTATAAAGAAACTTACGAGAGCTATGACGAAACCGACCCGGTGAATCAGATTGTTTTAAATACTTACCTGGCAAAATACCGAAAGCAGAGTATCTTATTTGGCGATTTACTAATGGATCAGTTTAAAGCGACAGGTGATAGGATAGTATTGGGCGTTAAGGAGCAAAGTGTATTAGTTTTGGCCCACAGTGGCATGCCAAATGTGTTGATAGAAACAGGGTTTATCAATAATCCGGAAGAAGAAGATTACCTTAACTCAGCAAGCGGGCAGAATGAGGTTGTCAACTCGATTGTTAAAGCGATAGGGGAGTATAAAAACCAAGTAGATAGCAAATAGCTATAAATTAAAGACCAGTTGTTTTGCCTTGCCGATAACTACATTTACACCGCCAATGTGATAAACAGGTGTTTCTTCATGTCTCGATGCCACTACAATTTCGGTTCCGTTAGCGTTATTACTAAAAAGTTCATATACCAATTCGGGTGAGTTATTGTTTTTGGATAGATGGGCAAGTAATAAATGGGTCATAAACTCAGGCTTATGATTTATAAAAAGCTCCAATGCTTGTTTGTTTGAAAGGTGACCATGCCCGCCACGAATCCTTCTTTTTAAATGATAAGGATAACCACCATTATCCAGCATCTCGTCATCATAATTTGCTTCTAAAAATGCTGCGTGGCATTTGCTGAAATGCGTGATTAAATTTTCACAGGCTACACCAATATCTGTAAATACACCCACTGTAATATCCTTGTAAGAGATAGTGAAGCTATGAGGCTCGATGGCGTCATGAAACTTTGGGAATGCTGTAATGGTTAACCCACCGATAGTAACCGGATTATTGGAGATAAAATGAATTATTTGATAGTCTTCTGGAATAATGCGAAGATGTTTTAAAGTGCCGGGAGTTATATAAACCGGGATATTGTGTTTTTTTGCCAGCACAGGTACACCGCTAATATGATCGGTATGTTCGTGTGAAATAAATATGGCCTTTATCTTTTGGATAGATAAACCTAGCCTGAGCATGCGCTTTTCTGTTTCACGGCATGAAATTCCGGCATCAATCAACACGGCTTCATGCTCATTACCAACGTAATAGCAGTTGCCATTACTCCCCGAATTTAATGATGTAATAAATAGCGACATTTCTAACACAAAAATAGTCGCTTTTTAATAAAAAAACTTAAAAATTTCAATACAAAACGGATGATTATATTTGGGCCATGGATTCACCAAAAACTTTACCTGTACTTGATGCCCCTGAGCTACGCGTGCTCGGTGTACTAATGGAAAAAAGCAAAACCACTCCGGATTATTATCCCATGACGGTTAATAGTTTGATAGCGGCCTGTAATCAAAAAACCAGCCGCAAGCCGGTGGTTAATTATGATGAGGAAACAGTAGTATTGGCTTTAAATACATTAAAAAGGCGTGGATTGGTATCAACAGCTACAGGTGGATCGGATCGTTCGGTGAAATACAAACATAATTTTGGCATTGTGTTCCCGGTTGTGCCATCGGATGTAGCCATCATTTGTTTGCTGATACTTCGTGGGCCACAAACGCCTGGTGAATTAAATACCAATTCGGGCAGGTTGTATGAGTTTGAATCTATCGAGGATGTGCAAGCTGCCCTGGAGAAATTATCTGAGGGGGAAACACCATTCGTAATTCAATTACCTCGCCGTGCGGGACAAAAAGAAGTTCGTTATGCGCATTTATTAGCAGGTACACCTGATTTAACCGAAGATTTAAATGATGAGCAGCCGGTAAGGTCTTCAGGCGAATTAGAAGCACGCGTTAGCAAACTGGAGCAAGACTTAGCAACATTAAAGGAAGCTTTTGATAACCTGATGAAAGAGCTGTCTTAATTTTAAGCAGAAGGGGCAGCGAAAATAAAGTGGGTAACCAGCTTATCTAATATAATAAGCGAGGCTATAATTAATGCTATCCCGGCAACTTCATTAAGGCGGTGGATCATTTTAACGGAGATGCGTGCGCGCAATTTATCGGCATAAAAAGCTTTGGTCGTGTCCATACCAAATTGCACGATCAGGATAGTGAGAAACATGATACCAATATCTAAGGAACGGTGATGAGCGCCAACCCTAAATAGGGTACTTGCGGCAGCTATAACCGTAACCCAATGAAATAACAGGCTGGGATTAAATATACACAAGGCAAATCCTTTTAAAAAATAACCAGCCCTATTAATGCTTGATGGTACAGAGGTTTTATAAGTGACCTCCGCTTTTTTAAAGAAATAATATACACCTACCGCGAACAAAATAGCACTGCCAATTACCCCGGCAATAACTTTTTGTTGTTCAGATATATTAATATACTGCGAGCCGAATAGCAGGCCGCCAACAAACACAACATCGCTGCAAACCACGCCCAACGCCAATGCAACGCCGGCATGAAAGCCATTAGCAATACTAGTTTTAATTAAAGCGAAAAAAACAGGGCCTGTAAGGAATGTCAGCACTAATCCAAACCCCAGTCCCGAAATAACAGCTTCTATCATTAATTATAAGCTCAGTTGAACAATGCGAATATGCGATTTTTATCTCTTAAAAATAGAAACTTAATGTTTCGGCACCATTAATTAAAAAAAACAATGCTGTAATTCTAAAAAATCATTTATGTTAGTGGTTTCATATCAATTACTGTACAACCTAATTAAATAATGGAACAAAACAAACAAAAAAGCTACGGCTCTGCGTTATATACGCTTATAACCGTATTTTTCTTCTGGGGCTTTTTAGCTGCCTCTAATGGGGTTTTTATACCTTTCTGCAAATCACACTTTAACTTATCGCAGTTTCAATCACAATTAATTGACTTTACCTTTTATGGGGGGTATTTTATCGGATCGTTGATATTGTACTTTGCATCACAAGCCAGCAAGGTGGATATATTGAATAAATTGGGCTATAAAAATGGTATTATTCTTGGCCTTGTAATATCAGCTGCAGGAGCATTAGGTATGGTACCTGCTGTTGCATCAGGTTCATTTGGCTTAATTTTAACAGTATTCTTTATAATCGCTATCGGATTTTCATTACAGCAAACCGCGGCAAATCCTTTTGTGGTTGCTCTTGGTTCGCCAGAAACAGGTTCAAACCGTTTAAATTTTGCAGGTAGTGTAAACAACATTGGTGCTTTGTTAGGGCCTGTTGTTGTTGGTTTAGTATTGTTTGGCTCGGCATCAGCTAAAATAGCAGACGCCGATGTGAAAATATCATCAATAGATGACCTATATTATATACTGGCAGGTTTATTTATTGCTGTAGCCATATTCTTCTGGGTCTCAAATTTGCCAAAGGTTACCAGCGACGAAGAACTTGAGTCAAGTAAAAAAGCAAACACTCCACTGTTTATCATATTTATTGCATTTTTATTGATTCTTGCTGCTGATCCTATCAGCCTTAAAACATCAATACCAAGCCAATATTTTGTTTATGCTTCGCTTGCCATTATTATATTTACACTGGTAGGTACCATATTTGCCGCTAAAAAAAGTACACATGGTTGGGGCGCTATGCAATACCCTCAATTAATTTTGGGCATGATTGCTATATTCACTTATGTAGGTACCGAGGTAACTATTCAAAGTAATATGGGCTCGCTGTTAAAAACACCTGCATTTGGGTCATTTAACGAATCAGAAATTGCACCTTTCATCTCATTATATTGGGGTAGCTTAATGATTGGCCGTTTTGCTGGTTCGATAGGTGCTTTTAATCTGTCTAAAACAACAAAAAATATTCTATATGTTATCGTACCATTTATTGCATTTGGACTTGTTTTAGCAGTGAATAAATTTTTTGCAGGTGTTGATGTAAGTAATTTATATGTTTATGCTGTTTGTGTGGGTATATTGGTTGTAGCGTTCTTTATAGGCAACCAAAAACCTGTACGTACTTTATCTACATTAGGTATACTAGGTGTTATGCTGTTCAATTATGTGGCCTTCAATATTCTCCTTAGCTATAACCGGCTTGGGTAAATACACCAGTCAAGGTTCAGCATTTTTAATTATGATGATATTGGGAGGATCTATTATTCCACCATTGCAAGGTAAAATTGCCGATGGTAGTAATAACTTAATACAAGGTATGAGTGGTATTCACTTTTCATACATAGTTCCCGCATGCGGTTTTGCATATCTTATTTATTTCGCCTGGAAGGTTAGTCGCGAATTGCGCAGCCAGGGTATCGATTTAGATCATGTGGAAGCAAAAGGCGGACATTAATATTAATATTTTCTAGTCATTATTCATTGAGTCATTAGGTCATTCTGTATATTACAGGTGATTTAATGGCTCAATGACGTTAATGACCTAATGACATTCAAAGATGAAACCAAGTTTCAATCATATATTCATGAATCTGGCAACAGATTTGGCATTGCGTTCACACTGCATTAAAGCGCATGTAGGGGCGGTTCTAACCAGAGACACCCGTATTATATCAATAGGATATAACGGCCCACCGGCGGCTACACATAACTGTGATGAGGAGTGGCCAGAGACAGGCTGCCCGCGTGATTCAAAAGGTAGTTGTTCTTTGGCATTGCATGCAGAAGAAAATGCGATACTGTATGCCGTTAAAAATGGTGCAAAGCTCGAAGGTTCCGTTTTGTATACTACCTTGTCGCCTTGTATTGCTTGTGCGAGGTTGATCTATTCAGCGGGTATAAAACATGTTTACTACAAACATTCTTATGCGGAATATAAGGGTTTATCGAGCGACGAAGGAGTAGATTTCTTAAATAAATTCGGTGTACTGACCGAGAAATTTAACGATTAATTTATCGAGGTTACTATTACTATATATTAGTTATTAAGGGATGAATCCTGTCCAGCGCGAAATCTAACTGCTGCTGTGGCGTTAAGTCCGTATTATCCAATATTATGGCATCATCAGCCCTAACAAGTGGACTCTCTTTTCTGGTAGTATCCTGATAATCACGATTAGCAATGTTTTTAAAAACTTCTTCTAATGTGATATTTGGGTTTTTGCCGATCATCTCCTTATAACGTCTTTCGGCACGTACTTTCGGATCCGCAGTCATGAAAATTTTAACATCAGCATGTGGGAATACCGCTGTGCCTATATCGCGGCCATCCATTACGATGTTTTTTGATTTACCCATGCGTTGCTGCTGCTTAACCATTTCTACACGAACGTCGTGTATGGCTGATACCGCGCTAACATTGTCAGAAACTGGCATTTGCCTTATTTCTTCAGAAACTTCTTCATCATTAAGGGTAATGTGTGTTTCGTAATCACGTGAGTGAAAATTCAGGTGGATATTTTTAAGCGCCTCAGCAACTTGCGAAATATCACCCTGGTCGATATTGTTACGTAAAAAATACAGGGTAACCGCACGGTACATCGCACCGCTGTCAACATAAATAAAATGAAGTTTTTTAGCTAATGCCTTAGCTAGAGTGCTTTTACCGCACGAGGAATAGCCATCAATGGCAACTACAATATTCTTGCTCATGAAGCAACTAAAATAACAAAATTAGTTGATTGGTTAATTATTGATAAGACGATAAAGTTATATTTGCGGCATAGCCAATCAGCCACATCCCATGAACATCAATAGAGATATATTACAAAAGGAAGTTTTCTACAAAACTTCGCGCAGCGGGGGGAAAGGTGGGCAAAATGTAAATAAGGTTTCTACTAAAGTTGAGTTGTTATTTTCAGTAAATAATTCAGTGCTTTTTAATGATGAAGAAAAGCTGTTGCTGAACGATAAACTACAATCACGTTTTAATAAAGATGGCTTAATACAGGTTATTTGTGATGAAGACCGTAGCCAATATATGAATAAACAAAAGGCGTTGGAACGATTGGTAGGGTTGCTTACCATATCACTTCATAAGCCTAAGGTTAGAAAGAAAAAAGGTATAAGTAAGGCTTACAATGCGAAACGATTAGAAAATAAAAGAATCAATTCAGCCAAGAAAGAAAATAGAAGAGCCCAATTCGACTAACGAGTAGCCTATTTAAATCGATATAGGCCTGTAATTGCTCCCCATTGATGAGATTGCACCATTTCCTTATCATCTTTGGTATGGTATATGGCTGCTATATCAAATACAAAGCGGGTTGTGCTAAAAGCCACTCCCAATTGATTACTTAAGATAAAGGGTTCTTTGTCGGACGTTACTTCCATGCTGTTAGGGCTTTTGGTAGTAAATAAACCACCTTGTATTGTTGCATCATAAGCCACATAATTTATCTGTGGTTTATAATAGAAGAATAATTCGTGCTGATGCAAAGGTACTTTTTTGTTCTTTTTAATGGCACTGCTTTGCGTACTAACAGAGTTAAATAATTGATTGAAATTTCCGAACCTGAATAGCGGACCTAAACCCGCGCCGCTAAATCCATTACCTAAATTCCCGTAGCTGGTTAAAGAAACATCGAATCCTGTTGTTCTTGCCAGCAGCCTGTTGTACTCGGCTGATAAATTTAAAACCGCATTATTATCTATTTGATACTGCCAGCCCGATGGTGTGTAGAACCCAAAAGTTTTATGTACCCAGGTTTGTACCTGTTTGCCATAAGCATTCGGGCCAATCATACCAATTTGGGCACTTACTTTTAGGTTGCTTTCATCACTATAAAGAAAGTTTAAAGTTGAGCCTACATATAAATAAGTAGCAAATGGGCGATCAATATATGAAGGATCTGGAGGGCCACCGGGTGTTAATGAAATTGATCCGGATTGGGGGTTGAATATTTTTTGCCCTGCCTCAAACCCAAGTACTTTGTTTTGGAGTTTTGAACTGCTATCTACCGTTAAAGCATGCCTAAAATAGATGAAAATACCATCTGTATAATACCTGTCTGACCCTCGCAATAAGTAAGAATCGTTATCGGTCTCTACGCCAATTTCGTTGCTGTGGGTTTGCGCAAATAATTGAGTACAACTAAATAGAAAAGCTATTAAAATGAGTAACTTAAGTTTCATCCGGTGGAATTAATTCGTGAAATTAACAAAACCACTGAACAGAAACGGCTTTTAGTATTAATTTGACAATTAATACTAAAAAGTATACCC
>Ga0302303_10001470_pt1 | contig 15378 bp, 10 predicted proteins | sample III_Palsa_E2_1_FD_194542 | JGI IMG/M metagenome (GOLD analysis project Ga0302303, IMG submission 194542) | Peat permafrost microbial communities from Stordalen Mire near Abisko, Sweden - III_Palsa_E2_1 | ecosystem: Environmental > Terrestrial > Soil > Palsa > Peat permafrost | place: Sweden... | reverse complement strand
AACAGGCAAACCACCACCGATGATTTTGCCATAAGTAAGGATATCCGGTTTAATTTTATAAAAACCGGCAGCACCTTCAAAACCGATACGGAAACCGGAGATTACCTCATCAAAAATTAACAAAGTGCCATTCTCAGTACAGATATCGCGGAGCGACTGTAAAAAGTCCTTAGTTTGCAGCAGCAAGCCATTGTTTGCCGGAACGGGTTCGATAATAACCGCGGCAATCTGATCTTTAAATTCGGCAAAGGCCTCTTTTAAAGCCTCAATATCATTTAAGCCAACAACAATAGTTTCGTCGGCAAATGATTTTGGCACACCTGCGGATGATGTTTCGCCAAAAGTAACCAGCCCCGATCCTGCTTTAACTAATAACGAATCGCTGTGACCATGATAACAGCCTTCGAACTTTAATATTTTGTCGCGTTTGGTATAACCACGTGCCAGTCGGATAGCCGACATAACTGCTTCGGTACCTGAGCTTACAAAACGCAGTTTTTCAATAAATTGATTATTATTTAAGATCAACTCTGCCAATTCATTCTCCAATGCAGTTGGCGCACCGAACGACATGCCGTTCTGCATTACCTCGATAACCTTTTCACGAACCTTGGCATTGTTATGACCCAGGATCAGCGGGCCCCAAGAGCAGCAGAAATCAATAAATTCGTTCCCGTCGGCATCCCAAATATGACTGCCATTTCCCTTTTCGATAAAAAGCGGTGTACCGTAAACTGATTTAAAAGCCCTTACCGGCGAGTTTACCCCACCCGGGAAATAGGTCTTCGCCTTAGCATACAGTTCGGCAGATTTTTCCCTGCTGATATCAGGTTTCGCCTGCTTTTTATCTTTCTTATTGATTGAATCTAACATCTCTTTATGTTCTCCTCGTCATTGCGAGCGCAGCGTGGCAATCCCCAACTTTGCAATTCCGCCCTGTATAGTTTGGGATTGCCGCGCTTCGCTCGCAATGACGCTTATTATTATTTTAGTTCCTACCTTATAACCACTTATTCGCCAAAACTTCTTTAGCATGATAGGTTAATATCGCGCTTGCGCCTGCCCTGCGGATGCTCATCAGCACCTCGGTAATGGCGCGCTGCTCATTTAACCAGCCGTTTTGTATCGCCGCTTTTATCATGGCGTATTCGCCGCTTACATTGTAGGCAGCAACAGGTAGTTCGGTATTATCTTTTATTAGCTTGATGATATCCAGGTAAGGTAATGCGGGTTTCACCATTAAAAAGTCCGCGCCTTCAGCTTCATCAAGTCGTGATTCGATTAATGCCTCACGCTGATTGGCCGGGTTCATCTGGTAAGTTTTTTTATCACCAAATTTTGGTGCCGAACCTAGTGCATCCCTAAACGGACCATAAAAAGCACTCGCATATTTAGCCGAATATGACATGATTGACACTCCCGAGAACCCATTATCATCTAATACTTTCCTGATATAGCCCACACGGCCATCCATCATATCCGATGGTGCGATGATATCCGCGCCACTACGGGCATGGGCTAATGCCATCTTACCTAAAACTTCAAGTGTTTCGTCATTCAGGATCTCGCCATTTTTCACGATACCATCATGCCCATCGCTGCTATAGGGATCCATCGCTACATCAGTAACTACACAAGCTTCCGGGAATTCTTTTTTTACCGAGCGGATGGCACGCAAATACAAACTCTCATCGCGGTGACTTTCAGATGCGTATTTATCTTTTAGGGCCTCATCGATATTTGGGAACAGATCAAAAGAAGATAAACCCAATTTCATACAGCTTTCAACCTCGCGCAGCAAATTATCAATTGAATAACGATAAATACCCGGCATCGAACTTACTTCCGTTTTCTGATTTTCACCTTCAACTATAAACAGCGGAAAAATCAGGTTAGCTGCGCTAACATGGGTTTCCTGCACCATTTGGCGGATCACTTCACTTTTCCGGTTTCTTCTTGGTCTTTGTAACATATACTTTGTCTGAACCATGATTTTTAGGATTAAAAGATTAACATGATGCTAACCTACCCTCAAACCATCTAATATTTATAACATTAACATCTGGGTAATCCCTGAATCCTAAAAATCATGGTTCAGATTATAACCCAAACACAGCCTCTGCCAACCCAACCTCATCGGGTGAGAAAGGCAGGGCGTATTTAACACCCATTTCTTCAAATTTTTTGCCGGTTGATTTGCCTATCGCTACAACTTTTTGGTATGGATCGAGCAGGTTATCGACAAAATAGGCATCCACGTTCGACGGACTGGTAAATACCAGTACATCCGCGCCCGATGCTTCAACTTCTTCTTCTAATACCGTTTCATAAACAGGCAGGTCAATCACTTTAGTATCAGTAGGCATGCCATGCTGGATGCTTCTTAACGAACCTTCGGCACCCGGGAATAATACGGTTTGTCCTTTGACCAATTCGGCAAATTCAGCGGCTACCTCTGCGGTATCCGTACTTTCGCCAACAAAATCAGTAAAGTGCCCAATTTTGCGAAGCATTTCTTCGGATCCGCTGCCCATCACACCAAATTTTACATCCTTAGGCAATAACGGCGCTAAATGAAAAAAGTATTCAACCGCGTTCTTGCTGGAGAAAAATATCCAGTCGACGTGTTTTAATATGTATGGATCGAGCTTGGTGATCACAGGTACGGTACGTATCAGTGAACGTGCTTCGATATTGATCTTATGTTTATTTAATGCCTTACGGAAATAGCTTTGCTCTGAAAGTTCGCGGGTAATAAATACGGTTTGTGGCAGCTTACGGTCTTTAGCAAACTTAGCTACTATTTTTTGAGCCAAACCTTCAGATTTTTCAGCCTCAACAAATAACCTGTCGGGGAAACCGTCCCCATCATCTGCTTTTGAAGTAAATACCTGGAACTGGCCGTCCTCTTTACGGCAATAACAACCCAAAGGTAAATGGCAACCGCCGCCAAAAAGTTTCAGCACGGTACGCTCAACCGCTAATTCCTCGGCTACATCAGGATGATTTAATGCCTGCAACGTTTCAAATAATTCAGGGTCATTCTCACGTATCTGGATAGCCAACACACCTTGCGCAGGTGCAGGTATCAATTCATTAGGCGTTAGCACTTCTACATGCAGGTCGCTTACATCCAAACCTAAACGGCTTACGCCTGCTTTGGCTATCATAATAGCATCATAACTTTCGTTACGTAGTTTTTGGATACGGGTTGGAACGTTTCCGCGCAAATCCTGTATTTCCAAATCAGGGCGGTGAGCCAAGAGCTGGGCCTTACGCCTGTTGGATGATGTACCTACTATCGCGCCATACTTCAGCGACAATTTTTGGTGTACATCAACACAATCTTTCAATATCAGTAATAATTCCGACGGATCTTCACGTTCAGATACCGCTGCAATGATCAATCCCGGTGGATTTTCAGTCGGCAAATCTTTGTGTGAATGAACAGCAAGATCAATAGTTCCGGCTAAAAGTTCCTCTTCCAATTCTTTGGTAAAGAAGCCTTTGCCTTCCAGTTTATCAAAACTGAGGTTTAAAATCCTGTCACCTTGTGTTTTAATGATCTTTAGTTCCGCCGTAACGTTTATAGCAGCCAGGCTATCCTTAACAAAATTAGCCTGCCATAGGGCTAGTTCACTGCCGCGTGTACCAATAATAAGAGTTCTGTCCAATGGGCTCATATGTTTGCAACCGCAAAATTAACTTTTTGCAGTTATGAATATAGTATTAATTGAGGATATGAAAGTTGAGTGACTAAGAAATGTTGAAAGATGGAAGATTTGGAGCTTTCAATGCCTTAGTTGGTGTTGCCACCAATAGGTGATAATAGTTGTGCAGAATATTAAATCGCAATATTAAAAGGGAGGTTATCTGCCATATTGAAGGTATAAATACCCATTTAGTTAAACAGGTATTTATATGGGATAAAACAGCCTGTGTATCAGCGTACTTTGTTGTGTCAAATAAATGACAAGGGCGATATCCGAAAAGCCTAAAAAGAGTAGGAAACTTAAACCTTACAATTATGTCAACTTTTAAAATCACTTTACCGGCTGGTCCAATCTGGAACAATGAAGATGCACCAGCAAAAGGCAACGCAGTTGCAGCCGCACATCAAGGTAAATTTACCGGCCAATGGAAAACCGTTATTGAAGGAGAAATGAGCGTTGTTGACGTTGAAGTTAACGCTAAAAACACAGGCACCCACGAGTTTAAAACATTTGTTTTGGCTGGCCCGGTATGGAGCAACGACGAGGCGCAAAAAATTGGTGCAATAATTGCCGCATCTTATGGCGCAACATTTACAGGCCAATGGAAAACTATTGTTGAAGGTGTAATAAGTGTAATCGAAATTAAATACACTTTTTAATACCTTTTAACTTAAATACTTTAACAGGGGAATGATGAATCTCTTGTTAAAGTATTTAACGATCTGTTTTCATCTAACCGCAAAATTATTTTTTTACAGTTATGAAGTATAATATTAATTAAGGATATGAATTTGGAGTGACTAAGAAATGTTGAAAGATGGAAGATTTGGGGCCTTCAATGCCTTAGTTGGTGTTGACACCAATAGGTGATAACAGGTATTGTGCTTTCTTGAACGTCAGTGTCACTTTCTTTTTTAGCCGTTAAAAAGAAAGTAACCAAAGAAAAAACTCCCGGCTGCGCCTGCTTCTGCGAAAATTAGTACTTTTATTCTGTTGTGTTGATCGAACCAGACGATGCCGGTTTTAAGCCGTTAACTGAGGGGTTGTGTGTTGGCTCTTTTAAGAAAATTAGTGCTGACTATTGATGAGGATATCCTTAGCCATGATCATGGGAACGCTGATGTATTTTTTCTCCATGTAGTTGATCACTTTTTCGAGGATCTCGCGGGATTGCTCGTCCATGCCCTGTACTTCATCAACAAAAACGGTATTGATAGCCATGTTACGAATCTCTTTGATCTTCTCAGGTACCTGGCGCATCGCCAGCTCAATACGGCGTTGCTTCAGCATGGTAATAAACTCCGCAATATTTTGCTCGATGATTACTTCGGCGTGTACCAACTCATCATAACGCTCCTGCATATTCTTTTTGGCAACTTCATTCAAAGAGTGAACTTCGATAAAGTTTACAGGGAATTGCGCCAGCACTTCAGGTGCAGTATCATTCGGAACAGCTAAATCAACGATGGTTTTCTTATCGGTTTCGCCGTTAAGCAGGGTGGTGTAAACTTCAGGGGTGATGATCGGCTCTACCGAAGAGGTACAAGTGATGATCGCATCGAAACCCTTATTGTAGTTTTTCAGATCAGTTAATTCAAAAGCTTCGCCGTTCAAATCAGCAGCTAATTGCTGTGCTTTTGAAAGCGTACGGTTAAAAACCGCGAAGTTGGTGAATTTATGCTTCTGAAGATATTTTGAAATATTGAAATTGGTTTCGCCTGCGCCAATGATCAGGATACGGGCGTTAGTGCACAATTTCATGTCGCGCAGCTTGCGGTAAGCTAACGATACAACCGAAATTGGATTTTTAGAGATATTGGTATCAGTATAAACCTCTTTGGCTGCTTTTACTACACAGTTCATCACCATGCGTAAAAAATCGCCGGTTAGGCCCGCTTCGCGGCAACTGTCATATGCTTTGCGTAACTGCGGCAGAATTTCTTTTTCACCTACGATCAAACTTTCCAGCGAGCATGAGATACGCAGCAAGTGGTTTAAGGCTTGCTGATCCTCATAAATAGAAGCACCTTTTAAAAATACGCCCATATAGTGGTCGCAAACGCCAATGTTCAGGGTGTCGATAAAGCGCTCGGTGTAGGCGGTGTCAACAACCTGGTCGGTAACAATAACAAATTCAACACGGTTACAGGTAGCAAGGTAGAAAATCTCAGAAATCTGAAATTGCTCTTTAACCTGTTGAAGTTTCACGGTAAGATCTTCCTGGCAAATAACCAATCTTCCCAACTCCTTCAGCTCGATCTGTTTGTGTGTAAAAGCTATTACCTTTAAGTACTTCAAAGCAGTATTTTAAATTTGACCCAACAAAAGTAGCAGGTTTAGCGAGATGCAATGTCAACACTTTGTCAAACACCCGTATTTAGAATGTTTATAAATTAAGCTCAAAATACTGTAAAACAGGCCTATTTAAATCCCAAACGTGCATTATTCGTACTTTAGGGTATGTCGACAATAAAAAAAATCAGCTTAGTGCTGCTCATTATAGGGTATTTACTTGCAGGGATAAACCATTTTAGGATACCCGAATTTTACATTGGGATAATCCCTCAATACCTGCCTTTCCCCAATATTTTAAATACCTTAGCAGGGTTATTTGAAATAGCATTTGCCATAGCCCTTATCTTTAAACCGACACGAAAATTTGCTGCATGGGGAATTGTTTTGATGCTGATAGCCTTTATACCGGTACACACGGCCATGCTATCCGGCCAGACGGAATTGAGTGGCAAGCACGTACAACCCGTTTGGGCGTGGGTCAGGTTGTTTTTTCAACCGGTGCTGATTGTTTGGGCTTGGTGGCATACGAGGGATTAATAAGTAGTTCATAGCATAGCTTTTTGTAACAAAACAACCGAACGACATTCAAATGATCATTACTAAATGATAAAAAAAGAAAACTACAACATCCCCGGCGTTAAAGGCCGCGGTATGCTGATGGATATAACCTACGACGATGCTTTGAAAAATGCGCCGATGGTGATCTTCGTGCATGGCTTTAAGGGATTTAAGGATTGGGGTACACATAACCTGGTGGCTAAGTATTTTGCTGAGCAGGGTTTCCGTTACGTAAAATTCAACTTTTCGCATAATGGCACCACTGCCGATAAGCCAATTGATTTTGCCGACCTGATTGCTTTTAGCGAAAACACCTTCTCGATGGAGTTAGAGGAACTAAACGATGTGATAGATTTTGTATGCAATGGTTCATCTATGCCGAGGGTATCGGGTGTTTACCTTATCGGGCATAGCATGGGTGGCGGTATCAGCATTTTGCAAACCGCTGGCGATCATCGCGTGAAGAAATTGGTGACCATGGCATCGATCTCTAATTTTTATAATTTATGGCCGAAAGCTGCTGAAGAGCAGTGGCGCTTATCGGGCATTATGTATATGCCCAACAAGCGCACCGGGCAGGATATGCCGCTAAAGGTTTCTATTTTGGATGATTTAAGGGATAACCCGGCGAAATTGGATATTTTAGAGAAAGCGACTCAAATTAAACAGCCATGGCTGATTGCACATGGCGATATTGACCCGACGGTACCCTTAAAGCATGCTGAGGAATTAAAAAACACAAATAAATCAGCAGAGCTTGCAGTTGTAAAGGGCGGAGATCATACCTTTGGCGCGTCGCACCCTTATGCATTGGATACTTTACCAAAAGAGCTGTTGGAATTTTGCGACCTCTCGATAGCGTTTTTCAAAAAATAATACCCCTGCTTACCAAACCACTGATACAATTGGCGGTTTACTGATTAGATAATATTTATGAGTTTAAGCGGATCCTCGAAAAAAGGAAGAAAATACCAGAACACCATACCAACCGATGAGGCTGGTTTTGGCAAGATGGGCTCCATTTTAAAAGAGTACATCAACAACAAAGCCGAAAATGTGCCTAAAAAACAATTAGGCCCATTTAAAACAGATATCAGCATTTATCAAACACCACCTGAAAGTGGTTTAAGGGTAACCTGGGTTGGGCATTCGAGCTTGCTGATCGAAATTGACGGCAGGCGCATTTTAACCGACCCGGTTTGGAGCGACAGGGTATCATTTTCGTCATTTTTCGGGCCGAAGCGCTTTTTCCAACCGCCGGTTGCATTGGAAGACTTGCCACCTTTAGACGCGGTAATTGTATCGCACGACCATTACGATCACCTCGATAAAAAAACCATAAAGCACTTCGCGGATAAAAGCGTACAATTTTATTGCTCACTGGGTGTAGGCCAGTATTTAAAAAGCTGGGGCATATTGCCCAATTATATCCATGAGATGGATTGGGGCGATAGCGCCATGATTGATCATGATGTGGTACTTACCGCTGCCCCGGCCAGGCACTTTTCCGGCAGGGGGATTATAAATCGTAATGAAACCCTGTGGTCGTCTTTTGTGATCAAAGGAACAAAACATAATATTTATTTCGGTGCAGATTCGGGCATCTCACCTGATTTCAAAAAAATCGGCGAAGCTTTCGGTCCATTCGACCTGACCATGCTTGAAATTGGGGCTTACGGCAAATACTGGGCAGATATCCACATGGGCCCAGATAATGCCAGCAATGCCCACATCGACCTAAAAGGTAAACTGATGATGCCATTACATTGGGGCACATTCAATCTTGCACCACATGCCTGGTTTGAACCGATTGAGCGATTGGTAAATTATGGCACAGAGAAAAAGATTAAACTATTTATCCCTAAACCGGGTGAACCAACCGAGGTAAAAGAATATAATTCGGAATGGTGGAAACCATTTTTGAGTTAACTAGCCCCCTCTAAATCTCCCCCGGAAGGGGAGATTTGTGAAAAAAGCGTCATTGCAACGCTATCGCTCGCAATGACGTATTAAAAAAAGGTTAATAGGGTTACACCACATCCTTCAAATGTTTGTAATTTGCTTTAACGGTATCCAACACCTCGTCCATCCTGCCGTTCAGGATGAGTTTGGTCATGGATAAGGCCATGCCTTTTACCTGTTCAAATTCAATTTTTGGTGGCATGGCTAAAGCGTTCGGATCAGTCATGATGTTGATGAGCGCCGGGCCTTTAAATTGTAATGCTTCGCGAATGCCTTGTTTTACATCATCCGGATCTTTAATGGTGATGCCTTTCATACCCATCGCTTGCGCTACTAATGCAAAATCAGGGTTTACCATATCGGTTTGCCAATCGGGCAAACCAGCTACTTCCATTTCCAGTTTCACCATACCTAAAGAGCGGTTGTTGAAAACCACAATTTTTATAGGTAGATTGTATTGCGTGATAGTTGCCAAATCGCCAAGCAACATGGATAAACCACCATCACCGCAAAAAGCGATCACTTGTTTATCAGGGCAAGCCAAAGCTGCACCAATGGCATGCGGCATTGCGTTTGCCATTGAACCATGCGTAAATGACCCGAGCATTTTACGCTTGCCGGTAGCGTTAATGTACCGTGCACCCCAAACGCATGACATACCCGTATCAACCGTAAAAATGGCATCATCATCAGCCAATTGGTCTATCGTAGTGGCAACAAATTCCGGATGGATCATATCACGTTTGCCGGTATCTTCTACATAGGTTTGCATTTTTTCTTTTACATCGGCATAAATTTTTAATTGTGCCTGTAAAAAGCTGTCATCTTCTTTTTGGCTGATCATCGGCAACAAAACTTCCAATGTATCTTTTATTGAGCCCTGTAAACCCATTGTTACTTTTGCACGGCGGCCTATGCGTTCAGGCTTGATATCTACCTGCACAATTTTGCAGTCGGTTGGCATAAATTGGGTGTATGGAAAATCGGTGCCTAACAAAATCAGCAAATCACTTTCGTGCATGCTGTGGAATGCAGCGGGTAACCCTAACAAGCCAGTCATACCGATCTCATTCGGATTGTCATACTGGATCTCCATTTTACCACGGAACGAATAACCAACCGGGGCATTGAGCTTTTGGGATAGCTCAACCACTTCATCATGTGCATCGGCAGCGCCAATACCGCAAAAGATGGTTATTTTATGATGCTGGTCTATCAGCGAAGCCAAACTTTGCAAGTCGGCATCAGTTGGGCGCACTATTGCAACCGATTTATAATTTTGGGTAGATGTATCCACTTCTTCAGCATCCATTTTAGCAATATCACCCGGCAAACCTACTACCGAAACTCCTTTACGGTGAATAGCGGTTTGTATGCCAGCCTGCAACATACGGCTTAGCTGTTTTGGGGTGATAGCCATTTGATTGTAATAGCTGCAATCATCAAAAAGTTTGATGGGGTTAGTTTCCTGGAAAGTTTCGGTACCCAAATCAAAACTGGCCACCGTTGATGCCAGCGCGATAACCGACGCACCAGAGCGGTGCGCATCATACAAACCATTAATTAAATGCACGTGACCCGGGCCGCTACTGCCCATGCAACAAGCGATGTTACCGGTAAGTTGTGCTTCGGCACCGGCGGCATAAGCACCGGCTTCCTCGTGCCTAACGTGGATCCATTGGATACTGCCTTCGCGCCTTACGGCATCATTTATAAAATTTAAGCTGTCGCCGGTAACGGCGTATATTCTTTTGATGCCGGCATTTACCAGCATTTCAACTACCTGGTCGGCTACGAGTTTTGCCATGGTTTGTGATAATTAATTATAATTACCTAACCATTAAACCCGAGCCGGGTTTTAAAAAATAAATGTTTTACAAAAACCGGATAATTATGCGGATATACTTGTTTTCTTAAGTACCTCTACCAACTCTTCCAATCGCATTGGCTTGGCCAGGTATTCATCCATTCCCGCGGCTAAGCAAATGTCGCGGTCTTCGGTCATAGCATTAGCCGTCATGGCAATGATGCGCGGCTGTTCACCCGGTAGCTTACGGATATTAGCGGTAGCTTCGAGGCCATCCATTACAGGCATTTGTATATCCATAAAAATAACATCGTAATGCTCTTGCTTAATTTTCTCCAACGCTTCTAAACCATTGCTTACCATATCAGGCTTGTAACCCAATTTAGTTAACACACGGTCTATTAATTTTTGGTTGATGAGGTTATCTTCCGCAATGAGGATATGATATGGATGCTCAGCCGCGAAATCTACCGAAAGCACAGCTTTGCTGTGTTCAATAGTTGGTGCAACCTGATTATTAAATGCTTTTTGAATGCTCTGATACAAATAAGCCTGTTTTACCGGTTTTACCAATATGGTTGAGAATAAGCCCGGGTATTTACGTTTGCTTTCATCACCAATTGAGCTTAGCATGATGATCGGTAAATCAGCACGATCTGCCTTTAAGGCATTTGCTAAGCCAACGCCATTCATAAACGGCATTTCCATGTCGGTGATTAACAATTTAATGGTATTGTCGTGTGCAACGATAGTTAAAGCCTCGGCACCGGAAATTGCTACAACAGGATCAAGACCCCAGTTTTGCAATTGGGTTTTAAGGATGATACGGTTGGTGTTATTATCATCAACAATCAATACCCTTGTACCTTTTTGCTCACTCAAATCATAATTAACAGGATCGGCAACCGGATTTTTACTTTTAACAGTTTTAATGGTGAAATTAAATGACGAACCTTCGCCATATTTACTCTCGGCCCATATTTCGCCGCCCATTAAGTGCACCAGGCGCTCGCTTATAACCAAACCTAAGCCCGTACCACCGTATTTACGGGTAGTTGAAGAGTCGACTTGCGAGAATGCTTTGAATAGCCTTGATATTTTTTCTTCGGGGATGCCGATACCGGTATCTTTAATGCTGAAACCAACCTCTACCTTACCATCCTCCGATTGCTTAACCAAATGTACATTTATAAAAACCTCACCTTTTATAGTAAACTTAATGGCATTATTAACCAGGTTAATCAGTATCTGTTTGATGCGCATGCTATCGCCTACAATATACAGCGGTACATCTTTATCCAACTGATAAAGCAGATCGATACGTTGTTGCGCGGCTTTTTGCGCAAACAGGTCCATCACCTCTTCCACAGTAGCACGCAGGTTGAAGTCCTCATGCTCCACTTCCATATTGCCGGATTCTATTTTGGAGAAATCCAAAATATCATTGATCACATTCAGCAAATTCTCGCCGCTGTTGATGATGGTATTGGTATAATCCTGCTGCTCGCTATCTAATGACGTTTCTGATAGCAGCGAAGCCATCCCGATCACCCCATTCATCGGCGTACGTATCTCGTGACTCATGGTAGCCAGGAAAACACTTTTCGCCTGGTTGGCTTTTTCGGCATCTTCGCGGGCGGCTTGCTCCTGCTGCTTTTGGTGCATAAGCTCCACGTTAAGCTGCTGCAGGTTTTCAGACTGCGTGAGCAATTCTTCTGATTGTGCATACAGTTCTTTATTGGCGTCCTGTAATTCTTCTGATTTTAATTGAAGCTCCCGGGCTTTTAAAACTACCTCGCTTGTGCGGGCCTCAACCAATTTTTCAAGTACAGCTTTTTGCTTTTCGATAGCGTTAACGCGGTAGTGATACGCTGTGTACATAATGGACAAAGCAATAACAATCCCCGCTAACTTAAACCATAAGGTATCCCAAAAAGGTGGAGAAATGATAATGGTTACCTCGTCGCCTTTTTTGTTCCAAACGCCATCATTGTTAGATGCTTTTACACAAAAGGTGTAAGTGCCCGGACTAAGGTTCGTATAACTCGCCTTACGTTCCATACCGGCTTTTACCCAATCCTTATCAAAGCCATCTAGTTTATAAGAATACAGGTTATTACGCGTAACAATATAATTAAGCGCCGCAAAGTTGAATGAGATTGATGTTTGCTTGTAATTAAGATTGATGGTATCGGTAAAACTGATATCCTTTTTTAGCATCGAATCTTTATAACCGGGATTTATTTCCTTATTAAAGATCTGGAAATCGGTTATATAAACCGGTGGGATAAATTTATTGCTTGTAATGTTTTCGGGATAAAAGGTATTCATCCCTTTTGTGCCACCGAAGAATATTTCGCCATCCTTAGCTTTTAAATAAGCATTGGCCTCAAACTCCATCCCCTGCAAGCCATCAAATGTATTAAACTGTTTACACTCAAGCGTACTTGGGTTTAGTTTGGTTAAACCGTTGGATGTTGAGATCCATAAATTATGCCTGCGGCCTTCGGCCATGCCTTTAATAAAATCGGTACTTAAACCAGCCTTAGTGGTGAATAGATTAAAAGTGTGTGTTTGCTTGTTGAACAAATACAATCCTTGCTGCCCAACCCAAAACCTGCCCTTGCTATCGGTAAATAACACACGCGAATCTGTTGCCTTTGGCGTATGGGTAAAGTAATGCGAAAAACGATGCGTATTTAAATTATAACAGTTTAAGCCCCCATCATCGGTACCAAACCAAACATTACCATCATTATCCTCATCTATCGAAACTACATTGTTGCCATAAAAGCTGGTAACACCATCGGGATCTTTTAGTATCCGTTTAAATTTATGGGTTTTGGTATCCAGCAAATCCAACCCGCCGTAGTAGGTGGCTACCCAAAAGTTGCCTTTACTATCGCAATACATCCGCTGTACAAAGTCGGAACTGATGGAGTTTTTATCTTTGGGATTATTTTTAAAACTTGTAAAAACACCCGTTTGAGGATTCAGTAAGTCTATTCCCGCCCCCCAGGTACCTACCCAAATTCCACCCGAAGCATCTTCGGCAATAGCTTGTACAGCATTTGACGACAAATCGTTCGGATCGTTCTCTTTGTAGTTATAATGGTGAAAGCTATCGGTTTTCTGATCGTACAAGTCTACCCCACCGCCATCGGTACCTATCCAAATGCGGCCAGTTTTATCCTGGCAAAAAGCTTTTACATCGCTGTAACTTAAGCTATTTTTATCTATCCCCTGGCGGTATAATTTAAACTTATCAATATCGGCAGTGTATAAATTTATACCGCCACGGTTAGTGCCTATCCACAAATCGCCCTGGTTATCCTCAAATATGGATGATACCGTTAGGTTTGATAAGCTGCCTGCGTTCTCAGGCTTCGGGTAATATTTGTAAAAAGAGTTGTTTTTAGGATTATATAAGTTTAATCCACGGTTCATGGTGCCTACCCACATGTTGCCTTTTCTATCACCTAGTATGGTTACAATAAAATTGCTGGAGATTCCAGCGGTATTCTTCTCCTCGTAACAAAACAACTTGGTAGCTTTGGTATCAGGGTTGTATAAAACTACCCCGTTGCTGGCCGTGCCCAACCATAAATTACCTGAATGATCTTGCGCTATACAGTCAACAGCATTGGTTGCCATACCTTTTACGCCGCTGATATTATAAGTACTAAATGTTAAGGTGTTCGGGTTTAATAAGTCTAACCCGTTTTGCGTAGCTATCCATAAGTTTCTATGGTTATCGGTATAAAGATAATTGATGCTATCGCAGCTTAGCGAGCCGTTATCATTTTTTTTATTGACGAAATGCTTAAACTGGTTGTTTTGCAAATTCAGCAAATCTAACCCGCCGCCGAGCGTTGCAATCCAAAGACTGTTATTCCCCGCATCATTAACACCGGTTACTACATCTGATGCAATTGAGTTTTTATACTTAGCATTATGCCTGTAGGCGGTAAATCTATCTGTAACCGGATCAAATTTATTCAATCCATAGGTAGTTCCTATCCACAGGTTATGCCTGTCATCCTCAAAAATACAGCGGATAAAATTATCGCTTATGCTGTAGCTATTTTTAGGATCATTTTTGTAGATGGTAACTTTAACACCATCGTAGCGATTTAAGCCATCGCGGGTGCCAAACCAGATAAAGCCCCGGCTATCCTGAAAAGTACAAAGTATGGTGCTGTTTGATAGGCCTTGCTCGTTACTGATGTGCCTGAACCGAACATCGGAAATTTGGGCAAGCGACGTTAGCGGTAGTAATAACACTAGTAAGAAAATAAATCTCTTTAAAAAAAGGAGATTATTTCTTTTGTATAATACAAGAGCAAGATCGATCATTAAAACGGGGTATTGTAATTTGCAACAAAACTACGCTATAAAACTAATTACAAATTATTTAACTTTTAAGCTTTTACGCTAAATGAGCGTAAATAGATTTAATTATATTTAATGATTATTAACTTAAATTTTATGGGACGCATTGTAATTGCCTGCTACAAACCCAAACCGGGTAAAAATGAAGCCTTAAAAGAGCTGATGAAAACGCATTTACCAAGATTGAAACAACAGAATCTTGTAACCAACCGCGAATCGATTATGATGGAAGCGAAAGACGGTACAATCATCGAAGTTTTTGAGTGGATATCGGACGAGGCTATTAAATCAGCGCATACCAACCCTGCCGTACTGCAAATGTGGAGCGAATATGCTGAGGTTTGCGATTATGTACCGGTAGGCACTGTGGCTGAGGCGGCGGATCTGTTTTCGGGGTTTGAACCGATATAGTTTAGCCTGTCACGCTGAAGCTACCTCTATCCAATTACCATCCTCGCGGATAATGCCGATCAATTCATCAAGCGCATTAACGCTGGTAATATTTTTCTTTACCGCTTCTTTACCACGATACAAGGTTACTTTTCCGGGACCAGAGCCTACATAGCCGTAATCAGCATCGGCCATTTCGCCGGGGCCGTTTACGATACAACCCATGATGCCGATTTTAAGACCTTTCAAATGGCTTGTTCT
>Ga0302303_10001462_pt1 | contig 15396 bp, 14 predicted proteins | sample III_Palsa_E2_1_FD_194542 | JGI IMG/M metagenome (GOLD analysis project Ga0302303, IMG submission 194542) | Peat permafrost microbial communities from Stordalen Mire near Abisko, Sweden - III_Palsa_E2_1 | ecosystem: Environmental > Terrestrial > Soil > Palsa > Peat permafrost | place: Sweden... | reverse complement strand
TTACGTTTAGCTTTTTCAATTTCCGATTAAGATTCGCTCTTAATCTTTCCCTCTTTCCGCTCCTAACCGTTTCCGATTTTCCTCCCTTTCTTTTGGGACTGCAAAGGTAGGAAACCTTTTTAATTTTCAAAACTTTATTTTAAGTTTTTTTTTCGCTTTCTAAGTATCTAGTGTTACTTGTTTTGCGGGTTGCAAAGGTAGAAATGATTTCTGATTTTGCAAACTTTATTTTAACTTTTTTTCACCTGCTTTAAGCAACATCGCGTTACCTTTTTTTGCGGGTTGCAAAGGTAACCACATTTCTAAATTACACAAACACTTTGCATGTTATTTTACGATAAATATGATAACCTACTGCAAATCAACCAGAAAATTTTCGCTGGTTTTATCCTCTTATCTCTTTACTGCAATAATTAAAGGCTAATCCTATACAAATAGCTCGATTTAGCATTAGGGATAGTAGCGGATACCGGCTTCGCGGCTAAGGCCTGAGGCCGTATGAGTGAATAGCCCGACCGAAGGGAATGCCCCAACATAATACATATATACCAATGAGCCAACCATTATAAGTGCAAAGAGCAATATATAATACTATGCAGTTGTAAATTGCCAATTATACCTTGTAAGGAACCTATATTATATAGTATATATACTATGGTGCGGCAATAAGAGATTAATTACAGAAGCACTTATACTATATAGTATATATAAGGCGTATACAAAGGCAACATCATTTAGGTTGCTATTTTATATAAAATATACAGCTGTGTGCTTACCGGCACAAAGGTTAAAAGATGTTAAATACGCTATATATATAACACGTGTACAAAAAAGTGGCTATATATTAGCCGCTTATAAATAAAATAATTGACTGAATTATAATATTCAACTATCTTTGCACGATGTTTAAAAAACAATACTACTTTTTAGGGGCTGTTTTAATTGTATTAGTGCTTGCGTTTGGCGGTTGCAAAAGCAAGTTTGAGAAATTAAAAGCAAGTAACGATTACGCCAAAAAATATAAAGAAGCCATCAGGCTTTATAACAAAAAGGAATACAGCAAGGCTTTAGAGCTTTTTGATGTACTGGTTGCACGTTACCGCGGGCAGGAGCAAGCCGAAGATTTATACTACTACTACGCTTATACTAACTACAGGCTGCACGATTATACATCGGCAAGGTATCACTTTAAGTCATTTGCGGATACTTACCCTAATAGTACCAGGGCTGAGGAATGCCGTTTTATGGCTGCTTATTGTTACTACCTGGATTCGCCGATATATTCGCTGGACCAGTCGAATACATTAAGTGCGATAGATGCTTTACAGTTATTCATCAACTTATATCCAAAAAGCGAACGTGTTGCTGAAGCTGGCAAGCTGATACAAAACTTACGCGACAAGCTGGAAGAAAAATCATATGCTAACTCTAAGCTATATTTAACTATCGGCGATTACCAGGCGGCGGTTATATCATTCGGCAATTCGCTGCGTGATTACCCTGATACCAAATATGCCGAAGAAATGGAGTTTTTAACCATTAAGGCACAATATTTATACGCATCAAAAAGTAACGAATATTTTCAGGAAGACCGCTTTACACAAGCGATAACTGATGCCGATCAATTTAGTGATAAATACCCTGGCAGCAAATACTTACCTGAAGTTGCCGGTTTAAAGAAAGATAGCCAGCATGGCATAAATAAAGCCAAACAGGTATTGACAGAAGCAGAAACAGATTCAAAACTGGCACACAGGCTGGCTAAAAAAGATACGGTAAAAACCGAGCCGCCATCAGAAAAAGGAAACGATAATCAGAAAATACCAAATTAAAAGATATGAGTACTAACATTAACAAGCCTGCTGTTGCAAGCAGCACAGTAACACGCGATTTACGTGAGTTGGATATTGAGACAGGCAACATTTATGAGTCGATTGTAATTATGTCGAAAAGAGCTAACCAGCTTTCAAATAATATTAAAGAAGAATTGCACGCGAAGCTTTCAGAATTTGCTTCATCTAACGATAACTTAGAAGAGATATTTGAAAACCGTGAGCAAATTGAAATATCTAAATATTACGAAAAACTACCTAAACCTACATTAGTAGCAGTTCAGGAATTTTTAGATGGTAAGGTTTATCACCGTAACCCGGCTAAAGAACAACAATAGTCTCCCCAGCCCTCTGCAGGGGGAGCATGAGAACTTATTTAAAAACTCCTTTTTAAGGGGTTTTTTTGTTTAATTTTAAATTATAATTATTCCCCCTTTAGGGATTAGGGAACTTATGCTTGAAAATAAAAAAATAGTTTTAGGTGTTTGCGGTAGTATTGCAGCTTATAAATCGGCTTTGCTGGTACGCCTGCTAATTAAAGCAGGCGCTGATGTGCAGGTGGTGATGACCAAAGATGCCACCAGCTTTATCACCCCTTTAACCCTTGCTACCCTATCAAAAAAAACCGCGTTGGTTGATTACTTTGTGCCCGAAAGCGGCGAATGGAATAACCATGTGGCGTTGGGTTTATGGGCCGATGCGATAATTATTGCACCGGCAACTGCCAATACCATGGCAAAAATGGCTAACGGCCTTTGTGATAACCTGCTTTTAGCTACTTACCTTTCGGCTAAATGCCCGGTATACTTTGCCCCGGCTATGGATGTGGATATGTGGAAGCATCCGGCTACTACACAAAATATCTCCAAGCTTCAATCTTACGGAAATATATTGATTAACCCGGGTACAGGCGAACTGGCCAGCGGCTTGCATGGTGAAGGCCGGATGGCTGAACCGGAAGAGATCATCGAATTTATATCGGCGCAGCTAAAAAAAAAACTCCCGTTAAGCGGTAAAAATATCCTGGTTACAGCGGGGCCAACCTATGAAGCCATCGACCCGGTGCGTTTTATCGGCAACCATTCGTCGGGGAAAATGGGTTTTGCTATTGCTGATGAGTTTGCCTTAATGGGTGCCAATGTTACTTTAGTAACCGGACCAACCGCGCAAACCAGCAAGCAAACTGTAAAACGGATAGATGTTACTACGGCAGCCGAAATGCTGGAAGCCTGCGAACAGGCCTACCCTACTGCTCATGCGTGCATCATGAGTGCCGCCGTGGCCGACTATACACCGGCAGATCCTTCGAGCAAAAAAATAAAGAAACAAAGCGACAATCTTAATATCGAACTGAAAAGCACCGTAGATATATTAAAGACTTTAGGTGAACAGAAACGCGACGGACAAATACTGGTAGGATTCGCGCTTGAAACAAATGACGAGGAACAAAATGCGATATTAAAGGTAAAAAAGAAAAACCTTGATTTTATTGTATTAAATTCGCTTAACGACGCGGGCGCCGGGTTTAAAGGCGATACCAATAAGATAACTATTATTGACCATAACCTTAATAAAATAACATTCGATTTAAAAACGAAAGATGCAGTTGCCCGTGATATTTGCCAAAAAGTTGCCGAATTGCTAAAGTGATGAAAAAACTAAGTTTGTACTTATTGCTAGCCTGTTTAAGTTTCGCCGCTTCGGCGCAGGATCTTAATGCACGGGTATCTGTGTTATCACCCAAGATACAATCTACCAACAAGCGAATATTTTCGGAGCTTGAAACGGCAATGAAAGACTTTTTAAACGGTCGCAAATGGTGTGCCGACCAGGTTGCGCCGCAGGAGCGTTTTGAGTGCAGCTTTGTGCTGAATGTAACCACCTGGGATGGCAACAGCGAGTTTAGCGGCGAGTTACAGGTACAATCATCCCGGCCGGTATTTAATTCCACCTATAATTCAACCGTGATATTGCTGAATGATAAGGATATCGATTTTACTTATCAGCAAGGTCAGACCATTGATTATTCCGATCAAACATTCACCAGTAACCTAAGCTCATTAATGGCATTTTATGCCTACATGATCATCGGGATGGATTACGATACTTTTTCGCCTGATGGTGGTACGCAGTATTTCGCGCTGGCTCAAAATGTGGTTAACCTGGCGCAAACCTCAAGCTATAAAGGCTGGAAAGCATTCGACAATAATAATGTGAGCCGCTACTGGTTTGCCGAAAATGTTAATAATAAAGCCTATGAGCCTCTGCGCAGTTTTATGTACCAATATCACCGTAATGCTTTAGATATTATGGCTGATAATGCAGGCAAAGGCGTTAAAGTTATTGTGGGGCTATTACCCATTCTGCAACAGGTTGACCGTACCCGCCTGGGTGCTATGTTTCCTTTAGTCTTTTACTCCGCTAAAAGCGATGAATTGGTTTCTATTTTTGCCAAGGCCGAAAACCAGGACAGGATAAACGCCATGAATATATTAACACAGGCTGATCCGGGTGATGGGAGTAAGTATGCGACGCTGGCGAGTAATAAGTAGCAATACGATTATGGGGAAAGAATCTATGACCCGAGATTGGGTAGATTTTTGAGTGTAGATCCGATGACAATGAAATATCCATTTTATACACCATATCAGTTTGCAGGTAATAAACCGATAAAATACACTGATTTAGATGGATTAGAGGAAAATAACCCACTACCGCCAGAACCTGATAAAGATGAAACTCAGCAGGAGCCGTTAAAAACGCCTCAAGAAGCTCCAAATTACGACAAAGATTTAAAAGCCCAGGAAGAGTTTAATAGGGAAAGGGAAAGAACCCGAAGAATATTTAAAGAAATTAGGTCAATTAGATCCCAAGGAAGATAACGACCCGATTGAAAAGGGTATAAGGAAAAATATATGGAATAAACTTTTTCCGCCTGTGAATACTCCAGACCGAGGTTTTATCGATCAAGATGCATCAAAAGAAGCATTAGATGTACGACAAAAGGTGGAGAATGGAGCAAAACTATTCCGATTAGGAGAAGAGGGTAACAGTAGAAAAGGAGATAATGCACAGTATTGGTCTACTATTGATCCGCGGGTGGACCCTGAAGCATATGTTAAAGCAACAGGGGCATATCTTAAAGCAGCAGATGCAAATTTTGTCGAAACTGCAACTTTAAAAGAAGGTGCTACATTTGTAACCGCACCAGCTGCACCTAACAAAGATGTTCAAGATTCTGGCGGAGCTATCGAAGTCGTAATTCAACAAGGTGGCACGCAGGGAAATCAAATTATACCATTTATCCATAAATAAAAAAATTTTATAACATTTTTTTATTTATGAAAAACTAAATAAATTAAAAAAACTAGTTGAATTAATAATTATAATAGAATGGAATTATCGGAAATTGTAAAACAGATTAAAGAACGTTGGTCGGTTTCAAATAGAAAAGAATTAATTATTGAGTTTGATAAAGCACCGCAATACGCAGGGTCTGGATTGGAGGGATTAGTTTTAATGGGTAATTTTTTGTTACAACTTAGACAAAAAGATTTAGAGGCTTACAATGAAATACAAGACCTAGTAGATGAGTATATTAAAATGAGTCTTAGGTACAACGTGAGATTTTTAGATGCCTAAGTCCCGCTATCGCGAGTTTACAAACTCGTGATACAGCATGATAAAAGCTTCCAGCTTTTATGTCGAATTAAATAAAATCTGCTCGAACGACTTTCAGGATATTTCAGCATAAATATCCATCACCAATGCAACCTTCCCATTTTTTTCGCGTCTCTTTTGTTAAATAATGTAAAATAATTTGGATGTACGAAAAATATCGTACATATTTGTACGAAGGAATTCGTAATAGAGAAAAGATGGAAATTAAGCCTACAGAAAGCGAGCTGGAAATATTGCAGATAATTTGGGAAAAGGTCCAATGCACGGTACGCGACGTGCACGAGGTACTGGAAAAAACAAAGGATGCAGGCTATACCACAACCCTTAAGCTTATGCAAATAATGCACGACAAAGGTTTGGTAGAGCGCGACACCACCGCCAAAACCCATTTGTACAAAGCAGTAATAACCCGCGAGCAGGCGCAAGTTACCGCGCTTAACAAAATCATCTCAACGGTTTTTAATGGTTCTTCGTCGCAACTGGTAATGCAGGTGCTAAGCAACAAGCAAGCTTCGAAGGAAGAAATTGACATGATTAAAAATTACCTGGATAACTTAGAAAAAAATAATTAATGTTATGATAACGAGCATCTTCATCAACGCCCTTGGTCAGGCTATTTTTGAGTCGGTTGGGCAGGCATTATTAATTTATGTAGCACTGCAGGTTGCGGCGCAGCTTTTCCCCGGCATGCCATCAAAATACAAGTATGATGTTAATTATCTAGGCCTTACCATTATTTGTTTGTGGTTTTTAGGCAACCTCGCAAAACTGTACACGCATAATTTAGCTGCAGCAAATTACGCCGAACAGTTTTATGGGGCAAATGCAGCTCAAACTCCCAAATCAGCCCCAACCCTGTTGCAACAGGCAGAAGGCGTGATTACCCATTACGCTAAATACATAGCCGGTTTATATATGATAGGCCTGTTGTTGCAAGCTTTTAAATTAATGGGCGGCTTTGTACACATCCACCAGATCCGAAATCAAAAAAACCTGCAAACTGATTTCGGGTGGACGGCTAAAGCGGAGCAGTATTGCAAGGACCTGGAAATCGCTAAAAAAGTCTCGTTATTCTTTTCGGCGCAAGTTCAAATACCGCTTACCATAGGTTATTTGAAACCTATCATCATCTTCCCTATTTCACTCATCAACAACCTTGATCATAACCAGGTAGAGGCTATACTCATGCACGAACTGGCACACATTAAACGTCACGACTATTTGCTGAACATTTTGCAATGCATTATGGAAACCATACTGTGCTTTAACCCTTTCGTGTGGTTAATATCAAAAACCATCAGGCAGGAACGCGAATATTGCTGCGATGATATGGTTGTGGATGCGGATTTCAACAATTTTACCTACTCGCGTGCGCTACTGATCATCGCGCAGCAAAACAGCTACAATTATGCGCTGGCAATGGCATCCGCCAGCAACAAGAAATATCCATTATTAAACAGAATTAAAAGACTTAACATGGAAACGAAAAATTCATTACCGAAATTTAACCTGCTGGTTATTGTAACCATTGCAGCAATAGGCGGTCTGCTGGCATGGGGCATCCCACAATACAGTGCGGCCAAAGCCTTAAATAAAAAGACACATAAGCTAATTTTATCTATTAAGGAAAGTACAGTCACTAATACCGTTACCAACAAAAACGGTGTTGTGCATACCTCGCACAAAAAAAGCTCATTTACCATAAATGTAGATACAGCTACCAGCAAGCTTTTAAACGATTCGATCAAAAAGAAAATCAGGATTGTGATTGAGGACGACAAGGGCAACAAAAAGGAATATACCTCGCTAAACCAAATGCCCGATTCTGACAGGCAAGCATTTTTGCAAGACAACCCTTCGTTCGAGGGTATGGCCTTTAAGGGTATGAACAGCATGAGGTTTGCTTCGGCACAAAAATTTAAAATGAGCCCTGAATTTAAAATACAGATAGAGGATGTAAAAATTCAGTCTGAAAAAATCCGTAAGCAATTCAATAGCCCGGAGTGGAAAAAGCAGCAGAAGGATATGCAATTGCAAGGCAAAAAAATGGCTGCATACTTCAATAGTCCAGAGTGGAAAAAACAACAGGAGGATATGAAGGCTCAGGGCGAAAAGATGAAAGCATATTTTGATGGCCCGGAATGGAAAAAGCAACAGGAAGAAATTGCTATGCAATCTAAAAAAATGGCTGAGCAATTTAATAGCCCTGAATGGAAAAAGCAGGTTGATGATATGGCTAAACAATCAGTTAAAATGGCCAAGCAATTCAACAGCCCTGAGTGGAAGAAACAACAAAAAGACCTGCAGGTGCAAATGAAGAAAATTCAGGATAAATTTAACAGTCCTGAATGGAAAAAGCAGATGGAAGATATGGGGAAGAATATTAACGATGAGGTTAATCATAATATAGGAAAAGCATCTTCAGATTCTGTAAAGACTGCAAACTGAACAAAGCCTTAACAAAGTAATTTGTATTTTAGCGTTCTTATTTATACGCTATGTTGCAAAGGCTTTCTATCAGTAATTATGCTTTAATTGATAACCTTGAGATCAGTTTTGATAAGGGGTTGAATATACTTACTGGTGAAACGGGCGCGGGTAAATCAATCATACTCGGTGCCCTTTCACTTATCTTGGGCCAACGTGCCGAGAGCCGTTATTTCTTCAACCAGCAAAAAAAATGCGTGATTGAAGGCTCTTTCAAGATCGATGGCTTTCATCTAAAATCCTTTTTTGAAGATAACGACCTGGATTATGAAGCCGAAACTGTTTTAAGGCGCGAGATTTCTGCCGACGGTAAATCGCGGGCTTTTGTAAACGATACCCCGGTTAACCTTACTTCGCTAAAATCTCTTGGCGAAAAACTGATCGATATCCATTCGCAGCATGCCACGTTAGAAATTAATGACCCTGAATTTCAATTGCTGATAGTTGATTCTGTTGCCAAGCATAGCGATCTGCTGAATGAGTACCGGGCCAAATTCAAAGCCTACAAAAAATCAACCTCACACTTACAGCAATTAATTAATGAAGCTGATAAAGCCAAAGCAGATTTAGATTATTACCAATTCCAGTTTGATGAGTTGGAGAAAGCCAGTCTTTCTGCCGATGAACAGGCATTATTAGAGCAGGAACTTTACGCGCTAAATAATGCGGGTGAAATTAAGCGCAATTTATTAGGTGCTTATTATTTGATGAACGAGGGCGAAGCTGCTGCATTGATTCAATTGAAAGAGGCTGGTCAACAGTTGTCATCGCTCGAAAAATTCAATCCGGAGATAACTGAATTACACCAACGATTGAACAGCACAATTATCGAACTCAAAGATATTGCGGCTGAGATCGACACACTCGAACAAAAAACACATACTAATGATATTCGTGCCGAAGAGATCAACACGCGTTTAAGCATTATCTACAACCTGCAAAAAAAGCACCGGGTAAATAATAATGCTGATCTGTTGCAGATCCAGGATGACCTATCAGCTAAAATACAACAGGCTGTTTTTGGTGATGAAGCGATTGAAAAGTTGCAAAAACAATTAGTTATTGATAAAAAAGAGTTAGCGGGATTAGCAGAAAAACTATCTGCTAGTCGCACGAAGATTATCCCGACAATAGAAAAGCAGGTATTAGATACACTTGCAGAAATGGGTATGGCGAATTCGGCATTAAATATCCATTCATCCGTTGCAAGTGAATTAACAAAAGACGGTATCGATCAAATCAAATTCTTATTCTCGGCTAACAAAGGTCATGCTTTGGCAGAGATGAGCAAGGTAGCTTCGGGTGGGGAACTTTCGCGCCTGATGTTGAGTATAAAATCACTCGTGGCACAAAACACGGCATTACCAACCATCATTTTTGATGAGATAGATACTGGTGTGAGTGGCGAAGTGGCAAACCAAGTTGGCCAGATCATGGAAAAATTAGCTAATAATTTACAGGTAATAACCATTACCCATTTGCCGCAGATTGCCAGCAAAGGCCAAAGCCACTATTTTGTTTATAAAGATGAGGAAGGCGCAACTACCAACACCCGCATCAAACAACTGGACCAGCAAGAACGTGTGCTGGAAATAGCTAAAATGCTAAGCGGCGACAAGCCAGGCGAAAGTGCTTTGCAAAATGCGAGGGAATTGTTGAATAGTTAACAGCTTATAGTTTGCAACTTCATAGCTTCTTTTGAATAAACTGCTTAATGCAAAATACAAACTAATTTATAACTTTACCATTTATAAACAACAACCAAAACATGGCTTATAATTTATTAAAAGGCAAAAAAGGAATCATATTCGGTGCGCTGGATGAAAATTCTATCGCCTGGAAAACCGCGCAACACTGCTATGCAGAAGGTGCCGAATTAGTGTTAACCAACGCCCCTATCGCTTTGCGCATGGGTACCATAAATAAACTTGCCGAAGAGATAAACGCACCCGTTATCCCGGCCGACGTTACCAGCGCCGACGATATTACCAACCTGTTTGTTAAAACTAAAGAGCATTTTGGCGGTGGTGTGGACTTTATCCTGCACTCTATCGGCATGAGTATCAATGTGCGCAAAAACATTCCTTATACCGAGAACAATTACGATTTCACCCATAAAGGCCTTGATATTTCGGCAATCAGCTTACACCGTGTGCTGCAAATTGCAATGAAAGAAGATGCGATTAACGAATGGGGATCTGTAGTGGCTTTAACTTATATCGCTGGTCAGCGCGTGTTCCCAAGCTATAATGATATGGCCGACGGAAAAGCCATGCTGGAAAGCATTGCCCGTAACTTTGGTTATTTCTACGGTACACAAAAGAAAGTTCGTATTAATACCGTATCGCAATCGCCAACCCGCACCACTGCAGGTTCGGGCGTTAAAGGTTTTGATGGTTTCATCAGCTACGCCGAAAAAATGAGCCCGCTTGGCAACGCAACTGCTGATGAATGTGCTGATTACTGCGTAAGTTTATTTAGCGATTTAACTAAAATGGTTACCATGCAAAATCTTTTCCATGATGGTGGATTCTCTTTCACAGGAGTATCTCAAGCTGTTATTGAGCAGATGGAGAAATAAATCAGTTAATTAGAGGTTGGTAATTAGGAATCAGCTTCCATCATATCAAAAGAAAGCCCCCGAATAAAATCCGGGGGCTTTTTAATTTTGTAACTTTTAGCTAAATAACTAGTCGCTACCCTCTAAAACTTAGTTAGACGGGCTAAAGATAATTTTAGCGGTTGATGCCGGTGGGGTAGTAATAACCTGTGTACCATTTGCAGATTGAGCATATAATTCAATTCCGCCAACACCATAAATATAGCTGTAGCTTATATTATTGTACACATAAGGGATTGGCTCATAAGTAGTACCGCCATCAAAAGTAAGTGCTACCGAAACATTGCCATATTTATTAAAATAACCATCAATTTGAGGGGTGTTAATTACAACGGTATCCGTTATACCAGCGTTAGCTGTACCCCAATTGCTTGAAGCTATGTTTGCAAATACGGTTTGGTTAGGCTCAACAGAATTATACTGTTTTGTGCAGGATGCGGTAATTAATGCCCCGCCAATGACTAATAAAAATAAGATTTTTTTCATAATACAAAGATGCTTGTTATGTACAGACCATAATTTGATAAAAAGGTTTAAAATAAACTCAAATTTTATTTTAATATGATTCGCTTTATATTCCCTTAACATAAAAAGCTTTAATTTATTATCTCAAACCCTTATGTAATATTGTTTATACGTTAAAAAACAGTTTACATTATTAATAACTTTACACCCGCTAATTCTTAAATCATGTTAAAGTATTTCTTATTTTTTTTAATGTTTGTGTCTGTTAGTGGCTATGCCCAGCATACCGTTACCGGCAAGGTAATTGATAAGGCCGATAACAAACCAATACAATTTGCTGTAGTGTTTTTAAACAAAACAGGTATAGCCACAAATACCCTTGATAATGGCACCTTCACATTAAAAAATATACCCGAAGGGCATTACCAGCTTTTAGTAACCCTGGTAGGTTATGAAAGCATCAAATTGCTAATTGATGTAACCGGTGATTTACACTTGGATGATATTATCCTATCTGCCAAAACCGAAGATCTAAAAGAAGTAGTAATTAAGGAAAAGTTTAAATTATCGCCCTTTTATTATCTTTTCAGAGCCGAGTTTTTAGGAGCCAGCCCTTTAGCAAGGCAATGTAAAATACTAAATCCGGAGATAATACATTTTTATGATACGGATAAGCAAGGCGATTACAGTGCAAAATCAGATGGTTTTATAGAGATACAAAATGACGCGCTTGGCTACAACATTAAAGTGTTGCTTACCTCTTTTGTTAAAGATCATACAACACATATTACCTCTTATTTAGGCGATTCTTATTATAAAGAGATGAAAGGTACACCTGCACAGGAACGGGAATGGAAAGAAAACCGGATGGAATGTTACCAGGGTTCAATGATGCAGTTTTTACGTGCTGTAATTGCGGGCACAACAAGACAGGAAGGATATAAAATAAAAAAAGCGACCTTAGATAAAAATGCTTTTTATGATCCTATTGAGCTTTTTGATGATGATATGGATGATCCATATCTGTATCAGATAAAGGATAGTTTATTAAACGAATCGGATATTTTATCAAGAACCAATAAACCCGGGTTATTTGCGCTTAACCGTGGCGGCACGGCTAATACAAGTGCTTTATATGTACAATTTCATGAACCTGCCCGGGTGAAGGCCGACGGAAAAAAAGAGCCTCGTATCCCATGGATCTGGCAAAATACAGATTGTTTTATTTTATTTGAAAAGCCGTATGCGATATTTGATTACCACGGTGTTATAGATAACACAGGCGACATCAAATATTCTGGCTTTTTTGGCGAACGGTGTCTATCGAACCAATTACCAGTAGATTTTGACCCTAGCGAGCAACAATTTTAATCAATAAAAAAGCTCCCATTTTTGATGGGAGCTTTTTTATTATTTGCAGTTTAGCTTATTTCTGTTCTTCTTCCTCTTCAGGCTTTTTGTTTTCGCCTTTGCGGTCGATGATCTTGATTTCGTTGGCTTCTTTGTCAAAGTCAACTTCCATTGTATCACCTTCAGAAAGTTCGCCTTTTAATATTTCTTCGGCAATTGGATCTTCCAAATATTTTTGGATGGCACGTTTTAACGGCCTTGCACCAAATTGCGAATCATATCCTTTTTCGGCGATGAATTCTTTTGCAGCTAATGTAAGCTCGATCTTATAACCTAAGCTATTTACACGACCAAACAATGCAGCTAACTCAATATCAATAATTTTGAAGATATCTTCTTTACCCAATGAGTTAAACACGATCACGTCGTCAACACGGTTCAGGAATTCAGGGGCGAAAGCTCGTTTTAAAGCATTTTCTATTACACCACGTGAATGTGAATCTGCCTGGGTAGTTTTTGCACTGGTACTGAAACCAACACCCTGACCGAAATCTTTCAACTGGCGTGCGCCGATGTTAGAAGTCATGATGATGATCGTATTCCTGAAATCAACCTTACGGCCTAATGAATCAGTCAACTGGCCTTCATCCAATACCTGTAACAGGATATTAAATACATCCGGGTGTGCTTTTTCAATTTCATCCAGTAATACTACTGCATATGGTTTACGGCGTACTTTTTCGGTAAGCTGTCCGCCTTCTTCGTAACCAACATAACCCGGAGGCGCTCCTACTAAACGAGATACGGCGAATTTCTCCATGTACTCGCTCATATCAATTTGTATCAGCGCGTCTTCAGTATCAAACATAAAACGGGCAAGCTCTTTGGCTAACTCTGTTTTACCAACACCTGTAGGGCCTAGGAAAATAAATGAACCAATTGGTTTTTTAGGATCTTTCAAGCCGGCACGGGTACGTTGTATAGCGCGGGTTAATTTCTTGATCGCATCTTCCTGACCAATAATCTTACCGCCAATCGTATCAGACATCGCTAACAACTTCATGCTATCAGCCTGGCCAACTTTTTGAACCGGGATACCAGTCATCATCGAAACAACTTCGGCAACATTATCTTCGGTTACCGTGTAACGTTTTGATTTTGTTTCGGCTTCCCATACTGATTTTGCCTGGTCAAGTTCCTCTAACAGGTGTTTTTCAGTATCGCGAAGCTTAGCTGCTTCTTCATATTTCTGGCTGCGAACAACTTTGTTTTTCTCAACCTTAATCAACTCGATCTTTTGCTCAATATCCAAAATGTTCTGCGGAACATGGATATTGGTTAAGTGCACGCGAGAGCCCGATTCATCCAGCGCGTCAATAGCCTTGTCAGGTAAAAACCTGTCGGTTATGTAACGGGTGGTTAAAGCAACGCAAGCATTAATAGCTTCCGGGGTATAAGTTACACCGTGGTGCTCTTCGTATTTTTCTTTGATCCTGTTTAATATCTCGATGGTTTCATCCGGCGTAGCAGGCTCAACCATTACCTTTTGGAAACGACGGTCTAAAGCGCCATCTTTCTCAATATACTGGCGATACTCATCTAAAGTAGTAGCACCAATGCATTGGATCTCTCCACGGGCCAAAGCCGGTTTAAACATATTTGAGGCATCAAGCGAACCTGATGCGCCACCTGCACCAACAATGGTGTGGATCTCATCAATAAATAAAATTACATCCGGCGATTTTTCAAGCTCGTTCATCACGGCTTTCATACGCTCTTCAAACTGGCCGCGGTATTTTGTACCTGCCACTAATGAAGCCAAATCAAGCGTTACCACGCGTTTATTAAACAGCACACGCGATACTTTACGCTGAACAATGCGCAATGCAAGCCCTTCAGCAATTGCTGATTTACCTACACCTGGCTCACCAATTAAAATTGGGTTATTCTTTTTACGGCGGGATAAGATCTGCGATACACGCTCGATCTCTTTCTCACGGCCTACGATTGGATCAAGGCGACCGTCTTCAGCAGCTTTGGTTAAATCGCGACCGAAGTTATCCAGCACCGGTGTTTTTGATTTTATGTCAGACACTTTTTTAGGCTGACTAAAAGAGTCGTCATCTTTAAATTCATCCTCACCACCGGTAGGCGATCCCGGCATTTCGTCGGTCACATCGTTTTTATGTGATTCAACCTCGCCTTTAAATACCTCGTAGTTAACATTAAACTGCATTAATATTTGCGATGCGATGTTATCCTCATCACGCAATATCGATAACAATAAATGTTCTGTACCAATTACATCACTTTTAAATATTTTAGCTTCAAGGTAAGTTATTTTCAATACTTTTTCTGCTTGTTTAGTTAAAGGAATGCTGCCTATATGTACATTGGTGCCAACGGTGCCTTTTACAGCATCCTCAACGGCACGGCGCAATTTGGCGGTATCAACAGATAGCTCTTTAAGTAATTTAATAGCTACACCGTCTCCGTCGCGAATTAATCCGAGTAAAAGGTGTTCTGTACCGATATAATCATGGCCAAGGCGTAATGCCTCTTCCCTGCTATACTGTATAACATCCTTAACCCGAGGCGAAAATTTAGCTTCCATATTATACCTTTCTAAGTTTGTACGTTCCTAATTTAAAAATTGTTTTCGTCAATAGGAACTAGTTCCTATCCCAGTTATCAACAATATTATTGTTATCAACAATATTATTGCCAAGTTTTTAATGCGGTTAAAAACAGACATTGTTATGATGCGCAATGTATTGATTTACCAATTACACAAAGAATTTTATTTATAAAAACCGTTGTTTTGAATGTTAAATGACAGTAATCCAATTGTTAACAAATTTTAGATACATGTCTCATCAAATAGTTTAACCCACTGACGCAGAATATACCCAATGTGTGACAAATGTGGGGGAACCTCAACACCGCTATGACAATACGGCA
>Ga0302303_10001452_pt1 | contig 15443 bp, 8 predicted proteins | sample III_Palsa_E2_1_FD_194542 | JGI IMG/M metagenome (GOLD analysis project Ga0302303, IMG submission 194542) | Peat permafrost microbial communities from Stordalen Mire near Abisko, Sweden - III_Palsa_E2_1 | ecosystem: Environmental > Terrestrial > Soil > Palsa > Peat permafrost | place: Sweden... | reverse complement strand
ACGGGCGGGAGTACATGCGACCACGGGGATACTTCCGACGAAGGCGATTGAGATTCCAGCCGATCTTTACACGTCTGCCGTTGGCAATCTGGAGATGACATTCCTGACGGCTCCCATTCTTTGGAGTAACGGCGGCCTCGTGCTTCCACTGCCAGGCGAAAATGGATATCAGATATCCTGGGTGGAAGAAGACGACAACAGCAGCGGAACACCGGAATGGTCTGTGACTCCGGACATTGGATCGCCCGCGGGCCTTGGTGTTTGGGCCTACACTCCCCAACAGATTGCGGAGGGCTGGCTGCGGCTAAATCCCGTTGTTCTTGAATTTTCCCTGCTCAATTCCGCGAATGCGCCGGTGGTTACCCAGGGCGCGACGGTAAGCCTGAACCTGGTGGTTACGAACAAAAGAGGGACGTCGATCACGTTCATTCCGGGGCAGCTCATCGGCGAAGGGGAAACAAATACGGGATCAATTTTCTACCTTCACTTAGGGGATCTCGTGAGCCAGACGAACATTCCAAATATTCAGCTTGCCGCCGACGACTGGACCTTCGCCTGCCTGAGCAGCACCAAGTACGGAGCCTATTGGGCAGCTACACCTGCTGTGGGAACGATTGTCACGCTGGAGAACGGGGCCAGTTTCACAATTACTGTAGGCAATTTGACCGTGACCACAACGGGAAGTGCGGCGGAAGTTTACGTGGACTACTACAATCTGGATGGGGCGAGTGACGGGGTTTACGAGCAAACGTTGACCGTACAAACACAGCAGGCCTCGGCAGCAGGCGTGAGTTGAACTAAAGATGGAAGATCAGTTTCCAGGAGAATGTAAATGTCTTTCGATTATACAGTACTACTTCAGAGTTTTCCCCAGCTTTCTTTCGAGATCGACAACCCAAATGCGCCGAGCACAATTTTTATCTCGACAAATTTTGCCGACAACCAACTTACTCTGGTAACATCAACAAATCAACCAGCCACGTTTACTCCAGGCATAACGGTGCCCATTGCGAGTGCGCCCGATGGCACCGGCTCCCTGCTTTATCTTAGTCTGGCTCCTCTGGGGCTGACGGATCAGGAGTTTGCACAGCTTACCTTTACTCTTCCCAACTGGACTGTGACCCCGTATTCGGCCGATCAGACGGTTTGTTTTACGCCTCTGCAGGATGTTAACTTAGCGTCTGGACCGGGCAACTCCATAAATCTGCAAATCGGAAGCTTCGCCATAGCCACTGCTCCTTCCGGATCGAGTGTGGAGCTTTCCGTTACATATTTCCGAGTTGGCGGAATTTCGATCGGCAACCTTGGGACTCCTTCAACGTTTAAGGAGATCCTGCAAAATCCTCCGAACGGTAATCTGGATTTGCACACCGCGATCTCTGTGACGTTGAATCAGAATAGTATTGTCAACAACCTGCCAAACTTCACGATGGTGAACTCTCTGGTTCTGAACATTGGTCCTGGGAACGACCCCGTCCAGATCGAGGCGGCTGCTGATACTTCGTTTACTCTGAGCTTCGTGTACGCATCAGACACGAACGGCTATGGCGCGCTGACCACGACTGCCCTGGCTGCGTCGATCGCGGTAGCCGGAGGCTTGAACGCCGATGAGTGGAGCATTGTCGACGGCACGAATCAGTTGAATCCTTCCTGGGAACTCCAGCCTCAAGCCGGCGCTCCCATTATTGGAACCGGCGCTCAGTCAGTTGTGTCCTTTAATATCGGCAATATTGTGACTTCGTTTCAGCCTGGTCCGACGATTCTGTTCCTTTCCTATACGAACGTTCCAGGCTATCAGGACGGGTCGTATTCCCTCCTTCTTGTGAAGTACCCCCATGTAACCCTGGGGCCGCTGTCGGTTTCTCCAAATCCCGCATGTTTTCAGCAAGGGGCAGCGCCGATTACCGTGTCGTGGACAGCGAACTATGCGACGCAACTGCTGCTTAGCCCGGTCGAAGTCGACGTTACAAACCTGCCTAACTACCCGACGACTATTACTCAAACGACCATGTTTTCGCTCCAGGGCAGCGGACCACCCGCGAATGGAGACAATATCGCTATCGCAAATTGTACTGCTACGGTCTCTGAAACGCCCTGTTCCGGGATCTATCTGAGGATGCCGATACGGGATCTCGACAGCATTGGCGGCGGCCCGTTTCAATCTCCGGACATCATTCCGTTCGGTATTTTAGAGGCATCGTCCTCCGAGACTTTCACCGATGAATTCGAACAGGCCTTTGCGAATCCTATCGTGCCTAATACTCCCAACTATATCTATATCCGTGGGGAAAATTTCACGAACGGACCACAGACATCACGCATTTACTTTTATTATGCGCCCAATGAGCTGACTACGGTTCCTCAAAACTGGTTAAGTGACAGCTTTACGGTGAACTCGGTGGCTCAGAACTGGATCGACATTACCGCTCAGACATTAGGGGAAGACGTAGTTATTCCATCGCCTATCATGTGGACACCGACAAACGTCGACCTAAGCACAAGCTACAGTTTACTGGCGTGGGTTGTGGATACTCCCAATCCGGAGCCCCCCGACCTTTCCGTATTCCAGTCATTAAACAACAGTTCCGCACTGCAGGCGTTCTTCCAGCAGTACTTGAACGTTGCCGTAAACAACAACATTTTGTTTTACTCTGGAACCGGACCGATAAGCTCGCTTACCGTACCCTTCTCGGTGGGCAGCCAGGGCGGGAATTTTCAAGTTGGCGCGGCTTTTTCTGGATTTCCTACAGATGCGTCGGCGGCGATATACGTTCCGGGGCCGAATGCAGCGAACACCATTAATATTCCGCCGACAAACCTTCTATACAACAACATGCAGATTGCTGGCGATGTAACGTACCCGGACAACTTTTCATCGACGATGACTATTCGCATTTACCAGGGCCAAACCACCATCGGAGACACGGCAACGGTTGAGGCAATGATCTCATACGTTGTTAATTAGACCAAGCAACAAAAGCAGAACGATCGGAAAGAAAAGGCAAACGTATGGCGTATGAAGGCATTTTTCTAAGAAAAACCATTGGGCAGCAGCCCGGTATCCCTGAGGCAATTTGGAACGAGTCACCGGACGTCCTTTGTGTCGGCGCCAATATTCTGCCCGACCCATCGGTACCAGTGACCGAATACAATACATTGTTCCTCAATACCCTTGCTGCTGATGTCGACAACTTCGTCTATGTGCGGGGAATTAATATGTCCTCGGAGACCGTAACTGCCAGGATTTGGGTCTGGAATGTAATTACCCTGCTGACCTGGGAGCTCGGACTTCCTATACCGTTGATGAATCCGGTGACTCAGTCCAACTACATAGACATTACAGCCGGACCGGGGGAAGTATTTATAACAAACCCGCCGTTCGTATGGCAGCCCATGTTTATTCCAGCATACTACTCGGTCGTAGCCAAGGTTGAAAGTCCCCCACTAAGCAGTCCCCCGCAGGCGCCGATGCCGTACGATATTGGACAGAGTTACGCGGTGCTAATGTTCGAGGTTAGTGCGGACCCTACGATAGGCTGGACGGTAGTGCCGCCGTCCTTAGAACCATCGTACCCCACCCAGCAGTTTGTAATACCGGTTACATGGCCCAACGTGACAGAAACCGGATACCTGGGAGTAGACTGCAGCAACATGCCCACAGATAGCTTCGTATCCTTCAGCGCTCCCGGACCGGACGCAGCTAATTCGATTATCGTGGAAAACTATCCCATTGCCAGTGACAATTTCTTATTGTCTCTGCCGGTTGAATGGCCGCCAAACTATGAATCAGAACTCATTATTTCCTGGAAAGTAGGATCTACCCCTGCCCCTTCAGGATCAAAAATCTCCGCCATATTGGCGTTTCCACTGTCGTCTGACGACGCGGATAGCGTAAAGGTTAAAGCCGTTCAAGTTATTGAAGACACCAATTCCCAGACGACCAGCGAGAAATTACTCCAGGTAGTCGATGTACCGGTTTATATCATCCATTGACCAAGGAGCATATAGTGCCTTTTGATTTAATTGAGCTGGCCGAACGTTTTCCACAACTCTCCTTTGAGATAAACAATCCGAACGCACCGAGCACGATTTACATTTCGAACAATTTTTCTGACAATCGATTGACTCTAATCGCCACAACAAATCAACCAGCTGCGTTTACGGCAGGCACGGCGGTACCGATTGGTGAAGCGGCCAATGGAACGGGATCGCTGCTCTATCTCAGTCTGGCTCCGCTTGGGTTAACAGATCAGGAATTTGAACAGCTCACATTCACGGCAGTCCACTGGACCGTTGTGCCCTATTCGGCCGACCGTACCGTCTGTTTCACCCCGCTGCAAAGTGTCAGTCTGGCGTCCGGACCCGGCAATTCCATCAATATTGAGATCGGCAGCTATTCCATGTCTACTCCCCCATCGGGAGCGAGCGTTGAACTGTCTGTAACCTACTACCGGGTTGGTGGAATTACGGTGGGTAATCTAGGGATTCCGTCTTCATTTAAGGAGATCCTGCAAAATCCGTCGGACGGCAAATCGGACCTGCACCAGGCTGTCTCTCTAACCCTCAATCAAAACAGCATCGTCAACAACCTGCCGAATTTTACGATGGTGAACTCATTCTTCCTTAACTTCGGTCCGGGGAACAACCCGGTTCAGGTTTTGGCGGCGGCCGATACGGTCTTTACGCTAACCTTCGTCTATGCCACGGATACAAGCGGCTACGGTGCGTTAACGACACCGGCGGGGGCTCTGGGGATAACGGTAGAACGGGGCCTGAACGCCGATCAGTGGAAAATCATTGAAGGTGCGGACCAGTTAAATCCCTCCTGGCAGCTTCAGCCGCAGGCTAACGCGCCCATAGTTGGGACAGGGGCTCAGGCGGTTGTGGCCTTTAATATCGGAAATATCGTCACTTCGTTTCAGCCGGGACCGACCATCATGTTCGTATCGTATGCCAACGTGCCAGGATACCGGGATGGGTCGTACGCCATACTGCTTGAGAAGTACCCGCACGTTCATATAACATCGCTGTCCGTATCTCCAAATCCTGCCTGTTTTCAGGATAGCGTCGCGCCGGTCACCGTATCGTGGGTGGCTAACTATGCGGCGCAATTGCTTCTGGGTCCGGTACAGATGAATGTTACAAATAAGTCGAACTATGCGACGACCATTACACAGAACACAACATTTACGCTGCAGGGCAGCGGACTACCGTCTGAAGACAACATCGACCTGGCAAACTACCCCGTAACGATCTCAAATTCGCCTTGCTCCGGGATCTACCTGAGAATGCCGACGCGGGATCATGACAGCATTGGAGGTGGTCCATTTCAATCGCCGGATGTTATTCCGTTCGGGGTGGTAAATGTGTCCGACTTATCCATTTTCACTGGTCAGTTTAACCATTCGTTGGCAAACCCAATAGTTCCCGGCATAGCTAACTTCATTTACCTGCGCGGGGAGAACTTCACCAGTGGGGCTCAAATATCCCGCGTATACCTTTACTACGCGCCGAACGAGCTTACAACGGTTCCTCAAAACTGGTTTGACGATGGGTTTACGGTCAACTCCGTGGCGCAGAACTGGATCGACTTTAGCGCTCAAACGAAAGGCGAGAACGTAGTAGGTCGATTACCGATTCTGTGGACACCAACTAACGTCGACGTCAACACAACATACAGTCTGCTGGCGTGGGTTGTGAATACTCCCAATCCTGAGCCCCCCGACCTTTCCGTATTCCAGACATTAAACAACAGTTCCGCACTGCAGGCGTTCTTCCAGCAGTACTTGAACGTTGCCGTAAACAACAACATTTTGTTTTACTCTGGAACCGGACCGATAAGCTCGATTACCGTACCCTTCTCGGTGGGCAGCGAGGGAGGGAATTATGAAGTTGGCGCGGCTTTTTTTGGATTTCCTACAGATGCGTCGATGGCGATATACGTTCCGGGGCAGAATGCGGCGAACACCATTAATATTCCGCCGACAATGCTTCTGTACAACAACAGGCTGATTGCTGGCGGCGTAACGTACCCGGACAACTTTTCATCGACGATGACTATTCGCATTTACCAGGGCCAAACCACCATCGGAGATACGGCAACGGTTGAGGCAAAGATCGTATACGTTGTTAGTTAGACCGATGACCGCAAGGAGCATATAATGCCTTTTGATTTAATGGAGCTGGTTGAACGCTTTCCACAGCTCTCCTTTGAGATAGACAATCCGAACGCACCGAGCACGATTTACATTTCGGACAATTTTTCTGACAATCGCCTGACTCTGGTCGTCACGACAAATCAAACAGCGGCGCTTACGCCAGGCAAGGGAGTCCCGATAAGTGAAGCGCCCAATGGGGTTGGATCGCTGCTTTATCTTAACCTGACTCCCCTTGGTTTAACGGATAAGGAATTCAATCAACTCACTTTCACAGTGGCCAATTGGGCGGTTACTCCCTACCCCGCCAATCACAGTGTCTGTTTCACTCCCCTGCAAAATGTAAGCCTGGCGGCCGGACCCGGCAACTCCATAAATATTGAGATCGGCAGCTTTGCCATGTCTTCTCCCCCATCGGGAGGGAGCGTGGAACTCTCTGTAACCTACTTCAGGGTCGGTGGAATTACGGTAGGCAACCTGGGAGTTCCTTCGACATTTAAGGAGATCCTGCAAAATCCGCCGGGTGGCAAATCAGATTTGCATCAGGCAGTCTCTCTAACGCTCGATCGGAACAGCATAGTCAACAATCTTCCGAATTTCAGTATGGTGAACTCATTCACCCTGAATTTTAGTCCAGGCGACAACCGGGTTAAGGTGGAGGCCGGGGACGACACGGTTTTTATACTAACCTTCGTCTACGCCGCGGATGCTAACGGGTACGGAGCTCTCACGACACCAAATGCGGCACTGGGGATAACGGTGGAACGAGGTCTGAACGCCGACGAATGGACTATTATTGCGGGGACCGATCAACTAAATCCCTCTTGGATGCTTAGGCCAAAAGCCAAGACGCCCATTGTCGGGACTGGGGCGCAGGCGGTTGTCGCGTTTAATATCGGCAATATCATCACTTCGTTTCAGCCAGGTCCGACCATGATGTTCGTGTCTTACAAGAACGTGCAGGGCTACCAGAATGGGTCGTATAGCATACTTCTTGAGAAATACCCTCATGTAAACCTGGGGCCGCTGTCGGTATCTCCAAATCCCGCGTGCTTCGAGAACGGTGTCGCACCGGTGACCGTCTCGTGGGAGGCGGATTATGCGACCCAATTAATCCTGGGGCCGCTTGAGATCAATGTTACGGATAAACAGAGTTATCCTACGACGATCACTCAGAACACAATATTTACTCTGCAGGCCAGCGGACTGCCTTCGTCTCAGGACAATATTGCCACTGCCCACTGCGCCGCTACAATCTCCGGGGATCCCTGTTCCGGGATCTATTTGAGAATGCCGACACGGGATGACGATATCATTGGAGGCGGACCTTTTAGATCTCCGGACATCATCCCATTTGGGGTATTAAAGCCCCCCGCCTCAAGTATTTTCTCAGGCGCGTTCAACATGTCTGCGGCAAACCCCCTGGTGATTAACAGGCCAAACTCCATATATGTGCGTGGGAAGAACTTTACCAACGGCCCTCAGACGTCTCGTGTGTACCTTTACTATGCGCCGAACGAGGTGACAACCGTTCCTAAAAACTGGCTAAGCGACGGCTTTACGGTCAACTCCGTGGCACAGAACTGGCTCGACCTGACCGCTCATACCAAGGGTGAACTTGTAGCAAGCTCTTTGCCCATCCTTTGGACGCCCACTAACGTTAGTCCAACTACTACGTATAGTCTGTTGGCGTGGGTTGTGGACAAGGCAAATCCCCAGCCCCCCGATCTCTCCATTTTCCAGACACTGAACAGCAATACGGCGCTTGAGACCTTTTTTCAACAGTATTTGAACGTTGCGGTAAATAATAACATTCAGTTCTATACGGGACAAGGTCCGATAAGCACGATGAATATGCCTATTACGAGCAACTTCGACGATATGGAACTGCAGGTGGGAGCCGTGTTTTCGAACTTCCCTGTGAATGCGTCGGTTTCCGTTCACGTGGCCGGTTGGAATACAGATACTACAGTCAACTTCCCAAGGGCCCCACTCGGCAATTCATCGATAGCGCTCGGGGGATATGTAGTGTATCCCCCGGGTTTCACTCCGATAGTAACAGTAAGTGTTTATCAGGAAGCGACTCCGATTGACGAGAAGGCAACGGTGACGGTGCTGACTGCCGTCCCAGATGGTTTACACCCGAGATTGACAGAATCGGCAAAAAACGTTAATTTCCCTAACGGCATCCAGTTTATGGTTCCTGTAACCTGGCCTAAGACGCCGGCGAGCGGATACGTTGGGCTTCAGGTCAGTGCTTTCCCTACGGACGGCTTTGTCTCCGTCAAAGTGCCGGGACCTGATCCAGCCAACTCGTTCACCATTGAAAAGCATCCTATCGTCAGCGGCAATATGAGCCTGCAGGTGCCCGTTACGTGGCCGCCCAACTATAATTCAATCCTCACCATTTCCTGGGAGGGAGCGACACCTCCTCCTGTCGGGGCTGGAATTGATGCAATTATGACATTCCCTTGGTAATCGATGTGCCGCTTTACCGCGCGACTTAACTTAACGTTGGCTCCATTCGCAGCGATTCCCCGCAACGACATGTCCGTGAACTTTTGTAATCCATGAATAGCACTAAAAAGTCGGATCCGGACTTGCAGACGCACACCATGGGGGACCGCTCCGCGCTTACGAAGTCGTTAACGCTTGCTGCAATGAGCCTTGGTTATGGCGTGGTCCAGCTCGATGTCACCATCGTAAATACGGCACTGCACAGCATGGGCTCGTCGCTTGGCGGTGGTGTAGACCGCTTCAATGGATTGTCAGCACCTACACGATTACGTTTGCGGCATTCATTTTGACCGCCGGCGCTCTGGGGGATCGAGTCGGTGCGAAGAAGATCTTCATACTGGGCTTCGCGCTCTTTACGGCAGCGTCGTTGGCATGTGCGCTGTCGCCTACGGCAGGGATGCTGATTGCGGCACGTGCTGCGCAGGGAATAGGAGCTGCACTGCTAGTTCCAAACTCCCTTGCACTGCTCAGTCATGCCTATCCCGAAGCAAAGGAACGCGGGCGGGCCGTTGGAATTTGGGCGGCTGGAGCAAGTCTTGCTCTTACGACTGGCCCCCTGGCGGGCGGCGGTCTGATCGCTCTTGTGGGTTGGCGGAGTATATTTCTGGTCAATCTTCCCATTGGGCTGGCTGGGCTCTGGTTAACCTGGCGTTATGCGGAAGAAACGACACAATCGTCCCAGCGTGAGATCGATCTCCCAGGGCAAGCCGCAGCTATTGCGGCGCTGGGATGCTTGGCCGGAGCGATGATTGAAGGCGGCGCGCTGGGCTGGAAAAATCCATGGGTTCTCGCCGGTTTTGGGGCATTCGCGGTGCTGGCTGTGCTGTTTGTACTGCGTGAGCGGCACGCACGGCAGCCCATGCTGCCCCTTTCGTTGTTTGACAACAGGCTGTTCTCGCTGACCTCGCTCATAGGTCTGCTCGTGAATGTGGCGTTTTACGGCCTCATTTTTGTGCTCAGTCTATACTTCCAGCAGGTAAACGGTTTTTCCCCGCTTGCAACAGGGCTTGCATTTCTTCCAATGATGGGAGCAGTTCTCCCCATGAACCTCCTGGCCCCTCACGCAAGTGAGCGATTTGGAGCCCCTGCAACCATTGCGACAGGAGCCACAATTGCCGCCGCAGGCTGTATTGGCCTTTTAGGCATTGGCCATCACACAAGCTATTGGGCGATGTGCATTCAGCTCGTTGCGATGGGTGCAGGTCTGGGATTGTTGGTCCCGCCCCTGACGTCCACACTGCTTGGCAGCGTGGATAGAAAACGCTCGGGTATCGCGGCCGGTGTTCTAAACTCAACGAGACAAACAGGCAGTGTTATTGGTGTAGCCATGTTTGGTTCGCTCGTGGGACGCACAGCCTTTATCCTTGGGGCTCGGGAATCCCTGGTTATTTCCGCCATACTTCTATTGGTTTCGGCAGCAGTGATTGCGATAGGCGCTCACGGTAAGGTTGCACGCAGCAATTAATGCGCTTCGCCTTTGTTTCCATCTACGATCGGCTCGTATAATTGTGGCATTAAACGAAGGTTTGATGCCGGCTGCGGTGGCTTTCGGGCAAACAACGCCTCTGTTCCAATATCGGGGGGCTGCGGCCAGGACTGCATCAGAGTATCGATGTCCGCTAGAACTTTGTCCACGTTGCTGACCCAATCATGGGCTTGCTGGGACCACTGAGGGTTGTCCGAGGGCCGGAACCCATAGGGGAAGCCGGGAGTTTGCTGCTTCTTGAGCAGGAGTTGTGCATCGAACCTTGCCTTGTCTGACGGCGGTACAACTGCGAGTCGCGCCTTCATTTCCCGCAGTTCGGTTTCGAGCTGCCCCATCACCACCAGGAATCGTGTCCATTGGTGCTCTTCGAGCTGGAAATCACTTAAGAGTTTTTGGCCTGCCTCCGACCCTTTCGCGGCAATTCTCTGCAGAGTTTCTGCGGGCATGTCCAGGTTGAGGCCGCCTTCCGACTTTTCCAGACGAACCTGGACGATGCGTTCGCGGTAGCTTGGAAGCTGCGACTGCTGGTTGTCTCTGTAGTTCTGCATGGTTGAGACGATTGCGCCAAGAAACGACATGAGGCCTGGCAGTTCATTGACGATTTTCGGCGGATATTCGTTGGCGCGAGGCAGATACACGGGAGCCGTGGGATCGGCGGCGCTTCGTGGAGTAGCACGGCCCAGGGAATCTTTTGTGGTGGGCGCCACCCCAAACTTGTTCGAGAGCAGGTTTCCCTCGGCATCAAAGGCTTCCGGCGGATAAGCGGCCAGGTTGATACCAAAGGTGGGACGTGTTGGAAGCCAACTGTCAAAGAATTGAATCGGAAAGTTACTCGACAGTCCTCCATCACTAAACCAGTTTTCGTTCAGATCTTCTTTCGTAAACGGCGCATCCGGGTCCTCTTTGATCCTTTTGAAGGCCCCTGCGCCAAGCGACCAGAGCGGGACTGCGCTGAGCAGGATAGGAAAACTCAGGCTCATCCGCATTGTTACTACGATCGGCATGTCGTCGGCGGACGGAAGGAAATAAAAGCCAGGAGGAGGAGTTCGTCGATCCGACTGGTGGCATTTTGTCACAAGATGGTCCACCACATTCTCGGGAAAGTACTCCCGCATTTTAGCCTCTTCGAAGAGAAACCGGTGGTTTTCGAATGGCAGGACGTAGGGGAGCTCTTCGCTGACATTGGTCGTCATCATCTTCAGGCAGATTGGATTTGGCTTGGACCTGAGATCGAGGAAGGTAAGGGGCACACGGTAAGTCTGTCCGTTTCTCAATCCACCCTTACAAATGGCCGATTCATTTTTTGCTCCAATACCCTCGATTTGATCGGTCAGCCAGTCAATGAGAACCGGCTTGCTGCCTGTCTTGCCCTTTGCGCCTGCCTCTGGATCGTGTCCTATGCAGATGCCGAAGCCGTTGTCGGGGATGTCGTGGAAGAGCTTGCGAAACAGCACCCAGATTCCGCCCACCGCTCCGCCGAGCAGTCCAAAGAGACCAAGAAACACGCCCTGGCGAAGCCCCTGTGCTTTTCCGTCGTTAAGGGTGGAGAGTCCCGCGCCTACACCGATGCCTGCGCCCACTCCCAATAACATGGCCCACGGAGCGTGGCGGACTAGTACCCCGGCGACACCCGTCAATTTGCCAAGGACGCGCAACACCTTGGACTGGCCGCTGCTTGCTTTCATGGCTGCCGAAGCGACCTCCATCAGCGCTTCAGTTTTCGGTGACGGCTGGAACAGGCTGCGCAGAAAGTCCTTTTCCATAAGCGCGGCATTTAAGTCGTCCAGGCGGCCAAACCCGTCTTTTCCTTCTGCATCCCTGGCGTCGCGCCCGTATTCTGCCGCCGCTGTTGCTACGGCGGCAATCGCCCCAGCCGATGTCCCGCCGATGTTACGAAAACGGTATGTATCCTTGAGCGCCAGAACAGCCTTTGGATAGACTATCCCGCTTGTGATGCCGCCTTTCATTACCAGGTCGCACTCTTTGATCGGCTGATTTGCCGAAGGTTCCGTCTCGAATGGTGTAGTCATGATTTCCTTCCAAACATGCGAGCATAGTGACGCATAATGCCAGAATAGTTAATTGTTAATAGCAGGAGGAACAGATACAACACGGTGGATAAGACCCAACACCGCAATATCAAGATAACACACAAGAGAGAACCTGTCAATTCTATCTGTTTGTAGGTAAAATAGACTGCACTCCAGCATGCTCTACAGGGCATTAACAGCGTTGTGACCGGAGAGAACTTTTGAATTTGCATAACTCAATAGCGGGGTTGTTTGTCGGTTTTCTGGTGGGGTTGACGGGAATGGGAGGCGCTTCGCTGATGGCGCCGATCCTGATCCTTCTCTTTCACATTAAGGCGAAGTACGCGGTGGGCTCGGACCTGGCGTATGCGTCTATCGCCAAGGCGTTCGGCTCCTGGCAGCACAAGCATGCCGGGAATGTAAACCTGCCGCTGGTATGCAAGCTTTGCATGGGAAGCGTCCCGGCCTCTCTTCTTGGTGTTTGGCTTCTCCACTCCATCGATAAGCATAATGGAAAAGAGGCGGAAAGCCTGATCATGCATTTCATTGGCGGCGCTCTGGTTATCGTGGCTCTGGTGCTGATTATGCGATCTGTGCCGAAGGTAGAGACGTGGTTTAACAGCCGTTTGCCGGTGCCGTCCAAGCATAGCCTAGTTTACGCAATCCTGGTTGGCGTGGTTGGCGGTTTCCTGGTAGGTCTGACATCGGTAGGCGCGGGAACGTTGTTTGGTGTCGCACTGATTCTTCTGTTCGGTTTAAAATCGAAGGAGATGGTGGGAACAGACATTTTCCACGGCTGCATTCTATCCGCGGTGGCCGCGGCAGGACACGTTGCCGCGGGTGATGTCGACTACTCCCTTGTAGGCAGTCTGCTTATTGGAGCCATTCCGGGAGTATTGATCGGAGGCTTCTTCTCCACTCGAATGCCCGAGAAGGCTATCCGTCCTACTGTTGGAACCGTTCTGCTGCTTACCGGGGTAAGAATTTTATGCTGATTTCGTCTATTCACCAAACGATTCATCGACGGAATTCCGCGGTATAATGCAAGTGTGCGTATCAGACGCCCCCGGTCCGCGGGAAGGGCTGCGCCCACTGTCTGGATAGTTTTACACGTCCACACCTTCTTTCTGCCTGATTTAGCGGACACCAGGCGCGTATGAAAGGAGGTCGTAATGACCACACCACTTGCCCCCGCTCCTAATATGGAGCAGATTAAGAAGCAGGCCAAAGAACTGCTTCGCGCTTTGCGCTCCCAATCCCTCGACGCTGCCCAGCGATTCCGCGGCTCCCATCCGGAGTTCAAGGAAATCCCTTCGGAACGTCTCATCAGCCTGCCGATGCAGCTTTCCGATTCGCAGTTCGTTGTCGCGAGAGAGTATGGATTTTCAAGCTGGCCTAAATTGAAGGAAGAAGTAGATCGCCGGGCAGCCCTGTTGGGGAAAACGCCAAGCATCAAAAAGCCTGTCATTCATCGGGAGAACGGCCGCGTTTACATAGACGGCGTCCGCAATCTCAAATGGGGTCATCACAGCGAAAATACTTTTTGTGGGGCTTTGGAAAGCGCCCTCGCTGTAACCGAGCACCCCTACTCTACCGCCGACCTTATGGGATTCTCCGGACTTGCATTCCGAACCCGCTGGTTCCAGGGGAACGAGACCATAGATTGCTGTCCATCCAGCCCTGTAGGCGAGTTCCCTGATGAAATCGATGCTATTAGCCGCGCTACGGGCTGGCCGATCTCACAGGGCTATCCGCTTGGCGATAAGGCAAAGAGCATGGAGTATTACTGGTCAGAGGTTGTAGCCTCCATTGAAGACGGTCGTCCGGTTCTGGCGTACGTCATGATGAAAGACGTTGGCATCATCCACGGCTACAGGGAAGAGGACAAGTCTATCATAGGATGGTCCTACGATCATGGGCAGACGGAAGATCCAGTAGAATTGCCGGTCGACAAGCTTGGGGAGTGGATCGCCTTTCTCGATAACCATGAAAACGCTCCGCCGACTGCCGACGCCTTCATCGCCTCTCTTCGCATTGCGGTAGATAACTACTGGCGTGACTCGTACGACACGACGAGAAAGCAAGGCGACTATCGTCACGGAGAACGCGCCCTTATGTCCTGGGGCTCTGATTTGACCCAATCGCAGGAAAATCAGGGAGACTATTACTCAAAGCTGTTCTTCGTAAGCTGGTGGAACCTGAGCAGCATGCACGACGCACGCGGGTCTGCCGTTGAGTATCTGAATTCCCACGCGGATCTGCTACCAGAGGCCGGGCGCGAAGCTGTTCTGAAGGCCGCCGAACTCTACGCTGAAGAACAAAAACTGGCCAGCCGGACCTATACCAATGGAGATGTCTTCCTGGCGCCCTGGACCGGCAAGGGGATAACAGATTGGACGCCCGAGGTCAAGATGCGGGAACGAGACCTGCTGGCGGAATGCGCGAAACTGGAGTCGTTAGCGATTGCTGAACTGGAAGAGGCTATAGCAGCTACAGTCTAGACTAAGCGTCAATGTCTCTGGCCTGGAATGTCTTAAGCACTAGCTTGACACTCCAGGCCTTCAATGCCATAATCCGTCATGAAAATTGTCTCCCTTTTGCCCTCGGCTACTGAAATCGTGGCCTCTCTTGGGCTGCTGGATCAGCTTGTGGGTGTAAGCCATGAGTGTGATTTTCCGGCTTCGGTTAATGCACTGCCGCGTGTTCTGCACTGTCCCATCTATAATGTTGGCCTTTCCAGCGCGGAGATTGACCGTCGGGTTCGTGAGAGTATCGCAAACGGTGGTAGTCTTTATGAAATCGATGTTCCGCTGCTTACTCAATTGGAACCGGATTTAGTGCTGACGCAGATGCTTTGTGATGTCTGTGCGATCGGCTATGGCACCGTGGCGGGACTGATTGCTACTCTGCCGAAGCGGCCGGAGCTCCTTAACCTGTCTCCCAAATGTCTAGACGATCTATATGTTAACGTCCGCGAAGTGGCGGCGGCCACCGGGACTCAGATGCGCGGCGAGATGGTGGTTCAGGGTCTCCAAAGTCGAGTTGAAAAGGTGGTTAGTCGGGTTAAGGACATACGTCATAAACCTCGGGTCCTTTTTCTTGAGTGGATAGATCCGCTGTTTGGAGCAGGGCATTGGACGCCGGAGCTGATTGAGCTTGCGGGCGGGGTTTGTGCTGTAGGCAAAACAGGAGTGCCATCGGTAACTCTTGATTGGAGCACTGCGGTAGAAAGCGAACCGGATGTTGTGGTGGTCG
>Ga0302303_10001451_pt1 | contig 15448 bp, 12 predicted proteins | sample III_Palsa_E2_1_FD_194542 | JGI IMG/M metagenome (GOLD analysis project Ga0302303, IMG submission 194542) | Peat permafrost microbial communities from Stordalen Mire near Abisko, Sweden - III_Palsa_E2_1 | ecosystem: Environmental > Terrestrial > Soil > Palsa > Peat permafrost | place: Sweden... | reverse complement strand
TGAGCCCAAAGAAATATCGGTAAAAAACCTGGCCTTTGTTATCCAGGCCCGTATGGAAGAGATTGTTGAGCATGTGTACTACGAAATAAAAACTTCCGGTTACGAAAAGAAACTGATAGCGGGTATCGTGATAACCGGTGGCGGCGCGCAGTTAAAGCACCTGCCACAACTGGTGGAATTTGTTACCGGTTTGGATTGCCGCGTGGGTTACCCTAACGAGCACCTGGCCAAAAATGAAGAGCTGCCCAAAAATATATACGAAGAGCTGCAAAGCCCAACTTTTGCCACCGGTATTGGCCTGCTGATAAAAGGCATCCAGAAAATGGAGTACGATGGCCTGGTACCGGTAACGGCCGATATTAAAAAAGTGCCCGAAAAAGCCATTCCGATTAAACGTTTCGGTTTGCTCGATAGGTTGAAAGTTTATATAAAGGATGATATAAAGGATGAGGATTTTTTAAAATAAAAAGGCTATGTAACGTTTTGAATGGGTAAAATTTAACCGCAGTGTGATCAGAGAAAAAACGCAGGGAATACAGAAAATAAATTTATAAATATCAGTAAATTAACGCTGTGATCTCTGAGGCTCCTCTGATAACTCTGTGGTTAAAATCAAATCTTACCCGCATTATTCGTCATAATAACCAAATAAGAAATTAACTGCTGCTAAATTGTTTGCAGCAGTTATACACAAACCCTGAGTTTTCCACATATTGACAATTGTGGAAAAACCTTGTGGAAAAACCCCTATTATTACATTAGGGAAAACTAAATGTTAGTCAAATCACATATAGCTGAACACAAAGATTATGCAGTTTGAGATGTTAAAAGAAAAGTCGTCCATCATCAAGGTAATTGGTGTTGGCGGCGGCGGTGGTAACGCGGTAAACCACATGTACAAGCAGGGGATTACCGGTGTCGACTTTATTATTTGTAATACCGATGCCCAGGCGCTGGAGCTAAGCCCAATACCTAACAAGGTACAACTGGGCGCCAGCTTAACCGAAGGCATGGGCGCGGGTTCCATACCCGAGGTTGGTAAAAACTCCGCCATCGAAAATATCGATGATATAAAACAAATGCTGGGCGTAAATACCAAAATGCTGTTTATAACAGCAGGTATGGGTGGCGGTACAGGCACAGGCGCGAGCCCGATAATTGCCAAAGCCGCGCGCGAAATGGATATACTAACCGTTGGCATCATTACCACACCTTTCTCCTTTGAAGGCAAGCGCCGCAAGCTGCAGGCCGATGCCGGGATGGAAGAACTTAAAAAATATGTCGATTCGTTCCTGGTGATCTCTAACGATAGGGTGAGGCAGATCTTCGGTAACCTTACCTTAGGTTCCGCGTTTGCGCAGGCCGATAATATTTTAACAACTGCCGCCAAAGGCATAGCCGAGATCATCACATTGCCCGGCTATATCAACGTGGATTTTAAGGATGTACGCACCGTAATGAAGGATAGCGGCGTATCCATAATGGGAAGCTCCGCTGCCGAAGGCGAGAATCGCGCCTTAAAAGCGGTAGAAGGCGCATTGTCATCGCCACTGTTAAAGGATAATGAGATTGAAGGCGCGCGTTACATATTGCTCAACATCAGTTCGGGCAGTAAAGAGGTAACTATGGACGAGGTGAGCATTATTACCGATTACATACAGGAAGAAGCAGGCTTAGCCGCCGACCTGATATGGGGTAATTGCATTGATGAAAACCTGGGCGATAAAATATCGGTAACCATTATAGCTACCGGTTTCCAAACCAAGGATGAGCGCGAAAAAGAATATAGCAGCAAAAAAATAGTTTCTATGCTGGTGCCGGAAAACGCGCCATTGGTTAAGCCTGTAAATGAATTTATAAATCATGTTAAGCCTAACGCCGTTAGCGATCCGTACATGAAAACGCCAAAGGAAGCGCCAAAACAAACCGGTTTGTTTGATCTGTTTGCCCGCTCAGATGATTCGGCAACGGTTATTAAGCATAACCTGATAGATGATGAGCCCGTTGCTCCCGAACCGGAAGAAGTTAGCGGATTTACCTTTAAACTGGCCGATTCGGTAATGAATTTTGAACCCATTAAGGAAGAAATACTACCCGAGCCGGAGCCTGAACCAATTGTAGGCGCCGATGATAACAAAACCGAGGAGAGCATGGAAGAGCAGCTTCGCAAATCGCGCGAGCGGATCATGCGCCTGAAGGATCTGAGCATGAAGCTGCGCACAGGCAACATCCAGGAGATGGAAAACGTGCCCGCCTACAAGCGTAAAGAGATAGCCCTGCAGGATACCCCGGCATCAGACGAGAGCCAGGTTTCCAGGTTCTCTTTAATGCCCGATAGCGATGGAAAAATAGAGATCAGGAATAATAATTCCTTCCTGCACGATAATGTCGACTAATTAATTTAAACCTGTATATAAAGCCTTTGTGTAATTAGCAAAGGCTTTTTTACATTATAACAATTGCTACTGCCTGCTTAAACGGCTATATTTGCATTTTTAACACAGTAAATAACACCATTTTGGATTTATTTGATAAAATACTACAAAGCATGGGCGGCCCTATCGGGCAGCATCAAAAATGGTCGCACGGTTATTTTTCCTATCCAAAGCTGGAAGGCGAAATAGGCCCGCACATGATGTTTAATGGCAAGGAACATTTGGTTTGGAGCCTTAACAATTACCTCGGTTTGGCAAATCACCCCGAGGTAAGGGCGGCTGATGCGCAAGCCGCTGCCGATTATGGTTTGGCGTACCCAATGGGCGCGCGTATGATGTCGGGTAACTCCAGGCATCACGAGGAATTGGAGAACGAACTGGCCGCCTTTGTAGGCAAACAGGCCGCTTATTTATTAAATTATGGCTACCAGGGCATGCTGTCGATCATCGACGCGCTGGTTGATCGTAACGATGTGATAGTTTATGATGCCGAATCGCATGCCTGTATAATTGATGGTTTGCGCCTGCACATGGGCAAGCGTTATGTGTACCAGCATAATGATATCGAGAGCTGCGAAAAGCAACTGGAACGCGCCACGCGTTTAACGGAGCAAACGGGTGGCGGCATATTGCTGATAACCGAAGGCGTGTTCGGCATGTCTGGCGCGCAGGGTAAATTAAAGGAGATCAGCGCGCTTAAAAAGAAATTTAATTTCCGTTTACTGGTTGATGACGCGCATGGTTTTGGTACCATGGGCAAAACGGGCGCCGGTACACACGAGGAGCAGGATTGTGTAGATGAGGTAGATGTTTACTTTGGCACCTTCGCCAAATCAATGGCAGGCATAGGCGGCTTTGTTGCTGCCAACCAGGATATTGTGGAATACCTGCGCTATAACATGCGCTCGCAAACATTTGCCAAGGCCTTGCCTATGCCCATGGTTATTGGTTTAAAAAAGCGTTTTGAACTGCTGAAATCACAGCCACAACTGCGCGAAAAGCTTTGGGAGGTAGCCAAAACACTGCAAGCCGGCTTAAAGGAGCTTGGGTTTGATATAGGCATAACCAACACTATGGTTACCCCGGTATTTTTAAAAGGCGACCTTTTTGAGGCCACTGCCCTAACCCGCGACCTGCGCGAGAACTATGGCATATTTTGCTCGATAGTGGTATACCCGGTTATCCCAAAAGGGTTGATATTGCTAAGGTTGATACCTACCGCTGCTCATAGCCTGGCTGATGTGCAGCGCACCCTTGATGCTTACAGCGAAATGGCCGAAAAACTAAAGGCGGGGTATTACAAAAAAGATAATGTACCGGTAGTGTAAACCGTGCTGATAGAATTACTTATTAAGCCTTCTGCATAGCTGCTGAAGGCTTTTTTATTGGCAGATAGGCTGTTTGTTTGCATAAATATTAATCTGATATATTAAGCGCTTATTCATTTGGTATTATATAATTAATATTTAAAAATATATAATGCTAAATGAATATTTTGATGATTTTTAAGTTAGTTGTTCATCATTTTTTAATAATTACATAAATTATGATATTGTATTGAAATTATTAATTAAGCGTTACGCATGGCTTTATATATTATTCAATTTAATAATATATTATAAGTAAAATAATATGGCTATTTGCCTGATAATGTGGAAAAAAACCACTTTCAGGGCAGTATTTTTTTAGCGCAAAAGTTTTTTTTTTAATAAAATCCTTTTAGATTAGCTTTAGTTAAACAATAAACCTCATTATTTAAAAAGGAGTATCCAAAATGAAAAAATTTACTGAAGTAAAAAACCTTGTTGCGTCCCTTGAAGCTGATGCCGACAAATTTTACACAAAGGGCAACAGTGCTGCCGGTACGCGTGTTCGCAAAGGTATGCAAGACCTTAAAAACTTAGCACAATCCATTAGGTTGGAAGTTCAGGAAGCAAAAAATAAAAAATAAGCTGCCTGGAAAAAGAGATTTTTTACTTTATCAATAAAAAAACCGGCTGATTTTCAGCCGGTTTTTTTATTGGGTTATTTTTTGCGTTTCCTGTATAATTTTGCCGGCGGTTGCATCGCTAACCTGTACCAGCGGCAGGCGGAGGGTATTGCCGCAGATGCCCAAATATTTAAGCACGGTTTTAACGCCGGCGGGGCTGCCTTCAACAAACATCAGCCGGGTAAAATCAACTAATTGGCCGTGTGGTACCTGCGCTGCCGTAAAATCGCTGTCGAGGCAAAGGCGTATCAGGTCTGATGTTTGGCGCGGCAGGGCATTGCCAATAACCGAAATAACGCCCACGGCTCCTAAAGCCATCATTGGCAGGGTAACCGGGTCATCGCCCGATATGAACAGAAAACCGGCAGGCTTATCCCGCATGATCTGGTTAAACTGGTCAAAATTACCCGATGCTTCTTTAATGCCGATTATATTTTTAAAATCATTGGCCAATCTTACGGTAGTTTCGGCATTGATATTACTACCGGTGCGGCTGGGCACGTTATATAAAATAAGGGGCAGCGGCGCAACTTCGGCAATGGCCTTATAGTGCTGGTAAATACCTTCCTGTGTAGGCTTATTATAAGCCGGGCTGGCCGATAATATGGCATCATAGCCGGTTATATCAAATTGCTTAACCTGCTTTACCACCTCGGCGGTGTTATTGCCGCCTATGCCTGCTACCAGGTTTATACGCCCCGCTACAGCCTCGGCAGTAAATGCCCATACCTTCTTTTTCTCGTCCTCGGTTAGTGTAGCGGTTTCGCCGGTTGTACCTAATGATACAACGTACTCTACTCCGCCATCTATCAAATAATTCAACAGGTTTTTAAGCCCGTCGTAATCCACCTGCCCATCTGCATGAAAAGGAGTAACCACAGCTACTCCTGTTCCGTAAAATTTGTTCATTTTATTAATTAAAGGATGCTAAGATAGGATTTTGAAGATTTTTAGCCTATAAAATAATTCAATTTATTTATTGGGCCATACCCGGCCCCTGAAAATTGAAGCGACAAATTTAAATTGGATAGGATTTAATCTAAAAACAAAAGAGACATCTTTTTGGGATCTCTCTTTTAAAAATTACGGGTGCTCAAAAATTGGTTAAAGCATTTTAACCGGCACATAATGGTGTTGATGGTTTTTTTAAGAAGCTTTTTGGCTTATCTTGTTACCTAAAGGTGTATGTATTTTGTTTTTCAGGTTCCAATCCTGAATATCAACAAAACCCGGTTTGGTTTTGTAGTGTTTGTTGTTATCAGGGCAGCGTACAATAAACTTGTCTCTAATTTGCTCAACTACCGGGCGGGCGCCACAATCCTTACAAAGCTCACAATGAATTTGTGGCTGAATTTCAATAAAAATACTCATAGTACTATGTTTTTCAGTTAAAGTGATACAAGATAACAAATTAGTTTTAAAAATGTTTTAACAATAACAAAAAAATTACAAAAATTGCAAAAAAGGAGGTTCAGTATTAAATAATTGTTTTTTTAACACGCAATAAATTGTCAATAATTAGCAATTTAGGCCAAAGTGTTAAATCAGCAATTTTAGCAGTTCATCATCGCTAATGATAGGAATATTCAATTTTTGAGCCTTTTCCAGCTTTGCGGGGCCCATATTATCACCGGCAACCAGGTAGTTTAGTTTGGCCGATATACTGCTCAGTATTTTGCCGCCGTTTTGCTCTATCATATCCTTCAATTCATCCCTCGAAAACTTTTCGAACACGCCCGATATAATAAAGCTCATGCCTGCCAGCTTATCGCTGGCCAGGTTCAGTTCTTTTTCTTCGGCAACAAATTGCAGGCCCTGGGTTTTTAGTTTTTCAATTTCTGCTTTATGCGCGTCGGTGCCAAAATATTCAATAATACTGTTGGCTATGCGCTCGCCAATTTCGTCGGCTGCTATTAGCTCCTCAAAAGTGGCGCTTTCCAGTTTTTCTATCGATTTAAAATGAGCCACCAGTTTTTTTGCCACCGTTGCGCCCACATACCTTATACCCAGGCCAAACAATACCTTTTCAAAGGGCATCTGTTTTGATTTCTCTATCCCATCCAGCATGTTATTGATGGATTTTTCGCCAAAGCGGCCCAGTTGCTTCAGTTCATCGCCGTGCAAATGCAGGTCGTAAATATCACTGATGTGCCTTATAAAGCCTTTCTGGAAAAGCGTATCGATCGTTTCATCGCCCAAGCCATCAATATTCATGGCTTTGCGATCAATAAAATGCTGCATTTTACCCACTATCTGCGGCTGGCAGCCGGTGTCATTAGGGCAATAATAAGCGGCCTCGCCCTCTTTTCGCTCCAGCAGGGTATTACACACCGGGCAATGGGTAATATAGCGTACAGGCACCTCTGATGAGCGCTTATCCAAATTCACACTAATTATCTTGGGGATAATCTCGCCGCCTTTTTCTACATAAACCCAATCGTGCTCATGCAGCTTTAAGCGTTGTTCAATTTCATCGGCATTATGCAGGGTTGCCCTTTTTACGGTGGTGCCGGCCAATAGCACGGGTTTTAAGTTGGCAACAGGGGTAACCGCGCCGGTACGGCCAACCTGGTAGCTTACGCTCAGCAGTTCGGTTTCAACCTGCTCGGCCTTATATTTATAGGCAATGGCCCAGCGCGGCGATTTAGCCGTAAAGCCCAACTCCTGCTGCTGCGAATAATTATTTACCTTAATTACAATGCCATCAATATCATAGCTTAGGTTGTAGCGTTTTTTATCCCAGCCGTTAATAAAGGCCAGTACCTCGTTAATATTATTGCAAAGTTTACTGTGCTCATTTACCGGGAAACCCCAGCTTTTTACCGCCTGCAAACTTTCCCAATGCGTTTTAAACAGCTGTTTATCGGTATATAAAAAGTACATAAAGCTGTCCAGCGGCCGCCTGGCCACCTCGCTCGAATCCTGTAGCTTAATAGTTCCCGAAGCAAAATTGCGTGGGTTGGCATACGGCACTTCGCCGTTTTCTATACGCTCCTCATTTAATCTTTCAAATGCTTTAAGGTGCATAAACACCTCGCCGCGTATCTCGAAATGCTCGGGGTAATCGCCTTCGCCCAGTTTTTTTGGGATGCTGTGTATGGTGCGCACATTGGTGGTTACATCATCGCCCTGCACACCATCGCCGCGGGTAACGGCGCGCAGCAGCTTGCCGTTCTCATAAGTAACACTCATGGATAACCCATCGAACTTCAGCTCGCATACATACTCAAAATTATCGCCTATGGCTTTGCGTATGCGCTGGTCAAAATCAAGCAGTTCCTGCTCATTATAGGTATTGCCAAGCGATAGCATTGGCCATTTATGCCGCACGGTTTCAAACTCTTTGGTAATAAAGCCAGCTACCTTTTGCGTGGGCGAATCAGCCTCGGCAAACTCCGGGAATTGCTTTTCCAAAGCTATCAGCGTTTCCAGCTTTTTATCAAAATCAAAGTCGGTTATAGTGGGCATGGCCAGCACATAATAGTTGTAATTATGCCGCTTCAGTTCGGCCGATAGGGATCGGATCTGTTTTTTTGCTTCCTCGGGTAACATACAGCGAAGATAATAAATTACTAAGGTTTTAAACGCGGTTAGTAGCTATACAAGTGCCGGCCTATAGCGTTTACTGCTAATTATTTTTTTGATTTTACGTTAAAAACAAATTTAAAAAATCAATGTTCTTATTAAACCATTTTAAATGGGCTCAATCTTAACTGTACAATTAAATTATTTACAAATGAAAAAGATCAGTAAAATTTTATTTCTATTTCTGGCCGTATCGCTGTTTACCGTCGCGGAGAGCAAGGCACAAATTGCTGTGGGCATACACGTTGGTGTGCGCCCGATGCGCCCAAGAGGTGCTGTGATAGTAAGGGGAAGGCGCCCGTCGCCACGCCATGTATGGGTATCTGAAGAATGGGTACCATCTGGAAACACTTATGTTTACCAACAAGCGCACTGGGCTTTACCGCCTCGTTACGGCCAACGCTGGGTACCGGGCCATTGGGCTCATGATAGTCACGGCGACATCTGGATGCCAGGTCGTTGGGATTGAAACAGGTAGTAATATAAATATTGTTTAATATAAAATGCACTGATCGAAGCACTTCGATCAGTGCATTTTTGTTGCTATCCTCCGCTGCTTGGCTTGGTATCTTTAGCCATCATCGCTTCTTTAATATACTTAACCGGCGCGCTGCCATAGCTTAAAAACTTTTCGTTAAAGTCCTTTAGTATATATTTATCGCCCTGTTCTTTTTTCCAGGCTTCGCGCAGATCCATAATTTCCTTGTAGCCGGTAAAATAGCAATCCAGTTGCACGCTGGTTACCGATACGCGTTTCCATTTATTTTCGGCTTCAGCCTGCTCCTGGAAGGCCTCATGGGTAAGCATTTTAATAGCTTCCTCTTTGGTCATTCCGTTGGCATGCACGCTGTAATCCAATATAAAATTGCAAACCGAGCGCAGGTGCCATTTATACCACATCAGCATCATTTCGGGCTCGTTGCTATCATAGCCGTTATCCATCATCATCTGTTCGCCGTACACTGCCCAGCCCTCAATCATGGCATTATCTCCAAAAATTGATTTAATTAAACTTGGCGATTGGTTAGCATATATCAGCTGCACATAATGGCCCGGTATGGCCTCGTGTATGCTCAATATTTGCAGGGTATAGTTATTGTATTCGCGCAAATAGCTTTCGGCCTGCGCGGGGGTATAGCCTGCCAGGCTGCCTACATTGTAGTAGGAGTTGCCATCCTTGTCATACGGCCCCGGCGAACTCATGGATGCGCCTGCAACGCCTGCCATATACCCCGGTTCCTTGCGTACAACCAGCGGTTTGGATGGGTCCATGGTAACCAAATCCTTTTGCCGTACAAATGCCGCTAATTTGGGCAGTTCCTCTTCAATGGTCGACTGGAATTGATCCGGCGCCACATGCTGCGACGAAATGGTATCTATCAACTGGCTTATCAGGTCCAAACTATCGGTTGGCATGGGCTTGTTGCCAAAATACTTGGGCCATAAAGTGCGGCTTAGCTTGGCCATTTGTTTGTGAACGAATTTTTTGCGTTCCATAGCCGCGTTAAATACTTGCTGCGCGGTAAATTCGGATTGAATTTCGTACTTGAATTTATCTTCGTAATACTCCTTACCCAGCCTGAAACTGCGCGGGTTATCATTCTTTAGCGCCTTTAGCCAGGCCGCGAATCCCTTTATAGCTTCGGCAGATGCGGCTGCCCTGTCGAGCATTTGTTTTTGCTCAGCCTCGGGTATTTTTGATTTTTTTAACGAGTCGCCAAAATCTTTTTCTATTACGCTAACGCCGCCCAGGTGCTGATCGATAGCCAGGTTGGTAAGTTCCACAACGGGGTTCTTTATTTGCTTTTCGGCCTCCTTATAATAATCGGGTATGTTGGCCATCTTTTCATAAAAGTTGCGCAGCCGCCTATCCAGCGGTTCATAAGGCTCATTTAAAATAGCGGCGAATGTGCCTATTACGTTATAGGTTGTTGGATCCCACTCGTATTGTTTTAACAGCTCCTGGCTCCATTGCGAATACTGCAATTGGTTTTGCATCAAATAATAATCTATCCGGTTTGCCTCCGATAGGTCGGTAACCGTATAGCGCGATAATGAATCCAGCTGCAGCTTGTCAAAATCAATTATCTTTTCGCGGTTCTTGTTGCTGGGCACAAGCAAAATGCTGTCGTATTTATGGTACCCTACCGAGGTTGCCCAATCGGGATTAAGCTTCCATAACGCGTCCAGGAAATTGTTTTCGTACAAAGTAAATCCGGCATCGTCCTTTCTTTGGGTGGGGTCTACGGAGCCATCCTTTTTACAGCCAATAAAAAATGTTGTAAAAAGTACAAATGTTAAAATTTTTTTATTCACGGGTGAGCCAATTAATTTTAAAGTATAAACTTAAAACATTTAGTTCAAATAAATCAATAAATCCAAATGCTGCTGTAAAAACGCTGTTACCACCCAAATGATATAATTTAGGGCAATGAATTATGCTTGTTACTGTGAATATTTAAGATGGATTTTAATTTAGTTCGAAAATTAATCAACCAATACTTACTTTGGTTGTTCAATTACCAAAACGCGTTTCATACATGGATAATCATAAAACCTTAGTTAGCGAAATTTCGAAACTGCTGATGGGCGGCAGCGCGCATGTTAGTTTAAAAGATGCCCTGCACAATTTGCCGGCCAATTTGCGCGGTGAAAAAGTTGATAAATTGCCTTACAGTATATGGCAGTTGCTGGAGCACATACGCATTGCCCAATGGGATATGCTGCAATTTTGTAAGGATGAGGATCATCAATCGCCCAAATGGCCCGATGATTACTGGCCAAAAGAGGCTGCTCCAAAAGATGAGGATGCCTGGGATGAATCAATAGCAGGAGTAAACAGCGATCTGGATGAGTTTATTGAGTTGGTTGAACATGCCGACCTGTACCAACCGCTGCCTGGCGGCGATGGGCAAACGCTGTTATTGGAGGCTTTGCAATTGGCTGATCATAATTCGTACCACATAGCGGAGATCATCGCGATAAGAAGATTGTTGGGTGCCTGGAAAAGTTAAGCAGTAATAAAGAGCCGGCTATTGATTTTTAGCGCCCGATTCTTGTTTATATTTGCGCCATACAAACCCAATGGCAAATGGAGCTTTTAATTTATGAGGATAAAACTTTTGAAGGTATTGTTTATACCGAAAAAGTAGTAAAGGGCCGGGAGTTTCAAAGCTGCACGTTTAAAGGCTGTAACTTATCCAACAGCGATTTTTCGGGCAATAAATTTATCGATTGTACCTTTGATGGCTGTAACCTATCCATGATTAAATTGAGCGGCACTACGTTAAATGGTGTTGTGTTTGATAACTGCAAAATGCTGGGAATAAATTTTAGCGAGTGCCAGAATTTTCTGTTCAGTGTAATGTTCAGATCGTCCATACTGGACTATACCTCGTTCATGGGCAAAAAAATGCCGAAAACAAAGTTCATCAAGTCATCATTAAAGGAAGCTACCTTTAGCGGGGCCATTCTTACCGGTTCAGTGTTTGACCAAACCGACCTGCTGGGCACTGTTTTTAACCGTACCGACCTTACCGAAACCAATTTTGTAACCGCGTTAAATTATACCATTGATCCGGAACTGAATATAATGAAAAAAGCCAGCTTTTCCGAACTGGGTTTGGCTGGTTTGCTGAGCAAGTACCAGCTAAAAATTGTGTAGCGGCCGGGCATACGATTCTGATTACTTTTCGCCGCCCACCTCTTTTACCATCAGTGCGTTATAATAAGTTTTCCCCATGGAATGATCGTAATAGCTGCTTAACGAAATGGCCTTGTAACCGTCTTTAGCATAGTAGTCTAATAAACCCTGAAGTTCAAGAAAAGCGGTAACTTCTAAAATGAGGTGTTTGGTTTCCATAATATTGTTAATCTATCCTGTTTATATTAATCAAGCTCTTTAATAAAATCGAGTATGGCTTGTACCATGGTGGTATCAAGCGGCAGGTTAGGGTCTTTATAGGTGGCAAAATTAGCATCCTTATCTATCGGGGCATCTTTTAAAACATGGTTCATACCCCTCACTATTAATAATGTAGCGCTCGATTTTGCACTTTTTAACTTTTGCGCATTATCAACACTCACCTGCAAGTCGGTAGTGCCCTGTATCAATAGGATAGGCATTTTTACTCTTCTGATCATTAATGTAGGATCATACCTGCACCACGACATTAAATATTGCTGTATGCTTGGCCTGGCCAGGCTATATAACGATGCATCCACATTATCATTGATCTTGCCCTTGCGTAAACTGTCAATTATCTGTTTAAAATTGTTTTTAATGTAATCGGGTTTGTCCTTCAGTTGTTCGGTCATTATCTTTTCGCCAGGCTCGCCTGCACCGGCTAACGATATAAAGCCCTTAACCGGCTGATCGATCACGGCCAGCATGCCAACCAGCGATCCTTCACTATGGCCGGCAACAATAATTTTCGAAAAGCGGCCGTCATCGTTCAGCATGCCTATCAGGCCAACCGCGTCATCTACATAATCTTCAAAACGCAGGTCGCTTTCTTGTGCTGAGGTCGCGCTTTGGCCAATCATTCGTTTATCGTAACGTAAGGCCGCTATTCCATTGTCGCCCAAAGCGTAAGCCAGCATTTTGTAAGTGTTGGTATTAAGCCCCTGGTTACTGTTGCCATCACGGTCGGTAGGGCCGGAGCCCGCTATAATAAGCACCACCGGAATTTTCCCGCTGGCGTTTTTAGGCATACTTAAAGTACCCGATATAGTACCCGATAATGTTTTAAATATCACCGGCGATTCGATTACCGCGTCATCAGCGGGTATGCTTACAGGTGGCAGCGGTTTTAAAAGCAGCCCCATTATCTGGCTTTGGTCGTTCAATACCAGGTTCAGCGCAAAAGCACCATTCTGAAAGGTTGCTTTATAAACCGCAAGCGGGGCGCTATACGTTAGCAGGCTGGTTTGCTGTAGGTTACCCAGCTGGCTGCGTAACTGCGTGGTTGTAGCCGTCCATTTATCAAGCGGCAAAGCGGTTTGCATCTGCGCGCTAAACATGCTGAAAATGCTGTCGGGCTGGTTGGCATTATAAAGCTCTTTAAACTTACTAATGGTTTCGGCATAGTTAGCCGGTTCGGCCTGGGCATATACATTAGCTGCAAAAAACAATGCCAGTATAAAAAAAGCTATTTTCTTCATAATTAATTTCAGGGGATATTAATAATAGGCCTAAATATATAAATCTTAAAATTGATTGATTATGGTATATGTATTTTTAATATGTTTGCTCAAGAATTACCTTACTACAACCTTTATCACAATTTAACGTTTAAAGTATAACAATTCTAAACAGCAAACATATAGTAAATTTTTTACCTAACCATTAATGAAGTTTTTATTCGGGTGCTTATTATCAGCGTTCTTAGGCGGAGCGTATTTTTGTTCTTATGCACAAACCGGGTATTCTTCTGTTAAAGGCACAGTTTCTACTGAAGATAATCAGCCGGCCATAGCCGCTACCATCATCCTGTTAAAATTCGCCGATTCGGCCATTGTTAAGTCGGCCATAACCAACCAGGCGGGCCAATTTGCGTTCGATCATATAAAGCCCGGCAGCTATCGCGTATTAATTCATAAAATAGATTACCAGAGGGTTTATACCGGCAGCTATCAGCTGATGGCTGATAAAACTACCGATATAGGCCCTATCATATTACAGCCTATCAACAACCAGCTAAAGGAAGTTACCATAACCGATAAACGCGATTATATTGAAGTAAGGCCCGATAAAACCGTGCTGAATGTAGACAGAAGCATATTAGCCGCGGGCGGCAATGTATACGATATTTTAACCACCGCGCCCGGCGTACGTGTAATTGACAATGCCATTTTATTAAAGGGTGGCCAAAAGGCATTAATTGCCATCAACGGCAAACCGGTAGGTAACCTTACCGATGATCAGTTGGCCGAGCTGTTAAAAAGCTACCCCGGCAGCTCAATAAGCCAGATAGAACTGATCGAAAATCCATCGGCTAAATACGACGCGGCAGGCGGCGGCGGTGTTATAAACATCATCCTAAAAAAGAGCAAGGATATTGGCTTTAGGGCCAGTGTGGTAGAAAGCGCCGCTTACGGGCAGGATTATAAATTCTCTACCGGTATCAACCTGAATTACCGTACCCCAAAAATCAATTTTTTTGGCAGCTACAATTTTGTGGATAGCAAAACCCCGCGCATGCTGGATATTGACCGCGACATTAATACCGATGGCCTGCTCACCAACATTGATGTAAATTACCACAGCACCACGATTATGCGGGTTAATAATTTTAATGCGGGCAGCGATTACAGCATTACGCCAAAGCAAACCCTGGGCGTGCTGGTGTACGGGTACCATAACCAGGCCGGGATCGATAAAAGCAGCATTACCCATATTGCCAATGATGGTGTGCTGGATTCGAACCTCACCACGCAATCGCATATTGACAGGGCCATTACCAATTTAAATTACAACCTTAACTACCGGGGCAGCTTTGGCAAGGCCGATGAAACGGCCCTATCGGCCGATGTTGATTATTCCGACTATAACCGCAGCTCGTTTGAACTACTGGATAATGAATTTTATCGAACCGACGGCAGCACCTACCGCGACCCCTTGTTTTATACCGATAATTCGCCATCGAATATTAAGGTACGGTCGGAAAAGGTTGATTTTAGCCAGGCGTTAAGCAAAAGCAGTACTTTAAGTGCCGGCCTGAAAAATAATCAGGTGAACAGCGATAACCAGATAGATTTTGAACAGCGGGAAGATTCGGTGTTGAATTTCTCGCCCATCCCGGCTTTAACTGATCACTTTGTGTATAACGAGCGGATAAACGCGGCCTATGTAAGTTATAATGATGTGGTTGGTAAAAGCGACGTCACCTTAGGCATGCGCGCCGAGCAAACCAACTCCTACGGCATATCATACCATCCCGACAGATCGGTTACCCGCAATTATTTCGATCTGTTCCCTAATCTTCAGCTCACCCAAACCCTTGATGCGGATAACCAGCTTACCCTGGGTTATAACCGCCGAATTGAGCGGCCCAATTACCAGGATCTGAACCCTTTTGTGGGCTATATCAGTCAATATTCCTACAGCACGGGCAACCCGTTTTTAAAACCGGAATATTACAATACCTACGCGGTTTCCGATCTGTATCAAAACAAATACAAATTTTCGCTGAGCATGGTTATCACAAAGGATTTCTTCGCCCCGGTTTACCAGCAGAACGATACCACTAAAATATATACCACCACCTATAGCAATATAGGCACCTATTACGTGTACGAGGCCGAATTTGAGATGCCACTTACTATAACCAAATGGTGGCAGGCCGACCTGGATTTCAGGGCATCGTACCAGCGCTATGTGTACAACCTGGATAGCGCCCGCAAATCAACCTACGATATCAATATCAGTCTTGATCAG
>Ga0302303_10001449_pt1 | contig 15449 bp, 15 predicted proteins | sample III_Palsa_E2_1_FD_194542 | JGI IMG/M metagenome (GOLD analysis project Ga0302303, IMG submission 194542) | Peat permafrost microbial communities from Stordalen Mire near Abisko, Sweden - III_Palsa_E2_1 | ecosystem: Environmental > Terrestrial > Soil > Palsa > Peat permafrost | place: Sweden... | reverse complement strand
TAAAGATTTTGAAAAGGCAGTCATGAATTTTTTTATTAATATCGGTGAATATAAAGATGAGCTAACAACCCTGATGAATGAAGAGTTTCATTTGACTGGAACCTAAAACTCGATTGCGATGGGTATATTAGATAATTTTCTTACTGAACACGAAGTTCCTGTGAATGATAGAGCTCTGGTAACAGTTGGGTTTTTAATAGAATATGAATTTTCCTTATATGAAAAAAGAGCAACCAATGTAAACCTGTTTACAGGGCTAGAATTATCTGAGAAACAACGCCTTTGGCCAAATATGTTCAAGAAAGCCCTTCAGACCCTAGGAGGAATGCTAAATGCTTATGATCTAAAGCAAATATGCTTGGCATACCGTTTAAATTTTAAAGAGAACTTAAGTTTTGTTCTTAAAATTACCGAAGGGCATGTGTATGATGCTCGATTAATGTTGCAGCAAGCTATTTTCTTAAATATGCTTAGCCGAGAAGAGCTCCCTGGTTTTATTGAAGCAAATGAGTTAGCAGTTAGCCTTAACATTCTTGATGATTTTAATCCAAGTGAACATCTAAGCTTTTTAACTCAAATTATCGGAATAAGAGAAGATCAAGTGGATACCAGGTTTGGAGCCATTGCCTTCAATTATTTAATGCAACAAGCCATTGCCGAGCCTAATAAGCGCGCTAGGCCTAACTAAGGTAAATTACTGGATAAAATGCAAAGCCTCAGAAGCCGCTTAAGTTGTGCTATCCTTCTTGTATCTACCAATTTTGGGAGAAGGATCGCACATTCAATTACCTATAAATTTTTATGTTCTTTCAACCATTCAAGAATGGGTTACTTTAGTAGTTGGTGTAGTTGGTGTAGTTGGTGTGCTTGCAGCACTGGAAGAACTTGATGAAAATTGATCTAATGCTTCAATAGATATCTGCCTTGTATTATTTTCTTGCGTAACAGAACTTGCAAAATTAGCAAGATTAGAAAAAAGTACAGGAGAATTATTCGAACTTTGTGATGTAAGCATAGTGTTAAGCTGTTGTTGTATAGTTTCAGGTGAATAATTTGAGCTTTGCAATGAACTTAGGGAGGTAAACATAGTATTAAACTGTTGTTGCATTTCTTGTTGAACAGCCACAAAATTCTCATGTTGTGTTTTAAACTCTTGTTGCATGGCTTTTTGAGCAGCCACAAAACTCTCGACCTGTTGCTGCAGTTGCTGCACCTTGTTAACTTCTTCGATTAGAATTTTTTCTCTTGCCCTACTCTCATTAAGTAATTCTCCTAATATTATATTCATTTCAGAAGAAAAATGAATATTATTCTTAAAATTAACATTTAATTTCTTTGCTGCATAATAATCATTGTGGGCTGCTTCCCAATCTTTTATGCCAAGAAAAGCTCTACCTCTGTCATATAGAAAATAATCCTTCTTTTCTAAGTTATTATCTAATTTTATTGCCTCTGCATAATACTCTAAGGCTTTAGTGAAATCTTTGAACTCTGTATAAATGAAACCTAGTTCAATAAAGGTTTTGCTTGATAATTTTTTTAATTGCAAGTAATAGTCTTGTGCTTTTTTTAAATTACCCATTTTCAAATACACTAAACCTCTTAATCTTATTGTATATTCTGAAGATTTGTTTTTTTCATCTTCTTTATTTAAATCGTTCAAAGCTTCACGATAGTGACCATTCAAAAGATATAATAACCCACGGGCTTTATAAAAAGAGCCATGCTTTTTCATTAAATATTCTTCTTCCTCAGGAAATCGATCACTCCATTTATCAAACAATGCTAAAGTAGCTTTATAAGCTGTTGTGCTAATATTTTGATGTGCTTCATAATTTTCAAAAATAAAAATAATGTTAGATAACATTTCAAAAGCAATTTCTTTGTCAAGAGTAAATGATTGGCATTTTAAAATGACAAAAAGCGATTCATCGTATTCACCTTGAAACAAAAAGGCATTGCTTAATTCTAAAAAAATAGTAATTTTTTCTGTTTCGTTTGGATGTAGCTCTAGGCAACGATTATAATTTTGTATGGCCTGGCTTAACTCTGCTTTGTCACGCGTCTGCTCCGCTACCCCGAGTGCAACTTTTGCTCTAGACATAAAAAACTGAAGATTATTCTGAAAATTTGAGTCCAAGTTTACTATAGCATCATAATCTTGCAAGGCTTCTTTATAGCATTCTGTCGCCGATAAAGCTTTTGCTCTCACATGTAAAAAAATGGTATTTGTTAAGAGATTAGCATTTATGTTTAAAGCTTTATTACATTCTTCTACTATATTTTCTTGGCTTAAATCATTTCCTTCTTGTGAAAGCAGGCAACTTAACAGTAATACCCTATTAGCAAGTGCTTCTACATTATTTGATTCCATTGTTAACACTTCATTTATCAAGTGTAAAGCATTAACATAATCATGCTCTTTATATTTTGCTTTATAATGTGCTTGTAAAACTTGTATCTTTAATTGGGGATAAGGCTCAATAAAATCTTGAATTAAATTTTTTAAAACCAAATTAGGGGTTAATTCCAAAGAATCTAATGCTAGTCCAGAATTAGGATCAATAGGAGAATCCTTAAACCACGATAAAATTGCGTTTCTTTCATAGGTATGGCCAACTGTTGTTAAAACCGGATCGAACATTAATTCTTGGGTGATGGGGCAAAGGTATGCTTTGGGTAACTTTGGTAACTCAATATCATTTTGATTTCCATTTTTTCCAGGCATAATTGACTGCTCCACATTAAAAATTATTTAAAAAATATTCCAGGTATTATTTTTTTGTTACCTTAGCTATAGTGTTGATTTAAGTCAAGGCTCAAGCAGAACCTAGTTTTTTAGTCAAATAACATATATTTAGCGGTGGTAATATCGCTTTGCCTTCTATATAATCAATGACAGTTAATATATTTAAAAATGAAGCAAGTTATATTAAAATAAGTTTGCTTGCTAAGTTATTCAGGATTAGATGAGCACAGAACAGTTAAAAAACATATTTTCTAAAGACTATGCCGCGGGCTTTATTACCGATATTGAATCGGATACCTTACCCCCCGGACTTTCAGAAGATATTATTCGCTTTATTTCGAATAAAAAACAAGAGCCAGAATTCTTATTAGAATGGCGTTTAAAAGCCTATAAGCATTGGCAAACCTTACGAGAACCCCATTGGTCTAAAGCCCAATACTCACCTATTGATTATCAAAAAATTATTTATTATTCAGCGCCTAAGACGGATGGTAAACCCACGAGCTTAAAGGATATTGATCCTAAATTATTAGCCACTTATGATAAGTTGGGAATACCCTTATACGAACAAGAACGATTATCGGGTATTGCTATTGATGCAGTATTTGATAGTGTATCTGTTGCCACCACGTTTAAAGCTAAATTAGCTGAAATGGGTATTATTTTTTGTTCTTTTTCAGAAGCTGCACAAAATCACCCCGAATTAATAAAACAATACCTAGGCACGGTGGTTTCTTATACTGATAATTTTTATGCTGCGTTAAATGCCGCTGTCTTTACCGATGGTTCTTTTTGCTATATTCCAAAGGGAGTTCGCTGCCCTATGGAGCTCTCTACTTATTTTCGAATTAATGCCGCCAATACGGGGCAATTTGAACGCACTTTAATAATTGCTGAACCTGATAGTTATGTAAGCTATCTTGAAGGTTGTACAGCACCGCGTCGCGATGAAAACCAATTACATGCAGCGGTAGTAGAGCTTATTGCTTTGGATAACGCTTATATTAAATATTCGACCGTACAAAATTGGTATCCAGGTGATGAAACCGGTAAAGGCGGCATTTACAACTTCGTGACTAAACGAGGTTTGTGTAAGGGCAAAAAATCTAAAATTTCTTGGACTCAAATTGAAACTGGCTCTGCTATTACCTGGAAATACCCAAGTGTTATACTCCAAGGAGATGATAGTATTGGGGAATTTTATTCAGTAGCTTTAACTAATAATTTTCAGCAAGCAGATACCGGCACCAAAATGATTCATATTGGCAAAAATACCAAAAGCACTATTTTGGCGAAAGGAATTTCTGCAGGAAAGGGCCAAAATACTTATAGAGGATTAGTGCAAATCCATAAAAAAGCAGATTTAGCTCGCAATTATACGCAATGTGATTCTTTATTGTTAGGTGGCACCTGTGGCGCTCATACCTTACCCGTGATTGAAACTCATAATCCCACTGCTAAAGTTGAACATGAAGCTACTACCAGTAAAATAAGTGAAGAACAATTATTTTACTGTCAACAACGCGGCATTGCTCCTGAAGATGCAATCACTATGATAGTTAACGGTTTTTGCAAAGCAGTTTTTAAAGAATTGCCAATGGAGTTTGCTGTAGAGGCACAAAAACTCTTAGAAATTAGTTTAGAAGGCTCTGTTGGTTAATTAAGGTTTTATAAAAGATGCATAATACTATTTTAGACATAAAAAATTTATCAGTTTCTATTGATAACAAACATATAATTAATAATTTAGATCTAGAGATAAAAGCAGGCGCAATACATGCCATTATGGGCCCTAATGGAGCAGGTAAAAGTACGCTGGCTCATTTTTTAACAGGGCGACCAGAATACATACGAGAAGCAGGATCGGTATCTTACTTAGGAGCAGACTTATTAGCGTTAACCCCTGAAGAAAGAGCATGGCAAGGTATTTATTTAAGTTTTCAATATCCAGTGGCAATTCAAGGTGTTAGTAATATTCAATTTTTAAAAACATCACTGAACGCTATTCGTAAAAAAAGAAACTTACCTCCTTTAGATGCAGTGGATATCTTGCAACAAGTGAAAAATAATATGCGCAACCTGCAAATGGATGAAGCGCTACTTTATCGCTCTATAAATGAAGGATTCTCTGGTGGCGAGAAAAAACGCAATGAAATTTTACAAATGAGCCTCTTAGAACCCACTTTGGCCATACTGGATGAAACTGATTCTGGCCTTGATATTGATGCATTAAAAGCTGTGGCAGATGGGGTGAATGCGCTACGCGCTCCCACTCGCGCCCTACTTATTATTACCCATTATCAGCGTTTATTAGATTATATTGAACCCGATTATATTCATGTATTGCACAATGGGCGTATTATTCATTCTGGTGATAAGAGTTTAGGTCCTACTTTAGAACAAAAAGGGTATGGCTGGCTTACAGAAGCGACTCAGGAAATCTTACCTTCATGAGCTATGCTAATAATATTTCACATTTTGAACAAGCTTTTAAACAAAAAAGCAAGATAAGTCCGGTTGATAATACTGCTTGGCAGCAATTTAAAGCCTCTGGTTTTGAAAACCGGCGTAATGAAGCATTTCACTATTTAGATTTGAATTTTTATACTTTTGAAGCGTTCAATATTGTTGAACATCGGCCTTTAGTGGCGCAGGATATAAGATTTTTACCCCCACTCAGTCATCATTTTGTATTTCATAATGGTTATTTTCAAGAAACTATTGCGCCCTTAGCTGTGGCAAAGCCGCTTGACTTTAGTTTTCAAGCAGTTGATGCAGCTTCTAACTTTTTTAATCCTCTGACCGATACCTCAAGCTTGATTACGTTAAATCAAAGTTTACATTTGGGTACCGCTTCTATTACTATTCCAGGCAATACTACTATTGCTCACCCCATCTATATACATTATTTTACAGACACCCAAACTAATAAGTGGATGACCTTCCCTAAAAATTATATTACAGTAGAAGAAAATGCTTGCGCCCAATTAATTGAATGTTATTGGGGGCAAGGACCCAACTCCTCATTACTCAATAGCATGACCCATATTAATATTGCTAAAAATGCAACCCTTGAGCATATAGTGTATTCAGAAAGTCACCCTGAAAGTATCCACCTGCATAACGGCACGGTGTTTGTTGCAGAACATGGGGTATATAACATTACCCGATGTGGTCGTAACGAGGGAATAGAAAGATTTGATTATGCAGTACATTTACAAGGTGAATATTCAAAAACTAACGCCCAATTTTTAGATATAGCGCCTCATCAACAAATTCTTGATAATCATTTTTGTATTTACCATAATGCCGCACACACAAGCAGTAAAACCCTATCTCGTAGTGTGGTGCATCGTACCGCTAAACGCCACTTTACAGGAAAGATTATTGTAGGCAATAAAGCTTTTCATACAAGGGCCGCGTTAGAAGATAAAAATTTATTATTAAGCCCCCATGCTACCGCTAATACCCGTCCCCAACTTGAAATATTTACTGATGAAGTTGCTTGCAAGCATGGAGCAACCGTTGGTTATCTTGATGAAGAAGCGTTATTTTACATGAGAGCTCGAGGCATCCCTGAAAATCAAGCCCGTGCAATGCTTATCGAAGCCTTTGTTAATCCTGTATTTGAATTACTGAAGAATGATTTTATAAAAAGTCAAATGAAAGAACCTTTGAGCGCGGCCTTTGAAATATGAATATTTCTGAAATTTGCAAGCAATTCCCTATTTTAAAAGAAAAAATTCTAGATAAACGCTTAGCTTATTTGGATAATGCCGCGACCACTCAAAAACCCTACTGCGTAATAGACGCCTACACCCATTATTATAGTAAACTCAATGCTAATATTCATAGAGGCGTGCATTATTTAAGTGAAAAAGCAACCGAAGCGTATGAAAATGCTCGAGTTAAAGTACAACACTTTATTAATGCCCCCTCTGCCAAAGAATGTATTTTTGTACGTAGCGCAACCGAAGGCATCAATTTAGTGGCTCATTCTTTTGGGAAGGTTTTTGTACAAGAAGATGATGAGATTCTCATTTCAGCATTAGAACATCACTCTAATATTGTGCCATGGCAAATGTTATGCAAAGAAAAAAAAGCGCATTTGCGTATAATACCTATGAATATAGATGGTACGCTTAATTTAACCACACTCGATACTTTGCTGAATGCAAAAACTAAATTAGTAGCCATTACTCATGTTTCTAATGCGCTAGGAACTCTAAACCCTATTGACATTATTATACAGAAAGCCCATGCTAAAAATATTCCGGTTTTAATAGATGGCGCTCAATCGCTCCCCCATATACCCATTGATGTACAAGCCTTAGATTGTGATTTTTTTGTTTTTTCAAGCCACAAATGCTATGGTCCAACGGGAATAGGTGTTTTATATGCAAAAGCTGCTTGGTTAAACAAAATGCCTCCCTTTCAAGGTGGAGGGGATATGATTTTAAAAGTTTCTTTTGAAGAAACTATTTATAATGAATTGCCTTTTAAATTTGAAGCCGGTACTCCCCCCATAGCAGAAGCTTATGCTTTAGGAGTGGCCTTAGATTTTTTACAAGCATTGCCCATGCAAGAAATTATACAATATGAAGCAGCACTTACCCAACATGCACTAGATGCTTTACTTGCCTTACCAGAATTACAACTCATTGGTACCCCAAACCCACGCATCGCGGTTATTTCTTTTGTTTGGCCCGGGATACACCCTCATGATATTGGAACCATTTTAAATGATAATGGGGTTGCCATTCGTACCGGTCATCATTGCGCTATGCCAATTATGGATTTTTATGGAATACCCGCTTCTAATCGTTTATCTATAAGTTTTTATAATACTGAAGAAGACATTGCTCAAATGATGCAAGGCTTACACAACGTTCGAAAAATATTTAAGAGATAAGGTATGGATATTCAAGCACTCTATCAGGAACTTATTATTGACCATGGTACAGCCCCGCGTCACTTTGAAGCAATGCTTGATTTTACAAACGTAGCAGAAGGCTTTAACCCCTTATGCGGCGACAAAATTAAATTATATTTATCGATAGAAAATTCAGTTATAAAAAAAATATCTTTCCAAGGGAATGGATGTGCTATTTCTACCGCTTCTGCCTCTTTAATGACAGAAGCTCTTGTAAACAAGACCGTGACAGAAGGCATGCATTTTTTTTCTCTTTTTCAACAAATGCAAACAGGGGCTCTGTGTGATGAAGCCCAGTTACCCCCTAAATTACTAGCTTTAAAAGGAGTAGCTGCTTTCCCTAGTCGAATAAAGTGCGTCACTCTGCCCTGGCATACTTACAAAGCAGCTATAGAACAAAATACGGCTCCAATTTCTACTGAAGAGTTGAATATTACATGACTGTGTTATCAGACGACAACTTCTTAAATGATGAAAATTTAAAAGAAATGGTGATTGCTGCATTAAAGAAAATCTATGATCCGGAGATTCCTACTAATATTTATGATTTAGGGTTAATTTATGATATTAGGATTCTAGAAGGCAAAATTGAAGTTGATATGACACTTACTTCTCCTAATTGCCCAGTAGCTGAAACTTTTCCTCAAACTGTTATCGACAGCCTGCTAAAAATACCCAATGTGCGACAAGTAAAAGTAGAATTAGTTTGGGAGCCACCTTGGAGCCCAGATTTATTATCAGAAGCCACTCGTTTAGAGTTAGGTCTTTTATGAATTGGTACAGTGCAGGCAGTGTAAATGGCTTTACGGAAAGTCCCCGCAAATCCATTACTATACATAATGTACCTCTGATAATTTTTTACATTGATAATGTATTTTATGCGATAGAAGATAGATGCCCTCATCAAGATTTACCTTTGAGTGAGGGACCTTTAGAAGGCAATATTTTAACTTGTCCTTACCATGGAGCTCAATTTTGTATTAAAACCGGTGCCGTGCTAAGCCCACCCGCATTTAGTGATTTGGAAACTTTTCAGACGCAAATAACTGGAGATGAATTACAAATAGCGTTGCCATAGAGCGCCTAGACTTAAGACTTATACCGCAAAAGTATGTATATCTTTATTATAGTGCGGCAACTTGGCTGCCAATAAAGTGCGGGCATAGGCTAAAGTCTGAGTCAGCACATTATTGGTATATAATATTTCAAATATTTCTTGCTTATCTTGCATTTGAAATTTTCTTTTAATAATCTCTCTGAGTTCTTTATAGTGCAATATATTTTTATTTTGGCTTAAATATATTTGTGTTTCTTCAAGAGACGCCCCCCACATCCATAAACTTAATACTTGAATTTCTTCTGGCTCTAAAGCATAGATGGCAATATTATTAATAAGAGTAGTCAGCTCATGGGTAGGTGGAGTTACAGGGAATTTAATAACATATTGACTTAATATATTGGCAATATTGGAAGTCACATGACATTCAATAATTTTTTCTTCAGGCATATGCACAGTTGCCAAGCCACTAAAATTTAATGATTTACCGGTAGCGGCAAAACCATTAAATTCACCCTCATGTATCGCTTTGCCGCGCCACCGTATAGCAAACTTACCGCCATCTTGTAACACATCTTCAATCACAACCGTGGCGTGAGGAAGTGCCGCATGTATTTGGTGTGCAAAATCTTTCACACCTTTTGGCCCTAATGAAGTTCCAAAAGTGTGTTTAAAAATCCCTTTTTCTTCATATACAGAATCAATAAGATGTAAATGTTTAGCAATAAAAACTTCGGTAATTAAACCCCGTAATAATTTTTTTTTGCTCATTACAGCATCTGCCCCTAATTCCTACACTTTTGCCAAGAGTTTTTTTACTTACCTCTAGAGCAATGCCTGCATTTATCTTATCGATATATTACGCATAAAAACTACATATTGGAAGCCAAGTCTCACGATAATTACTATTTGCCTAATTTACAGCAAATCTTACTGAGTTTACGCGTTGACCTCCAAAGTTTATTAAGAATTCTAATAATCCTTTTTCACGTATTAAGTCAATTAACTGTGCTTTGTTATGGACATTTAACTTGCATTTTATATTATCTCTATAACTTTCAATTGTCCTAAGCGATATGCCACCTAGTTTACGTGCGGTTTCTTTTATAGAAATACCACATAACCACATGCTCAATATAGTAAGCTCTCTATTTGTTAATGGTATATTAATAGACTGACTTACATCATTTAAAAAATCAGCTGAAGATTTAGGTGGAGCACTAGGCAACACCTCATTCACAAAAGAAATAGGACAAGAAAATTCTTGTGCTAATATTTGTGGCACATTGGAATGGGTATAAAATTCACTTATAAGGCCTACCTCATTAATTTTAAATAAAGTTGAGCCTTCCAGTTGCAATTTTTTATAGGTCGCTTTTCTTCCTCTTAAAACTCCAGTATGAATGGCCGTCGCTTGCCACCGTTTTAAAAAAGCATCTTCATCTTGAATGGTGTCTTCTACTACATGAGACGTAAAAGAAAATGAGTTAAACCAAGCATTTGCTGCTTCCCATAACCTTTTAGGCCCAACACTCTTACCACCTAAAGGGGTCTCTACTATCGCACAAGGCATCATGGCTTCGAAAATAATTTTATAATCTTCCAGTGTCCATAACTGCGAAAAAACTTCCTGGACAATATTCGCTTCATTCATTCCATTAACTTCCCTAGCTATATTTGACTAACATCCTACCCTGTCAAATAATTAATACTCACTTAGACTTCGTTTCTATTGTTATAACCTTTCTATTGTTTCCAATATAAAAAATAATCTTATATTAAAATCAGCACTGTTGAAAATACATCCGCTTATTTACAACTATCATAGTTCCTTAACTTGGTCCTACCATAAGGTTTAGAAACTTAAAATGATACTACAAGATAGGCTTAAATGAAGTCAAGCGAATAAAATTAAGTTTTTTTATGAAAAAGATAAGAAATAATAAGCAATATAAATTATTTAGCGGATGTACAAAAGCTGACCTTGCATAAGATATTACTTAAGGTCAGCATATAAGCTTGCTTTTAGTGGGAAAGACTATATTTAGGTATACAAGATATCTGGCGAATAAGATGTTCCATATCTAAAGTCAAGGCAGCCATTTGACTATTTTTTTCTTGAAGGTTACGTCTAGTATTCATTAATTCTTTTTTTAATGAAGCAATTTCTTGCTCTTTAGCCGTTAACTCATCATCATAATTAGTTTGATTTATTACCATTTGGTGTGCAGTTCTACTTACCTTATCTATATTACAAGTCACTTCGTTACGCATTGTACTTCCCTCCTAGATTCGTCATTGCGTCATCAACATTCGAGCTAAAATCCTATTAGCCGCACATAATGGAGTGTGTGCTAATTTAGGCAAGCTGCACATAGGTAATAACACGTTGTTGCACCAAATGCCTGCTTGGAGGTATTTCAGCCGCAAAAATATTTGCTATTAATACAAATAGCCTATTACACTAGGGCCTTATTCACGTAAAGTAACTAATTAAGGATAAATAATGATTGAATTGCCAGCTCTTCCATTTGCCGCGAATGCATTAGAACCTCATATTAGTAAAGAAACTATTGATTTTCATTACGGCAAACATCATCAAACCTATGTTACCAACTTAAATAATTTATTACCCAATAGCGGCTTTGAAAATTCTTCTTTAGAAGAAATAATCCGCAAATCTACTGGCCCCCTATTTAATAATGCTGCCCAAGTTTGGAATCATACTTTTTATTGGAATTGTCTAAGTCCTACCGGTGGTGGTGAACCCACGGACAAACTACTAGATGCTATTAATCAGGCTTTTGGCTCTTACAAAAATTTTGTTGAGCAATTTACGCAGTGTGCCATTAGCACCTTTGGCTCAGGTTGGGCCTGGTTGGTTCGCAACGAAAAAAACGAACTGGCTTTGCTTAGCACTAGTAATGCTGCCACCCCTTTGACAAATACTAGTCATAAAGCCCTGTTAACTTGCGATGTTTGGGAACACGCCTACTATATTGACTATCGCAACGCTCGAGCTAAATATCTAGAACATTTCTGGAAAGTAATTAACTGGCAATTTGTTGCTCAACAATTCAGCAGTTAACTAACAAGTTGATTTTCATAAAAAGGTTTGCGGTATTCTAACAGTGCATTCTCATTTACTTAATATTTATCGTCGCTTGCCCGTTACTTTTACGCATGGCCATGGAATTTGGTTATATGATTCTGAAGGTAATTGTTATTTAGACGCCTTATCTGGAATAGCAGTAAACGGCCTTGGCCATAGTAATCCAAGCATAGTGGCAGCGATACAAGATCAAGCAAGCAAACTTTTACATACTTCAAATTTATACCACAATGAATATGGGGAAAAATTAGCAAAATTACTTTGCGAGTTAACTGGTTTACATAAAGCATTCTTTTGTAACTCAGGCGCTGAAAGTAATGAAGCGGCCATTAAGCTCGCCAGACTTTATGGTCACAGTAAAGGCATAGATGCACCCCAAATCTTGGTTATGGAAAATGCTTATCACGGCCGGACTTTAACTACCCTTTCTGCTAGTGGTAACTCCCGCATACAAAATGGCTTTGGCCCTTTAGTGCCCAATTTTATTAAAGCACCATTTAATGATTTAGCTGCAATAGAAATAATTTGTGAAAAAAACCCTAATATTTCCGCTATTTTTTTAGAACCTATACAAGGCGAGGCGGGTATTATGGTAGCAGAGCCTGGATTTCTTAAAGGTATAAGAGCCATCTGTGATAAATATAAGATACTTATGATGCTAGATGAAATTCAAACCGGTATAGGCCGTACTGGAAGCCTTTTTATGTATCAACAAGAGCATATTATTCCAGACGTATTAACTTTTGCTAAAGGACTTGCCAATGGTATTCCTATTGGCGCCTGCTTATTTGCAAAGCCTTATTGTGATTTATTTACCCCCGGCAGCCACGGCTCCACTTTTGGGGGCAATCCTCTAGCTACCCGCATAGCGCTAGTAACTATAAACGAAATTATACAAAACAAATGGTTTGAAAATGCTAGAATTCAAGGAGATAAAATAATATCAGGTCTTAAATTAGCACTACAGGATAACCCGCATGTGGTAGATATACGCGGTCAAGGCCTTATGATTGGGATTGAATTAGATACCCCCTGCCGAGATATTTTAGAACAAGCTTTAGATAAAAGAATTTTATTTAACATAACCCGAGAAAAAGTTATAAGACTTTTACCTCCTCTTATTATCAGTGATGCACACTCAATCCAAATTATTGAAACCGTAGCTTCGCTTATAAATAATTTTTTTGATAAAGGCAATTAATTGGAGTGACGCCAATATTTGAATAACAACTAACTTATATTTTGTTATTTTGTAAGATCAAAAAAAATTGTTGACCTAACTCCTTTTACCATTTTATAATAAGTTTATTTTTTAAAAATAACTTGACTTAATACATAATACAAACTTTATTGGAGAACAAAATGACTATTTTACTGCATTTTCTTGAAGCAAACGATACAACCGGCTTTATGCAAACCATTACGAACTTAAGTGAAACTAATAATATTGATACGTTGTTAACTGCATTGGAAGAAAAAAACCAAGCAGATGAAACAGTGTATATGCTGGCAAAAAAAGTATTAGACGATAATAGCATAAATACTCTTAAACAAAAAATACGTGAGATTTTCAAAAAGGCATTTGATGCTAAAAATGATAAGCTGGCAATCTTTTGTTATTTACAAGAAGTATTAAATTATATTGTAAAAAAACCCACCTCAACATTACCTGTGGAACATTATAAATTATTTATCAAGGATGTTCTGCAATTTGCCCCGTTACTCTATCCTATGGATATAAAATATTCCAAAAAGGCTTTAGATAAATTAAGTGACTTAAGGGATGAAACAATAGTATTTGCTGTAGAATCCAAATTACCAACAGAATTAAAAATGGAGCTTATTACGCATTATAAAAATAATATTACTTCAGATATTATTAACGCGCCATTAATAAAAATTAACATGGGGAACCCCAGTTTAGCATATACATTACCATTGATTTTTCACGCAATTAAAGTTGCTGATATTGAGCTTATAAAATTTCTAGTTACAAACGGTGCAGAAATCAACCCTTCCACAATCAACCCTTTACGTTTTGCTGTAGAATGCGATAATTTAGCCATAGTTAACCTCTTACTCGAGTTAAATTGCAAGATAGAAAATTATATTATGAACGGTTATTGGGACCATGAAAAGTCAGGCAAATATAAAAAAAACCTTGCATTTTTATTGCTCCAAGAAAAAATAGCTAATCAAGATAAAACGAAGAGTTCTTCTAGACCTTCTCGCTCTTCTCGTTCTTCTGACTCTTCTCGCTCTTCTAAACCCTCTCGCTCTTCTAGACCTTCTCGCTCTTCTAGCTCTTCTACTTTGCCACAAAACAGCTCAAGTATCGCAATAAAAAGGGAGTTACTAGAAGATGATGTCGACGCAGAAAATGACACGTCTAGAATAAGTTTTGACGATGTACTCTCTTCTTTACTTTACCTCCATACTCCTGCAGACTCATCGAGCAACTCTTCATCTTCATCCTCCGAGGAGTATGGTTCTGATAGAATGAATTTATTGAGTGTGTTTGCTACCAAATTAGATCAGCAATCATTACAAATAGTGCCCTCTTCTAACAAAGAGAATAACATTCATATACATACACCAATCATAAATTTAGCTGATTCAGATAGTGAGACAGATGACGAACCAAACACCCAACTGAACCCAGCTCCAACCGATCAAATAATTTCTTCAAATAACACGCGCCCCCTATCGCCCGACATGAATTTAGATGAAATTGATAGCGAATTTGACAATCAAATGAACAAGTCTAAAAATTTACAAATGGAATCCTATCAATTTCTTTGTACCCAAAAACAAAAAATGCAACATCTTAAACAAGCAATGCAAAGCAATATTGATGAAATAGAGCAGCTTAGAAATAAAATAAGCGCTATACATAAGGAGTGGCACAACAAAAATACTAAATTCTATATGAATGATAATAGCAATCGTTATAATGAAGATGCAAAATTGGAATCAGATAAAAACTACACCAATTGCAAATCCAAATGGAGTTTGTTAATCCCGCAATTAGATAGCATGTTAACTATGCCAGATTCGCAAGATCAACAAACTTCCACCTCTAATATGCATTTAAGTAATGAACTATCTTTACTTCATTTTTTAAACACTGCTCAACAAAACATGCAATGTCTTGAAAGCTTAAAAAAAATGGAAGTAGACTTCAATAGTAGCGCTTCTGAAATTGATCAACTGTTAACTTCGCTTAAAAACTATAGCGATCAATTAAATAAAGATTTTCTATTATTTCAGCAAAAAGTAAAAAGTGCTTTAAAGCAAAGTAATGGTTTACTGACCTCTTTTGAAGCTTCATTGAAACGAGTAAGAGAATCAGGTGAAAACAAGGAAGTAGTAGATGCCTCTAAAAAATCCAGACCCAATTAAATAATAGGTATAATATAAGCTCCTTTTAATAATTCCCCTGTTTTAGGCAGGGGAATTATTGATATAATTTGTAAAAGATAAGATTTAATCGGACACTTCCTAGAAAAATGATGTACATGAACTATAGTAGTTATATGTCATCAAAAATTAATAAACTAGGAGCGTCATTATGAATGTATCAGAAAAAATAATTAAA
>Ga0302303_10001441_pt1 | contig 15517 bp, 15 predicted proteins | sample III_Palsa_E2_1_FD_194542 | JGI IMG/M metagenome (GOLD analysis project Ga0302303, IMG submission 194542) | Peat permafrost microbial communities from Stordalen Mire near Abisko, Sweden - III_Palsa_E2_1 | ecosystem: Environmental > Terrestrial > Soil > Palsa > Peat permafrost | place: Sweden... | reverse complement strand
AATCAGGATGTCCTTAAACCAAATTACCCACCACCGGGCGCAATTAGGCGTTTATTTAAGATTACTTAATATCCCTATCCCCGGCAGCTACGGCCCAAGCGCAGACGAAATGGCATTGGTGGCGAAAGCGCAGGAAGCTTAAATATCTTTTTGGATTTTGCGGTGAATTATTTAACCACAGAGATAGCAGAGAGAAAAACACCGGGAACGCAAAGCTGAATAATAATACTTTTCTCTGTAAATAATAAAACCATCTAATTAGATGGTTTTATTATTTTATGCTTTTTTAGCTGCGTCTCCGCCGGGCTTTTTCTTATTCCTATTATCGCGGTTCCGATTGTTATTATTCCTGTTTCCACCATTGCCGCCTCTGCTGCCATCTCTTTTGGCGGGTGCCATTTTGATGAGGGTTGGGTCGCCTAAAACTTCGGGTAATGGGATACGCCTTACTTCGCGCTCCATCAGGTCTTCAATATTTTTTAGCTTACGCTGATCGCGGTCGTTTACAAAAGTGATAGCGGTACCTGTAGTTGCGGCACGGGCTGTACGGCCAATACGGTGGATATAATCTTCCGGGTCGCCGGGCGCATCGTAGTTAACCACCAAATCAATCCCCTCCACATCAATACCACGCGAAAGCGCATCGGTACCAATAATGATGGGCACTTGCTTATTCTTAAATTTCAGCAGGATATCTTCACGCTCGTTCTGCTCCAGGTCGGAGTGAAAGGCGTTAACCTTGACATGCGCTGCCTTCAGCATTTTAGAAACCTCTTTAACCTTATCTTTTGTTGACGCGAAGATGATGACGCTTACAAAACCGCCATCCTTCAATATCATCTGCAGCAAACCCGGTTTTTGATGATCGTTAACCAAATAAACCTGCTGATCGATACCTACTGCCGGCTGCGAAATAGCGATGTTGATCTGCTGCGGGTTATGCAGCACGCTCTTCGCCATATTGCGGATACGGCCCGGCATGGTAGCCGAAAACAGCATGGTTTGCCGCTGTTTTGGCAAATAGCTGATGATGCGCATTATATCATCCGAAAAACCCATATCCAGCATCCGGTCGGCCTCATCCAACACCAAATATTTGATGTGGTTTAGCTTTAAAACACCCGATGTAAGGTGGGCAATTAACCGGCCCGGGGTTGCTATAATAATATTTACGTTGTTCTGGATACCACGGCGTTGCTGCTCGTACACAATACCATCGCCACCGCCAAAAACAGCAATGGAACTAATGCCGGTAAAGTATGCCAAACCTTCCACCTGCTGATCGATCTGCTGGGCCAGCTCGCGGGTTGGGGTTAGGATGAGTGTGCTGGTTTTTTCCTCGTGGTTTTGGGTAATCAGGTTTAAAACCGGCAGCAAAAATGCGCCTGTTTTACCTGTACCTGTTTGCGCGCAGGCTATAAGGTCGTCGCCCTTTAAAATTGCCGGGATGGCCATTTCCTGTATAGGGGTTGGGCTGGTGTAGCCCATGCTTAAAACGCCTTCTAATAAATGTTCGTTGAAATTAAAATCCTGAAAAGTCACTTGTATCTTTAAGATGAGTGGGCAAGGTAGCAAAAATTGTTGTGTTACAGGAATATGTGTGTTGATTATCTGTCACATAACCTATTACATGTAAACAAGACAGTAATAATACTGATTAAATACCCTAAATTGTACCCAGAAAATAAACCTGTTAATGAACCTGAAATCTTTAAGTTTTTACCTGCTGATGGGCTGCTTCTGCACGGCTATTTATGCGCAATCGCCTCAAAATGTTGCACAAATAAGGGCGCATATCAGCATTGATACCAACTGGCGTTTTGCTTTCGGGCATCCTTTTGATGCCAGTAAAGATTTTAACACAGGCACCAATTATTTTTCTTATTTAGCCAAAGCCGGTTACGGCGATGGTGCAGCAGCCCCCGCATTTGATGACCATGCCTGGCGCAAACTCAACTTGCCGCACGACTGGGCGGTTGAAGCACCTTTTAGCGATAAAGCCAGCTTTAGCCACGGGTTTAAGGCGATTGGCCGTAATTTCCCGGATAGAAGCGTTGGCTGGTACCGCAAAAAGTTCAGCATCCCGGCAAGTGATTTGGGCAAAAGGATAACCGTTGCTTTTGATGGCGTGTTCCGCAATTCGATAGTTTGGGTAAACGGGCACTATTTAGGGACAGAACAAAGCGGCTATAATAGTTTTGAATATGATATTACCGATTACCTGAATTACGGCGGCGAAAACATCATAGCCGTACGCGTAGATGCCACCATGGAAGAAGGCTGGTTTTATGAAGGCGCGGGCATCTATCGCCATGTATGGCTCAATAAAACTAACCCCTTACATGTGGCTACAAACGGCACATGTGTAAGTACGGATATAACCGGGAACGCAGCTATTATCCACACCACAACCACCGTAAAAAATGATGGCATAACAAGCAGCAAGTTTTCCATTATCCAACAGGTTTGCGACAGGGATGGTCGCGTAATAACTACGCAGCAAATTGACGACATCGATCTGAACGCATTTAAGGAAGGTGATTTCGCGAAAAACCTTTCGATAGATCACCCACGGCTATGGTCGGTTGATACGCCGTATTTGTATCGCTTGCGCACTATCATTATAGCGGATAACAAGCAGGTAGATAATTATGAAACCCGCTTCGGCATCCGCAGTATTCGTTTTTATGCGGATAGTGGATTCTATTTGAATGGCAAACGGTTAGAAATTAAAGGCACCAACAACCACCAGGAACACGCCGGTGTAGGCACCGCCATACCAGATGAGCTGCAATATTACCGCATTGCCAAACTAAAAGAAATGGGCAGCAACGCCTACCGCTGCTCGCACAACCCGCCAACACCCGAACTGTTAGATGCCTGCGACAGCCTGGGTATGCTGGTGATCGACGAAAACCGCTTAATGGGTACTGATCAATATCATTTAGATAATATTAAAATGATGATCGACCGTGATCGCAATCATCCAAGCGTGATCAGTTGGTCGATTGGTAACGAGGAATGGGGAATTGAAAATAGTGTAATTGGTGCACGCATTGCCACTACTTTGCAAGCTTATGTAAAAAGCCTGGATACTACCCGCGCGGTTACTGCAGCTTTCAGCGGTGGTTGGGGACAAGGGATTTCTTCGGTGATGGATCTGATCGGTTTTAATTACATCGCGCAAGAAAAACCTGATCTTCAACATCAAAAATATCCATGGCAAAAAGGCTGGGGTACCGAGGAAGGATCAACTTTTTCAACCCGTGGGATTTATTTTACCAATGATAGCCTGCATTATAAATCGGCCTACGATGCCAAGCCCCGGCCAAATGCTTACAGCATTGAAGAAGGCTGGAACTACTATGCCAACCGGCGCTTTTTAGCAGGCATGTTCATTTGGACCGGCTTCGATTATCGCGGCGAGCCAACACCATACACCTGGCCGTCTGTTGGTTCTGGGTTCGGCATGTTGGACCAATGCGGTTTCCCCAAAGATGATTATTGGTACCTGAAAGCCTGGTGGGGCAATAAACCAGTACTGCACCTGCTGCCACATTGGAACTGGAAAGGTAAAGAAGGCCAGCCCATCAAAGTTTGGGCCTACAGCAATTGTAATGAAGTTGAGCTCTTTTTAAACGGCAAAAGTTTCGGTAAAAAGCAAATGCCTAAAAACGGGCATTTGGAATGGATGGTGCCTTATACTGCAGGCACATTGAAAGCCGTAGGCTTTAATAATGGAAAACGCACACTCACCGAAATTGTAAAAACTACCGCAGCACCTTCGGCTATTGTTTTATCGCCTCACAAAAACACTATCCATGCTGATGGAAAAGACCTTGCCGTAATTACCGTAAGCGTAACCGATAAAAAAGGGCTTGCCGTGCCGGATGCTGATAACGAAATTAGCTTTCAGCTAACCGGCCCTGGCCGCATTATCGGCGTTGGCAATGGCAACCCAACCTCTCTGGAACCGGATAAATTTTTTGGAGCAGCTACCTGGAAGAGAAAACTATTCAATGGTTTGGCGCAGGTAATTGTGCAATCCGACGGTAGTGGTGCCGGGGATATCAAAATCACAGCAATAAGTAATGGTTTAATAAAGGGAGTACTTACTATTCATGCAGTAAAATAGCTTCAACTTTAAATCAAAATAATGCGCCATGCCGATCCGTTAGCTAACGGACGGAATCACAGTATATTGTTATAAATTACGACTGTATATAGGTTTTCAAATGCTCAATCGTTTCCAAATGCGAAAGGATGGTTTCGGTAACCAAATCGTTGATGGAAACAATCCCTGATAGCTGGTCAGCCACAAAAACCGGCAGGTAGCGGATATTGCTTTCACTCATGATGTGCATACAAGTTTCGATAGAGCTTTCGGGCACGATGCGCGGCAAACCCGTGCTCATAATTTCGCGCACCGGTGTTTCATGCGATGAGCGGCCTTGCAAAATCACCTTTCGGGCATAATCCCGCTCGGTCATCAGGCCCAGGTATTCGCCGTTTTCTGATATCACAACCGACCCGATATTCCGGTCGGCCATTAGTTTTAAAGCATCAAGCACCGTTGTGTCTGCATCTATGGTGACAACACTGCCGCCTTTACGATTAAGTATATCCGAAACTTTTTTCATAATTCACAGGTAATCATTGGGTTTACGATTGGTTTTATAAATGTACAAATCAATTTATTAAAATAAAAAGCCGAAACGTATAAATTTTATTACTTGTATGCGTTAGTACCAATAATGTATATATTAGCCTTTCGTAAATCCTTTTAGTCATTACTGATACCCTCATGAAAAAAATTCTTTTATGCGCGTTGGCTGTAGCCGGTTTAAGCGCTTCTCTATCTGCACAAACCCTTAACAAATTAACGCCTAAAGAAAAACAGGAAGGCTATAAACTACTGTTCGACGGTAAAACCACCGATGGCTGGCATGTGTATTTAGGCCATGATGCCGGTGCATGGCACGCGAGCAAAGGTGCTTTAGCACTGGATACTACAGGCAAAGAACAAGGCGACCTGGTAACCGATAAAGAATACACCAATTTTGAATTAAAGATCGACTGGAAAATATCGCCGGGCGGCAACAGCGGCATTATCTTTAGTATACATGAAGATACTACCCTGCACTACACCTTTTTAACCGGTTTGGAAATGCAGGTTTTGGATGATAAACTAGCCGAAGACAATAAACAGCCAAACCACTTAGCCGGATCATTATATGATATGATCGCGCCATCCCACCCGGCTAAACCAGCCGGCGAATGGAACGCGGTTATCATCCGCAAATTAAACGGGCACCTTACTTTTTGGCTGAACGGACAGCAGGTTGTTGATGTACAAATGGGCAGCCCTGAGTGGGATGCGTTTATCCAGAAAAGCAAATTCAGGAAATGGGCTAATTTTGCCAAATTCCAAACAGGCCACATCTCTTTACAGGATCACGGTGCCGAAGTGGAGTTCCGTAACATCCGTATCAAACAATTGTAGTATATTTAACTCACCAATATATCAACCCCAAACTATTAACACCAATAGTTATTTATGAGTGATTTACAAATCAAGAAAACATCAACCGTTTATGATGCGGTTATTGTTGGTTCGGGCGCTGGCGGCGGTATGGCCGCTTACGTACTGGCACATGCAGGTTTAAAGGTTTTAATGCTGGAGGCCGGTCCGTTTTTCGACCCGGCAAAAAACTCGTCGCAACTAAAATGGCCCTGGGAATCTCCGCGCCGCGGGGCAAGTACCGATACCCGTAACTTTGGCGATTTTGATGCTGCCTTTGGCGGATGGAGCCTGGATGGCGAACCCTACACCACTAAAGATGGCACCGATTTTCAATGGTTCCGCTCGCGGATGCTGGGTGGCCGTACCAATCACTGGGGGAGGATCTCGTTGCGGATGGGTCCGCACGATTTTCAACCTAAAGATAGCTTAACCAGTCCGTGGCCAATTACCTATGATGATGTAAAACCATTTTATGATAAGGTTGACCGGATGATTGGCGTTTTCGGAACGGTTGAACACCTGGAAAATGAACCGGATGGGATCTTTTTACCGCCGCCTGCTCCACGATTAAACGAACTCTATATTAAAAAAGGCGCTAAAAAAGCTGGTGTTACCACCATCGCTAGTCGTGGTTCGATATTAACCGAAGCTTTGCCGAACAATAAAGACCGTGGTGCTTGCTTTTTCTGCGGGCAATGCGGCCGAAGCTGTAAAGTTTATGGTGATTTTTCAGCATCATCATGCCTGGTTATCCCGGCATTGAAAACCGGTAATTTAACCGTGATTTCAAACGCTATGGCCCGCGAGGTTTTAACAGACGACCAGGGCATGGCTACCGGCGTATCGTACATTAATAAAGATGATATGCAGGAATACCAGGTAAAAGGCAAACTGGTAATTTTAGGCGCCAGTGCCTGCGAGTCTGCACGTTTGTTGTTAAACTCCAAATCATCGGCACATCCCGGCGGTTTGGCTAACAGCAGCGGCGTGGTGGGTAAATACCTGCATGATTCTACCGGCTCGAGTGCTGGCGGATGGCTGCCGGAATTGGTTGATCGCAAACGTTATAATGAGGATGGCGTTGGCGCTATCCATATTTACTCGCCTTGGTGGTTGGGTAATAAGAAATTGAATTTCCCGCGCGGTTATCACATTGAATACGGCGGTGGCTTACACATGCCGGGCTATGGTTTTACTGATGGCATCCAGAATAAAAATGGCATGATTCCGGGCAGAGACGGCAAAATGAAAGATGCCGGTGGCTTTGGTGCAGATTTGAAAAACGACTACCGTCGTTTTTATGGCGCGAGCTTTGGCATGGCCGGTCGCGGTACGGCGATTGCCCGTGCTGACAACTATTGCGAGATTGACCCTGAAGTGGTGGATAAATACGGCATCCCGGTGCTGCGTTTCCATTACAAATGGGCCAACGAGGAAATCCAGCAAGCCAAGCACATGCAGGATACCTTCCAGGAAATTATGCATGAGATGGGCGCTATTGCTGGTCCGCCACAAGGTGCAGATACCATGTACGGCCTTGCCGCGCCGGGTGTTATCATCCACGAAGTAGGTACCGTACGCATGGGCAACGATCCTAAAACATCGGCTCTCAATAAATACAGCCAAGCGCATGATTGCAATAATTTATTTGTGGTAGACGCCGCGCCGTTTGTGCAACAGGGCGATAAAAACGCCACCTGGACCATCCTGGCGCTATCAATGCGTACCTCAGAATATATTTTGGCCCAACGTAAAAAACTGAACGTTTAACAGCTCATTATCCGAACCATGAACAGACGTGAATCCTTAAAAACACTTGGTATAGGCGCAGTAGCCACAGGCTTGCTGATTGAAACCGCCTGCAAACCCGGCGCACCAAAACCGGCAGAACAACCTGCTGCCACAAAAGATGCACCAGCCGACCCAACCCGTTTACCCAACGAGATTGCCCGCGATAAAAAACTAAGCGAAGAAAAATTCTTCACCGAGCATGAGATGGCTACCATCACTATTTTGGTTGATCTCATCATCCCGAAGGATGAAAAATCGGGCAGTGCATCGGATGCCAAAGTGCCCGAGTTTATCGAGTTTATTGTAAATGATACACCAGACCAACAAACCCCGCTGCGCGGTGGCTTGCGCTGGCTGGATCTGCAATGTTTAAACCGCTACAGCAACACCTTCCGCGAAGCTACAGCAGCACAGCAGATAGATATGCTAAACCAAATAGCCTATCCCAAAAAAGCCAAACCAGAAATGGCGCAAGGCGTAGCCTTCTTCAACCGGATGCGCGATTTAACCGCTAGCGGCTTCTTCACCTCCGAAATGGGTGTGAAAGATATCGGCTACATGGGTAACTCGCCAAACCAATGGAAAGGCGTACCTGATGATGTGCTGAAAGCGCATGGTTTCGCGACGGTTTGGGGGTAGATGGATTGAGCCTGTGGCATGGTTAAAAATATGGCCACAGGCTAATAATCAGGGTATTTTTAAATAAAAATCGCTAATTTGTTTCTCCAACGATTTTTTTTCTATTGTTAGATCATTCAATTCCTGTTTACTTTCTTCCTCATTGTAATGCGCTTTAGTTTTGGCTGTATCGGCTTTGAGTTGCAAACCTGATTGAGCGAATCTCAAATTGTCATTTTCTTCTGCGATTTGTTCATTAACTCCGTCTAGCTGAGTGTTAAGTTTTTTCACATAATCATCCTTTTGCTTTTCTAAATCATTTGCTCTTTCCTTTTGTTCGTCGGCTCTAATATTGGCCGTTTGTATCTGTTGATATTGAAAAACATTCCAAATTACTGAAATAAAGAGGCCACAGATAGCAACTATTACAGTAGGACTCATCCATTCAGATTTGCTCTTTTTCATACGCATCCTTGCTTATTTAAACTTTCAATCTCTTTTTCAAGCTGCTCATCCCTTTCAGTTAACTTACTAAGTTCCAGTTTGAGTTGATTAACCTGAATATTGTTTTTATTTATCTGTTCATTTAATATATTGATCGCTGATCTGCACGCTCTGGTTTCATTATCGAATTGCTCCATTTGGGCTCTAACTGTATGAATTGTTTCTTGATTCGCGTCAAATGCCGAATAAGCGATCATCAATAAACGTGATCCGAACCATGCATTTTTTGCCGAATCTGTTTGTTGTGATACGTAATCTCTAAGCATGTCAATTGGCTCTTTGTCAAAAGTATAAATGACTTCAGAGGCCATTGGGCTTTCATCAACCACAGTATTCAAGCTATCTTTCAATATAGCTATCCCTTGATACTGCACGTTCCGAAGATTTGATAGTGAATCAACTATTTTAGCACATTTAACAAGCTGATTACTATCTATATCGACTTGGCGAAAATTGTTATCTTTTTCTCGATTTTTAACATCGATTAATGTGTGGTTTACGCAACAACACAAACATGTTAGCATTAATAATAGTCCTAATGTCATTTTTAAGGATTGCATGTGAAATAAAGTTTAGGTAAGCCTAAATATAGGCATTCAAATTAAAAAACATCTATATCAAACAATGATTTGACATTTTTTTATTTTTTGTCGAAAACCACTTATCTTTGCTTTTGTTATGAAAGCAGCAGGCACAGATGATATAGTACAAGAGGAAATCCTTCGGGCTGCACTTGCCTTGTATCGTAAATTTGGCCCGGCTAAAGTAACTATGGATGAGGTTGCCCATGCTACCGGCCGCAGTCGCACTTCGCTTTATTACTATTACAAAAACAGGGAAGAAATTTTCCAGGCAGTGCTGGATACCATTGTTGACGATGTAATTAAGGAAATCCGTAGCGAGGTTGATAAAGCCGGGAACATCCGCGAAAAGATCAATGCTTTTTGTTTTTCAAAAATCAATACCTCCAGCAACTGGCGCTATGTTTTTAAAGTAATGTGGAGCACCATGAACGCGGAAGAGAAAACCAAGCATAGCAAAATGATGGAAAAGCTGCACGGCAAGCTGGTTTATCATGAAGGACTCATCATCAAAGAAATATTAGCAGACAGTATGCAGAAAAAAGAGATCCGGCCAATAGGTCCGGCAGAGCAGGATATGCTGGGTTTCATCCTTTCGGGCAGCATCCGCGGTTTGCGGAACGAAATATATGACCAAAACGACCCACATGATATGAAAGTGGCGCTTAACATGCTGTCGGACATGGTGAGCAAGTGGGTTACAGATTAATTTTTTTGATCGAATTTCGACGTTTTTAATTTTTTGTCAAATCAACTACCAATGAAAAAGATAAGTGATTATAATTTATTCAGGGCATTTAGGAGCACTAACTATAGCCTGTATTTTACAGGCAGGGCGGTGTCGCAATTCGGCACGTGGATGCAGCGCACCGCGGTGGTATGGGTGGTTTACTCCATTACGCACTCGGCATTTTTGCTTGGCCTTACCGTTTTTGCCGAAACCTTTCCATCCTTTATTTTCTCTGTATTCGGCGGCGTAGCTGCCGATCGTTACAACCGCTATACGGTAATTAAAATCACGCAAATCGCATCCATGACGCAAGCGGTAGTACTGGCGTTGTTGGTTATAACCGGGCATGTTATTATCTGGGCCATTATTGTGCTCAGCATTATCCTCGGCATCATCAACGCGTTTGATGTACCCGCCCGGCAAGCTTTGGTGAATGAGGTTGTTGCCGATAAAGCTGACTTGCCAAACGCGCTGGCATTAACCACTGCTACCGCGAACCTTGCGCAATTGCTTGGCCCGGCATTATCGGGTATTGTGCTTAATGTATTTGGCGCCGGTGTTTGTTTTTTGATCAATGCGGCCAGCTTTGGTGGGGTAATGCTGTCACTCTTTTTCATGAAACTTTCGGCCTACGTTCCTAAAAAGAACGACAAAAAGATCATGACGGAATTTGCCGAAGGTTTTATCTATCTCAAACAAACACCTGAACTCGGCCTCATGGTGCTGATGTTGGCTGTGGTAAGCTTACTGGTGCTGCCTTACAATACCGTGATCCCCATATTCGCTAAAATTGTTTTTCATGGCAATGCCTCTACGTTTGGGATAATCAATAGCTGCGTTGGCGTAGGTGCTGTTACAGGCACAATATTCCTGGCCTCGCGCAAAAACAGCGGTAACCTTAAAAAAATCCTGTTCATCACCAGCATAGTTTCCGGTATTGGGTTAATCGGTTTTTCGCAACTCCGTAATTTCCCGCTGGCCATGTTTTTTGTGGCTTTGGCAGGTTTTGGCGCTATGGCGCAGTTCACCATCAGTAACATTACGGTTCAATCGCAGTCGGCAGCGCATATGCGGGGCCGGGTAATCAGTATTTTGCTAATGGCTATTTTCGGCATGATGCCTTTGGGTAGTTTATTGGTGGGCGCTATATCACAGCGTATCGGCGCGCCGTTAACCGTACTATGCCAAGGTGTGCTGGCATTGGTTATTGCCGTAGCCTTCGCGAAATATTTATTGAGCCGACCCATCAAAAACATCACTAAAGAAGCAATAGATGAGGAAATTGCTGAGGAACCATCTGTTTAATAAACGATCCTGTAAACTTAAATCTCAAAATAATTTAAAATCTTTCTCTGCCACAATCGTCATACTCATAATAACCTTACGTTTTTTATGAGTTTTAAAGATAAAGCTATCCAGGTACTGGAAAAACAGCTAACCAAACAAGCACTGATACTGGATATACGCCCATGGCACAACGATACTTTTTTTGAGATAGACTTGCATGTGCCCGATGCTGATTTTAGCAAGGCCAATACCGTGCAGCACCTTAAATGCCGCGTAGCGCCTTTAACTTTTAATGATTATACCGTTTCGGGCTGGGACACGGAAACCAAAACCTGCACCCTGATGATTGATGCGGGTCACGATGGCGCTGGTGCCAAATGGGCAAGATCACTCAGCAAGCCCGGCGAGATCAGCTACCTGAAAATGGAACAGCATCGTTACCCGGTAATGTCTGGCGGTAATTGGCTTTTATTAGGCGATCAAAGCGCGGCTGGTCACTTCCTGGCGTTGAAACAATTAGCCGATAACAATCCAAATATTTCGGGTGCTATCATTATCCCGGATGTTGAGCATTGCAAACAGTTACGCTATTTCTATCCTAATTTAGGTTTAAAATCGATACCCCTGCATAATAACCATACCGACAGCATGCTGGCCTGGCTGGAACAACACCCCGTAATAATTTATGATGGCATTTGCATAGCGGGCAATACCAAAATGGTGATTGAGATAAGGCAATATTTAAAAAAGCGTGGCGTAGCGGCTAATAAAATTAAAGCGCAAGGCTTTTGGGAGTAACATTTTTAATTAAGCATCGGCCTTATCAAAACCAACCGTATCCCTAAATAATTGCGGCGACACGGCAACCTTGCTTTTAAAAAACCGACTGAAATAAAATTCATCGCTAAAGCCCAATTCGTAAGCTATTAATTTTACGGATTTTGGGGTGAGATACAATTCTCGTTTGGCTTCAATAATGATCCGTTCTGCGATCAGGCTGGATAAGGTTTTGTTGAAATAGTTTTTACTAACCCGGTTTAAAACTTTGGCTGATGCATGCAGCAAATCAGCATAATCGCTCGAACGGTGTAGTTTTTTAAATTGCGTTTCAATAGCTTCCTTTAATTCATTTACCATTGCAGGCTCTTTCCTGGCATTAGCTTCTTCAAGCTGTAGCTGGTTTATTTTAATGCGTGATGCATTGATCAAAAATATCTTCAGGTATGATATCAGCAACTCGTATTGGGCAAGTTTTACATCCCGCATTTCAGCCATTATTTCATGGGCGATATTGATGAGCGTTTGCATCTCTGCTCCCCCCAGCTTTAAAACCGGCGAATCGTAAATATTGTTAAACATAACTCCGTTGCAGGATACCTCGTTACGATGTTTATGCAGGCAAAAAAAATCCGGGTGAAAATTGATCAGGATACCTTTAAAAACGCCATCACTTTTAATGCTGAAGGGTTGGTAAATGGCAAAACAAATGAGGCTATTAGCACTAAATTTATATTGCGTAACATCTGCTACAAGGCTGCCGCTGCCTTCGGCCACCAGCAGCATGGAGTAATAGTTATAGTTGGTAGTAGCTTCAAAATAACGATCATCATCAAAAGCATAAACCTTAAATGCAAGGGTATTATTTTGCGGATTAACTAAGGTAAATGCTGATTGGGTGTCCATAAAAATAAAGATAGCTAAACCGTACTAAATACAAACAGCCAACCCAATATTAGCTTGGGTTGGCTGTTTTCGGCATTAAATAATTGCTCTTTCGGTAGCATCAATCGCTTTATCGCTGATACAGCCAAAACGTTTGCGGATCAAACCATGCTCATCAAACTCCAATTGCTCGTTACCATAGCTATGGAACCATTGGCCCGAATGATTGTGCCACTCATCTTCAAAACGGATGGCATTACGGTTTTCTTTAGCGCCCCAAACTTGTTTTTTGGTTTTAAAGCCAAGCTCGTTTTCAAACTTTTGGGTTAGGTAAGCTTTTACCTGCTCACGTCCGGTTAAAAAGGTAACACGGTCCAGCCATTCCACATCTTCCGTATATAGCTGACTAATTTTTTCCGCGTCGCGGGTATTCCATACATTTTCATTAAGCTGCAATTTTTCTGCTGCAGATTCCGCGCTGAATGGCGGTATTAGTTGTTGCTGATCCATCTTCTTTAATAATTGAATAATAAATTGTTTGTCATTAATTGACAGTACAAATGTCTGGATACAGCGACCGCCGTAACATGGATATCCGGCATTTAAGCATGGACAATTGCGCCCGTAACAGTATATCAAACAGCATGAATCTATTACTTTTAGCGATTACCCCTTTGCAGAATAATTATTTAAAAACTTATGTAAGGTTTGCTTGCTTATACCTACTAAACAAGCGGGATAATATTTACCTATTAATAAACCAACACATGGAAAAATTAGCATTATTAGCAAGACTTGAAGCCAAACCGGGCAAAGAACAAGAAGTGGCAGATTTTTTAAAAAGTGCATTACCGCTGGCACAAGGTGAAGAAGGAACAATTAGATGGTATGCACTGCAATTAAGCCCATCAACCTTTGGTATTTTTGACACATTTGAAGCCGAAGAAGGTCGCGACGCACATCTTACCGGCCCGATAGCACAGGCTTTGATGGCAAATGCTTCAGCATTATTAGCAAAAGATCCGGTGATTGAAAAAGTTGCTCTTTTGGCTGTTAAGTAATTCATCATTCCAAAAATGTAACTGCCGGCAACAGTTACATTTTTGCTTTGTAGCAGATTTAGTAGTTCTGGAAACTTTTACCGCGATGGCCAATAAAATCTCGCTAATACTACCTTATATTTGTTTACATGCCTAAAACCCAGCTATTACTTATCTTGTTATTTATTCCGGCATGCTTATTTGCCCAAAATTCAATTACCGGTAAAATAACCAGTTTGGCAAATAAAAATCCCGTTGCAGGGGTTAGTGTGTTTCTAAATAATACCACGTTAGGCACCAAAACAGCAACAGATGGTTCATTCACCATAAGTAATATACCCAACGGACAATACACCATCATATTTTCGAGTATCGGTTACGAAACAGCCACACAATTGGTAATGATTAATAAGGATATCCATTTGGCAGCAGTGTCACTTAGCCCTAAAATAACCGAGTTGGGTGAAGTTGTGATAACAGCCAAACATCATCATCAGCCCGGGCGCAATTTATATCTCCATACTTTCATCGCCGAGTTTTTGGGGCAAACCAAAAATGCCCGTGAATGCACCATTTTAAATCCTAACCTAATCCATTTTGTTTATGACGAAAAAACCGATAGGCTCACTGCAACCACCTCCGATTTCTTAATTATTGAGAATAAAGCATTGGGGTATCGTATCAAGTATCTTCTTTTATCGTTTTTAAATGACCCTACATGGGGCCGCACATCTTACACCGGGGTATCCCTATTTCAACCCATGGACAGCACCGCGGAACAAGAACTTGTTTGGAAAAAGAAACGGGCTGAAACCTACCGCGGCTCCGAAATGCATTTTTTACGTTCTTGCATTGCTTCACAAACTGATGCGGAAGGCTTTACGGTATGGGAAGTAACCAGAACCCCATCACCAACCCGGCCTCCAGATAGCTTATTAGCCGAACAGATGAATACCCTAAGCGGCTATCCAAAAACAAATCCTGATGTAGTTAAACTGATGAAATTAATTAAGGAATCGCCTTATGTACAAACGGTGGCTAATACACCATTAACCATGTATAAGTATATCAAGGTAACCGACAAAAAAGGCATTTATGCATTCGGCTACTCTCAAACCATAATGGTTAATTATTTAAATACCTCTAATGGCTCAAACAGGTGTAGCAGCTTTATAACATTTATTGATCCTTACGCGTATTTTGATAATAAGGGCATCATATTTACACCGCAAAGCTGTCTTATCGAAGGCTTTTGGGGAACCAAACGGATTGCAGAATTGCTACCCGATGATTACCAACCACCCAATGGTTTTTAACAAAAACCCACCAATATCCACCTTACTTCTGCATCTCAATATATCTACCTGATAAAAGTCTTGTTACTTGATACTAACTACTTGCTACTAAAAACCTACCTTTGTTTAGCATGGCTAAAGGTAAATTACTGGTTATTGATGATGAGGAGCGTTTACGCAAGCTGCTTGCCCGTATTTTACAGTTAGAAGGTTTTGATGTGATTGAAGCCGCCACTGCCAAAGAAGGCCTGCGCAAGCTGGAACAAGAAGTTGTTGATGTGGTGATCAGCGATGTAAAACTGCCCGACATCAACGGCATCGATCTTACCAAAACCATCAAAGCCGCTTACCCGCCAATCGAAATTATTGTACTTACCGCATACGGCACCATTAACGATGGTGTAACCGCCATCAAAAACGGCGCGTTCGACTACATTACTAAAGGCGATGATAACGAGAAGATAATCCCGCTGGTTAACAAAGCG
>Ga0302303_10001435_pt1 | contig 15562 bp, 13 predicted proteins | sample III_Palsa_E2_1_FD_194542 | JGI IMG/M metagenome (GOLD analysis project Ga0302303, IMG submission 194542) | Peat permafrost microbial communities from Stordalen Mire near Abisko, Sweden - III_Palsa_E2_1 | ecosystem: Environmental > Terrestrial > Soil > Palsa > Peat permafrost | place: Sweden... | reverse complement strand
CTACACGGCGGCTTTTTACTTCAACAGCAGGCATTACATTATTTAAAGCTTTTTTCCAGGTTTCTAACCCGTTTTCGCTTGTTTTCTTTTCAACTATTTCAACTGCATTGTAAAATATAGCGTACGCGGTAGATTTTTTACCATCATACATCATATTATTTACAAACCTTGTTACCAAAGTATCATTGAACTTTGGATCAGGAAGGATAATTCTCTTTTTTGGTTTTGACTTTCTCATTGCTATCTATCCTCCTTAATTATTTCTTTTTACCTTTTGTTGGAGCCGCAGCCACTTGACCTGGTTTAGGGCGTTTAGTACCGTATTTTGAACGGCGCTGATTACGACCCGCAACACCTGATGTATCTAACGCGCCACGGATGATGTGGTAACGTACACCCGGTAAGTCTTTAACACGACCACCGCGGATCAATACAATTGAGTGTTCCTGCAAGTTGTGTCCTTCACCCGGGATATAAGCGTTAACTTCTTTTCCGTTGGTAAGGCGCACACGTGCAACTTTACGCATTGCTGAGTTTGGTTTTTTAGGGGTAGTGGTATATACGCGTGTACATACTCCTCTTCGCTGTGGACAGCTGTCCAACGCTGGTGACTTACTCTTGTCAACCATAGCTACTCTACCTTTTCTAACTAATTGCTGAATAGTAGGCATTTTTCCTTTTTTGTTATTACAGTTTTATCCCTCGAACGCCAACACGGCGCACTTATTTTAAGGACTGCAAAGGTAGGTACTATTTTTTTTATATTCAATAGGGTTGGCGAAATATTTTTGTGGGGATTGGTGAGTGGTTGGATTGAGTTTATTGGGAGAGCGGTTGTTTTTCTTACGTTTCCTCTCTCAGGCCGTCCTTGCGAGGCACGAAGCAATCTCACAAGACAGGTATTAAGCATGAATATCGCCTGCTTGTAAAGTGGGATTGCTTCGTGCCTCGCAAGGACGTAATGGGGAGAAAATCTCCGTATAGACAAAAAGAGCCCCGGTAAAAACCGGAGCCCTTTTACACACTCACTCTCCTTCACTAAAATATCTTATTAATAACCGCGGTAGTAATGGTGCGGATGATGATAACCATATCCAACATAGCAACTTGAAGTTACTGATACTACTGCTGCGCCTATGATGAGTGCTAATGCAAAAAATCTCTTTTTCATAACTGTAATTTTTAATTTCAATATCAACATTCTTAATTGTTGATGTATAATTATTGGATGGTTTTGAAACGAAAAGGATTAACCGGGGATGAAAAAAATAGTTATCTGAACGGGGATATAAAGAAAAAGGCCTTTAAATTTTTTAAATTAAAGGCCTTAATAATTACGGTGCAGGTGGTGGTGGTGCTCCTGGTGGCGTCGGTGGTGCTGCAAGGTGGTGCCTTGGCGCACAACCGGTGCCCAATGCCGCTACCATTACTGCAAGCAATACCATGCTAATGAGTTTCTTTTTCATAATGTTGATGTTTTTATAGTATAATAATGCTTAGCGGCCAATTGTTTTAAACAATTGGATATCAATCCTTTCAAGGCATATATTAACGCCGTTCATTGCTTCATAGCACACGATAAATGCATCATCAAATTTTCAAATCATCAAATCAATTAATTAACGCTTCTCCACTCTGTCATAAAATCCGCCAAAGCTATTGGTCTTTACGCCTTCTTCTTTGAAAAAATCGCCGGGAAAGCCGAGTTGTATGGCGCTTGCTTCATCCAGCTTCTTCACCTGCTCATCACTTAGGGTAATATCAATAGTTTTAAGGTTATCCTGCAATTGGTCAACCTTTGTAGCGCCAATAATAGGGATGCATGAAAAACCCTGCTGCCTTAGCCATTGCAGCGCCACATTACCTGGCGATACACCTAATTTATCAGCAATTGCTACTACCTCTTTTGTTATGGCTTCGCTGCGCTCATTAAGGCGGGTGCTTTCGGCTTTTATACGGCCTTTCTCGCCGCGCAGGTATTTACCTGTTAATGCGCCGCCTGCCAATGGCGCCCAGGGCGTAACCGTCATGCCGAAGTGTTTGGCCATGGGGATCAGCTCGCGCTCGGGTGTGCGGGCCAGCAGACTATATTCTACCTGCAAAGCCACAAACTGGCTCCAGCCCATTAGTTCGGCAAGGGTATTGCCTTTGGCTACTACCCAGGCGGGTGTATCGCTAATGGCGGCGTAATTTACTTTACCTTGCTTTATCAGGTCGTCCATACCACGCAATATTTCATCTATGGGGGTTATATCGTCCCAAATGTGCAGGTATAATATATCAATAAAATCGGTTTTAAGGCGTTTAAGGCTTTGCTCCACGCTGCGCATCATGTTTTTGCGGTTATTGCCCGATGCATTGGGATTGGTGATATTATCCTTTAAAGTATATTTTGTTGCCAGCACAAAATAATCGCGGTCGTGCTTGCTGATGTACTCACCGATGATCTTTTCGCTGGTACCTAACTTGTAAATATTGGCGGTATCAATAAAATTACCACCCGCATTGGCATAGGCATCCATAATATTAAAGCTGGTTGCAGCATCGGCACCCCAGCCTGCTTCGGTACCAAAGCCCATGGTGCCAAGGCATAGTTCAGAAACTTTAAGGCCTGAACGGCCCAATAATTTGTATTTCATAATCCTGCTTTATATTTCCCTGCTGATAGCGGGGAGAATTTTAAAATTGATGTCGTTAAGTATTCAAACAATGTTAACATATTTTCGGTTGTAAATAAATAGCATTATTTATATGAAGATCATCACCCTGCATAAACCTGTTGATATCAACAGCCTGTATAATCATCTGAAGCAAAACCTTAACCCGCTTTTTAAAAAGCAAAGGCAGAGCGATACTACTTTTGATATTGTAAAAGTTGGCAACGAGATTGAGATATTGCAACGTGAATTATACCAGGGATTTTTGTACCATATAGAAGTAAAAGGCGCCAAACTGCATATAACCCGCTCGGAGCATTATACCGATGATGTAAACTCATTAACGCTGGAAAGCATAATGAACACACTTTTTAAAGATATTTCGGGAAAAGGTGGGACTGACCTGGTATTGGAGGGGTGAGCCCCCTCTAAATCTTCCCCTGTAGGGGAGACTTTACAAAATGGTGATTCAACTAATCACCAACCTCTGATCACTAAGAATTTATCCAACTGAATTTATATTCCAGCATTGGGTTTTTCATTCTTTCGGCAACGCGTATTAAACGCTCGGGGAGCTTCATAATGTAATCACGGGCTTTTTCGCCGGTTTCATTAAGATCGGTCATACTTTCAATATGCCAGTCTTCTATCAACTCTTTCAGAATATCTACATAATCAATAGCGGTATAAATACCCAGGCGCTGTGCGGCATCGGTAAAATGACCAAAGGTTTGGCCTATTTTTAAGCCTACTTCGCGCAAAAAATGCGCAGGCATAACAATTTTCTTGCGCATCATATCCTCAAAGGCCAGCATGGCGCCGTTCGGATCAACCTCAAATATCTTTTCTATAAAATATTTATAAGCCTTAGCATGCCGTGCCTCGTCTGATGCTATAACGCCGCACATTTTTGATAGCAGGGCGTCACCATCTTTTTTTGCCTGCGAGGCAACACGGCGGTGAGAAATATTTGTAGCCAGTTCCTGAAACGAGGTATATATAAAATTACGGTACGGATCGTGCCCGGTACCAATATCAAAGCCATCGGCTATAAGGTATTGGGTCGATACCTCCATCATGCGCATATTTACGCGGCCCGAAAGGTATAGGTATTTATTCAGCAGGTCGCCATGGCGGTTTTCTTCCGATGTCCACTGGCGGTTCCATTTCATCCAGCCACCTTCTTCATCATCAGAAACATGATGAACCATAGCTAACCATGTTTCGTAGCTGGGTAAGGCTTCTTCGGTAATGGTATCACCAATTAAAACTGCTACCAGGTCATACGATAATCCCTGGGCACTTTCCTGAAGTTCCTTTATCTCGCTAAAAAAAGTATCTCTTGAAGCATCAGGTAAAAAGTCGGATGGTTGCCAAATGGTGTCAATGGGCTTTAAATATTCATGCATTTTTTCGAGCATGAATTTTTCAATATGCACCATTACTTCTCCTCTTTTTTCTTCAAAAAATTCCATAACAAAATATATGGGTGCAAAGGTAGTTATTTTAATATTAATAAATATATCATTTTACGGGCACATAACCTATGGCATCCTGCATACAGGCAGGCAAATTATTAACCGAAGGTTTACCGCTAAAAATCGAAAAATTACTATTGTAATCCCACATTATCCCGGGGATATTTAATGCCTTCAGTTGCCTGTGCATGGCCTTTATATACCTGCACCGGCTGTCCAGGTCGGCATATTTGTTATATACGCCATATTCGCTGCATATAATAGGTACATCATATTTAAGAGCCCAGCTTTTTACTATCTGCAATTTATCTTTAATTGATTGTTCGTTGCCATCGCGCTGGTATTGGTGATAATTGGTTTCGCCCCAGGTATTTTTTGCTTTGGGGTTAAGTGCTGGGAAATTTTCCCCATTATATGGAAAAGGCACCCCAGTTGTTGAAACCTGATCGCCAACCCATTCTGCCCCCTGGTGGGTAAAAAAGAAAGGCTCATAAAAGTGAAAAGTGTAAATAATATTCTCATCTGCAAGCCTCACAAAACGGCTTAATTCATAAATACTATTAAAGTTTGATGCACCGATAAGCAAGGTGCGCGCGTTATCAATTTTACGTATCGCCGTTACCATATTATAGGCCGCATCCTTCCAGATCTGCGGGTTCATATGTGGTGGCTCATTATACAATTCAAAAAATAGTTGATCAGGGCTTTTGTGAATATACCTTTTAGCCAAAATGCACCATAAATTGCTGACTTTGTGTGTTTCAGCTGTATAATTAGTATCATTTAAATTGCCATAATGGTAAACAATTATCAGTTTAAATCCGTACAAGCTGCACTGATTCACAATTTCATCAACATGGGCAAGCACTTTTTCAAGAGGTATATGCTGCGTTTCAAAATAGGCAAAAGCTACGGGCAATCTGATGCTTTTATAACCCAATTTTTTCAGCAGGGCATAATCGGTTTTTTTAATTTCATTGCTATCGAGTATTCCATGGTTCCACGTTTGTTCCAGCCACGAAATGCTTATGCCATTATTTAAACTTTGCGCCCTTTTAAATGCCAATTGCCTGTCGGGGGCCGGTTTTGGTTTGCTTTTTGCAATCTCACCATACGCAATGGTTAATGCAATTATTAAACACAAGGGGATGACGGAGATAGACGAATAATTTTTTATAACCATTTTTTTAGCGTATTTTTAGTCGGATATAAAAATTAATAACTGGTTTGAACTTATCATAATTTAAGGAAACGAATAATGTTTATTCATATTACTAAAGAAGAATTTTCGAAGGAAATATCAAAGAAAGCCTGGTACCAGACTAACAATATTATATTTACTATTATATTGGTATATCCGCTGTTCAGCATAGTTGACTTTATTTATGCTAACAACATCTGGCTCCAATTTTTTATCATCCGTATAATAAGTGTAATTATTATTTATGCCCTACACACCTTGTTTCAAAGGCAAAAATACAATTACCGCATACTTTTACATATCACATTCTTCTTTCTCTCGGTAACCTCGGCACTGTTATGTACCCTGGTTAATATCGAGCAATTAAATATATACTTTTTACTGTACTCTGTAATCATACTATTTTTTAATCTGCAGGTTTTTTGGGAAGCATTCAATTCCATTATCCAGGTTTTACTGGCCTTTTTACTGCTTTTTATATTCTTTAACCTGTTCAGCAATTATACTTTAGACCTGTTCATCAGCAATGGCGGCCAGTTCTTTTTTATAACCGCTGCATTATCATGCCTTATACCAAGTGTGCGTTTTAAAGTTATCGAGCGTGATGTACGTTCGCAAATCCTGATAGAAAAATCAAACGAGCAACTAAAAGATCAAAACCACGATATAGCCGAGAAGAATAAAATTATTGATATGCAATATGAACAGCTGCGCAAGCTCGATGAGCATAAAAATAGCTTTATAAATATTGCCGGCCACGACCTTAAAAATCTGATAGGCTCCATCATCATGAGCAATAACATGATACAGGAAGAAGATTACAGGTTAAGCACAGATCAGAAAGAGTTTAGCACTTACATTGCCGACTCGGCAGAGAAAATGCAATATATGTTGAATAAATTGATGGACGTAAAAGAAATTGAATCGCCCGAGATGAATTTTAATATGGAGGTTTTTGATATTAATGCCGAGGTGATGCATGTTTTTAAAGGCTTGAACGAAACTGCACAGATGAAAAACATTCACCTGGTTGACAATATATTAAAACTACCCCTGCATGTAAGGCTCGATAAGGTATTTGTTGGGCAGGTATTTCAAAACCTGCTTTCAAACGCAATTAAATTTTCGCAAACCAATAACAATATAAAAGTTATTACCAGCCTGCAGCGCCAGAAATTTGTTTTTGAAATAGTTGACGAAGGCATAGCCATTGGCCACGACGAACTGGATATGATGTTTAATAAATTAAAAACATTAAATGACGCTGCCGGATCAAAGGAAAGCAGGTTAGGCCTGGGGCTGTCAATTGCAAAGTTAATGACAAAAGAAATGGGCGGCGAGCTTACTTACCGCAGCGATGATAATGGTAATTATTTTAGAGTAGAATTTTACGTTATAAATTAATATTTACAACCCAATGAATAAATTTTTTAGCTTTTTAGCCCTCGTATTACTTTTGAGTACGGCCTCAATGGCACAAAGTATTGTATCATTTAAAGCAATGGGCCACGATGATGAACCAATATACGGAATGAGTGGTTCAACCTCGTATTTCCTGAAGATCGATCCCAAATATGAGATCAACGGAAGTAAGCTGGTTTTATACTTTGAACCATCGCAAGCTTTAATAAAGGATCATTCATTTATCAACGTTTTAGTTGCCGACCAGCCAACGTTCAGCGCCAGGCTTACAAGCGATTCTATCCAAAAGATAGTGCTTAACCTTACCCGTGCAGATTTGAGCGAAGGTCAGTTTTTAAAGATCCAGATCAGGACGTTATTAACCGTATCTGATGATAAATGTAAGGATCTCGACAACCCGGCCATGTGGCTTAAGATAAAGAATTATTCATACCTGTCATTAGTAAGAAGCGATAAAAACTTTTTTGGAGATGTAAATATCAGCAACTGCTTTGATTCAAAAAGAGCCATTGTTTATCCTACCGACCCTTCGCTGCACGACCTTAAAGCTGTTGCATGGGCATATGCAAGGTTAAAAAAGGCAGGCATTATTAACATAGGTGTGTTTGAGGCCGATAAAAAACCTGATAGCCTTAGAAACTATATTATGGTAGGCAGCATGTCGGCTTTACCTGCCGAATCGCGCGACCTGATAAAAGTAACGCCTCAAAATAACGAAGGCTTATTTTACCTGAATAAATCAATTACCACGGCCAATGATACTGTTATACAAATTGTTAATGTAAGAGGTACCGAAAGCCAGGTTAAAACCGTTGTAACTGAAAGGGCACCTACCGAAATATTATTTATTACCGGTGGCGACGATGCTGGTTTCGAAAAAGCAATTACCGCACTGGGTAACATGAATGTGCTAAACTCAACCTTTGGCGATTACCTGCTGATAGACCAGGCCGAAAACACCTTCTTTAAAACAGCCGACGAGAACCGTTCAAAACTATCATTAAAACAAATAGGCGGTGCTGTTAACTTCATGTCGGGCATAGGATCGCTTAAAAGTATTTACAATTTCAAAAACAGCGATTTTAGCTTTACACCAAAAGAAGTTGAGATCCATTTCGATGCTATATATGGTGCATTAAACCCTGGTGACCGTGGATTTTTCAATATATATCTTAATGGTTCATTGATCAGCAGCGAGAAACTGGATGTATCAGGCAGGCTAAATACGTCGGTAACTATAAACCGTTATCAGCATCATAAATACAATACGCTTGAGGCCGAATTTAGGTTTTACCCAAGCACAGGTAACTGCTTAAACAGCTTTACAAATTTCTTTGCCGAAGTTGATGTAGATAAATCATACCTGGAATCAAAAAATCCGTTTATCACCAACGATCTTAGTTTTTATCAATATCCCGAAGCTTTCAACAGCGGAACTACCCGCATTGTACTTTCAAAAAGTACTGCAAAATATGCCGCTGCCGCAATGGGCGAAATTATATATGAGTTGAACAATAATATCAACGCTAATAATTTCCCTGAGTTTGTTTATTCAGACGGATTTACAAGCAGCGACCTGAAAAAATACAATGTGGTTGCACTGCTATCAAAGGACGACCCGCTGATGAATGAATTCCCTGATGCACCTATCAAGTTCAATAAGGATTTCCGGTTGTACAATAGCGATAATGATAAAATAGTGTATCAATTATCTGATAGTGTATCAAACGGCCTGGCGCAAATATTTTATGGGCGAAGCAACAATGCTACTTTAGTGCTTACAGCTACGGGCGAACATTTGGCCGATGCATATTTAGCTGCTTCACGGTCAATTACCGAGCAGCTTTCAACACTGTCAAGCAACGTATGTATTTCAGATGTAAACTCAAATAAATACCTGTTTAACATCAATAAATCAAGCGAGAACCTTGAATATATCGATACCAAAAGCGCGCTTACACGTTTCTGGGAAAGTTATAACCTATACATTTTGTTAGGCATACTGGTACTTATATTACTATCATTCCTGTATGTGCGTTCAAGGATCCAAAGATCGCAGGATATATTTAGCGAAGAAGAATAAAACCTTGGGTTAACATAAGTAAACCCATACTAATAACCTAAAGCAGGCAAATAGCCGCTTTAGGTTATTCAAAAAAAATCATCAATAAAGCATTTATTAACTAAAAATAAATATGTCAATTCCTGAGCTTTTGGTTAGTGATGGTTTTATAACACCAGATGATAGGGGAAAGATTGAAAATTTATCAGCCAGAACCGGTCAGTCTTTTATCAAGGTAGCACTCAATTTTGGTTACATATCACGCAAAAATTATGATCGCATACTTATAAATGCCGGTTATAAAATTGAGGAGATACGTACTGAGGCTTTTGATACCGAAGTATTAAAAAAAATAGACCTTAAATTTGCCGACGAGCGCATAGCCTTACCTTTACGCATAGAAAACAACCGGGTAGTAACCATAATGGCCGACCCCAGTGATGAGTTGTTTACTGATTTTATCAGGTTTACTTATAATTGCGAGCCCCTTATAATTGTTGCATCCGATTTGGATATCCTTTGGCTCAGCCACAAGCTTATTGGCGAAAAATATGTTAAATCAGCAGTTTACGAACTGATGAATAATGATGCCAATAGTTCGGCCATTGTTACCTTTACCACAGGCCAGCTTGTATCTGCATTTATTTTGATAGGTGTAATTGCTATAGGCCTGGTACTAAGCTTTAAAAACACATCCATATTTATAAATGTAATTTTAAGCTCGTTTTTCCTGGTAGCCATAGTTTTCAAACTATTTTTGGCATTGGTTGGCTCCCGCTTTGAATTGCACCAGGCTGTTACAAAAGAAGAATTAAGGCTGGTTATTGATGATGAATTACCCATCTACACCATATTATTACCGGTTTATAAAGAAGACAAGCTGATCAAAAAGCTGATATGGAACCTGCAAAGCCTTGATTACCCCCGCGAAAAATTAGATATTAAGCTGGTAATAGAAGAAGATGACGACAAAACCTTAAACGCTGTCCGCAACCTTGATTTCCCTGCAATATTTGAGGTTATAGTTGTGCCATTCCACATGCCTAAAACAAAACCTAAGGCATGTAATTATGCGCTTCATTTTGCCAAAGGTAAATACCTCACCATCTACGATGCCGAGGATATCCCCGATACAGATCAGCTTAAAAAGGTTGTAGCGCTGTTTCATAAACTGCCCGAAAACTACATCTGCATACAAAGTGCCTTAAATTACTTTAACCGTAATGAGAACTTTTTAACCCGGATGTTTACACTTGAATATTCATACTGGTTTGATTATATGCTGCCCGGGCTTGATACATTGGATATTCCTATTCCATTAGGCGGCACCAGCAATCACTTTAAAATTGAACACCTGGTTGAATTGGGGGCATGGGATCCTTTCAACGTTACCGAAGATGCCGACCTTGGTGTTAGGGCTTACGCTAAAGGCTATAAGGTAGCTATTGTTAACTCAACTACGTATGAGGAAGCCAATAACGAACCCATCAACTGGATACGCCAACGCTCACGCTGGATTAAAGGCTATATGCAAACCTATTTGGTACACATGCGTAACCCAATAGCCCTTATTAAAAAACTTGGCTGGAAAGGCTTTATAGGCTTTAACTTTTTTATTGGGGCTACACCGCTTACATTTTTGGTTTACCCGCTTTTACTTGCAATTTTCATTGCATACCTGGTTTTTGACCTATCAACCATCAGAACATTATTTCCCGACTGGGTTTTATTCATGTCGATTTTTAATTTGATGGTTGGCAATATATTAATGATATATGTGAACATGATGGCCGTATTTAAAAGGCGCTTTTACGAGTTGATATTGTTTTCAATTGCTAACCCTGTTTATTGGTTAATGCATTCCATTGCGGCATATATGGGCTTGTATGAGTTAATTGTTAAGCCTTTTTACTGGCAAAAAACAAATCATGGAATTAGCAAGGTTAATAACCCTGTAAATGTTGTTAAATGAGAAGATCAAAAACATTTTATTTAGTTATAATTACCATCATACTGGCAATTTATTACCTGGTGTGTGGCATTTATTTAAATAAATTAGGTTACACAAACTCCGAGTCGCTTTTTTATATCGAAAAGGCAAAAATAATCTTCGAGGGGATGGGTAACCGTATAAAGGTAATGGGGCTAACATCACCCATATTACCATTTTACGGCACATTAATTTTCACATCAATAAATTATTCACTTTCGCCGGTAATAGCCTCGGCCATAGGCACAGCCATACTTTTTTACATCATGGCCACTACACTTATAAAAAGGGCTAATGACGATTTTTATTTACTTATCCTTATCGTTCTTTTTATATTCCATCCGGGCATTATATACACAGCCTGCTCCGGAAAAGGAACTTATATTTGCCTTATTTTCTTTTTCCTTTTCTTTTTAAACATACTCAAGTTCTACCGGTCAAACACCACCTTCCATATTTCGGTAGCAAGTATATGCCTTGTGATACTGGTATTTTGCGATTATAAGTTTATCTGGCTTACCTTATTCTTTATCCCGCTTATATTATCAATAGCTATACAAAGCCTAAACCTAAGCGAGAAAGAGTCGATCTTCCGGCTATTCTTAAGTTTTAACAGCCCATCGTTAAGGCGCAAGCTTTTCAGCAAAACCTTTGCACTTTACATTATCATTTTCATATTGCCCATTGCCGGTGTAGTTGGTTATAAACTGCTCAACTTAACCCATGCCAACGATCTGAATTATTTTATTGAAAGCCCCTACGCAACGTGGAATGTATTACAGGATAAGCTAAGCTACGATCAGTTATCATATACCGTTGGCAATACCTATTTGCCCGAGGAAATATCATTATTAATATCAGCAAAAGCATTAATTTTTTGCCCGATGATATTAGTTGCCGTATACCTTTTCAGGGAGAGCACTTATCAAATTTTAACACTATTAACCCCCTTTGCATTTATAGAGTTCCTTCATATAAAGTACGACAAGGTATTTTTAGCCTATGAGTATTACCTCATCTTCCTGATACTGGCCTTATTGTGTATAATGTTTAAGGCGCAGGTAGTACGAAATCAAAAAACATTGAAACTGGTTTTGGCGGTTTTAGTATTGGTGCAAATATATACCGGCTATATCTTCCTGAATACATCGATGATAACAGATGAGAAAAGCTTTATAACCACATTAAAAAACAGGAATAACGATTATAGCCAAAACCTTAACCTTGATGCAGCCGCTTATATAAATGGGCTTCCGACAGGTAGCCGGCTTTTGATAGATGATGCGGTGGCATACCCGGTTGTTGCATTTGTTAAAAACATACGGCAGCTAACCATGCCCTATCAGGATGAATTTGCAAGTGCTATCGAATCGCCTGAGAAGTATGATGATTATATACTCATAGCAACGGCAAAAAATTTAACCACAGGCTATACCCAGGTCAACAATAAATATATAGACATTATAAAGCTTAACAACAGCCACTTAAATCTCCGTAAGCTTTTCGAAAATCAAGACTGGATATTGTACCAGATCGTAACAAGATAGCCCTGTTATATGCTATATTTTAGCTTACAGCTATTCCCGAATAACATAACGGAGAAGATTGTTGTGTCCCAGCAGGTGCAGCCTTTGGAAAATATGCTTAAGCAGTCGGTTTTATTAGGGAAGGGTTTGATAAGTTTAAGGATTATTTATCGGAATATGAATAATTCAGATCTTTAAGATTACTTAAAGCTATGGCAATATAATACAAACTGTAGAGTTTGAATAACCAGATATAAATTGCAGTTTTAATAAAATATGGAAAATATCTGCTCAACATTTTTAGGGGTAAATCATCTGAATAAAAGCATAGAGGGCTGCAATATTTCCTTAACTACCTATGCTGGCGATGAATCCTTTGAAGAACAACATTCCCATGAAAATTGCAGTATTAGTTTTTTAGTAGAAGGAACCTATAAAGAAGATCTGCAACATCAGCATTTTAGCAGAACACCCGGAAATATCAAATTTGTCCGTTCAGGCGAAATACACAGGTGTTACGACTATACATCCAACACAAAAAAGATAAATTTAGATTGCAGTAAAGAACAATTAGAAACTGCCGATATAACCGAGGATCAGTTATTTGATTTACTTATCGCCTCACCCTATGCCAAATTTACCTTAATAAAGCTTTACAAGGAGCTCGCATCCCATTTTGAAGCCCCCCCTGCATCAGCTTCTATTATACTTTATCAACTGCTTAACCAAAATTCATCCGTTAATTACAAGGTTCCACCCGAATGGTTTAAAAAGCTAATCGAATTGCTTAATGATGAATGGCAGCATCATTTTACATTAAATGATCTGTCAAAAGTATTGGGTGTTCATCCGGTTACCATATCAAAAATATTCCCTCAATTTTGCTCTATTACCTTAAGCAGGTATTTGCAAAAAATCAAGATAGAAAAAGCACTTTCAATGGTACGTTCCTCTTCATTATCCCTCACCGAGATAGCTTATCATTGCGGTTTTGCCGATCAGGGGCATTTTACACGAACCTTTAAAGATATTACCGGGTTCTTACCAAAAGATTTTAAGAAGATATAGGTTTTTTTAATTAACCTATGTCAAAAATAATCTCCTGTAATTTATAGGATGCTAATCTCATTCCATTTTGAGCCCGAGTTCCTGCTTATATTTGTTTTATAAAAAATTAAAATGTTCAGTAAATAAATACCCTACGGAAACTTAATTGCATTTGGCTGTTAATTGGTTTAAGCGGCTTTATAAATAATTGTGCGGCTCAAAAGTTTGATCCTTATAATGGCAGATCTGCTGATTTCCAAGGCAATCTGAAAAATTATTTTGAAAATAAACAAGTTGAATTATCATCCCGGAAACAACTGTTAGATAGCCTAAAAATATTTGAAGCAAGCCCGGCCTGGAACCTTAAAAATCTCACGAAAAAATTAGATGGGTATGAACACTTTACAATGGAGCTAAACCGGCATATTATTTACTGGAAACTATCTTATTTTAATAATAAAACCGATACGGCTGCCATTTCAGCTGCAAATGAAGTACATAATGCTGATAATATATTAGCGGCATTTACAAATACAACCTTAGCAAAATGCAACATGGCTTCATTAACTGAAAAACAGATAGATGAAAATCATCTTAGCAAATATAAATTTCTGCTGATTTCTACAAAAGACGATATCAGCCATACACCTTCGGTTGAGGATATGAAAATTATAAATACATTATCGCAACCATTGCTTGGGGGTTTAGATGATCGTTATGATGATTTAATAGACCAGGTAAAAGCAAAACCAGTGTTTGATTCTGCCGGCAAATCGTTTGACCCTGTAAAGCAAATCTCAACCATAAAAAGAAATAAAGATGCGGCATTGAGGGAAAACGGCACTAAAGTATTTTTACATGCCTTTAACCAACATGATGAAGTTTTTGCCGCCACGCTTATTGATATTGCAAGAGAAGAAAATGCGTTGGCTAAGTTATATGGTTATACCGATGCCCCTGCGGAAATGTACGACCAGCATTTACAATTGAGCGAGGCAAGTGTGAAGCAATTGCTTGATGAGTTTGCCTTACACGCTGATATTTTACAAAACTATCAACAGATGCAAGCACAGGAAATTAAACATATAACCGGTATACAGCAAGTGCATAGCTGGGACATGGCAGTACCTTTAGGCTATGCACCTGAGCCACAGGATATGGCAACAGCCAGTAAAAACATACTTCGGGCGTTGTCGCCTTTGGGAGATAATTATGTAAACCATTTTGCTTACTTACTCAATCCGGCGAATGGTGAAATGGATATAACCGGCGGCCCCAACAGGGTTACTGAATATACAGGAGTAGGTTACCCAGGCATGCCGTCCACGCTTTATATGCAAGGGTTTAGCGGTGAGTTGAGCAGTATGAAAACCTTGATACATGAAGGCGGCCACGCCATTCATCGCCAGTTGATGAGTGATAATCATATTGTGCCCAGTTATTCATCGGGCCCTAATTTTTTATTTGAATCATTCGCGATTTTTAACTCGCTGCTTCTATTTGATGAGTTGAAGGATCAAAGCAATACCAACAGTGCTAAAGCCTATTATATTAAACAATTTACAGATTTGCTGGCCACAGAACTATTTACATCAGCCGAAGAAGGCACATTTGAGCAAAAGATTTATGATGGGGTTGCAGCAGGCAGCGTTAATAATCAGGATGACATCGATAGCCTGTATGCCGGTGTAATGAATAAATATGATTTGTTTTTTAAGAACGAACCTGAAAGACATGCCGAGTGGATCAATAAACGTTTAATGTATGATGACCCTATCTACAACATCAACTATTTATATGCCATGCTGGTATCCTGCAAACTTTATGAACTGGTACGTCTTGATCCCAAAAATTTCGCTATACATTACAATGCACTATTAAGAAACGGTTTTGATGCATCGGCAGATGATCTATTGAAAAAATTTATGGGATTTGGATTAGGTCGGAAGGATCTGATTGATGGCGCCCTTCATTTAATGCAGGCGAAAATAGAGGAATTGAAAACCCTGTATGGGAAATAATTAATATTCCGCACCAAGCATTCTAAAAACAAGAAACCCCGTTATCGGATGATAACGGGGTTTAACTTTAAGATTTGGCACCGACCTACTCTCCCACATTTTACTGCAGTACCATCGGCTCTGGCGGGCTTAACTTCTCTGTTCGGAATGGGAAGAGG
>Ga0302303_10001433_pt1 | contig 15584 bp, 10 predicted proteins | sample III_Palsa_E2_1_FD_194542 | JGI IMG/M metagenome (GOLD analysis project Ga0302303, IMG submission 194542) | Peat permafrost microbial communities from Stordalen Mire near Abisko, Sweden - III_Palsa_E2_1 | ecosystem: Environmental > Terrestrial > Soil > Palsa > Peat permafrost | place: Sweden... | reverse complement strand
AAACTTGTCCCGCTTTAGCTGCCGGACGAGCGCTGCCCCCGCTCCCGTGGCGGTGACGGCGATAAGGCATGAACCCAGAATCTCCAGGATCATTGGACCCTCAGAATTTGGCCTCTAGCTCCGAACGCAACCCGTAACTCTTGTCCACGTTTTCCTGGGCCCCGATGAACCCGCCGAAGATCAGGATCAAATGGCGGCCCATGGCCTGCTGCCAGTTGGCGCCCAGCGCCACCGTCGACTCCCCGGGGCCCTTTGTGTCCGTGCGGGCCCCCAGCTCGACGACGAGCTGGTGGCGGCGCTTGGCAAAGTACATCTGGTAGCCGATCGCCGTGCCAATCGTATTGGATGACGCGTTGCTGACAGCCGCCCCGTAACTTCCGACTCCCACGTTCGCAAAGAGAAGTCCCACCTGGCCAAGAGGGCCTCCGACATCGGGGTCGCGCGCGGCTGAGGAGAAACGGTCGATGCCGACGAACGTGTCCAGGTAGACGAGGTTATCGGTGTGCGCCGGCGAGTATGAGAGCTGGTTGAAGAGAAGGGTTCCGGTGCTCACCGCGTCCGACTGCTTGTCGATTGCCTGGGAGGTGACCACCCGCGCCGTGAAGTTAACGAGCTCAAAGCGGCGGGTCATCCCTATGCCGGCATAGAGGCCGTCGCCTCCCGACCGGTCGGGTGCCGTCACATAGAGGACGTCGAAGTCGACCGTGCTGTCGACGTAGTCAAACGACGAATTGAGCCCGAACATGTGCGCGTCGTCGGCCTTGATGTTGTCGCCCCTGTCGATGTTGTTCCATGCGTAGAGGGCGGTCACGTGCGCGGCGTTTGAACCGAACAGGAACAGGGACGAGTGGGTGATGCCGATGGCGTCCATCGTGTCGTTTACCAACAGGCCGTCCTGCAGGAGGAAATTCTGGCGGCCGATGGCGAAGCCGTAGTCCAGGCTCTTCACGTCGTTGGGATCGAGATTCTTGAAAATCTGGCCGAAGTCGCCCTCGAAGAAGCCGGTGGTCAGCTTTCCGTTGAGCCCGTTCACCCAGTTCCCGTCTCCCGGCTTGAACCTGTAGCCGCTGGACACGCCGTCGACTGCCTGTCCCTCAGTGTCGAAGGGCCGGAAGCCGACGAGGATGCGCTCTGTCGGCGTCAAATACAGGTTGCCAAAGAGGTCCATGCGGTTGGCCCACTCGGTCGTCTGGCCCGTGCCCGAGTCGAACGTCTGGAGGGCCGTGAGCACGTCCCCGTAAACGATGAAGACCGGCTGCCAAACGGCCCCGGTCGGCATCACGAATCCCGGCGCGATGTACCCGTTGCCCAGGAACGGGTTTTGCCCGATCTCGATAAGGGGAGCGGGGCGGGCGGGGAACGTCCCGGGGGACAGGGGCGTCGGCTGGTCGGAGTAGCGGCTTGTGTCGACGCTGTTGCTTGTATCGACGCTGCTGTCCGCGCGCGATCCCGTGACCAAGGTGCACGCAATCCCGAGGGCAAGGATTGGCCGCACGCACGCGCCCAGCCATCCCCGTTTCTTCGGCTTAAGCGCGGCGACCCGCGTCCTAGGTGTTCCTCGTGGCATCCGGTAGGCCGGTCAGGGGAGCATCGCCACCTTGTGGTCCAGCGGGACGGCGGCCATCTGCGGGGGATCTTTCGGCAGGACGGGTCGCGGCGTCGGCGGCGCCATGATCTCGGCCTCGGTCGGCTTCCAGTCCAGATGCATCTGCGGGCCATCAAGCGTGACAGTCTTGTCCCAAAGGATCCGGGCCCCGCTGGCGACGCGATAGGCGACCTCGCGCGGCGACAGGCTGTAGTCAAAGCCGACGCCGGAGATGTCCCTCATCAGGTTAACCGGCACCATCTGCGAGATCATCTTCACCTCGACTTTGTACGGGGCAAATCCCGTCAGCTGGTCGGCGTCCACGTGGTATTCCGCCCAGCGCGAGCTGAGCGGCGGAAGGATGCGCGCCTGCTTGCGAGCCGAGAATGTCCGGGCCGCGAGGACGTGCGACCGGGTCTCCGGGCGCACGTAGGGCAGAGGATCGATGGAGTAGTCCGTCGCGAGGACCTGCACGCGCTCGCCCCCCCTGAGGCTTCGGGTGATGAACTCCGATTGGAGCGAGAAGAGCTGGTCGTCGAAGGGCCTCTCCAAATTGTGCACGTAGGCAGAATGAGTGTCCCTCACGTCCCCGTTGGGGTCCCGGTCACCGGATATGAAGACCTTCTTGCCGTTGGCGTCCGTGACGGTGACCTGGAGGAACACCAGGCGCTCGGCGTCAAAGCCGGTAGGCGTCCCATGCCCGTCGGTGTTGTTCGCAACCTCGATGCGGAAGTCCATGCCATGGAAGTCGTTCCTTGTGAGGTCGAACGTATGGAGCTGGTACCCGCGGCGCAGCAGCTGGTGACGCTGGATGTCGAGGTCGTTGAGGAGCTTCTTTTGCTCGTCGATGATCGCCCGGGCATCATAGCGGTCGTCGATCGCCTTCCAGCGCGGCGGGAAGACGTAGTTTGCGGGAACGTGGTTCTCGAAGGCGTCCGTGCCCCAGGCCGCCTGGTCGTCGAACGTGAGCCACTCGCGCATCGTGGCCAGCTTCTGGGCCTTCGTGTTGTGAGGGAAGAGGCCGGGATGGACGATCGAGTAGTCGGGGCCCGCAAACATGTGGTTCGTGCGGGCACGCGTCGGGGTCGGCACCCCGCCAATCAGGGCCGCCGGACCCTGCGCGAAGCCGGACGCGATGCCCGGCGTCACGCCCATGTGGCATTCCTGGCAAGTCGTGCCCTTCTTGTTGGCGGGCGAATTCTTGAACTGCGAGAACGCTTCCTCGAGGCGGAAGCCATTGAGGAGGTTGACGTCGTGGCAGCTCCCGCAGAATCCCGAGGTCGTGATGGGATCAAACTTGAACGCCTCGGTATGGATGGCCCGGCCATTCTGACCCTTGCTCGTCACGACCTTGTACTTATCCGGGTCGCCTAAGACCAGCTTGAGGACCGAGTCGTCCCTAGGCCCGTAGACCGGGGCGAAAAGGTCGCCCTCAGCGATGCTGGTGCGCCCGCTCACCTTTCCATAGTTATGGGTCACGCGATGGCAGACAATGCAGGTGATTCCCTCCCTCGCCGTGGGCGAGCGATCCAGGTTGCTCATATAGACGGACTCCTTGATCTGCATGCCGACCTGGGTATGGCAGCGTATGCAAAAATCCCCGTTTGTCCCGGAGGTCGACTTCACGATGGTCGCCTGCATCGCGTTGAAAACCGGGCTGAGCTGGGCGTAAGCGTGCGAGGAGACCGACCACTCCCGAAATTGGTCAGGATGGCATACCGCGCACGTCGTCGCCGAGGGGAACTTTCCCTCGGTGAACAGACGGGCGTGCTCGTCGGAAGCCTGCTGGGACGTCAGCTTCTTGGGAGCCTCGGCACCAGCGTTGGCCTTTGGGGCGGGGGCGACGGTCGCGTCACCCAGGTCGTCGTCGGATTTCGATGCCGCCGGAGCCGATGCTGCGGGAACGGGGGTGTCACTCAGGTCGTCGTCTGTCTTTGCGGGCTTTGAATTGGTGTCGGCCGCCGCTCGCAATTCCTGGAAAGAGCCGCAGAGGGCAAGGCCCCCGACGACGCCCAAAAAAGGAAGAATATGGGTGCTTTTCATGGCGAACTCCTTAAGCCAATGAATTGCGTGAACCTCTGTAGCAAAAAGACGAACAAATTTTACGGATACGCGAATTTCTGACCGAAACGACTTTGGCCGATTGTGGCAAATATAGGCTTTAGAAACGCCTCCTCGACCAATATTCTTGAAAATACCATGGCGCCCCAATTTCGTAGGATCCAACCCCTGAGGTTTTTCGGAATCCTGGCCGGCGTTGCCGGCGCCAGCGTGACCCTCGGTTCCCCGGACCCGGCAAAGGTGCAAGGCCCCGAGTCGTGCGGCGAATGCCACAAGCAGGAGGTGGAAGCCTGGAAGCTCACGCATCACTTCTCGACATTCAATGACATGCACAGGACGGACGACGCGAAGGCGATTGCCGACAAAATGGGAATCCGGCGCGTCAAATCCGAGAGCTTGTGCTTGGATTGTCACTACACGTCGAAGGTGACGGCCGATGGCCCCGCCGTCATCGCTGGTGTCTCCTGTGAATCCTGCCACGGTGCAGCGCACGACTGGATCAACATCCACAATGACTACGGCAAGGGCTTCACGAAGGCGACGGAGCCCGCGGACCACCGCACGGCCCGCCTCGCGGGTGCGCTCAAGGGCGGGATGCTCCGCCCGGACGACATCTATTCCGTGGCGCAGAACTGCTACCAGTGCCACATCGTCAAGGACGAGAAGCTCGTGAACGTGGGAGGCCACACGGTGGGCACGGCTGACTTCAGCCTCCTCTCATACAGCCAGGGCGAGGTGCGGCACAACTTCCTGGACAGCGGCGGGAAGGTGAACGCCGTCGATACGCCCGAGCGCACTCGGATGCTCTACACCATGGGCACCCTGCTGGACCTTGAATACAGCCTGCGCGCCGTCGCCCGCTCGACGGAGAAGGCGACCTATGCCGTTACCTATGCCCACCGCGTGAAGGCGATCAAGGCGCAGCTCGTGAAGATCAACGAGCTGGCGCCCACGTCCGAGATTACCGATGTGCTCGCAGCCACGGACAAGATCTCGCTCAAGCTCAACAACGCCGACGAGCTGGACGCCGCCGCGGACAAGGTACGGGCCCTCGCCAAGGCCTTCGGCGCCGCGCACAACGGCAGCGACCTCGCCGGCATTGATCCCCTCCTTCCCGGTCCGGACACTTACAAAGGCACCGTCTACCAGCCACCCGCCGCGAAGGGCTGATCATGGCAACACCGGATTCGGCGCCTGCCCGCAATCCCGTGACAACGGGTTCGACGGCGTCGCCTGCGGGCTCCGGGGTTCCTGAGTCCGGGTCCGGGATGCGCATTCCGCGCCCCCAGAGGTGGTCGGTCCCCTTCAGTGACCGGATGAACGACCAGCGCGTGGAGTCGCTGCTCGCGACCCCCGCATTTTCCAAGGTAGACGCCAGCCGGTTCCCTCCGCAACTGCCGCTCCACGGTGTCCTGAAGAACGACACAAAGATCCGCAGCTTCGAGGAGGGCGACATCATCGTGAGGGAGGGCGACTACGGCAATTCCGCCTTCCTGATCCTGTCCGGCAAAGTGAAGGTGGTGCTCAATTCGCTGCCGGCGCGCCTCCTTGGCAGGCGCACGTCGGAGAAGAAAACGCTCTTTGGGTCGATCGCGCAGCTCTGGCGCAACTGCAAGGTGCCGGAGGCACGCTCGCTGGCGGCCAACACCCTCGAGCTCGAGAACCGTGCGACCGCCCAGGCCAAAATCCGCGTCGGCCGCGAGAGCCGCCCCCACGTCTTCGTCCAGGACCTTTCCCATGTGATGCCAGCGCATCATTCGGTCACTCTGGCGGAGGGCGAGCTCTTCGGCGAAATCGCCGCCATCGGGCGGACGCCGCGCACGACGACCGTTCTCGCCGAGGGCGACGTCGAGCTGCTGGAGATCCGCTGGCAGGGCCTGCGCGAGCTTCGCCTCTTCGCCCCCGCCTGGAAGGAGCACATCGACCGCGTCTACCGGCAGAGAGCCCTCAATTCCCACCTCCGCGAGACACCCGTCCTGTCCTACCTTGACCCCGACGCCATCCCCGGGCTCGCCGCCCAGACTCAGTTTGAGACGTTTGGGAACTTCGACTGGACCACCTCGTTCCAGAAATTGGCCTCGGCCTCCGGCCGCGAGCGTGTCGAGCAGGAGCCCCTCATCGCCCGGGAGGGCGACTACCCAAACGGGCTAATCTTGATCCGCAGCGGCAATGTCCGCCTCAGCACGACCTACAACCACGGCGAGCGGACCATCAGCTACCTGGGCAAGGGCCGGTGCTTCGGCCTTGAGGAAATCCTCCACAACGCAGGGAACCCGACGCCCATCCCCCTGAGGCATTCGCTCAGGGCCATCGGCTACGTCGACATCCTCGTCATCCCGACGGCCGTGTTCGAGGCGGTCGTTCTGCCGACGCTGACGGCCGAGCGCCTCAAGGACCTGGGCCTGGCCGCCGCGCTCCCGGGCAAGACGGTTGAAGCCCCGGTCGAGGCCGACAGCAAGCTGGGGGCCGACATGCTGGAGTTCATGGTCGAGAACCGCTTCATCAACGGAGCGGCCACCATGCTCATCGACATGGACCGGTGCACGCGGTGCGACGACTGCGTGCGCGCCTGCGCCTCGACCCACGACGGGAACCCGCGGTTCATCCGGCAGGGCCCCGTGGTCGACAGCATCATGGTGGCCAACGCCTGCATGCACTGCATCGACCCGGTTTGCATGATTGGTTGTCCCACCGGCGCCATCAGCCGCGATTCCATCCAGGGCCAGATTGTCATCAATGATAGCACGTGCATTGGCTGCTCCACCTGCGCGACGAGCTGTCCCTACCAGAACATCCACATGGTCCCTATTCGCGACATGGGAGGCTCGTTCATACTCGATGAGAAAACGCGCACGCCGATCATTAAGGCCACCAAGTGCGACTTCTGCATCGAGCAGCTCGGCGGCCCGGCTTGCGTCAACGCGTGCCCGCACGACGCGCTGGCCCGCGTGGACATGAGCGACGTCGACTTTCTTTCCGAGTGGACAAGGCGCTGACCAATCTCGGCGGTCGCCGCGTCTTTTGGTGCCTCGTTTCCGCGTGCGCCGCCGTGGCCCTTATCCTGGCGGCTTCCGTCCTGTGCGTGGCCCTCCTTCCCGCGGCCCTGTGGACTGGCACGCTTCTCTATGCCCTGGTCGTGGCGCTGGCGCTCTTCAATGCCCGGAAGAAGCTGCCATTTCTGCCGCTGACCCGGGCCTCCACATGGCTGCAGTTCCACGTCTATGTCGGCTGGCTGGCCGTGCTGCTCTTCTTCTTGCACGCGGGGTTCCATTGGCCGCACGGCCGGCTCACCCAGGTCTTGGCCGTTGTCTTCATGTTTGTCGCGATAAGCGGCGTCGTGGGTCTTGCGCTGACACGGTGGATTCCGGGTCGGCTGACTCGCTCGGGAGAGGCGCTGACTTACGAGCGCATCCCCGAGATCCGAGGGGATATACGTGTGAAAGTGGAGGCGCTCATCACGGCGGCGGACCGCGAAAGCGAGTCCTCGACGCTTGGCGACTTCTACCTCAACCACCTCCTGGAGTATATTAACTGGCGCCCGGGGATCCTGGCCACGCCGTTTGGGGACCAGCCCCGGCACCGGGAAATCGTCGGCACGTTGTCCACTTTGGATCGCTATTTTAACCCGCGCGAGCGGGAGCTCGCAGCCGAGCTCAGGGAGTGGATCGACGCCAAGCGCAACCTCGACAACCAACTGGTGGGCCAGCGCCTCCTCAAGCTTTGGCTTTTTCTGCACATACCGGCCAGCTGCTCCCTGATCCTCCTCGGGCTCGTGCACGGCCTCATCGCCCTTCGCTACACGAGGGGCTTCTAGCACAATGAGCCGGTTTTTCCAGGTACCGAATTTCAAGCGGGACGACTACCAGCGTCCCGACCAGAAATGGGTCTGCGGCCACGCCTGCGACGGCAAGGGCTGCCAGTTCGGCCCTGATGGAAAGGGCAAGTGCCACACGACGGGCGAGTGCCGGCCCGTCAGAAATGGCGATCGCTGGACCTGCACGCGTCCGGATACCCACGGCGGCCCCTGTGCAAGCGGCCCGCTTCCGAATGGCCAATGCTGCAACCGGATCGGGCCTTGCCAGCCTGTGCTCAGCCTTCGCGTCAGGAGAGGGCGGTGGGTGGCGGGTGCCGGAACACTCACGCTTGGGTTCCTGCTGGTGCTGTTCGGTGGATCCCGCCGCCAACGGTGGATCGACCCGGGTCAGCTGAGCTCGGCCCACGCCCTGTCCAATACCCGGTGCAACGACTGCCACACGGTGCCGAACGGGAGCGAGGGGATGATCGTGGGGACTCTCGCAGGCGCGCGCAGTCCCTCAAGTGCGAGCTGCCTCAAATGCCATGACCTCGGCGCCGAACCGCTCTCGCCGCATGGGTTTTCCGAAGCCACGCTCGACCGCATCCACGGGTCTGCGCCCCCGGGCGCGATGCCCGCCTCGCACTCCGTCGTCCTGGCGATCGCGAGGATTTCCCATCCCTCCAATGCATCGCAAGAGTGCATCCTGTGCCACCAGGAGCACCATGGGCGCAAGAGCTCCTTGACGGCGTTCACCAATGAGAAGTGCCAGGTATGCCACCAAGCCTCCTTCGACAGCTTCTCAAAGGGTCATCCGCAGTTCGCCAATTATCCTTTTGAGCGCCGCACGCGGCTTATTTTCGACCATGCTAAGCACCTGCAGGAGCATTTCTCGGACAAGGCCGTCTCGGCTTTTGCGCCGAGGGATTGCAACGCATGCCACGTCGCCTCGCCAAACGGATCGTTCATGCTCGTGCGGAGCTTCGAGCAGACCTGCGCCGCCTGCCACGCGGGCCAGATTGAGGGAGAGGGCCGGGCGGGTGATAAGGGCATCGCCTTCTTCCGCGTGCCTGGCCTCGACGCGGCGACCTTGGAAGCCAAAGGACGTCCGGTCGGCGATTGGCCGGCCGATGCCGATGGCCCCCTCACCCCGTTCATGCGCTTGCTGCTCGCGCGCGATGCCGACGTTTCGGCCGCGCTCAAGACACTCAGCGGGGTCGACCTCACAGACCTTCGGGACGCCTCCCCGGGTCGCTTGGCAGCTGCGGAGACGCTGGCATGGGCCGTGAAGTCGCTCTTTGCCGACCTAGTGACCTCGGGACAGGAGGCCATGATCACAAGGCTCGGGGAAATCGATCCAGCCGCAGCCAGAACCCAGCTGCGCGGGATGACAGCGCAGCTCCCCCGCGACGGCCTGCTCGCCGCGCAGGCGGCCTGGTTTCCATCCCTCTTCACCGAGGTCGCGAATTACCGCGCGGGCGTGAGGCCGGTCGCGAAGGCCCCACCTGCAGCCCCTGTGGCAAACGCGGGGGCACCGCACCCTGCAGCCTCGTCGGACGGCGACTTGCTGGACGACAAGCCAGCTGCGCCTGCCACACCTCCCACCGCGGCGCCCGCGAAGCCGTCCGGGGACGACCTTTTGGGCGATGACACGGCAGACGCGAAAAAGGCGCCTGCACCTGCGTCCAAACCGCCCGCCGCCTCGCCAAAGGCGGGCGGCGACGATCTCGGAGGAGATGACCTCGCGTCAGCACCAATCCCCGCGCTCGCAGCGCCGGCAAAGCCGAAGCCTAATGTCGTGTCCCCATTGAAGGTGGACGATGCTGAATCCTGGACGCTCGCCGGCGGCTGGTACAGGTCGTCGGAGAACCCGACGCTCTATTACCGCCCGGTCGGGCATGCCGACCCATTCCTTTCTCTATGGCTCATGGCCGCGGGACAGTTGTCTGAGGGACCGCGCGCAGGCGTTGCTCAGCCCCTTTTTGCCGCATTGGGCGACCCGAAGGCGCCAGGCCTTTGCATGAAATGCCATTCGGTGGACGAGGCGCCGGGCAGCGAGGCCAGGCTCGTGAACTGGAAAGCGGAGAGCCCACGGGAGGTGGATCACACGATCACCAAGTTCGACCATGCCGCCCATTTCAGCCTCCTCGACCAGAAGGGCTGCCAAACCTGCCACCAGATGAAAACGCAGTCCGCCTATCTTGCGGCTTTTGAGGGCAACCTCGATTCCAGGCATTTTGAGAGCAATTTCGGCAAAGTCTCAAAGGCGACCTGCGCCGCTTGCCATAACGACAAGATCGCGGGCGAAAGCTGCCTGCTCTGTCACACCTACCACACCGGCGAATTCGTGGCCAAGGCCTCGACGACGGGACCGATGCGTCCCGTTGATTGAGCGCGCGTACTGATGGGTCAAGTGTCGGTCAAGTAATGGGACAGCTGCCTTTGGCCGTCAAATGCGCCCCGAAACTGCCGTCCGGCACCTTTGCCCAACTTTGCCATTATAAACACAAATACCTGCATGGAGTCTCAATAGCATACTGTTGTAACCAATTAGCCTGTATGATCTTCGGTAGATGCAGAAAATGATGCGGATTATGTCGGGCGGCGGCTCAAGGAAGATGATGCGCCAGGCGGAGGCCATGAATGCCAAGGGCATTTACTCGCGCTCGAAGCGCGCACGATGACTGACCCCACATACCGCGGGCATTCCCAAGTTTCAGAAACCTGCGAGCAACGATCCAGCCCTAATACCGCCCCAAATTCTTCTCCGTCTCGCCGATGTAATGTGCGGTTCTTTTGTTGGGGGCCCCTGCACCCTTCGGATCCCTTCTCGCTAAAGGGACCTTGATCTTAACGCGAGCCGTTGTTTTTCCTGTTCTTTTTGGGGCTGCCATGAGTCTATCCGCCTCGGACGTTTGAGAGTTGGGAGGCGTTTTTTCTTTTGCTTGAGCGGCCGTCAATACGCTCGGCCGGCCGCTATGACTGTGGAGTCAAATCCGTGTTGTGCATGACGGTGATGCTCCATGCGCCACCTTCGCCAGTCATGACAAAGTCCAACAATCCCTTCCTTAGCGGGACCTCCTTGCCGTCCGGGGTCTTTGAGCCGGTCATCTCCCAGCGGGCGTCAACCTCCGCGACGTCCGGCTTAATGAACCTGATCTTGATGTCCGTTATCGTCAGATGGGTGTCCTTGAAGATTGTCGCGAACCGGGGCGCGTGAAATTTCTCGATCTCCGTCCGCCCTTGGGCGCTCACCCCTCGCACGTTTGTGAAGTCGGCGTCCTCGGCGAAGTCCATCGAGAAGGCCTTGGCATCGTGGCTGTTCCACGCCCCCGTGAAATCAGCCAGCACTTTCCTGATCCCCTCCTCTTCCTTGGCATTGGCCGCGGGGGTGGTTTGGCCGCCGGCGGTCTGGGCGCCCCCGACGGTCGACAGGGCCACGATCAGGGCGCAGGCTAGGAACGGGAGTCTCATTGATTGGGCTTTCCTTCAGGCAATACGTTGGCTTCCGCAGCCAGCCTAAAATCATGCCGGGGGGTTGCAATCGCCAACATTGCGATGACCCGGGCCGAGGGCGACGGGCATCGCAGCCGCGGAAGCGTATGAGGTACCCCAGAATCGACGGTTCGAGCCTGGTGACGGCCTCCCCGCGGCTCGGGGTTCCTCGCGCCGGCTATCATCCGCATGCGGTTCAAGCCGCCATTGCAATGCGCGTTTCAATGGTTTGCATTCGCGGAACATCGCAGCGACAACTGGCGTTCCAAAAGCCTCGCGCCCCGGCGCAACGCCCGTGAAAAACACCCCGAACTACAAGTTGCTGGTCGTCCGGTACAACGAGAGCGGCCAATGGGAGCGCTCACTGGCTACGGCCCGCGATTGGCTGGCCGCCGACCCTGAAAATGCCGGAGCCCACCGTGCGGCGGCTCAATCCCTGGTCAACCTGGACAAGGCCGCTGAGGCGGAGAAATTCATCGCCAAGGCGCTGTCGCGCCGCCCGGACGACGATTTTGTCCAACGCCTGGCCTCGATCGCCCACTTCAAGCTCGGACGGCCCAGGGAGGCCGACGAGGCGATCCATCGGGCAATTTCCCTCAATCCGACGGACAGCGGACATTGGAGGCACTTGGCGTGGATGAGCTACGTCCAGGGCGATCATGCGTCCGCGCGGAAATGGGCGGAAAAGGCCCGTTCCCTGTCCCCGAGGGACCCGAACGTGCTCAACCTCCTCTCTCTTTGCCAGCCCAAGGGTCCGGAAGGGCAATCACTCAAGGAAACGTACCTTCGCGAGGCGCTGGAACTGCGGCCCAACGACCCAAACCTGCAGAACAATCTTGGCGTGAACCTCATGAATGTCTCGCGGGACTTCGCGGCCGCCGAGATGTGCTTTCGGCGCGCGCTTAGCGCCAATCCCGCGTCGAAGCTCTACCGGAAAAACCTCTTCATCGCGCTCAAGGGCCGTGACCCGATCTACAAGGCCCTCTGCGCCCCGCGGGACCTCATCCTGCGCGCCTTGGTGAGGGCCAGGCGGAATGGAAGGGAGCGCCTTTGGCTCCTGCCCCTTATCCTCCTCGCGTGGCTTTTGGTGGCCCGATATATGATCGGAGCGCTCATCCTGTGGCTGATTCTGGTTTGGCCGCTGGTGAAGACCTACGAATACCTGACCCTCGGTGACCTCAAGAAGAAGGCGGGTGAAATCGGCGCGCAGCGCGGAGGCTTCCTCGGCTTTCGCCGCTGGCCGCTCCGGGCGCGGCTGGCGATCTTCGGCCTGGTCCTGGTCGGATTTTGGACGGCGCTCGCCCTTGCGGCGCGCAATGTGCGCGCGGGGGACGCCCTGGCAACCTATGGCCTCCTGCTCGTCATCATCGTGCTCTGTGGCGCGGTCGTCTTCTGGGCTGTTCGAAGGAATATTCGCTTCTTCAGGGCAGGCATCCATAAACGGCGACGATCGAAGAAATTCAGCGACCTGCTGCAACCGGGCAATTCGAACAAGGCACTTTCCCATGAATGAGGACACCGCGAGGCTGCTGGAGAAGGCGCTGGCCATTTCACCGGATGATTGGGAAACCCGCTCCCATCTCATGGCGCATTACCTGGACGCGGGGAATCCGGAGCGCGCGGCGATTCTTCTCGAGGCGGCGCCCACGCCGCCCGAGGCCGAGGAGTTCCGGCTCACCGCCGCCCGGGTCCAGGTCGGATCCGATCCGGAGGCGGCGCTCGCGTCGCTGCAGGCGATACTGGCCGCCAATCGCGGCTGCGCGCGCGCCTACCTTCTTCTTGCGCAGCTCTACCTCAAGAGGGGCCTCGTGGATGAGGCCCGAAGCAAGTACGGCGCCGCCACCGTCATCGACGAGTCGCTCGCCGATCCCAAGTTCGAGGCGCTCATCGGCGTTCCCGTTGGCCCGAAGATCACGACCCCCAAGAAGGTTCAGGGGGATGGTCCGCTGAAGGCTGTCGACCCATTGCAACGGCCCGACGCGGAGGTCTCGGAGGAAGAGATTGCGTCAGCCCTCCGGGACCTTCAGGAGGGCGAGAACTACGGGACGCCGAAAACGACATTCGCCGACGTCGGCGGCATGAAGGATGTCATCGAGAGGATAAGGATGAACATCATCTATCCCTTCGAGAGCCCCGAGGTGTTTCAGAAATACAAGAGGCGCCCCGGCGGCGGCGTCCTCATGTACGGTCCGCCGGGATGCGGCAAGACCCACATCGCGCGGGCGACCGCCGGGGAGTGCGGTGCCACCTTCATCTCGATCGCCATCACCGACGTGCTCTCAAAATGGATCGGGGAAAGCGAAAGACGCCTCCACGAGATTTTTGAGTACGCGCGGCGCCGGTCTCCCACCGTCGTTTTCATCGATGAGGTTGACGCCCTGGGGGTCAGCCGCGGGGATGCCGGGTCCTCGATGGCCCCCGTCGTGAACGTGCTGCTCACCGAATTGGACGGAATCTCGGCCCGGAACGAAAACCTGATGGTCCTGGCCGCCACCAACATCCCATGGAAGGTGGATTCCGCGCTGCGCAGGCCCGGCCGCTTCGATCGGGTCATTTTCGTTCCCCCTCCCGATGAGGCGGCCCGCGCCACCATCCTCCGCATCCACCTCGGCGATCTCCCGGCCGAGCCGCTTGACTTGGAGAAGCTCGCGCGTCTGACCAAGCTGTTCTCCGGCGCCGACCTACGCTCGCTTGTCGAACGCGCGACGGAGACCGTGATCGCCGAGGAGCTGCGCAATGGTCCGGGCGCAAAGCTCACCCAGCGGATTCTCGCCGACACGATCAAGGAGATGCGACCGTCGACAACCGAATGGCTGGAAACCGCCCGAAGCTACGCCGCCTATGCCAACCGGTCCGGCCTTTATGACGACCTGGCGACCTATCTTGAAAAGCACTAGGTGATCCCCGATCCAGACCGTCGCCTGTGGCATGGGCGGACGTAGCCAGGGCGGCCCCGCGGGGGGGAATTGGGAGTCCGGATGGCGCGAGGGAGATATCCTGGTTCCGAGCGCCGGGAGGAGCGGGTCGGCCCGGCGTGATCGACGCAGGGCGGAACTTGCCACCCGGCGCGGCGTTCCGCCAACGTGCAGTGCCATGCCGCGCGAAACCCCCGCCCGTCGTTTGCCGGCCGCCCGCCGCGCGGCGCTGTTTTTTTCGCTGGGCGTGGTCATCGCCTTCTATGCATGGGCGGTCGCACCCGGCGGTCGTTTCTTCTCGGGGTTCGGCGGCGCCAGCGATTACTACAACCTGCTGGTAAGGGGGTTTCGCTCCGGGCACCTCAGCCTGCAGGCGGACGTGCCGCCCGGCCTGCTCCGGCTGAAGGATCCCTACGACCCGGCCCAGAACGCGCCGTTCGGGATGCACGACGTCAGCTTCTACAAGGGGAAGTTCTACCTCTACTTTGGCGTTGCCCCGGCGGTGGCGCTATACTGGCCGTTTGCCGCCCTCTCGGGCCATTTCCTGGACGATCGCCATGCGATATTCCTGTTCTGCAGCGTGGGATTCCTGGCCAGTTCCTTCCTGCTGGTCGGGATAAGGCGGAGATATTTCCCGGATTCCGGCGTCGCCGGGGAGGCGGCCGCGATCCTTGCGGTGGGGCTCGCGAACATGGTCCCCATGCTCCTGCGGCGGCCGCAGGTCTACGAGGTCGCGGTGTCGTCGGCCTATGCGTTCTACGCCCTTTCGCTGGTCGGCGTGCATCGGTCGTTGCACGGGAAGCGGACGCTGGGCTGGCTCGCGTTCGCGAGCCTCTGTCTCGGCCTGGCGGTGGCCTCTCGCCCGACCTATTTCCTTGCGCCGGCCGCGCTCCTTATCCCGGTTTGCGCCGGCTTGGGGTCCGCCGCGCCCGCGGTCCGCGGAGACGGCGCCGGGTGGCTCGCGCGCGCGTGCGCGGCGTTCATCCCCGCGGGACTGGTGGTGGCCGCGGTCCTGGCCTACAATGACCTTCGCTTCGACAGCCCGCTTGAATTTGGCGCGAAGTGGATGTTTTCCGGATTCAACGCGACGAAGACCACCCAGTTTAGCCTGTCCTATCTCTGGTACGATGTCCGCACGTACCTGTTCGCGCCGGCTCACTTGAGCGCGTATTTCCCGTTTGTCCGGGTTGTTTCGCTGGCTCCCCCGCCGGCGGGGCATTCCGGCGGCGAGGACCCGTACGGCGTCTTCCCCAACATGCCATTTGTGGCCCTCGCGGCCGCCTCGGCGCTGGCGTGCGTGAACCGGCCGAAGCTGAAGCCCTTCGCCCTGTTTGTGGCCGTGTCATCCGCGGAAGTCGCCTGCGTCATCTTCATGTACCAGTTCACCACGAACCGCTACATGGTCGACTTCCTGCCGGGATTCATGCTGCTGGCCGTCATCGGGTTCTGGGGGCTCCAGGAGCATTTTTCCGGGGCTGCACGAGGGCTCGCCACCGCGGGATGCTGGGTGCTGCTGGCCTGGTCGGTCCTCTTCAACCTATTCGCGTCGCTTGGGCACAACGAACTGCTCCGAGCCAACAACCCGGTCGTCTTTCGCCGCCTCTTGCACGCGTTCGATTATCCCCGCTACAGGTTCGACCGTTTCTCAGGGCGGACCTACGGGCCGGTGGAGCTTACCGTCAAGTTTCCGACGGACAGGACGGGAAAGGTGGCGCCGCTCCTGATAACGGGCTCG
>Ga0302303_10001432_pt1 | contig 15594 bp, 15 predicted proteins | sample III_Palsa_E2_1_FD_194542 | JGI IMG/M metagenome (GOLD analysis project Ga0302303, IMG submission 194542) | Peat permafrost microbial communities from Stordalen Mire near Abisko, Sweden - III_Palsa_E2_1 | ecosystem: Environmental > Terrestrial > Soil > Palsa > Peat permafrost | place: Sweden... | reverse complement strand
AGGGTATGGTGCAAAATGTACATGAATAATCGCAACCGTCCTGAACCTTTAAAAAAGTGCGGGTACGATCACCAAAAGACCATGATGGTACAAATTGATTAGCCTCAGAAACCGGTTGGTTATAAATTACGGCTTTAGGCTTTTTAGTAAGATCGGTAATATGGGAAATTATCTGGAATTTTTCGGCAGCACCCAAAACCATGTCGACTCCGGGTATTTCGGCTATCTCTTTGGGTTTTAGCTGTGCATAGCAGCCTACTATAGTAACGTAAGCATTTGGAGAGATTTTCAATGCTTCTTTTACCACCCTTTTGCACTTCTTGTCAGCATTATCTGTAACGGAGCAGGTATTTATTACAAATACATCCGGTGTATCAGTAAATTCAACCGTATTATACCCAGCCTGATTAAACAAGCGACCAATAGATGAGGTCTCTGAATAATTCAGCTTACAGCCCAGTGTATAAAAAGCTACTTTCTTGTTCATTTTAAGGCTGCAAAGATAATAGTTTGATCGCTTAAATAAACTCATCAGTGTAAAATTAAAAAGGCAATAAGATCTAATTATCTTATTGCCTTTTAATGTTATAAATACTATAAATTATACTAATATAGGATTTTGCATCATGGTTAGTGAACCTTCAATAGCATTGTTAATTTGTTTTTTGAATTCATAAGGATTAGAAATTGGAGAAAACCGTTCTCTGACACCGCCAGAAGTAACTACAATTGTTCCATAATTTAGAATTCTGCCTAAAATTCCCTGATCTACGCTTAAACCCTCTGCACGGTTTAATTGTAACTCGACAAGTTTCCTTCTTAAAACTCCGGTTTTAAGAATAACTTTTCTGTTAGTTACAACAAATTCCGATGATTTTGCACGCATAAAAGCTGAAACTAATCCCAATATTCCGATAAAGGCGATAAAGCCCCCTATTCCAGAACCAGAACTATTACCATTAGCAGTCTGTACAATAATTACCCCTAAAACGAGTAATATAATACCTCTTAAATAAATCCACCAGTGAAGATTCGCGGTGTAAACGATTTTTTCATTGTTAGCCAAATTCTTTTCAATAAAGCTCATTTGTGTTTGTTTTAATTGTGATAAAATTTAAATTTTTGCTAATATATTTAGTTTTTTCACAATTGCAAATTTTATTTTTAAATAAAATTTTGCTTACTATTCACTCCACCTGTAACTTTCGTTTTCAAATCCGGCCAGATCTATTACGCGACTTATAACGGTCATTGCTACTTCTTCTACAGTTTTAGGCTTGCTGTAATATGATGGTACCGCAGGGCAAATAATACCCCCTGCTTCAGTAACAGTTTGCATATTGCGGATATGGATCAAATTTAAAGGAGTATCCCTGGCTACTAAAATTAATTTTCGTCGTTCTTTTAGAATAACATCCGCGGCGCGAGTTATTAGATCATCTGATATTCCTCCGGCTATCCTGCCCAATGTTCCCATTGAGCATGGAATGACGATCATAGTATCAAATTTCGCAGATCCTGAAGCAAATGGTGCCATAAAATCATGCTTTTGATAAAACTTAAAAGGGTAATTATTATAATCTTTGTTATCCAACTCAAATTCCCATACTTGTTTGGCATTATCAGACATTACTACACCAACCTCTGCAACTTGAGCGTTTAATTGCTGCAATTTTTCCAATAATAATTTGGCATATATGGCACCGCTGGCTCCGGTTATGGCAACAACTATCTTCTTTTTTGTCATGATATTTAAATTAACAACCTAATGCCACAAAAGTTAAGGCATAAAAAAGGGTCGAATACAAGTACTCGACCCTACATCTACCTATGAAAAACATGCCCATAATGGGCACTGCAAATTTAATAACAGTTTTTCAATTATTTAACATTTAATTTAAAAAAGTTAGTTTGTGCGTTGAAGATGTTTATCAATAAGTGTTTGAATTATACCATCAACCATACCTACGCTGGGTACATATATATTTTTTATACCTGCCCATTTCATTACAGTTATATAAATTTCAGCTGCAGGAATAATAACATCTGCCCTGTCCTGGTTCAATCCCAGTACATTTATGCGGTCTTTTAAAGAGAAAGAATTAAGATAGTTATAAAGCGTTTTTAGCTTATTGAATGATAAAGGTATATTATTCTTTTCTTCAGATAGTTTATATAACTTGTTAATATTACCACCGGTACCAATACCTGATACTCCTTTAAAAGCTTTGGTATGTTCACGAATAAAGTCATGCATTTCATTCCATGTTTCATCCTTATCTTGGTTATCCAGCATACGGATAGTACCTATATTGAATGAGCGGGAAGCAAAAAGTTCCCCCTCTGAAAATAACGAAAGCTCTGTACTGCCACCACCAACATCAATATAAAGATAGTTTTTTGTCTTGTCAATATTGTCTTCGGCATGGCTGGCATAGATTATTTTGGCTTCCTTCTGGCCTGCAATAATTTCAAGGTCGATCTGCGCTTCTTCTTTTACCCTTGCAACAACATCATCTCCGTTTTTTGCTTCACGCATAGCCGACGTTGCAAACGCCAAATATTCCTGCACCTTATATACATCCATTAAATTGCGAAACGCCTGCATAGATTTTATCAGATCGGTAGCCTTCCTGTCAGAAATATGCTGATTCAAAAAAGCATCATCACCTAATCTTAGCGGAACTCTTATCAGCGTATTCTTTTTAAAGGAAACTGATCCATTATTTTCTATTATATCGGCTATAAGCAGCCTTACAGCATTGGAACCTATATCAATTGCAGCGTATCTCAATTTGGATTATTTTTATTTTTTAGGTAAGTATAAATATCTACTTGTGCACGGCACAAGAGCTCGGATTTAGTTTTATGGTACTTGTTGTTATTCTGGCTATTTATTTCGCGGGCCTTGGTATTATCATTTAGTTGAAAGTCGATAATATCTCTTATTTCCTTACGCAACTGTTCATCATAAACAGGGAAGCCAACTTCAACGCGATTATCAATATTTCTGGTCATAAAATCAGCTGAGGTTAAATAGATCAACTCATTACCCCCATTGCAATAAATATGCACACGTGCGTGCTCCAGATATTTATCAACTATACTTATCACATCAATATTTTCGCTATAACCCTTTATACCCGGTATAAGGCAACACATTCCCCTCACTATCAATTGTATTTTTACACCAGCATTATTTGCCTGGTATAATTTTGCTATCATTTGCTCATCGGCCAAACTATTCATTTTCAATACCATATATGCCTTTTTACCAGCTTTGGCATTTTTTATTTCAGTGTCTATTAGCTTATAAATTGCAGGCCTTGAATCTATTGGAGAAACTATCAGGTGATTCAGGTCCTTTGCCAACTCGCTTTTTTCCAAAGCTTTAAAAACTTTTACCAAATCACCTGTCAATCTTTTATCGGCAGTAAATATGGTATGATCAGCATATATTTTTGCCGTTTTTTCGTTAAAGTTTCCGGTAGACAAACAAGCGTAATAAGCCGATTTTTCCTTTTCTGTTCTTTTAACCAGGCAAATTTTTGAATGAACTTTATAACCTTCAACCCCATAGAGCACGTTTACACCCTCTTCTTCAAGTCTTCGGCTCCAGGTTATGTTATTTTGTTCATCAAATCGGGCTCTTAACTCCACTAAACAGTTCACCTTTTTGCCGTTTTTAGCGGCATTTATAAGTGCATGGATTATTCTTGAATTTGATGCCAGTCGATATACAGCTATACTGATTTCTATTACTTTTGGATCAATAGCTGCCTCACGTAAAAAATGGATCACATAGTCGTACGACTGATAAGGCGTACTAATTAAATAATCTTTCTTAGCAATCATCCCCATCAGGCTTTTTCCAAATGAAAGGCCGTCAACCGGTAGAGCGGGATATTTTGGATATTCCAGTTCTGGCCTGCCCACGTTAGGAAAAGCAATAAAATCACCAAATTTATGATAGCGGTTGCCCGGGATTAAACTTTCACCATGTAAGCCCATTTTGGTTACCAGGTATTTAAGCATATCAAGCGGCATTTCCGTATCATACATTAATCGCATAGGTTTGCCTTTACGCCTTTTTTGTAAACTTTTAGATAATGAATCGATAAACTTTTCACTCACTTCTTTATCCAAATCAAGCTCAGCATCGCGGGTAAGCTGTATAGAATAAGCTTCGATGGTATCGTGTTCAAAAATGAAAAAGATATCCTCAAGGCTATACCTGATAATATCATCCAGCAAAATAATGAATTTCAGATTATTGGTTTCTGGTAAAACTACAAAACGAGCCAGATTATCAGGGATCTCAATTAAAGCCAGTCTTGTTTTTTTATTACGGGTGAGTTTAACAAAAAAGTAAACTGCCCTGTCACGTAATTCAGGTAATTGTAACGCTTCATCAAGCATTATTGGCACCAGCATGGCCAACAATTTTTCTCTGAAATAGCTTTTAACAAACTCGCCGCGGGTTACATTAAGCTGGGTATCGTTTAATATGAATATCTTTTCTTCGGCAAGCTGTTTAACAATTATATTTTCATACAGGTTGTTAAATTTACGTTCCTGCTTTACTACAAGGGTTTTTATCTGATTTAAAACCTTTTTAGGATTATAGCCTAAGATTTCCTTTGCTTTTAGATTTAGGTTCGCAAGGCGACTTAATGTTGCCACCCTTACCCGGTAAAACTCATCAAGATTGGAGGAAAATATAGCTAAAAATCTTACGCGCTCAATTAAAGGGACGGTGGGATCTGCAGCTTCTTGTAATACGCGCTCATTAAAATATAACCAGCTTATTTCTCTATTGATTAGTGGTATGTGCTTAATATCCATATATATACCTTCCTTTTCAGGCGGATCGTACAAATCTGCTTATTTATTTGTTAAGTTAATATTAACTCATCACTATATTAAGTGTTTTTAGAACAAAATTGAAAGGTGCTTTATTAACAGAATAATTACAATTTTACATTTGTAATCCTAAATTCTGATTCAAACAATACAATGCTTAGTTTTGCACTAAATTAAAACCTCAATTATGCCAACTTTCGATATTGTAAGCAAGATAGACGGACAAACCCTTGATAACGCTATTAATACTGCTAAAAAGGAAATATTGAATCGCTATGATTTTAACGATTCAAAAAGCACTGTCGACCTTGATAAAAAAACCAATGAAATAACCATAGTTACTGAAAATGATATGCGCCTAAAAGCAATACAGGACTCTATCATCAGCCGTATGGTTAAACAGCAGCTTGATCCTAATGCGCTCGACTTTGGCAAGGAAGAATATGCATCGGGCAATATGATCCGTAAGGAGATTAAAGTAAAAGAAGGTATTGATAAAGAGGTTGCTAAAAAAATCGTTAAAAAAATAAAGGATAGCGGCCTAAAAGTACAAGCTTCGATTATGGACGACCAAGTACGTGTACAAGCTAAGAAAATAGATGACCTGCAAGCCGTTATCAGCCTTTGTCGTGCTGAGAGTTTTGACCAGCCTTTGCAATATATTAATATGAGGAATTAGGGTGATATATATAAGCTCAAATCATCATTGCAGGTACGAAGCAATCTATAAACTATACAGAGCGAACTGTATAGGTCGATATGCTTGCGTAGAGATTGCTTCGGACCTCGTAATAACGAGGGAGAGTAAATTCGATATAAAAAAAGACCGTCTCTCTCGAGAACGGCCTTTCTATCAAACTAAACCACTTATTATGAAAACAATTTTTAATATTATTTAACAGCTATTTCCCTGCTTTGGAATTTAGCTTCTTCTCTTTTAGCTACGCTTAATTTCAATACACCATCAGTGTATTCAGCATTGATTTTTGAATGATCTACTGTTTCAGGTAAAGTGAACGACCTTGCAAATGAAGTGTAATTGTATTCACGTTTAGTGAATTTCTTTCCTTCTTCAACGTTTTCTATTTTCTTTTCAACAGAAACGCTTAATATATTTTTGTCAAGGCTGATCTTAAAATCTTCTTTCTTTAAACCAGGTGCAGCTAATTCAATATGAAATTCGTTTTCGTTTTCTGCAATGTTAACTGCAGGTATGCGTGATACTAACTTATCGCCTAAAAATGTATCATTTAAAATAGTATCAAATACATCATTAAAAAACGGGTTAACACCATAATTTTTTTGTCCGTTGTTAAATTTTACTAAAGTCATTATTATATCCTCCTAAGTTTTTTTCTTTTTATTAACTTCGTGAGTGATTGTTCAACTGTTGTACCAATGCTATAAATGAGCCTTAAATAAGACATCCTGACAGCACACAGCAACATTCTACAGACTTTTTGACACGCTATGGCTGAAAACATCAAAAACTATAAGTACCGAACCCCAATTCCTATCCGCTTTTCTGATATGGATTCATACGGCCATGTAAATAATGCCGTATACTTAACTTATTTTGAAATTGCCCGCTCCAACTATTGGAAAGATATAATTCAATGGAACTGGGGCGAAAACGGCATTATTTTAGGGCGATCAGAGATCAACTATCTGAAACCTATAACCCTTCACGATGAGATCGCTTGTTATGTGCGTACCACACGGATTGGCAATAGTAGCTTTGATGTAATGCATGTGTTGGTTAAGTTAACTGCAAATGGTGAGGAAATTTGCACTACAGGTAAAACGGTTTGTATCAGCTATGATTACAATGCAAACAAATCCGTTTCTATACCATCAACAGAACGGCACCGTATGATTGAATACGATGAGCCCGGATTAATATTGAATACGAACTAAGTTTATTAGAAAGCTTTGATATGGGGCAGTAACAAAAGCTCCCTGGTAAGTTTATTAATATTTTTACGATGCCCGGTTACCATAATTGCAGCCAATAAACAATCGTTTTGCTTGCTGATCTTTTGAATTCTTATTTTAAGATGATGCATTTTAACAGTTTCCTCGAGCGAAAGCAAATGACTATAATCTGTATCAGTAAAAACTACTGAATACAATTTATCGTGATGTAGTTTATCAATATAGTTTTCCAGTATGTGGAATACGGTTAAAACCACTATAGTTACAACAGACGAGATAATTCCAAGCAAATAATCACCTGCACCTACAGCCATACCTATTGCTGCCGATGTCCATATCACTGCTGCAGTAGTAAGCCCACTTACAGCAATATCATCTTTAAAAATAACACCAGCGCCAATAAAGCCTACGCCGGTTATTACGTTAATATTAACACCTAATCCTGCCCGTTGTGCTATTAAGGTAAATATAGCCGAGCCAAGGCAGATCAGGATAATGGTACGAAATCCTGCTGTTTTATTTTTATACTGGCGCTCAATGCCCAAAATTCCACCGCACAAAATGGCTATAGCTATTTTGATCAGATCGTCATTATGTATATGAAATTCGAGAGGCATATTTAAAATATTTTTGCAGGGTTTAATATATTATTTTTATCGAACACTTTTTTAATACCGCGCCATAATTCGAAATGTATATCAGTGTATTTTATGGGCATAAACTCCTTTTGCACTAACCCTATACCATGCTCGCCTGATATGGTGCCACCTAAAGATACGGTTAACTCAAAAATTTCGGCTATTCCCTCATTTAATTTATCATTCCAATCCTCATCACTCATTTTACCCTTAATAATGTTCAGGTGCAAATTACCATCTCCGGCATGCCCAAAACAAACGGAATCAAAGCCATATTTATTCCCGATATTTTTTATTCCATTAACCAACTGCGGCAATGCAGCCCGGGGAACCACCATATCTTCCTTTTTATAAGCCGAATTTAATTTAACCGACTCACCTATTGTGCTCCGGATGCGCCATAACTCTGCTTTCTTTGCTTCGGAATCAGCAAATAAAACATCCTTACAATCAAATTCCTCTAAAACGAGATTTATTTTTTCACACTCCTTAAATATCATATCGTTATCCGTTCCATCAACTTCGATCAATAAAAAAGCTGCGCCATTATCTTGAAGGTCGAACTGAATTCCGTTGTATTCCTTTACCCACTCAATACATTTTTGTTCCATATATTCTACAGCTGATGGCACTATTCCTGCACGGAATATGGCTGATACTGCAGCGCAGGCACTTTCATTTGATGCAAAAGAAGCCAGCATCAACGCATTATTTGTTGGATGAGGAATAAGCTTAGTTACTATTTTAGTAATAATGCCTAATGTACCTTCAGCTCCTATCATTAGCTGGGTTAAATTATAGCCTGATGCATATTTTAAAGTATTTGCGCCCGTCCAAATGATGTCGCCCGATGGCAATACTACTTCAAGGTTTAATATATATTCCCTGATAGTTCCGTATTTAACCACCCGGGGGCCACCGGAGCCATGGGCTACGTTTCCGCCAATAAAACAGCTTCCCTTACTTGCCGGATCAACCGGGTATAACAATCCTTTGGCAGCTACCTGGTTCATAAATTCTTCTGTAATTACACCGGGTTCAACTGTGGCTTGCAGGTTTTGCTCGTCAATTGCAAGAATCTTGTTAAACCGTTCCATTGAGATCAACAACCCACCTTCAATTGCTAAAGCGCCGCCGCTTAAACCTGTGCCTGCGCCCCGTGGCGTTACCGGGATCATATACTGATTACAGAGTTTTAATAAAACTGAGATCTCATCCGCTGATTTTGGTTTTACAACTACTTCGGGGTAATAACTCAAGTCCTCAGTTTCATCATGACTGTATTTTTCCAGATCATCGTGCTGAGTTATAACTACATCGGTACCTACAATAGCTATAATCGCTTTAAGTATATCTGCAGTTATTTTATTGTAAGCCATCTTTATTGAGTGAATAGTGATTTACTGAATGAGTGAATTTATTTTATAATTTTCATAATTTATGAATTAGCGAACTTTTCCATTCACTAAACTACTCATTGCTTATCACCACACTTGAATGCCCAACTTTACCTTTAAGCGGTGGGCTCATTTTTCTTAATGATACTTTTATACATTTAGCAAAGGAATATTTTTGCTGTATCCGGTCAAAAATTGATTGCGCTACCGTTTCAATCAATTTACGGGTATGCTGCATCTCTTCGCAGGCAATTATATACAAGCTTTCATAATTTATCGTATTCTCTATTTCATCTTCGGATAAATTATTATCCGGCACAAAACTCACCGATATATCAACCAAAAATCGGCCACCTAACAATTGCTCTTCAGGATAGAATCCATGATGTGCAAAAAATTCTGCATCGTTTAAATTTATCTCAACCATACATCAAATGTAATTAAGAATAACAAATTGCCCAATCTAAATAGCTTTCATTAGATTTGCTGCACCAAATATACCGTTATGCCAAAAACTGATCTTTATGAATCACCTGATTATTATCTGTTAGATGAACTACTTACAGATGAGCATAAATTAATACGCTCAACTGTAAGGGATTGGGTAAAAAAAGAATTGAGCCCCATAATAGAAAGCTATGCACAAAAAGCAGAATTTCCTAAACATTTAATTAAAGGCTTGGCAGAAATTGGCGCTTTTGGCCCTACCATCCCGGTCGATTATGGTGGTGCAGGGCTTGATTATTTAGCTTACGGCATTATAATGCAGGAGATTGAACGGGGCGATTCAGGTATACGATCAACTTCTTCGGTTCAGGGTTCATTGGTGATGTACCCAATTTATGCCTATGGTTCTGAAAAGCAGCGTAAAAAATATCTGCCTAAATTAGCATCGGGCGAGATGATCGGCTGCTTTGGACTTACAGAACCTGATCATGGATCAAACCCGGGCGGCATGACCACAAATTTTAAAGATGCAGGTGATCATTATGTTTTAAATGGCGCAAAAATGTGGATCTCTAATGCCCCGTTTGCCGATATTGCTGTAGTTTGGGCAAAGGATGAAACAGGGAAAATTAAAGGATTAATTGTAGAACGCGGCATGGAAGGATTTACCACGCCTGAAACACACGGCAAGTGGTCGTTAAGAGCATCAGCCACCGGCGAGTTAGTATTTGATAATGTAAAAGTGCCTAAGGAAAATCTTCTACCAAATGCATCGGGCTTGAAAGGCCCGCTTGGCTGCCTTAACCAGGCCCGCTATGGCATTGCATGGGGAGCGTTAGGTGCCGCTATGGATTGTTACGATACCGCCCTTAGATACGCTAAAGAACGTCATCAATTTGGTAAGCCAATAGCGGCATTTCAATTACAGCAAAAGAAACTGGCAGAAATGATTACCGAAATAACTAAAGGGCAATTATTAGTTTGGCGGTTAGCTACCTTAAAAAATGAGAACAGGGCTACCGCTGCTCAAATTTCAATGGCGAAACGTAATAGTGTTGAAATAGCCATAAATATTGCCCGCGAAGCACGACAAATATTGGGTGGCATGGGCATTACAGGAGAATACTCAATAATGCGACATATGATGAACCTGGAATCAGTTATTACTTATGAAGGCACGCATGATATTCACCTGTTAATAACCGGGATGGATATAACAGGTGAAGAAGCCTTTAAATAGTGTTTAATGATTTTTTGCGATTGCCTTGTGTCGATAATATTTCTTTAATAATTATCTTTGTACAAAGCTAATTAATGCCCTGCGAAAACAACTTCCACATAAAAAAATCATTTGTTATAAAAGGTAGTTTTGTACGATTTTCTTTTATCGTTATAATCTTATTATTTTCATTTTCGTGTAAGAAAAAAGAGCGGTCCAATAACGAAGATTACTCAAATGAATTTAAGGTAATTCTTAACAATCTAAACAAGGTACCCACCAGTCATAAATCAAATGAAGATATTCTTTATCTCGATTCTGCTTTTAACCGAATAAATAATCCTACCCTTAACGATAGATTCAGATTCTATGCATTTCATTTTGTGTATTACAAAAAAAAAGCACACGATGCCCGGCAAGAATTGCTTTATGCCGACAGCATGATCGATCTTGCACAAAAAGGAATTAATGAAGATTCATATTTCGTAAATATTGCCGAAGCTAATTTTGCAAAAGGAGATGCATATTTTGATCTCAGGCAATACAATGATGCATACAAATGCTTTTATCAGGGCTATTTTATAGGCAAGAACCATCTTAACAACTCCGTACTTGCCGGATATACTTACAGAATGGGAATGATCATGTTCAGGCAATCGCATTATCTCTCGGCTGCAAATTATTTTAAGGAAAGCTACAGGCAAAGCTTTGCTTATCATGATGATTTCAGAACATTTTACCAACGCCAGGAACTATTAAATGATATAGGTGAAAGCTATCAGCATAATGACAACGCAGACAGCGCATCGTTATATTTCAATAAAACACTGGACTATATAAATAAAAACAACGAAAGATTTAAGTCGTATGCCAATATGTTAAATGTGGCACGGGCAGTTACTTACGGCGATCAGGGAAGGGTGCTTTATAAAGCAAAACAATATTCACAATCAGCATATTTGCTTAAAAAAAGCATTGTTATTAACCTGAAAAAAGACAATGACAATACTGATGCTGAAATGGTTGAAATAAATCTCGGCCAGCTTTATCTCGATAATCATAAAAATGGCTTGTTTATCCATTTGATGCAAAATCTGCGCTTACAGCTTGACAGTGTGAAAAACATTGAGGCTGAAACCAATTGGAATAAGTTGATGAGCAATTATTATTATACTAAAAAAGATATTCCCCGTGCTTTTAAATATTTAAATGATTACGACTTACTCAAAGACTCCTTAGTACAACAATCCATCTACTTAAAAGAAACCGACGTAACCCAGCAATTAGCCAATTATAATAACCAATATCAGATACAGAACCTTACAAACGATAATAATTTACAGCATATTTACCTGTATGTAGCTATTACAGGCGGCGCAATGGCTGTTATAATTATTATACTGATATACAGAAATTGGAAAAGATCAAAAAATGAAGTAACCGTTGTGAATACTTTAAATAAGCAGATAAACCTGCAAAAAATAAATCTTGAAAAAACGCTGAACGAACTTAAAATAAGCAGCGAAGAAAAAGACAGGATATTGCGTACTGTAGCGCATGACTTACGAAACCCTATTGGTGGCATTGTATCGCTAACCGGTTTAATGCTTGATGATGAACTTAACGAAGAACAAAAGGCACTTATAAAGTTAATTAATAGTACATCCTACAACTCGCTTGAATTAATAAATGAAATTCTGGAGGCTACCACCGCATCTGGTACGTTAAACAAAGAACTTATCGATATTAATTCATTGGTGAATAACAGTGTAGAGATATTGAGCTTTAAAGCCTCAGAAAAGGATCAGCATATTGTAACAGAACTTTTGGCTGAACCGAAGGAATTATATATAAATCAGGAAAAAATATGGCGCGTGATAAGCAACCTTATCAGCAATGCTATAAAATTCAGTCCGAATAATGCATTTATAAAAGTGAAAGTTATCAGTACTGAAAATGAAATAATAATATCAGTAAGCGATAATGGCATAGGAATACCCGACAGTATAAAAGACCAGGTATTTAACATATTTACCAATGCTAAAAGGTTGGGTACTGCTGGTGAAAAATCTTTTGGACTGGGGCTTTCTATTAGCCAGCAGATTATTCAGGATCACAAAGGCAGAATATGGTTTGAAAATAATCCTGACCAGGGTACAACCTTTTATATTAGTCTGCCTGTTGATATGCCGTAATAGTATCCTCTTATTTTATAAAATCGCCATACCATTGGCCCGACGATTTTATGGTACGCTGTTGGGTATCAAAATCAACATGGATCAACCCAAAACGTGGGTGATAACCTTCTGCCCATTCAAAGTTATCGGTAAGTGTCCAAACAAAATAACCGCTTACTTTACAGCCTTCATTTTTAGCTTTTAAAACCTGTTGTAAATAAGTTTGCAAGTATTCCACCCGTTTAGGATCATGCACACTCCCATCCTTTGCTTCGTCAGGAAAAGCAGCCCCATTTTCTGTAATGTAAATATCCCTGATGCCTGAATATTGATTATATTTTTTCAATATCTCATAAATAGCAGGCGGGTAAACTTCCCATCCCATATCAGTAAGCTGTACTTTTCTGTCTTTGGCCTTTACTAAGCTGGCGTGGATATATGGCGTAAAAAATGAATATTCAACAATTTCACGTGTGTAAAGCTGAATCCCTATAAAATCGAAATCAAATTTCGCCAATTCCATATCACCTGGCTGTATATATTTACTCATTTTCTTCAAAATAGGCAGATCGTCAACTGGGTAACCTAATCCAAGTATTGGTTCAATATATAAACGATTCAGGAGCGTATCAACTCGCTTAGCAGCGATTATATCACGCGGTTTGGTGCTATTCGACTCAACATATGAGCAGGAAAATGTAGTACCTATATAAGCATCGGGTAAAACTTTTCTGAGGGTTTTAGCACCTGTAGCCATACACAAAATAGCATGGTGAACGGCTGGCATAAAATTACTTAATCCCCTTCTGCCCGGTGCGTGGATTCCAAAAAAATAACCCGCACCTGTAAACACAGAGGGTTCATTCATAATCATCCATTTCTTAACCCTATCGCCAAAGTTTTCGGCACATACAGTAACAAATTCTGTAAACCAGGTAATAACCTCACGGTTTGTCCAACCGCCCTTTACTTCAAGTGCCTGGGGCAGATCCCAATGATAAAGAGTTACCCAGGGCTCAACTCCCTGTTCAATACAATGATCGATCAGCCGATTGTAATAATCTACACCAGCCTGGTTGATAGTACCGATACCTTCGGGAAAAATACGCGACCATGAGATAGAAAACCGAAAATTAGGAATGTTAAGTTGTTTGATGAGCGCGATGTCACCTTCATACCGGTTATAAAAGTCGCAGGCAGTATTTGGTTTATCGCCATTTAATATATTTCCCTTTTTTGCCGAAAATACATCCCAAATGGATTCACCCTTACCATCCTGATCGCAGGAACCTTCTATTTGGAAAGCAGCCGTTGCCACACCCCAAATAAAATCATCGCCAAAAAGTTGCTTATTAAAATTTGTAGTTTGCGTAGTAAGTTCCATTAAATTGAGCCAATACAAGGCCCAAATTGTACATTTTTATTTTATAAAAAAAGTTTTGTAAATAACAGTTAATGTATGAAAGGAGATTTCATACTTCTTAACATTATGTACTCAGGTAAATTACCAATAAATCTTAAGAAATTTAATACGTACTTCATAACCCGTTTTTTTATTAAAGATAAGTCACTGGTATAACCCTAAGCTATTTATAATGTTATGTTATTGTTAACAACCTCATTTATAGCACAATGTTTCTATGTATACTTTTAAATTATCTAAGATGATTATTTTTGAGCTATGAAAAACTACTTCTTAAAACTTTTTGATTACGACCAATTTGAAAACCAGGTAATTTTGAAACTCATTTTCGAAGCGAATCAACCTGATACTGCAGTGCAATTAATGGCGCATTTATTGGCTGCACAACAAGTATGGCTTAACAGGTGTAAGGATTTACCCGCTATTGCTGTAGTGTTGTGGCCGGATTGGCAGGCTGATATGTTTGAAAAAACGATCAATGATAATTATGATGTCTGGAAAGAATTTTTAAATGGATTAAATCCTGAAGACTTTGAAAAAATCATTTCTTATAAAAACTCTAAAGGTGACAGCTTTGAAAATAAATTGACTGATATTTTGGCTCACGTAATTAATCATGGAACGCATCACCGGGCGCAAGTTGGGCAGCAGTTAAAAGCTGCAGGAATTGAAAGTTTACCTTATACTGACTATATTTTTTATTTAAGGCAAACTAAATAAGGTTTGTAAACAGTTTAATTTTTGATATTTGCTTTCATCAATCTAACTCAATTATGTTTAAGAAAATATTGCTCATTTCTACTCTTGCACTGATTATAAGCAGCTGTTCCGACGATAAAGCAAAGGAAAAAGCGCTGTTAAATGAGGTAATTAAAATCCACGATAAGGTTATGGTTGATGACGGCATCGTGATGCAAAATAAAACGAAGTTAAAAGCACTTACTACCAATAATCCCGCTCCCGGTATAAAAGATTCTGTTGAGTTATATTCAAAACTATTGGATAATGCCGATGATAGTATGATGACCTGGATGAATAAATTTAACCCTGATTTTACCGGCAAATCGCATGGCGAGGTAATGGATTATTTAACCAAGCAAAAAGCCCAAATAATAAAAATTAACACCAAGCTTGATAGCGCAATTGCAGCATCAAATACTTACATTTCAAAAAACAAAGTAAAATGAGGAAATTGACAGGTGCAATTGCGTTGATCTTGTTATTGGGCGCATGTAAATCAAATAGTAATAAAACAACATTGCCTATATATGGTAACAGGCAGGCAGTTACAACCACAGCTAACGGGCAATCTGTGACAGATACAGTATATCAAACCATACCGGCATTTAAGTATATAAATCAATATGGCGACAGCACAGGCAGCAAAAATCTGGATGGCAAAATATATGTTGCCGATTTCTTTTTCACCTCCTGCCCCTCTATTTGCCCTATAATGCAACGTAATATGCTAAATGTCTATAATGCATTTAAGGAT
>Ga0302303_10001421_pt1 | contig 15749 bp, 15 predicted proteins | sample III_Palsa_E2_1_FD_194542 | JGI IMG/M metagenome (GOLD analysis project Ga0302303, IMG submission 194542) | Peat permafrost microbial communities from Stordalen Mire near Abisko, Sweden - III_Palsa_E2_1 | ecosystem: Environmental > Terrestrial > Soil > Palsa > Peat permafrost | place: Sweden... | reverse complement strand
GGAGCAGTTTACCGGCCTGAAAGGTGTACTGGTTGACATTAAGGAGACCATCAAAGGCTTCAACATGATCATGGACGGCGAAGTGGATGAATATCCCGAAGCTGCCTTTAACCTGGTTGGAACCATCGAAGAAGCGATTGAAAAAGGTAAGAAATTATTAGAAGACGCGAATGCGTAGACAGGAGATTTGAGATATGAGTCCCGATAGCTATCGGGATGAGACCGAAGAGGCTCAATGATCGTTTCAAAAACCGGGATTGAGTTAGAGCAGGGAGACAAAAAATCTCACATCTCACATCTCACATCTCACATCCAACAAATACATGAGATTAGAAATCCTTACACCCGATAAAACCATTTACGAAGGCGAAGCTGTTTCGGTAAACCTTCCGGGAACTTTGGGCTTTTTTGAAATAATGAACAATCATGCGCCTATCATCTCTACGTTGGAAGACGGCAAGGTAATTGTTCGGCTTGGTGGTTCCAGGGAAGATGTTTACTTTATAAAAGGCGGCGTTGTGGAGGCATCAAACAACAAGGTAGTCGTACTGGCCGAAGGAATATTGCAAAAATAAAAGGCGGAAGGTAAGAGGCGAAAGGCACGAAATCGACGTTCACTGCCTACTGCTACTGCCACCACTCACGATTCTCTAGTCACGCCTACTGCTACTGCCACTAACCTCCTATTGGTTCTGCGCCACCTGATCTTTATCCTCGGGTTTTTCGTCGAACAGGTAAAGCTGGTATTTGTTGATCAGATCGAGAACGTACTTGCTCCAATGCCTGTCGTGCGCATAGCCATGCTTTTGGATGCCATGAGCCCAACCCTGGTAGTCGAAATGAGTGAGGTTGAGTGAAAGATTGCTGAATTCACTGCGCTCGGTCATCAAACGGGCAAAGTCCTGGAAAGAATCGTAAACGGATCCGTATTTTTTATAAGCCGTCTTAACTTTTTTGTTGTGCTGGTAATAGGTAGCACCGCCGCCACCTTTTACACCAAACTGGTTGTTAAGGTTTTTAGCCAGGTTGCTATTTCCGCAACCCGACTCGTGCATGGCAACGCCTAAAACTATACTTGCCGGTACGCCGGTCTCGTGCATGATGCGGATCGCATCTTCTTTGAATTGCTCAATGTAACTTTGAGCTGTGTTTTTTTGAGCTGACACCATTAGGGCCGGTATCAGCAGCATTGTAACCAGTAAGAGTTTCTTCATAATTTACTTTTTCCTGATGACCAGCAGTCCGTCCCGAACAGGGAGTATCAATTTCTCTACCCTGTCGTCGGCTGTTATCTGGTCATTGAGTTTGCGGATCACTTGTGTATCGGCATCGTTATCTTCGCCATACACCTTTCCTTTCCACAGAACATTATCAATTATTATTAATCCTCCCGACCTTACTTTTTCAAATACAAGGTCAAAGTAAAGTAAATTATTCTTTTTATCAGCATCAATAAAGACAATATCGATTCCTGTATACGGAAAATCGCGTATAATAGGTGCTGCTTCGCCAAAATGGAGCTTTATTTTTTTCCCAACATTTGTTAACTCAAAGTGTGAATTGAGCATTTCCTCCAATTCGCGGTTCACCTCGATGGTATGGATAACCCCGTCTTCGGTCAATCCTTCGGCCAGGCAGAGCGTAGCGTAGCCGGTAAACGTGCCCACCTCCAGGATTAGTTTTGGCTGCAGCAACTTACTGAAAAAGCTGAGCGCGCGGCCCTGGTAATGACCGGAAAGCATATGCGGCCGTAGTACCTTTAAATAGGTTTCGCGGTTAATGGTTTGCAGCCATTCGGGCTCGGGATCACAGTGGTTGTCGAGGTAGAATTGCAGATCTTCGGGTAGAATTTCCATGGCTGCAAATTTAGAAAAAATCCCTAATGTCGGGTGGCCATATAAGATTGAAGTAAAATGGTGGCGGAAATCGTATCAACCAATTCCTTATTCTGCCGGGCCTTTTTACCCATTCCGCTTTGCGCGATGGTTGCTGAAGCCATCTTTGAGGTGAATCGTTCATCCAGCATCTCAATGGGTATTTCGGGGAATGTTTTTTTGAGCAGGTTTACAAAACCTTTTACATGAATGGCCGATTGGGATGGGGTATTGTCCATTTGTTTGGGTTCCCCAACGATAAAACGCTCCACCTGTTCGGTCTGCAGGTATTTTTTCAGGAAATCGATAATCTTATTTGGATGAATAGTATCCAGCCCGGTGGCGATGATCTGCAGCGGATCGGTCACCGCAATGCCGATGCGCTTGGTGCCGTAATCGAAAGCCATGATCCTCATTGGAGATGTGAGATATTAGATGTGAGATATGAGATTAGCCGGGCCATTGGCCAAAGTTAACGGAAACGACACTTAATCTCTCACAAAACTATTATCTTCCGGACTTCCGGACTTCCGGACTTCTCCAAAAATCTCAAATCTCATATCTCACATCTCATATCTAATGCCTAATTTGCACCTATGCAGTTTAAACAAATTGTTGGGCAGGACGCAGTAAAGCAGCGTTTGATCAAATCGGTTAAAGAAAACCGGGTGAGCCATGCCCAACTGTTTTTGGGACCCCAGGGATCGGGAAGCTTGCCGTTAGCGGTGGCCTATGCGCAGTACCTGTCTTGTGAGAACCGTGGGGAGGAGGATTCCTGCGGCGAATGCGGTTCGTGCCGGAAGTACCAGAAGCTGATGCACCCCGACCTGCATTTCTCCTATCCCTTCTTCGCCAAACACAAAGAAGATACGGCCGTCACCTTTATTGAGCAATGGCGTGAAGCATTTTTAAACAACCCCTACCTTACTTTAGATGCCTGGCGCGGTTACCTCGATGCGGAGAACAAGCAGGCAAACATCAATATAGCCGAATGCCACCAGATCATCAAGAAGCTGAGTTTTAAACCCTTCGAGTCGGCCTACAAAGTTTTGATATTATGGCTGCCCGAATACCTGGATAAAGAAGGAAATGCCTTGCTGAAGATCATCGAGGAGCCACAACCCAATACCCTGTTTTTATTGGTGGCCCAAAACCAGGATCAAATCCTGAATACCATCCTCTCGCGGACGCAGCTAATTAAGATACCCGCACTGGGCTACTCCGAAATCGTGGAGTGCCTGGTGGAAAAACACCTGCAAAACGATGAGGCGGCAGCCCAGATAGCCTATTTGGCCAATGGAAGCCTGTCGGATGCCCTGGGTATGCTCACCGAAAACAGCGGCAGCTTTCATGGCTTGTTTGTGCAATGGCTGCGCCTGTGCTTTGGAAATAAAGGCATCGAGATCGCAGCCTTTGTAGACCAGGCGTCGAAACTTGGACGCGAGAACCAGAAGAATTTTTTACGGTACGGAATCAGCTTTTTGCGGGAATGCTGCCTTATCCTGTCGGGTGCGGGCAACCTGGTTCACCTGCCGCCAAACGAGCTGGAAACTGCCGGGAAAATGGCGGGGGTAATGAGCCTGGAGGCCATTGAAGGCATCATTACGGAGCTTGAAAAGGCGCACTACCATATCGAAAGAAATGCGAACCCGAAAATTTTATTTTTAGATGTATCTTTACAAATTATAAAACAATTGAATTTAACAATCCGCCAGCGAGTGGATACCTGATATACCGATAATTATGGGATGTGGAAGTTGCTCAACCGGGGGAGGATGTTCTCCGGCGGGCTGCAAAAGTAACGGCTCGTGCCTCACCAATGGCTGCAGCAAATTAGATGTTTACGACTGGCTTTCCAACATGGACATGCCGGCAAATTATAAACCGTTCAACATTGTAGAGGTAAAGTTTAAAGGTTCGCGAAAGGAATTTTTCCTTAATAACGACAATATTTACCTTGAAGCGGGTGAGTTGGTAGCTGTTGAAACCACCACCGGCGGCTACGATGTGGGCCATGTTTCCATCACGGGCGAGTTGGTGCGCATGCAGATGGTGAAACGCCGTGTGCGCGAAACAGATGTGGCGAAAAAGATTTACCGAAAAGCCACCCCAGCGGATGTAGACAAATGGAAAGCCGCAAAAGACCTGGAATGGGAGACCATGCACCGTTCACGCAAGCTCGCGCTGGAACTAAAGCTTTCCATGAAGCTGAGCGACGTGGATTACCAGGGCGATAAAACCAAAGCAACATTTTACTATACGGCGGAAGGTCGCGTTGACTTCAGGGAACTGATCAAAAAGATGGCCGAAGCTTTCCGTATCCGTATTGAAATGCGGCAGATCGGTATGCGGCAGGAGGCCAGCAGGCTGGGCGGCATCGGTTCATGCGGAAGAGAGCTTTGCTGCTCTACCTGGCTCACCGATTTTAAAACCGTTTCCACTTCGGCTGCACGTTATCAAAACCTGTCCCTTAATACCCTTAAGCTGGCCGGGCAATGCGGCAAATTGAAATGCTGCCTGAATTATGAACTGGACACCTATATGGATGCGCTCAAATATATCCCCGATAACGTTAACGTTCTGAAGACCGAAAGAGGCGACGCCCGCCTGCAAAAAACCGACATATTTAAAAAGCTGATGTGGTTTAGCTACCCGATGGCAGAAAACTGGATCCCTTTGCCTCTTACACGCGTTAAGGAGATACAGCAGATGAACCGTGAAGGCGTTGTGCCGCCTGACCTGGGCGAGGTGGTTGAGGTAGAAACCAAGCCGGTAAAAATACTGGACTATGAAAATGTGGTTGGGCAGGACAGCCTTACCCGGCTTGACGAACAAAACCGCCGAAAAAAGAATAAAAATCGCAATAAGAACCACCAGCAAAATAAACCCGGCGATCATACCCAACGGCCACCCGTGGTTACCGAAGGAGGACAAAGGCCCCAGGCAGCGAACCATCAAAACCCGGGTGGAAACAACAATCCTAACCAGAGGAAAAAATTCAGGCCGAACCGGAATAACAATAACCGGCCAGATCAAAATCGCAACGGGCAACAGGGTAAACCGGAATGAAAAGGCTGGCAGGGATAAGTTATGGCGTGATAGTTTTGACACTATGCCTGCTTCTTGCCGGCTGTAGTAACGGCGGCGCGATCATCGACAAAAACACCGGTATCGAAAACCAAAACTGGACTTACGTAAATCGCATCCGTTTCGACGTAAAGGTTGACGATAACCAGGTTCCTTACACGCTTTACCTCAACCTGCGGGTAGGCGCGGACTATAAATACTCCAATATTTTTGTGCTGTTAACCGAAAACGGCCCCGGCGAACCGGTCGAAAGCAAACGGTACGAGTTTACCCTGGCCGGAAAAGACGGGCAATGGCTGGGTGTGGGATCCGGAAATTTGTACAGTTACCAATTACCTTTCATTACGAATTATAAGTTCCCGGCAAAAGGGACCTATACTTTTTATATTGAGCAAAATATGCGGGATAATCCGCTGCGGGCCGTGAGCGATGTTGGGTTGAGGATCAGTCCGTCAAACGGACAATAGCGGGTCTTCCTACGTTCGCCTTGTTGCAAAAAATCTATATTTTTATCGCCATGAAAACCCTCGCCGACCTGCTTTTATTAGGCGATCCCCGCCTATATGAAACATGCGAACCAGTGTTGGAATCGGAACAGCCTTTGGTTGCCGGTTGGGTGGCCGACCTGGACAATGTGATGAAGGAGGTGCGCCAAAAATATGGCTTCGGCAGGGCGATAGCCGCGCCGCAGTTGGCTATTATGAAAAGGCTGATCTACATGAACGTTGAACATCCTGTAGTCTTCATCAATCCGGAATTAGATGCCCTTAGCGCGGAAATGTTTGAGCTATGGGATGATTGCATGAGCTTTCCTAACCTGCTGGTAAAAGTAAAACGGCACCGCGGCCTTACCATTAACTACCTCGACGAAAACTGGGAGCCCAAAAACTGGCGAATAGAAAATGACCTATCTGAGCTGCTCCAGCATGAATACGACCATTTAAATGGCGTACTGTGCACGATGCGGGCGGTAGATGACAAGGCGTTTAAGTGGCGGAAATAAAGTTCAAATCCAAATGCCACCGTGGGATTATGTAAGAGAAACTCAATTTGACTCCGTAAGAGTCGCCTGTTTATAGCAAAACGCAATCATTACTTTCTGGGCTCCAGCGGAGCCTCCTATAACAAACTATTTATTAAGTCATTATTTTGGCGCTTCTGCCGGTAACCACAAGTACAAAACCTATCCCTTACTTTATTTTCTCTTATCTTTAACCCGTTTTCGAAGTCCTCGAAACATTTACGCCAATTATGAAACACTTCCGTTTGCTAACAATAACAATTTCGATCGCTTTCACTATGCTTACTACTACAGCTGGCGCACAGCCGGCTACTCCCTATTCAGATTATCCCGTTTATACAGGCAAAGACCTTGGCGTACATTATTCCCCGCTTAAGACTGTTTTCAAAGTTTGGGCGCCGAAAGCATCGGAAGTAACGCTGCGTTTGTATGATGCCGGCGACGGCGGTCAGCCGGTGAGTGTGCTGAGTTTGACAAAGGGCGTAAAGGGTACCTGGGTAACCACGGTCGCCAAAGACGTCAAAGACAAATACTACACTTTCCAGGTGATGCAGGATGGCAAATGGCTGAATGAGGCGCCGGATATTTATGCCCGGGCCGTGGGGGTAAACGGCAAGCGTGGCATGGTGGTCGACCTGGCATCTACCAATCCGGCTGGCTGGAAAAATGACAAAAGACCGGTGCTGAAAAACTTTAATGATATCATCCTTTACGAGCTGCATATCCGCGATATCTCCGAAGACACCAACTCCGGCATCAAAGATAAAGGCAAGTTTTTGGGCCTGGCGGAAACCGGAACCAAAAGCCCCGACGGCGAAGCTACCGGACTCGACCATATAAAAGAGCTTGGCGTTACCCATGTGCACCTGCTGCCCTGCTTCGACTTTAACTCGGTGGATGAGACCAAACCATCTCAAGGGCAGTATAACTGGGGGTACGATCCGCTGAACTACAATGTGCCGGAAGGCAGTTACTCCAGCGATCCTTACGATGGCAACGTGCGTATCAGGGAGTTCAAACAACTGATCCATACGCTTCATAAAAACGGTTTGCGCGTTATCCTTGATGTAGTGTACAACCACACGAGCGATATTAATCATTCCAACTTCAGCCAGTTTACACCGGGATATTTTTACCGGCATAATCCGGATGGCAGCTACAGCAACGGCACAGGCTGCGGTAACGAAGTGGCTTCGGAAATGCCGATGGCCCGAAAGTTTATGATCGAATCGGTAGTGTACTGGGCGAAGGAATACCATTTGGATGGATTCCGTTTCGACCTGATGGGCGTGCATGACGTCGAAACGATGAACATGATCAGCGATACCCTGCATAAGATAGACCCCACTATTTTTATTTATGGCGAAGGATGGGCCGCAGGCAATAGCCCTATGCCGGAAAACCTGCGGGCAGTAAAAAAGAATATCGCGCAGGTGAACAAAGTAGCCGTTTTTAGCGATGACATCCGCGATGGCATAAAAGGCGGCTGGGGCGACCTAAAGGAAAAAGGCTTTGTAAGTGGGAACACCGCCATGACCGAAAGTGTAAAATCGGGCATTGTGGCATCGACGGCAAACGCACAGGTAAACTATAGCAACGTGAATTATTCAAAAGCTGCCTGGGCGGCCGAGCCCTTTCAAACCATTACCTATGTGTCCTGTCACGACGATAATACATTGTGGGACCGCCTCAAAATTTCTAATCCCGATGCCAGCGAAACCGACAGAATAAAAATGGATAAACTGGCCGCTGCCATCGTCCTTACATCGCAGGGCGTATCGTTTTTGCACTCAGGCGCTGAATTATTGCGTACAAAACAGGGCATCCCCAACTCCTATAACAGACCCGATTCCATCAACGAGATTGACTGGAGTCGAAAGACCAAATACAAACCGGTGTTCGAATATTATAAGGGCCTGGTGGCTTTGCGCAAAGCACATTCCGCATTCCGAATGAGCTCTACCACAATGATCAACGATAACTTAAAGTTCCTGGCCTCAGGCGATCCGGGAGTGATCGTTTACCGTATCAGCAACAATGCTAACGGCGATCAATGGAAAAACATCCTGGTTATTTTAAATGGCAACACTGTTTCAAAAACCGTGAACCTCCCAAAAGGCAATTGGACACTTGCTGTTAATGGGGATATCGTTAAAGAAACGGGTATTGGATCCGGCCTAAACGGTCCGGTTACTATTGAGGGAACAGCGGCTTACGTGTTATATAGCAATTAGTGTAATGTTATTTAATCTTTAACCATCCTGATAGCTATCGTAAGGCCCAATTCTTATCTAAAACTACCAAAACAAGACTGCCAACTACATCTCAAATCTCAAATCTCATATCTCACATCTCACATCTCACATCTCATATCTCTCATCTCATATCTCTCATCTGGCTTACGCCGCTAATTGAAATTCTATTTTTTGGATCAGGCTATTAATGTCAAAGGGCTTTTGCAGTACATCGTCAGGTGCGCCGTTTTGGTGCAGGCTATCCCCGATTTCGTCGTCGCCCGAACAAATAATTACCGGCAGGTTGCGGGTAGTTTTATTTAATTTAATTAACTGGCATATCTCTTCACCCTTGATACCGGGCAAAGCCAGGTCGAGTATAATCAGGTCGGGATGCCTGGCTTTAATCGCGCTGAACACGTCAGTTCCGCTCGTTAATGTAAAAACCTCATATCCATTATTGATTAAGATATAGGCCATTACTTCCAGCATCAATCTGTTATCCTCTACAATCAATATCCGCTTCGACATGAAATTCATAGTATGCTGTATTATTAATACAAAGGATATGCCAGAATACAAAGGATATGCCAGTTATAAGCCGCATTGCATTAATTGCAAAGGATTTAGCGATTTACGCGATGTTTTTACAGAATAATCAGATTGATTTAAGACACAATAGACGAATTTATTACATTTGATGTACGCAACTGATATCGCCAATGGATAATATTAATATCAAAGTACTGGCTAAAGAACTAAAGATCTCTACCTCAACTATCTCCAGGGCTTTCAACGGCAGCCCGGATATTAATAAGGATACCAAAGAAAAAATATTAGCTTTTGCCCGCGAGCATAATTTCTTACCAAACCATTATGCCAGCAACCTGCGCGATAAAAAAAGCCGTACGCTTGCCGTTATCGTACCCGAAATAGCAAATGATTTTTTTGCGCAGGCAATTAATGGTATTGAAGAAATAGCCCGTAAGAAAGGCTTTTACATCCTGCTTTACCGCACCGATGATGTTTTTGAAAAGGAAGTGTCGTTTGTCAATTATCTGAACAATGGTAAAGCCGACGGTATTATCATGTCGGTATCCGGCGAAGCCAGTGACCATAATTATATGCGCAAGCTGGAACAAAAGAATATTCCGGTTGTATTCTTCGACCGCGTTTATGAAGATATTGAGGCCGCTAAGGTTATCACCAACGACTATGAAAGCAGCTTTGATGCAACCGAGCACCTGATCCAGACCGGCTGCAAAAGAATTGCCTACCTGGTGGTTAATAAAAGCATTTCCATTGGCCAGGTGCGTATGCGCGGATATATGGATGCACTGCAAAAGCATGATATTCCTTTCAATGACGAATTGGTGATCGACTGCAGTAACGATGAAAAAGTTAATTATGGTATCCTTTCCAAAGTTTTGCAGGAAATCAAACCCGATGGCATTTTCAGCTCGGTAGAGCGCCTCGCTTTTGCAACTTACTACGTGTGCAACGACCTGGGTATTGATATTCCCCGCGATTTGAAGGTGATCAGCTTCTCGAGCCTCAATATTGCCCCCTTGTTGTGCCCGGCCCTTTCGACCATTACGCAGCCCGCTTTTGAAATGGGCAGCAAAGCCGCGACACTTTTATTTGATGAATTGGAGAAGAAAGGTGCCGTCGGCCATAAAAAACTGCATGTACTCAAGTCGAAGCTATTCATTAGAAAATCTTCCGGCGGGTAGTTTGTGAGTGGTGAGTAGTGAATGGTGAGTTGTGAGTTGTGAATAGGGTAAGAACTCACCATGGTGCCTATCAGAAGTCTACAATCGCGTTGTACTTCGGTAAGTTCGCAGGGGCCATTAACTCCCCCCGTGCGCGACTGCCTGCTGCAACTCAATCATCTTACCCTCCACTGCCAACTGCTACTGCTACTTGATATCCCTCACAACTCACCACTGCCCACTCACCACCCTACTGCCCAGCCGCTGCCTTCAACGCTTTTTCCTGGTCCTTTTCGTCGCTGCGGAGCTTCCGTTTTTCCTGCCTGATCTCTTTTCTTGTTTTTCCTGCCGTATCGATCAATTGCTCCTGCTGTTCCTCTTCGTCGCGCAATTTTTGAATATCCGCCTTAAGTTTGGCTTTAGGATCTATGGATTTAGCTTCTTCTTTTTTTGCGGTCGTATCCTTTTTGCCAAATAATCGTTGTAAAAAATTAGGCTTCTTTTCAGGCTGTGTAGCAACCGGCGGCGGCACTGCCCCCTCATCGCCGTTTTCTTCCTGGTCTTTTGCGATCAGCCTTTCAGCAACTAATGTATCTTCCGGCGCCTCTTTACGCAGGCTTTCCTTCAGCCGTACGGTGTAAAAGCCATAATTACTGCTGTCGCGCTGGGCTTTGCCATGCCCCGCCATCAGGTTGCCGATCAGGTTAAAATAGCCCACAAGGCCGGGGCGCAGGGTGCCGTCGGGCTGAAACGAATACAAACCCGTCTTCGGATGAGGAACGATGCTGGCCAGGTAAATACTCTCGCCAATGGTCAGTTCCGAAGGCTTTTTATTAAAATAATATCTCGATGCCTCACCGATGCCGTAAATATTGTTACCCCATTCAATAATATTGAAATATACCTCCAGCATGCGGTCTTTGGTCATTATCTGGTTATTCTCTATCATCCATACGATCAGGATCTCTTCAACCTTGCGGGTGAGGGTTTTCTCGCGGCTCAAAAAGGCGTTTTTTACCAGCTGCATGGAAATGGTGCTGCCCCCGCGTTTAAATTTTTTCTCCTTAAAATCGGTGGCGAGCGATTTGCGGATCGACTCCTCCACAAAACCGTGATTGGAGTAAAAGCTGGGATCCTCGGCGGTCATCACCGCATATTCCAGGTTTGGTGAAATGTCTTCCAACGGGGTGAAATCCGGGTTTTGGGGCCCGATTACCCGCGAAGGCATTGGCCGGCCGTACTCATAAGGTGTATAAACAAAAGTGTTATTCAACCTGCCCAGGTCGGTTTTGCCAAAGTGGATGATCCGGAAGTCGTCCTTATTCAGCCTCGAATCAAACTGCACATCGTCTGGCCTGGACGAATTCAGAAATATGTTAAGGCTGTAATTCAGCTTGCCCGCAACCTGCATCCCGTCCAGCGAATCGAACATACCGGATGGAAAAGAGTTAAATAAGTCCCCGGCGTCCAGCCAGCCCGTATTCAGCTTCAACTCATAGATTTTAACCGGTTTAATCGTGTATTTGATGTAGGGATGGGCCGTTACCTTTTTTAGCGTGATGATTGAGGTGCTGTCTATCGCAACGTAATTGTCGCCCACTGAAACGTTGGCATCGATCCCCGCATCCGGAACCACAATGTCGGTCGACGATAACCTGGGCTGGTTGATCACCAGGTTTGTTACCCCCCAATAGCCGGACAAGCGCGTTTCTCCGTCGCTGTTTTCCACTTTGGTTAAGCGGGTGCGGATGGTGTCGAAATTAACTTTTAAATGAAAACGTTTTTCAATGTACGGCACTTCTACTTTTTTGCCATCAGCATAAAGCTTCACGTCGATATCCCTGTCGGATGGGTGCATCCGGCCGGCAAAGTGCCAGGTGGCAGCGCCATTGTTAATGTCGATAGTTGAATTAAGCTGGCCATTTTGAATAACGGCCGTTTTGGTGAGCATCCGGAACCCGGAGCTGTCGGTTGAAAGGGTCACCAGGAAATTGCTCACATCCAGGTTATCGGGTATTTTGTATAGTACTTGGTTTACCAGTTTATAGGATAGTTCTGCAAGGCCCCCGGATGAGCTATCTACAGAAGTAACTAAATGCCTCCTGAACAGGAAGTCGAAGTTTTTTACATGCTTGATATCGGTCAGATTCAAATGGGCGTCTTTCAATACCACATCAGCCAGCTTAACCTCACCCAAAAGCAGCGGAGCCAGTTTAACGTTCACTTCGAAGCTTTTTATACTTAACAGGCTGTCGCGCTGCGCAGGCACAATGGTGATATCGGTAAGCGAAATAGTGCTTAAACCGGTAAAGGTTGCTGAGCCGATCTCGAGGTCCAGGTTATATTTCTGCTTTGCCTGCTCTTTGGCCTTTTCGATTTCGTGATCCAGCAGCGCTTCGCGTTTGGAATAAGCGTAATAACCCCCAACCAACAGGATAAGAAAAATTATGGAAACAACGATACCGGCTATACGGGCAAACTTTCGGCTAGGACGACGCATAAATAAATTTATCCAAAGCTAAATTAAATCTCATTCGATACAAACGCGGTGGGGTACAAAATGTTTCCGGGCAAGATGTGAGATATGAGAAGGTTCATAGATCATGGTTCATCGCTGGAGGGAGAAGAGCGGAGGTGGAAGTAGCAGTAGCAAACTTCCAGGGATTAGTAATCAAGCGGCTCCTGGTTTGTACTTCTTACCCGGGCTATAATGATCTCATTCTATTTTACCAGGTAAGCTATCCGGAAACGGTGCAGTTCAAATGCCCTGTAATTCCCGTTATTATTAATCTTGTATTTGTCCGGGTTATGAATCTCAGGGAGCTGTGATAGTTCATTGATCTTTTCAAGAAATATCCATTTTTACTTTGTCCGCATTTTGAGGAGAGTCTCTGCGGATGTATTGAATAGCGTCACGAAAATAATGGAGGGCTTGTTTATCCCATATAATTTTTATTTTCTGCATTTATCACCATTCTTTTGCCATTCGTTCTGCGTCTTCCTGGGAATAATACGCGCCGGCTTCCACCCTGGCGATAGCCTCGTCGATTTCCTTATTGTACTGCTCAATGCTAATCCGGGAGGGCTTTATTTCGCGTCCTTTAAGAAAGGTCTTAAGCATTTGCAGTACAGATTTTTTCTCCGCCTCATCAAGCTGAAGAATATACCGAAATAGTTCCTGTTCCAATGTATTTGCCATATATTCCACTCTTTTTACAAATTTACCTTTTTTTTAGGCTTTCATGCAAATGTTCTGAAATGCACCGTCAGCCGCCAGTCAAAGCATCATTTCGCTTGACTGTAAATTACCAGGAGTGCCTACAATTAAGCATACAACGGGAGTGACATCTCATTGTCCGGAGTTGCAAGCTGCGAACATCGGGTAGAGATTTGAGATATGACATGGTTCATAGATCATGGTTCATAGCCGGAGGGGTAGCAGTAGCAGTAGCAGGCGGTCTTGCAGGAGGGGGTGGTTAGTAAATTTGTTCCAGCTGACGGTCTTGCGGCATGGCGGCGAAATTTAACCGCAGAGGCCGCGGAGAAGGCGCAGAGACCGCAGAGGGATATGTCACTTTATAAAGAAAATTATACCATGGTTTCATTCCCTGGTGTGAGAACGATTTGCCGACAAGAATCAGTCCTGGCTGGTATTCTCATCTTTATTATCATATTCCTTTATCATTTTATTGATCCTGGGCTGCAGTATCCATACGCCGATAGGAAAAAACCAGGTCAGGAAAAATTCAGCTATAAAATCATTAAAGGAAACTTCCCTTTGCAGTTCAACTGTTTTTAATGTCTTCGCCACAAAATACAGGCAGTAAAAAAGGCAAAACATGGAAAACAAATGGATGGGTATAATGATAAGGAAGGGGATAAAAAATAAAGGTCCGAAATCGGCAGCGCCGGTATGGGAGAAATTTGTAGTTAAAATAACAAAAATGAATATTACGATCAGGCTCAAATAAGTTACCGGAATAAAAAAGAACGTTTTAAACTTTGTTACCTTCATTTTTATGTGGGCAGGCACGATTTTTTGCAGGCCGACCGCGACCGAGTATTCCCAGCCAAGCAACGTGCCTGTAAACAGCACCATGATAAAAGGGAACAACTTAAAATAACCAAAAATCTCGCGGGGATCCGGCGGTTGATTTGGGTGGTGCATTATGTTTGAAAAGATACCGGCCATCACTATGATGTAAAGCACCATCGGTATCCCGAAGGTCAGTAAAAATAATTGCCAGTGTTTTGCGCGAAGAAAAAGGTTCATTTTGGTTGGTTGGGTTTTGGCTTTGGAGTATGGTTTGGCTAAAATGATGCCGGTACCAAGATAATGTTTTTTTGGGATGAATGCAGGATGCAAAGCAAGCATTTGGCGCGGTGGCTGATGCTACGCTAAATGAGAGCCGGCTTGTTCGTCATAATTTTCTCCAGCTCTACCCCACCCCCTCAAATTATCATTCCCATGACAGTACTACGCCCCCGTTTAGTAACTTTGCATTCCTATAATGGCCATTACCAAAGAACAAGTTTTAAGCGCGTTAAGCAATGTTGAGGAACCCGACCTGAAAAAGGACCTGGTTACCCTCAACATGATACAGGACATCCATATTGAAGGCAATAAGGTAAGCTTTTCGGTTATATTAACCACACCTGCCTGTCCATTGAAAGCGATGATTGAAAATGCCTGTCGGAATGCGATACTTTACTTTGTCAGCAAGGAGGCCGAGGTGAGCATCAATATGACCTCAAGCGTAACAAGCCAAAAGAACACGGGTGTGCCCGGCGTTAAAAACATTATTGCTGTGGCTTCGGGAAAAGGGGGCGTGGGCAAATCAACCGTGGCAGTAAACCTGGCATTGGGGCTTGCAAAAACCGGCGCCCGGGTGGGTTTGATCGATGCTGATATTTACGGGCCGTCTATCCCTATTATGTTTGGTTTGGAGGGTGCCCGGCCAAAAGCCAGCCAGGCGGATGGAAAAAGCAGGATACAACCGATCGAAAAATACGGGGTTAAACTTTTGTCAATCGGTTTTTTTACCGATCCGGACCAGCCTGTTCCCTGGCGCGGACCGATGGTTTCTACCGCGGTAAAACAGCTGTTCAATGATGCCGATTGGGGCGAACTGGATTACCTGTTAGTGGATCTGCCGCCCGGCACGGGCGATATCCATATAACGGTTACGCAAACCTTCCCCGTAACAGGCGCGGTGATCGTAACCACCCCGCAAAATGTGGCGCTTGCTGATGCCAGGAAGGGGATCGGCATGTTTATGATGAACGCCATCAACGTTCCTATCCTGGGTATCGTCGAGAACATGTCGTATTTCACTCCGGCGGAGTTGCCCGGCAATAAATATTATATTTTCGGTAAAGGCGGTGGTCAAAAACTGGCACAACAATTGGGCGTACCTTTCCTGGGCGAAATCCCGCTGGTTAAAAGCATCAGCGATTCCGGCGATGCCGGACGGCCGGTAGTTTTGGAAGAAGACAATATAACAGCGCCCGCATTCGTTGAAATGGCCAAAAAAGTAGCGCAACAGATCGCAATTTGTAACGCCAATGCGACAAATAATGTAAAATCATAAAAAATTAATAACTTTACTTTATATTTCGTGTTAAATGAGTTTATTAGAAAGGGTTGAGCAGGCATTAGACAGCATCAGGCCCTATTTGCTGACTGATGGGGGAAACGTTTCCGTTGAGGAGATTACGCCTGATCATGTAGTGAAGTTAAAGTTGCTTGGCGCCTGCGGGTCCTGCCCGATGAGTATCATGACGCTGAAGGCCGGATTGGAAGAAGCGATCAAGAAAGCTG
>Ga0302303_10001419_pt1 | contig 15758 bp, 13 predicted proteins | sample III_Palsa_E2_1_FD_194542 | JGI IMG/M metagenome (GOLD analysis project Ga0302303, IMG submission 194542) | Peat permafrost microbial communities from Stordalen Mire near Abisko, Sweden - III_Palsa_E2_1 | ecosystem: Environmental > Terrestrial > Soil > Palsa > Peat permafrost | place: Sweden... | reverse complement strand
CATCTTCCAGTGCCGGCAAATGATAGTTTTCATCAAAGACATAATCGGGCCAGCTGGCCTGTAATTGTACAGTCATAGAGGTGGCCAGCACGCTGCCATTTACCGCAAGTTTGTAATTCGGGATAGTACTTGTGCCTATGCCAACACTACCGTCATATAAAGTAAGCTCATTTTGATACCCGTCATAATAAGAACTTAATACTAAACTTGAATAATTATGTGTGCCTGCCAATGCAAGGACACTTTTTATTTCCGGCCCCGGATAAGAAGTGGTTGAAGTGCTATATCCTGTAAATTGTAAAGCAGCACCGGCGTTGGGTACGTCTTGGTTATTCTCGAGGGTTAAGTTTCCAACAACGTCCAGGGGGTTCATTGGATTTTTTGTGCCAATACCTATGTTGCCCGCAGGATTAATGGTAAGCCTGTAGGCTCCGGCCACCTGGTCAACAATGTCAAAATTACCAATTGCGGACGATCCGCTAGAAAAAGAGAATGTCCCACCGCTGGCGCGGGTATCTTGAAAACCGAGAAAGGGTAATGCACCGTTAATCGATACAACTCCCCTGTTTGATGAAGAACCAATATTTAATAAATAAGGGGTGGTGGTGGTTCCGATGCCAACGTTGCCACTTGATGGAAATGAATTTTGAGCATATGAATGATATGCTACAGCGATAAAAACTATTAGTGAGCAGATTTTTTCATGATGGAGGGCTTTATGATTTGATATTCAGTTAACAAGCACGTTATGTTACTATTGAGTTTTATACGGGTATAATTTGTCGGCTATGAATGGCCAAACAAAAACAAATTGTTACGCAATATAACTAGCAGATTTTTAGGGGCGAAATTTGAATGGTCTTTGTATGATTGTGATTTAGGGTTTAAGCAATTACTGTTAATTAGGTTGCTCAAATTAAAGATAAAACATTAACAGTAGCGGATACAGGTTGTGTAATATTTCTGTTACGACGAAAATGACTTAACGAACCGACCTACGAACTAAGCAAACCGTCTGCAGAGAGAAGCACGAGAGTGCGATCTGCAGAATGCTTCACGAGATACTGGCGTTGCTTTTGTCAGGTTGGGCTTGTAATAACATAAACAAAAGCCATGACAGTATCGAAGCGGTTTGCGTTGGCGTAGGTGAGTAAAATATAGATGAGCGCTTGACTTTATAAATGTTGAGTGTTGCAAGCTTCACCTGGTCGCATAGACCAAGTGAAAGTGCAGCATAAGCGAAACGTTTATAAAGGCAGAGAAAGCGAATGTGGAGAACGACTTTGCTAATAAACAACAAGCATGACAGCTCGGCTGTGCCGGTGAGTGTTAAATGTGCTGTAAGCTTATTTAACCGAACTTAAGCTGGCCTGATTGTATGTTGTAGCTTACGAAGTTCGTAACACCTTTGGACCTGTGCGATGGGCTAGGCACGGGACAGGGATAACCAAAGCTATCGTTAACTCGTCTTAAGCCGCCGAATGCGGGTAAGGATAGTGGCAGCTTATCAGATTCATTATATTTTTTCATTCCCTTAAATCATTTCTCTACATACTGCTCCATATCTTATTATTTGCAACACTTATTAATAGTAAAATAACAGCTTTAGTATGATAGATAAAATTGTTTAAGTGATACTCGTGTGAGATTTATGATGTGCTGAACAAAGTGAAGTATAGCGGGTCCGGGTATCCCGGCAAGCCGTTTTCGCATGGCGAAAACATGGCTTGCTTCAACCGTTTTTATTTCGAAAATTGATGATTCTGTATCATTTTAATGATGATAGCTTGCAAAAAAAGATTTGGGTTTGAATGCCCAAAAATCATTTCATTAGGAAAATTTGAGAATATTTCGTATATTATCATGTAACAGGTGTGAACTAAATTGTTGCTATATGCTTTTTCAAAATCTCCTTAATGAAAAATATCGGCTGCTAAAGCCCGGGTTCGATAAGCTTTATGATTTGGCTTTCCAAAACCAAACGCATCCAGGGGATTTATTAGTCGTGCATCAGAACGGCTTTTATAACCCAAAAGTGTATGAATGGGATAACATACCCGAAAAATTAAGTCCTTATATGATGGGGCCTGGCTCCGAAGGACATTCAGAAAATACTCACCATGATTTTATTGGCCATTATGTAAAAAATAACACTACCCAGGAAACTCTTGTAGGTTATTTAAAACGAGTGATTTACAATCCCGCTAAAGTACATGAGATACATAAATTGGAGATCCATGAGGGATTTTCAATTCAAACGGAAATGTTGATCTACCTAAAAATATGGGAGTCGGACGCATTTATAAAGTCGCTTTATGAATCTCAATGACCTTATTAAACGGGATCTTAATAAAGTTTGTGAATCCACAGGAAAAGCCGATGTAATTCAATATCTGAAATTAAATAAGCATGATGTTGCGCCTGGGTCAGTCAGATGTTCTATGGGCTGTAGTAATCCAATTGGCATGTCAAGAACAATAGGACTTATTGGATTTTCAGAAGATTTTGACAGTTATATTATTCCTATAAGAGGAAAGCATACTATGCTTTAATACCTTTTGAATTTTTTAAGCAGATTCTCCAAAATTGACTGCTAGGCTATACAAGCACTGACTTACACTTCAACATCGGCTGAAAAATTGGGCACATTTGAGTGCGAATTCAACTGTTTGATGGAAGCCAGATTTATTAAAAAAATACCAGCATAAATTAGACTGAAAAGCCGTGTATTGTTGTCTTTCGTAGCTTGTACGATCCGATTTCGAAAATATAACAGAGGTGATAAAGTTTAAAAAACTATTATCGTAAACACAGTTTTCATCGCATTAACTTCATTTATAATGCTAAAGATATTATTTCGAATTTCACTTTGTCGGCGAATTATGTCCACCGTTGTATTATAACATTAGATATTATGATATATTTATTGAATATTGAAAGCTAATACAGTAGAGTTTGATTACCGCTTGGTTTTTAAGCCTAAATTTTTCAGAAACTGTTCTTTTTTGAATGCGTCCCGCCTGCTATTCATCATACTTGCCACTTTCTGGCAACAATCGACAAAGTATTTCCTCGTATAATGTGACCAAGGTTTATCACGTTCGGTGAGATATATTGTCAAAGGGTCGATCGGATTAGTAGCAATAAGTTCTATTCCGTTGCCAATATGATTTTCTTCTACTGGTTTTCTTTTATAAATTTGAATTTCATCATATAGGCCTGCTTCTTGCACAGCTTTTAGAGTAGACGGTACCAAACCGTACTTTTCATCGTGTATTTTCTTACTTACCCTTCGGCCATAACCTGAGAGATTTTTCATTTCAAGATACCGTAGATATGTGCCCAGCAAACTAAAACGTTCGTTAACGGCGAGTAATAGAATTACAACCCGGTAACCTTTTGACTTCATATCGCTAATTGTTTCGTTCATTCTGGCTCCTGAAGTAAACGTAGTTTCCATCACATAACTAAGTCCTTGTTGTTCGCAAAAAGCCCTCAAACCGTTATTCCAGGGCTGAGAATAGTCCACGGTAATATCCGGATAAAATTCTTCGTAATTGGCTTTAATTTCGTCCGACAATGGATGAAAATCTCGGTATTCATCGGCATTACAAATAACAAGGTTGCCGGCAAGCATTTTTGTAGCAATTGTAATAAGTTCCCCTTTGCCTGCACCAGGCTGGCCGCCCAAAATAATTGCAATAGCTTGGTCAGTGGGTCTGACATTAAAAGTATAAATCTGAATTATCTTATCTTGAACCAGTTGACAAATGACCGGTGTAAGTTTATACTTCTCCTTTAGGTCTTGGACATTCATCGTAATAGGTTTACCTAAGCTAATGACAGGCTTCGCAGTATCGCTTGGTAATGTTTAACAATCTCTTTCATTTTTTCAAGAGATTCAAAATTACTGCTTTTCCTTGCGGCATCATAGGCCTCTATATATAGGCTCTTTAAGTAATCTATTCTTCTTTTATCGGGATGGGGCTTGCTGGTTTCTTTAATTTCCTCTTTGGCTGAAGTAACAATCACAGCATTAAGGACATTTCTTGAATTCTCTGTGAGGCGGTACCATTCTAAAGGGGGGGCTATTGTACTAATGACAGCCTGCTTAAATTTGGTCGTAGAGCCTCCGCGCCTTCCGGCACGTTGATGGATAGCAGTGGGTGCTTTTATTTTGTTAACAGATCTTTCAGACATCTTGTACAGCTATGTCCGTATAAGGGACGCTTCACATTCAAAATTATTAAAATGGTTACAATTTTTATGCCTTAAAATGCAATTTTTTATAAATTTAAAAATAAATATTTGAAATCCAAATTTTGAAACTTTTCTTCTATATCATCGCAACCACTTTATTTTAACGGTCACAACAAAATAAAGTTGCATTAATATTTGAATTTGCCTTTCAGCCTGTGGTCGGTGTTTTAACCCTAGCAATAAAGGCTTACTGCACAAAAAAGCCTCCAACTTTCGCTGAAGGCTTCGTAGCCCATAAGGGAATCGAACCCCTATAATATTGTTCAAATCTTACAATTATTTTTCGAAAGCTTTCTTTACTTCTTTTCTTCGCAAAGAAAAGAAGTTCGTGTGTATGAATTATTTCACATTTTTAAAGCGGTTGTGATAATAAATGTGTGGCTAACTTCGAACTATTTAAGAGCTACAAATAGCAGATATACTTTGTAGTTTCTGCAGAAAATGGTTCGAAGATAGTCCAATAGGGTTCACCTTTGAAAAAAGCAAGCCGGAAAAATGGCTTGCTTTTTCATTAACTACTTCAGCTGAAATTTGAACATTATTTAAAAGCGCACATTATGCAAAAGCATATCCTGGCAGATAGTATTTTCACGATCGAAGGATTTTGGACTTCGCAAGAGTGTGATGACTTTATTGCTAAAAGTGAAATTATTGGTTATGAGCCTGCAACTGTTGAAACAGGTGGTGGACAACAAGTAATTACAGCGGTCCGTAATAATAATAGAGTTATTTACAAGGATTATGAACTAGCCGAAAGACTTTGGCAAAAAATAGGGCCATTTGTACCTCAACAGATCGGCAATAGTAAAGCTGTTGGATTAAATGAGCTTTTTAGGTTTTATAAATACGAACCAGGACAGGAATTTAAAAGACATAGGGATCAAAGTTATACCAGGAGCGATGGTGACGCGAGCTATTTTACCTTTATGATATATTTGAGCCAAAACTTTGAAGGCGGAGAGACAACCTTCAGTAATGTTACTATTCAGCCCAAAAAGGGCCTGGCACTGGTTTTCCTGCATAATTTAGAGCATGAGGGCAGTCCTGTAAAAAAGGGTTTAAAATACGTTTTACGAACTGACATAATGTTTCGTTTTGAAGAAAAGATTTAAATGTCAAACTGCAAAAACCTGTGCCATTATTTTTTACTCACGCCTTCTAAAACGCGTAGAAAAAGTCAAAAGCCTCAAGTCGAAAGTCTTGAGGCTTTTTTGTTATTAAGCTTTCCAAAAACAAATCCTGTTTAAAAACTGCTAAATACAAGTCAGCTTATGCAATATACCAATTGATGGTTTTGTAAACAATATATTAGTTGCAGGTTTAACAAAAATTAAACCTAAAAAAATGAAAAAATTAAGCGGCATTTTAATCCTTTTGACCATAATTATCGGGGTAGGCAAGGCGCAAAATAAATCTGTTGATCCATCGGTTGATGGATCAGGTCACCCAGTGCGGTACCCCGCATCGGCCCTTGGTTCTGCCTTTTACATTGGTATCAGTATTGATAAAAGCACTAAGTGGATAAAGTATCATAATATGATAGCTAACCAGCCTTTTAACAATTACGTTTTTTTGAAAGGGACAAAAACAATAACCGTTTTTGAATACGTTCCTAAAGATAGCGTCAATTACTATCGTTATAACATTATTGAAAATGATAATAACTGGCTCGCTACGGATGCTATGCCAAATGTAAAAGAAAAGCCAAAATTGATTGGGCAAGACAACGACATTGCTGAAATAAATATTGGAAGTTTTAATGTTGAAAATAAGAAGCTGACTATTGAAATCTACAAAATCAACCAACGCAGCCGGGTAAACACGGCAACTATTTATAATAAGGAAATAGAGCCAGCCACGATTTTTTGGGTGGCGAGGGGGATAATTGGCAAAAAGGGCAGCGCAGCCGTAATGATGGAGCACCTGAAAGATGGCTTTAAATTTAAGATCCAAGATACCGTAACCGTTAGCAATCTAAATCTTGTTATAAAACCAGCCGATGTTACGTTTCTTTATACTGTTTATATAAAAAACTTAGCGACAGGAAGAAGCGTTTTAGTATCAAACAATTGGCAATACGATTACTTCTACGGCAAGGATATGCATTCGCCTTTACCGTATTTAACCGTAAATGCATTCTTTTTTAATGAGCCGGGTAATTATGAGTTACAGATAATACCTGAACTACCCGGGGGCTTTAATATTAAATCGTTTCCCGACAAGGCTACTGTCTTTCATTTTACCATTTTACCATCTGATGTGGTTTACCGGCAAAAGGATGTTATAGTGTTCCTGCTCAGCGGGCTGGCCGCCGTTGCGTGCCTGGTATTTGTGGTTTTTTATACTATCAAAATCAGGAATAAAACGAAGCTTGCCGAACAAAAACAAAAGAAGGATATAGCGCAACTACAGTTGGATGCGGTGCGGTCGCAATTAAACCCTCACTTTTTATTTAACGCCTTATCGGGCATCCAAAACCTAATGAACAAAATGGAGGTTGACCAGGCTAACCGGTACCTCAGTAAATTCGCCCGGCTTACCCGCAACGTGTTAAAAAACGCGGAGTTAATTACTTTAAACGAAGAAAAGGAATTGCTGGATGATTACCTGCAAATGGAACAAATGCGTTTCGGTTTTAATTACGAAATATTGATAGCCCTTGAGCTTGATACATTAAATATACAAATACCCTCTATGTTGCTTCAGCCTTTTGCCGAAAATGCGGTAAAACACGGCATTACAAATATGGGGGTTAGCGGCAAAATTGTTATCAGCATCGTAAAGCACGATACCCATATAGAACTTAGTATAGCGGATAATGGTAAAGGTTTTGATACTGCCAAACAAAACCACGGTTTGGGTTTACAACTTAGTAAAAAGCGCATAGCTTTGTTAAACGCGATCTATAAGGATTCGCCTATCGGGTTTGATGTGCAATCGGGCCCAGGCGGCACCACGGTGCGGATAACTTTAACACATTGGCTATAAATGATACGTTCAATAATAGTTGACGACGAAATATCCAACATCGAAAACCTGCGTGCATTGGCCACAAAGCATTGTCCGCAGGTTAGTGTTATTGGCAGCGCTTTAAATAATGAGGCAGCGGCTGATTTGATTAACCAGCACCAACCCGACCTGGTATTTTTGGATATACAATTAAGCGGCGATTCGGGGCTGAATTTATTAAAACTGGTGCATGGCAGATCGTTCGAGGTGATTTTTGTTACCGCTTACGATCAATACGGCATACAGGCGGTAAAATTTGCCGCGCTTGATTATCTGTTAAAACCCGTCGACATTGATGAATTGGTAATTGCTGTTGCCAAGGCTGAAGCGAAATTAAAAGCGAAACAACACAACCAGCAACTGGATTTTTTATTGAGCAACCTAAAAAAGGACAATAGCCAGCCTGCAAAAATAGCCCTGCAACAGCAAAAGGAAATAAGATATGTGGCTGTAAGCGACATTGTACGCTGCGAAGCAGATAATACCTATACGTTTTTCTACCTAAAAACCGGCGACAGGATACTGGTTTCAAAAGGCTTGAAAGAATATGCTGATATGCTGCCTTCCAATAGTTTTTTACGTACCCACCAAAGCCACCTGGTGAATATTGATTTTGTGAAAAGCTGGCTTAAGGAAGATGGTGGGGTACTATTATTAACCAACGGCGATAAAATCCCCGTTTCACGCCCCAACCGCGAAAGAATACGGTTAGTGCTGGAGGCATCTTAGGTTTAAGAAGTTTAAAGTTTTTAGCTGAAAGTCTAAAGGCTTTTTGTTTTGTATGTGAGAAATGTTTGATGTAATGGCTGACTACTTGTATAATAACCCCCGATTTGAAAACTTCAGATAGCGGGTGTGTTGTTGCTAATCAGCCACCAACTGGTAATGTAACGGGCCGGTCTTGTTAATGTGCCAGCCGGTTTTCAGGATCAGTTCCCAGCCATCGCCAAGAATATTATCCTTTGTCGAATTTAAATTACTGACAGGCAGATAAACAATCTTCCAATCCTTCATCAGCATGGATTTGCTCACCTGTAATTCGCCCCATACATCGGTTACACGTACGGTTGTATAAACCGTGCCGTACTGCCCAAGGTCGAACAAGGTGTTGGGATTAAAACCGATATCCATTTTTTGAAGCCGGATTTCCAGCACAGGTTTTTTGGTGAACAGGTAGGTATACTTTTGGGCCTGGTTTAAACGCAGTTTTTCACGCGCTTTTTCCTCATCAATTATTCCCTGCGCATGATAACGTTTTACGGCTGCCGCGATGCGGGTGCCTAACGGTGCCGGCACAGTCTGTATATGATAATATTGCCGGATAAGTTTCGGAAAAGATGAAGTCGAATCGATCCTGAATGTCCATTGCGGGTCTTTCTGGTAAAGCAAATAACCATATACCGGCCCGGTAACATAGGCCATGGCCCGGATCAGGGTTGGTCGTGAACTCACATGGTCGATAATGCTGTCCAGGTAGGCTGTTAAATGGCTATGGCGCCGGCCGGTCATAACGCCGGTGTATTCCGCCAGCCCTTCATGCATTTCCTGCAGGCGTTCGTTTCCATATGTAGCCGGAAATAACTGTTGCCGTTTTTCGCGAAACATTAGTGCAGTAGCCAGGCACTGTCGGCGTTTGCCAACAGGTTCATTTAGCGCGGCTTTAAGTGCCTGCAGTTCGAGCAATAAATAGAGCCGGCCTTCATAGCTGCCCAGGTAATTTATAGTTGCGCCGTTGGGCGGTAAGCCAAGTGAACGCTGGATGCGATGAAAAAGTTCATGTGTCATCAGGTTAAGCCGGTCTTCACGGTTTGCCGGCAAAGGCCATTGGATAACCGACCATGTTTTCCCTTCCCAGCTGATAGCTGTGTTAGCAATAATGATATCAGCCGGCAGCACACCAGTATAAATGCCTTCCACTGGTTTTAATAAACCCAAGCTGTCGGGTTCATTTGCCCAGGTTCTTCTTGATTCCGGCTCAACCAGCAACATCGGGCCGTATAATTTTTTAGGCCACAGGGTTTGGTTGTCAGCCGCTTGTTTCGCTTCTGCAAAATATTGCGCAGCCTTTGCCGCCGAAGTATCGGCGGTTTGCGCTAAAGCTGTACATAGCCAGCTTGTAAGCATCAACGAAATAAGCATCAACTTTTTCACTACTATATAACAGGAGCTAAAGTAAAAATGTTTAAAAATTCCGCTATAGCTTTGCCCGGTATGGCATGCCAGGCGCCCCAATTTTAGTCTGCTGATTTTTCTTCGCTATACCGGTTTCTTTTGTTTTGGCCAGCCTGGCTTCATCGCGCTCGTTTACAACCCTTTCAAACGTCTCCTCATAATCTGGGTGATTGGTTTTCATTAGCCTGTCCCAAATATTCAGGTATAAGCTATAATTACATTTTGGCAGGCTATGGTGCATATTATGGTGAGTGGAAGGATTAAGCCATTTAAAATATTTATGGCTGGTAAAACCTTTCGGCAGAAACTCAAAACCCATGTGGCTTACCAAAATGTTTACCAGTAATGAACAGATAGAAAATGTAGATATCGCAAACAGGTGATAGGGTATGGTAAACGCAATTATTGGTATTATAGCTATTTGCAACAAAGCTTCTGCCGGGTGAAAAGCGTAAGCCGCAAATGGAGTTGGGTTGGTTGACAGATGGTGTGCTTTATGCACCAGCTTAAATACCGGTTTCCAGTGCATAAACCTGTGTATCCAGTAAAAATAGGTATCCTGCACAACCAGCATCAAAATTATACTAAATACAAAGTAAACATATCCCTTATCGCTAATTTTAGGGTAAACCCGCGTATAGCCGCGGTTTCCGGCCCAGTTAATTAACAGTATAACTGCTATAAATATTACCATTGTGAGCAGCGACAACATTATCTCGCGTGCAATGTGCCGTTTTTTCGGCCAATACCGTTGGATTTTCATATACCAGTATTTCCGGCTTTGCCATAAATAAAAAGCGCAAAAGGCCACAGCGGTAAATAACAAATACGGAAAAGCTATCAAAAATAAAACCTCAATTGCCTTTTCTTGGGAAAAAAATTGATGCAGCATTTCTATCGGATTAGGTTAAATAATAGGATTAATTTACCATACAATCATGGGGTTTAATTGTATTAAAATTGGCTCGGTAAAGTTGTTTAATCTTTTTAGTTAAATTTAATCTGTAATAAAAAAATTACATTTAAAGAAATATTTAACGATTTAGCAATTGCAATATTATAGTTTAAGTAAATATATTATTATTTTTACTGCATAAATAAGGTATACATACTTATAATACAATCTGTTAGAAACAATATAATATGTAATATATATCATATCCCCTTTTGAATAATTTACCTAATCATTTTTACAACTTAACAAGTTGATAAAATGAACATGTTCGAAGAGATATCAATAAACCTGACCAGGTAATTGCCTTGTTGCAAAAAGAAAAATCAACGTAAGGTTTGACGAATCGGTTGTCCTATTATAAAATTTAAATCATAAAGAGTATTAACATGCTATTTTGAAAAAATAGCATTAACTGGTTTTTGCTTAGCCCGCTTACTTTGTCATACCAATTAACCAATAATTATGAACAGAAAATTAAGAAATTCGATTTCGGGCATTGCGGTAGCTTTTACCTTAATCTTTGCCGTTGGCTGTAGTAAAGATGCAAGCCACCAGGCAGTTAAAACACCTGTTAGTCCAAAATTTAACGCTGCGGATACGGCCCTTTCACTCGCGGCAGTAGCGCCAAACGCATTTTCATTATGGGGCTATTGTACCGATAAACCTTATTTGATCGGCACAACAGGCATTTGTATCCCCGTAGCCACCTCACTTGAATGTGCGAGCGGCGGATTAGGTTCACCCAACGACCTGGCCGCGCAACAGCCTAACGGGAATGGGCAAACTGCCAACGGTTTTCAGTTTTACGGATGCTTTAAAGGCGGCAGCAACGCACCCGACGGCACAAATGAAATGTCGGTTTTTATTACTGATGATGTAACCTACTGGTCGGGCGATGAGATGGGCTTTACAGAAACTTTAAGCGATCATACCCTAAAGGCTTACGTACAAACACCAAAGCCCGGCGGTGGTACTTACCCGCTTGATTATAAAGTGCTTTTAACCAATGATAACGGCTATCACACTTTTAAGTGTCAGGCCCGTTCAACCGCGCCGGGTACAGTTGATTTTTATATCGATGGTAATTATGTAACAACGGTTTCCAGCTCATATACCGGTCATTATTATAACAATTACGATTACGTGGTTGGCACCACGCATCGTACCTCTAACTGGACATCAACCGGCCAGCAAATAGAAATGTATAATGTTACCACTTACTAAATTTACCGTTTGATTTTTTCATCTAAACCAAATTAACATACAGTTTAGTTAAAAAAACATTAACACAAAAAATTGCCCGCAGGTACTTTAGCTGCTGTTATAAACTAAGCTATTACCTAATAATGAAGATATCTATATTACCCATTGCTATGCTTATTGCAACGGCGGCAACGCTGCCGTTGCATGGGCAAAATTATGCTCACAACCCTTATGCGATCATTTACACAACGGCGCTAAATACTAGTCTGAGGTTAACTAATACAGGCAAAACCACATTCAGCAGAGCTAAAAAAACAGGTACTACCGGCAGTAATATCACGATAGAACCTGATGAGAAATTCCAAACCCTGTTAGGCATTGGCGGGGCTATAACCGATGCCAGCGCCGAGGTGTTTGCTAAATTACCACCCGATCAACAACAGCAGTTTTTAAAATCATATTACGACCCGGTGGAAGGCATTGGCTATACCCTTGCCCGCACCAATATGAACAGCTGCGATTTTTCGAGCGGTAGTTATACCTATGTAGCCGAAAATGATTCTTCCTTATCCACCTTTAATATTGCGCACGATGAGCAATACCGCATACCATTAATCAGCAAAGCGATAAAGGCCGCCGGGGGTAATTTAACCATCTATTTAAGCCCATGGAGCCCGCCGGCATGGATGAAGGATAACGATGATATGCTGCATGGCGGCAAATTGTTACCGCAGTTTCGCCATGCGTGGGCAAGGTATTACGCCAAATTTATAAAGGCTTATGCCGCTCAAAATATTCCTATCTGGGGCTTGACCGTTCAAAACGAACCCATGTCGAGCCAAACCTGGGAGTCATGCATTTATACTGCCGAAGAAGAACGTGATTTTGTGCGGGATTATTTAGGGCCTGAAATGGTTAAACAAGGCTTAGCAGATAAAAAAATCATTATCTGGGACCACAACCGCGATTATATGTATTCTTTTTCCAATACCATTCTTGAAGATACCGCTGCGGCAAAATACGTGTGGGGGACCGGCTATCACTGGTACGAAGACTGGAACGGTGGTAATATGCTTTTTGGCGAAGAAAAAAAGCTGCAGGATAAATATCCTAAAAACAACCTGCTCTTTACAGAAGGCTGCATAGGTAAGTTCGATTTTAACAATATAAATAATTGGGCCAACGGCGAGCATTACGGTCTTTCCATCATTAATGATTTTAACAACGGCACCGTAGGCTGGACGGACTGGAACATATTGCTGGATGAGCACGGCGGCCCAAACCATGTACAAAATTATTGCTTTGCACCGGTGCATGCCGATACAAAAACCGGCCAACTTATTTATACCAGCTCCTACTATTACCTGGGGCAGTTTTCCAAATTTATAAGGCCGGGCGCTGTAAGGGTAGGTAGTGTGAGTAATGAAAAACGCTTGCTATGCACCGCGTTTATTAATACCGATGGCAAACTTGCCGTGGTGGTTATGAATGGTTCGGCAGATAAAATCAATTATACATTAACGGTAAGTGGGTATACGACGACTGTTAACAGTTTGCCACATTCCATCAGTACTTTAATTATCAATTAACATGAGAAGGATTAAAATTACACTATCGGTATTGCTGCTCATCATAGTTTGTTGCAATGCCCGGGCACAGGAAAAAAGGGTGTTGGTTTTCTTTAAAACCATGAAATATTATCATGAATCAATCCCCGCGGCTATTGCAGCCATTGAAAAGTTGGGAACAGAACATCGGTTTTATGTAGATACCACAACCGACGGCAGAAAGTTTAACGATGAGAACCTGCAAAAATATACCACTGTTATATTTTTAAGCACCACCGGTACTACACTGGATACCGTGCAAAGGATAGCCTTTAGGCGTTACATAGAAGCCGGCGGCGGGTATATGGGCATCCATGCGGCCTCCACATCCGATAAAGACTGGACATGGTATGGCAACCTGGTAGGTGCTGTATTCAAAAATCATCCAACACCACAGGAGGGTTATGTGATAGTTACCGATAAAAACAACCCCGCCACGCGCGGCCTGCCTGCGCGCTGGAAACGGATGGACGAATGGTATAATTTTATAAAAATACCAACAGATGTGCATGTATTGCTTTGTGCCGATGAAACAACTTACCAGGGCGGCACAAACGGAACCTATCATCCGCTGGCATGGTATCATGAATACGACGGTGGCAGGTCATTTTATACTGCGCTTGGCCATTTTGCCGATTCATATTCAGATCCTTTATACCTTGGCCATATTTGGGGTGGACTTCAATACGCCATGGGAAGCGGCGAAAAGCTCGATTATAGTAAAGTGCCAACACCACCCGCGCAGTAACACCTCAATTTAACATCAAATCAACATGGATAAATATCATTATGATGCCATTGTAATAGGCTCGGGTATTACGGGTGGCTGGGCCGCAAAGGAGCTTACCCAAAAAGGCTTAAAAGTGCTTTTGCTGGAACGTGGCCGCAATGTTGAGCATATAAAAGATTATACGAGCGCGACAAAAGCCCCCTGGGAATTTCCGCACCGTAACACACCTACACAGGCCGAAATTTCCCTGCGGCCTATGCTTTATAAAGCCGAGATGTTAAATGAAGCCAACCCTGATTTTTGGGTAAACGAAAAAGAAAGCCCATATACCCAAACAAAGCCATTTTATTGGCGGCGGGGTTACCAGGTTGGCGGCCGCTCGCTTACCTGGGGCAGGCAAAGCTACCGCTGGAGCGATTTTGACTTTGAGGCCAATTTAAAAGATGGCATTGCCATAGACTGGCCCGTACGCTACAAGGATATTGCCCCCTGGTATAGCTATGCCGAAAGTTTTGCCGGCATCAGCGGTTCGATAGAAAATTTGCCTCAATTGCCCGACGGTCATTTTTTATCCCCAATGGAAATGAATGTGGTAGAAAAGGATGTAGCTGCGCGAATAAAAAAGGTTTACAATGATAAAAGGCGCATGATTATAGGCCGCACGGCTAATCTTACCCAAGCCATAAACGGGCGTACCAATTGTCAGTATCGCGATAAATGTGCGTTGGGCTGTCCCTTTGGCGCTTACTTCAGTACACAATCGGCAACCATGCCTGCTGCCATGGCAACGGGCAATTTAACAGTGCGACCGTGGTCTATCGTTACTAAAATATTGTATGATAAGGATAAGAAGAAAGCCACCGGGGTTGAAGTTCTGGATGCCGAAAATAACCTTACTTATCAATATACCTCAAATATCATTTTCTTAAATGCCTCAACCTTTAACAGTGCCTGGATATTAATGCATTCGGCAACGGATATATGGCCCGATGGATTGGGAAGCAGCAACGGCGAGTTAGGGCATAATATTATCGACCATCATGTAGGCGGCGGTGCATCGGGCATTGTGGAGGGGTATGATGATAAATATTACTATGGCCGCAGGGCAAATGGTATTTATATACCACGGTTCAGGAACCTGTTTGGCGATAAACGCGATTACCTGCGGGGCTTTGGCTACCAGGGCAGCGCCGGCCGCGAACAATGGAGCCAGGAAATACCCGAATTGCAATTTGGGGCCGAATTTAAAGATAGCTTATCCGAGCCGGGCGACTGGGCGATGTCGATTACAGGTTTTGGCGAAGTATTGCCTTATCATGATAACAAACTAACGTTGAATAGAGATGTAAAGGATAAATGGGGATTGGATACGCTTTCGGTTGATGTAGAATTAAAAGAAAACGAGAAAAGGATGGAGGTAGATATGGAAAACGACGCCAAAGAGATGCTGGAAAAAGCAGGACTTAAAGATGTAATAACTTTCGTTCGCCATAATGTAATCGGCGCTATACATGAAATGGGTTCGGCAAGGATGGGGCACGACCCTAAAACATCGGTACTCAATAAATGGAACCAGGTTTGGGATGCCCCCAATGTTTTTGTTACCGATGGCTCATTTATGGCATCCTCATCATGCGTAAACCCTTCATTAACCTACATGGCATTTACCGCCCGTGCTGCCGATTATGCAGTGGCTGAACTGAAAAAAGGAAATATCTGATTTAAACTTCTTTATTGTAAAATATATGCTCCAGCATTTTACGTGCTTCATTGTCGGGATCTATTTTAACCTCGCAGGTATTATTGAAGACCATTATTGAGC
>Ga0302303_10001418_pt1 | contig 15772 bp, 11 predicted proteins | sample III_Palsa_E2_1_FD_194542 | JGI IMG/M metagenome (GOLD analysis project Ga0302303, IMG submission 194542) | Peat permafrost microbial communities from Stordalen Mire near Abisko, Sweden - III_Palsa_E2_1 | ecosystem: Environmental > Terrestrial > Soil > Palsa > Peat permafrost | place: Sweden... | reverse complement strand
TGAAGGCGATAAGAAGATCTATTTTTTGATCGATGAGATGCTGAGGGGGACAAACTCAGTAGACAAATATCTTGGCTCGAAAGCCGTTATCGAAAAACTGATCAGCAAAAAGGCAGTGGGCATGGTGGCCACGCACGATCTGCAGATCGCTAAGCTGGAGGATGGCTACCCGGGGTATATCCGAAACTTCTATTTTGATATCCAGGTAAAAAACGGCGAAATGGAATTTGACTATAAGATCAAACCCGGCGAATGCAAAACCTTCAACGCATCCATATTGCTGAAGCAAATAGGGATCGATGCTGTTTAAAAATTTATAGCTATAAACGGAATAAATTATTCAAAGGGTTACCTTGTAGACAATCCCTTTGAATTTAAATAAGTCTTGGATAAAGTTAAACAGGAAATACCGATCCAATTATACAATCTTCATAGTAGGAATAGTAACAAGATGGATTACCACCCAAAGAAAGGTCTCCGCACATCTGATTTGCATAATTATTACAATGTTCAGGAATACCTTCGCCGGCAACGATCAATTTCATCTCATCGCGGGTCAATTTTTTTAGATTAGAAATGTCTTTCATAATTGATAATATTTTTGATTCGCCTAAAACTACCAGTTCGGATCGAGATTAAAAAAGTTTTTTAATCTTGATCCGAACTGAAACAAAATTTTTACAATTATACCTGTTGGCTTTTTATCTAAAACTCAAAAAGAGCTTTTTCTATCAAGTCAATATCACCCCTATCTGTTGCCGGTACCACCGCTGCCGCCAACGCCCTGGTCCCCTTGCTTTTCTTCGTCGGTATCGCTTTTCTTTTGTGTCGGGTTGCTGAAGGTAGTTTTACCAAAACTATAACTAAAAGTTAGACCAACAGACCGGAACGGAAAGGCAAATGTACTGCTTTGCACAAACCCCGGGCTGGCTGTATAGGAGTCAAAGTACTTATATTTGCTGAACGGCTCAATGGTATTTAATCCAATGGAACCTTTTTTCTTAAGGATTTGCTTCCTTATGCCGAAGGCAAGTATGCTGAACGATGGACTCGACCCCTGCAAGGTATAATGCGGAGAATTTTCAATCGCGAATAATTCCATGATCAATCCGCTGTTAAAGTTTAACGAAGCACTACCAAATATGTTATACTGTACTTTTATTGAGGTATTGGTAAAGTCAGCAACATATGCTGCATAAGGGGTCGGATTGTAGGTAAAAACGTTAATGTTTGTTCGCAGCGTAAGTATTTTTATCGGGTTAACCGATGTAAAGAAGTTAAATCCAAATGAATTGTTTTCGTCAGCGTTGTAGGATTGCGTACGCGTTCCAGCGAGAGTGTCCGTGCTGCCGGGCGATGCTATTCTAATAGGTTGAGCTATACTCTCGATAACGCCCGTAATATGCCGGTAGTAGATGGATGCGTTAACCAGCGACGATTTGATAAAGGTGTTGAAATTCAATTCAATCGTCTGCGAAACTTCCGGCGATAACTCGGGGTTACCTGCGGTTTGGCCCAATATATTTGTTTTAATGACATAGGGATCAAGTAACTGGTAGCTTGGCCGGGTGATGCGCTTGCTGTAGCTTAACTTTAATGTTTGAGTTGACGATAGCTGCTTTTGAATGGTTAAACTTGGAATATAGATCTGGTAATCGCTGCTAAATGGAGTCAAGTCAGTTTCACCCGCGCTGGATGGGTTACCCTGGATGTATGTATTCTCAAACCTGCCGCCTGCAAGAATGGACCAGCTTTTTGGCAGCGTAAACGTTAAGACAGTGTAAGCGGCGGTTACGTCCTGGTTGTAACCATACGTGCTGGAACTATCCGGGGCGTACACAAATTGACCGTCTGTATATTCAGACACGGCCGAATTTGCATTAAGCCGCCTGATGATCTCCTTGCCGCCCGCTTCTATCTTAAGCAACTTGCTAACAGGCAAAGTATAATCGGCCTGGAGCGTATATTCATCGTTGGTGCCGCTGATGTTGTCCTGGTTGTTACTTAGATCTGCACTGAAATAATCGGTGAAATCGGTATTTACGCCGGCATGTGTCCATTCTCCCGAGAATACGATGTTTTCACCCTCTTTTTTAAATTTGTGCGTATAATCCAATGACCAGTCAAACCCGGTGAGTGAATTGTGATTAAGGGAATTGGAATTATATTGCGTTTGGTAATTTCCAGCTGGCGTAACAGTGCTCGAGCTAAAGTCATTTGTGGCGTTTGTGGTGAATTGAAACTTGTTAAACCGGAACGTAGACGTAATATCATTATAGGCATTGAAGCTATAGGAGGCGGTTGCCGAACTAATGGTAGCATAGCGTTTTACAATGCTTGTTCCGTCTGATGACTGCGTTGTGCTGGCGGTCGGGCTGGTAAATGCCTGGTTAAAAGTGCTGATCGATGTTTGCGGCCAGGTAAGGTTGCCGCCGGCGTTGATAGACAGGCTAAACCGGTTTTTATTATAGCTCAGGTTTAAATTGCCGTTGTTTTGGCGTGTACCAATACCACCGCTCACTGAGCCGCTGAAACCGGAAATGTTGGACTGCTTGGTAATGATGTTGATGATACCTGCTGAGCCTTCCGCATCGTATTTAGCGGATGGGGATGTGATCACCTCAATGGATTTGATCTGGTCGGCAGGGATGGTCTTTAGCACATCCGAAAGGCTCGCCGCGGTAGCACCGGATGGTTTGCCGTTGATCAATACCCTAACGTTCTGGTCGCCCCGTATTGCCACGTTGCCATTCAGATCGACGGATACCATCGGCACCTTTTGCAGCACGTCGCTGGCGCTGCCGCCCTGTGCGGTAAGGTCTTTTTCGGCATTGTAAACTATCTTGTCGATATGGTTTTCAATCAGTGCTTTTTGACCGGTAATGTTAACTTCCTTTAGGGTTTTTGCACCCGGGGAAACGCTGATAGACCCAACATTTTTGTCGGGTTTGGCATTGGTGGTGACAATAGGGCCTACGGTTTTGTTGGGATACCCGATGAAGGTGATCACCAGGTTGTAGCTTCCTGGGTGCACATTGTCAATCTTAAAATTTCCTTTTGGGTCGGTTATGGAACCGCTTAGCGGGCTTTTGCCGCCTACACGGTACAAACCGACCGAAGCATAGTCCAAAGGTTGCTTGCTAACAGAGTCGATCAGCGTGCCGGAAATTTTGCCTACGATGGAAGAACCTCCGCCGACACCGAACTGTGCTTTAGCCGATATAAAAGAAAAGATAATTGCAAAAAGTATATAAAAACGTTTCATTTGTCGTGATTTTCTTAATAAGAGCCGAAACTACTTGAAATGTTACACGCATATTGGCATTTTTTGTCATAAACGTGTAATTGTCATTATTTCGTTACCAGGCGTTAAAAACAAATTTTCCGGGTTATTTTCGGTTCTATGAAGTTTTGCAGTGACAAGAAACGCAGTCGGGGATTGCCACCATTAATAGCCTGTCGTTTATACCCCTCTAATCCGATAGCTATCGGATCTCCCCTAAATTTAGGGGAGACTTTTCATTTTGGGGACAAGAATAATATTGGTTTCTTTAGAGGAAACATAAAATTATGGCCTACGAGATTACCCTCTGCGAAACTGAGCACCCATGCAAAGCGTTTATAGAACGGGTTTTTTTATATCACGATATTAACGATCCTGTTTTGATTTCGGAAGTCGGTGCCGATAGCTATCGGGTTCGGATTTGTTATCAAACCACGATATTGACTATCCTTCCCTTTACCACGATAACTTTCCTTGCGGGCTTGTTGTCAAGATATTTTTGCACAGCCGGATTGGCCAGCACAATCTCCTCAATCGCTTTTGGTTCCAGGCTCAATGAGATATTCAGGTTCATCCTGGTTTTTCCGTTGACGGATATGGGGTAGGCATATTCGTCTTCGATCAAATAAACCGGGTTGAAAGCAGGATATGGCTGGTAGGATAGGGTGCCTGCTTTATTGCCTGACAGGGTCCATAATTCTTCACAAATATGCGGTGCATAAGGCGACAGGACAATTACGAGATCCTGCAGGATAGCCTTTTTATTACATTTCAAATCGGTCAACTCATTTACCGCGATCATAAAGCTGGATACCGACGTATTGAACGAAAAACGCTCGACGTCTTCTTCCACCTTACGGATGATTTTGTGCAGAGCCTTTAATTCCGCTTTAGACGGCGCGTCGACTGAAACATTGAAATTGAATTTGTCATCGTGGAATAATTTCCAAAATTTCCTTAGGAACTTAAATACACCTTCAATTCCGTTGGTGTTCCAGGGTTTGCTTTGTTCCAGCGGGCCTAAAAACATCTCGTACATTCTCAGCGTATCGGCGCCATAACGACTGGCTATGTCATCAGGGTTAACCACATTATAGTAGCGTTTCGACATCTTTTCAATCTCAAAACCGCAAACGTATTTCCCGTTTTCCAAAATGAATTCAGCGTTTTCAAATTCAGGGCGCCAGGATTTAAATTTTTTGATATCCAGCACGTCATTGTCAACAATATTTACGTCGACGTGCAGGGGAGAGGTATGGTATTTGTTCCGGAGGCCGAACGATACAAAAGTGTTGGTGCCACGGCCCAGTTCATCGATCAACCTGTAAACCAGGTTTGACCGGCCCTGGATCATCCCCTGGTTGATCAGCTTTTTGAAGGGCTCTTCTTCGGGCGCCAGGCCCATGTCCTTTAAAAACTTGTTCCAGAACCTGCTGTACAATAAATGGCCGGTGGCATGTTCGCTGCCGCCTATATATAAGTCTACATCTTTCCAATAGTCAATAGCTTCCTTCGATGCAAATTCACTGTCGTTGTGCGCATCCATGTAACGGTACCAATACCAGCTGCTGCCTGCCCAGCCGGGCATGGTGCTTAATTCGTATTCATAAACCCCGTTCGCTTCCGAAGCCGGTTTATATTTCCAGTCTTTTGCCCTGGCCAGCGGTGGTTCGCCGCTTTCTGTGGGCAGATATTTATCCACTGCGGGCAGGATCAGCGGCAATTCCGACTCCGCCAACAGGTAAGGCAATCCGTCCTTAAAATAAACGGGTACGGGTTCGCCCCAATAACGCTGCCGGCCGAAGATCGCATCGCGCATGCGGTAATTTACCTTTGCTTTACCGGCGCCGGTTGCCTCCAGGTTAGCGATAAGGGTTGCGGTGGCTTCTTTATAAGCCATACCATTTATAATGCCCGAATTAATATAACGTCCTTCTTTAGTTGGATCGGCCTGTTCGTCGATTTTTTGAATGTCCATAATAGGGATTATGGGCAAATTGTATTGTTTCGCAAAAAGATAGTCACGCTGATCGCCGGATGGTACGGCCATCACTGCACCGGTACCATAGCCTGCCAATACATAGTCGGCAATCCATATCTGCACCTGTTCGCCGTTCACCGGGTTAATGGCATAGCTGCCGGTATATGCACCCGATACAACCTTGGCTTCGGCCATGCGCTCCAGCTCAGATTTCTTTTGTGTTTGACTAATATATTTTTCAACCGTCTTTTTTTGCTCCGGGGTGGTCAGCGCCGATACCAGCTCATGTTCGGGCGCCAACACCAGGAAGGTGGTCCCAAATATGGTATCGACCCTTGTGGTAAACACCTCGATATAGTCGTCCAGCTGTTTTGCAGTCAGCGAGGCTTTGGCTGGTTCGGCGATCGGGAATTTAACACTTGCACCAACGCTCTTTCCTATCCAGTTGCGCTGCATTTCTTTTAAAGGCTCGGGCCAGTCGATCGTATCGAGGCCGGTTAGCAGGCGGTCGGCGTAGGCGGTGATGCGCATGCTCCACTGCATCATCTTCTTTTGCTCAACCGGAAACCCCCCGCGTTCGCTAAAGCCGTCTTTTACCTCGTCGTTGGCCAGCACGGTACCCAATGCCGGGCACCAGTTAACCGTGCTTTCGCGCAGGTAGGTGAGGCGGTATTTTAACAGCTCGGTTTGTTGTTGCTCAAAAGTAAAGGCGAGCCATTCACCGGCAGTAAAAGTTAACACATCGTCATCGCAATCCGCGTTGATGACAGCTGAACCATTTGTTTCGAAATATTCAGCCAACTCATCTATTGACCTTGCTTTATTGGCGGCTTTATCATACCAGGAGTTGAACAGCTGCATGAAGATCCATTGCGTCCATTTATAGTAGTCGGGCGAGCTGGTGCGCACCTCGCGGCTCCAGTCGAAAGAAAAGCCCAACAGGTCGAGTTGGCGCCGGTACGTAGCAATGTTTGTATCGGTGGTGATGGCAGGGGGCTGCCCGGTTTGGATGGCGTACTGTTCGGCTGGCAGGCCAAAACTATCGTAGCCCATGGGATGCAAAACGTTGAAGCCCTTAAGCCTTTTATAACGTGCGAAAATATCTGAAGCGATATAGCCCAGCGGGTGGCCCACATGCAAGCCCGCCCCCGATGGGTAGGGGAACATGTCCAGCACATAATATTTTGGTTTGGTCGATTTATCCTCTGCCTTAAATGTTTGATGATCGGCCCAAAACTTTTGCCACTTATGCTCTATATCTTTAAATTGATAGTCCATTATAATAAAACCCCTTGTAAGCCCGCGAAATTAAGAAAAATGTTGGATGTGGGAGGTGAGATATGAGATATGAGATGTGAGATATGGTAGGGTTCATAGTTCACGGTTCATAGCCAGAGAGTGGCAGTCCCGCCGTCGCTGAAGCTATGGCGGACGAAGGGCAGTGGCAGTAGTGAGTGGTGAATTGTGAATGGGCGACTGTCAATAATTTAGGGTATTCCGATGCGCCGTAGGTGCAAAATATCGGTAGAAAAAAAAATTAAAAATATTTTGGCGTGCCGTAGGTACGCAACTTAGCCACTAGTAGTGAATTATACTTGATTATCAACTATTTATAAATTAACAACAGTTTTGAAATACCACCAATATACGCCTTATAAGTAAATGCGGCATGGCGGGCGATCTGTCTCCGAGCATGAGCAGCCACCTCTTTTGGCCTTTGCCCGACATGCTTTAGGAGGAGGGGAGATGTGAGAGGGTTCATAGTTCATGATTCATAGATCACATAGCCGAAGCGATGTCCGCATACCCCTTGAACCAATAAGCGGCTTGTCGTTAATTCAATAATGCCACTCTGAACAACATTTAACGCTTTAAATAATTGAATAACAAATATTTACAATTTTTTATAGGCTACTTTCATGGTACGTTCGTGCTACTTTTGAGGTACTTTTAATGTACTTTTAAGGTACTTTTCGTGTACTTTCGGGGTACTTTCCATGTACTTTCCGTGTGCTTTCGAGTACTGACCCGTCCTGAAATTTGTTTAGACTTTGGTTAGGTGATCCTGTTTTTTGTTTACTGTCATTTTGCTCGTGGAAATTCCCAAGCCAAAAAAGGAGGAAATATTGCCTCAAGTGTGTTTTTTTGCCGGAAAACTTATTATCGAGGCCTCCAGAACGAAATCTAATATGTCAAAGAACTAATTATCAGCATCTACAGTTTTTTTTGAATAGACACAGGGCATTGTTCTTGATGATTTGTTTGTGTATTTATTGTGTATTTATTGTGATTTCCCCGATTTTATTGTGATTTCCCCGGATTTTGTTATCGTTGTGCTTTCAGTCGTAGTCCTTGTCGAAATATCATTCAAAAGGCGTCTGGGCGGCCAAAATTCACCTGGCTCAGCACAATTTCGATCCCGATAGCTATTATGATTGGGATTGGCGGGAAGAAGAAGTTGGCCGACACGCCCATTAAAATTCGACTCCCCGACAAATATGTTTTGTTTTTATTGCGAATACAAATCGGAATTTAGGGAGTATACAGCAGGTGTATACTAAGCTGACTCCTGCTGTGTGCCCGCTAAAATTCTTTTTGCACATAAGGATTTGACGTTGAGCGCTTTCATAGTTTATAGGCGGAGGAATTTTATTATACAAAAAAGTTTATATATCGACAACAACCGGATGTCAGTGCGGCATAGCTTGCGGCCTGGTTGCAGCGTACGCTTTTGGCTGACACGTCAACGCTTGAATGGGGCAAATCGGAGCAGCATAGTGGGCCACCGATCCCGTTGCACAGGTATCGATCTCATTTGGCCTTTGCCCAATAGTATTCGTGCCCCGTCGAAAGGTAATGAACTATGCAAGCCCGATACCAGCGCTAACGAACATCTGGTGCATTCATTTTTTTTAAGTCATTCAATGTGTATATTGCACTTGTATCTTTTTTTTGAATAGCTAAGTCTAAATATTTCAGTGCGAATTTTCTTGTTTCAGGGTCCATTTGAAAAATTGCTGAATCTGAATTAAAACTATCATGGATAGAATTATATACGTCTTCATAGGCCTTAGAATAATGATACTTGTTAGCGGTAATAAATGCCCAATAAAGAAGTGCGTCTTCCGATGAGTCGAACAGACGTGCCCGCAACTCATTGTAAGCGGACGTATCTCCATTCATAACCTTATCTTGAAGGGAGTCAATGTGGTTGATTGAATATCCTTTATCCTCCGTAGCTATTTTCGGCGTGAAATATGCACATGAACAAACGACACCCAGGATAGCTCCGAATACCAGCGATATTGAAATATAAACAAACTTAGTTTTCATGGTTTAATCCTTGTTGGTTTTAGTTTTATCGGTACTATCTGGGTTATCTGCACATCTGCACATCTGCACATTCGCACATCCGCACATCAACACCTCATCTCTCCCTCAACAACTCCACCCCCTCCTCAATAAACTGCTCCCACACAGCATCGGGCTGCCAAACCTCTTCAATAAACGCACGCATGGCAGGCTCGTCAAGTTCGCCTTTTGAAAAAAGATAAAGACCGGTGAACGCCGATGCCCGGTAGTTTGCCGCGCAATGGACCAGGGTTTTTTCGTTGCGATGGCGATCCATCAGTTCGAGAAAAGCAAGCAGCTGGCTGGTTTGGGGATCGTCAAACAATACGGGGATGTGATAGTAGGCTAACCCGAGCTTTTTTACTGATGCTGCTTCGTCGGCGAGGGAATATTTTGCATCCGTAAGCCCCAGGTTGAAGATCACTTTGAAACCTTCATCGGCGATGGATGCCAGTTGCGTTTCGCGGGGCTGGCCCGAGCAGGCCAGCAGGGTTGAAACAGTTTGAAAGTTGTATACTGTGCTCATGCGATAATTTAGGATTAAAGGTAAAAAACAAGGGTGGGAATTGATAAAAAACCAATCATTCTTTTTGCGAATCTGTGATCCTATTTTACGCACAAGCAGCGGGGCGGGGTTACCGGAACACCCGTCCGGCTGCGCTATTTTTAAGCTATTTTAATGCGAGGGAAACGCCTCGTTTCGCAATAGTTAATTATGGTAATTATTAGTAATTAATAAAGTTTTTTTTGAAATAATTTAAAAAGGCGGTTTATGATCAGTATATTTAGGACGATAAATTATTGAACAACACTAAAACTTTTTATTTATGAAACTTTCTACAAAAAGCGCATTTGTATTGTTGGCGGGGATGGCTATAAGTTATTCAGCATGTAATAAGGACAGTTCGCCTGCAAAAACCACCACTCCTACCACGGTAGGGTACGACGCAGTGAGCAGCGCGGTTGCTGCAAACTTTTCGGGAGCATTGTCCGGCTCGCTCGGCGGTGCAAACATTAACGATGGCTTGACGCCAAAAGCCCAGGAGCTTTATCCTGCCGGCGCCGACAAGCTTTGCGGATTTGTGGCCAACTCCAACGTCAACTACACTACAAATTCAGGAGGTATTAAATCTACCGTAACCGGCCAAAGTAAATTTTTCTTTGACTGTGTAGGCGGCGAACCGATAGGCTATACGTTGACTGATGCATTGGTAACCACAGGAACAGGCCCTGGTTATGACTTCACCTATGACATTGCCCAGGGTTACCAGATAGCGAGCGAAAATTCCACAGCTACGCTGCTTAAAGTTGTCGGAACTTTGCAGGCTTACAAAGACGTAGTTTACAGCGATAAAAAAATCACGCCAACATCTGAGCACGATGCGTTTGTGATAACAGATGCTACTGTGGACATCAGTTCAAAAGGAAAAGATAGCATTGACGGCGGAACAGCAACGTTTACCACCAAAGGGAGCAATGCCCAGGGATCATGGAATTATGTTGGCACGATGGATTTTATCGGCAACGACATTGGCAAACTTACTTTTTACGGACATGTTTACTATGTTAACCTGGCTACCGGCAAAATCGTAACAATCTAATAAAGAGTTTTTCTATATTTGAAAGCCCCCTACTATAAAAAGCAGGGGGTTTTTGTATTAGCTTGTTTCAATTGCAAAATTATGGCACTGCTTACTGTCGCTTTCAGGGGCGAGAGATCATTTAATCAAAATATTATCATGACATCGATCAGAAAAATTAGCTTGCTGTTCCTTACGTGTGCAGCATTCATGTATTCGGGCTGTAAAAAATCGGAAACCAAAACCGCACCTGCCGCCACCAACCCCATTGATAATAAAGCGATGGCCACCCAAATGGCCATGAACCTATACAAATCGTTTACGGGTAACCTGGGCAGCGATAATGCCAGCAGTGGCTTTAAAACAGCAGCTTCCTTTACCGGGCGGGCGGCAGCTGGTGGTATTAACCTGTTGTGCGGCTTTGAGAAAGATACGACTATTACATTCAGTTCATCAGCAGGTGGCTTAACCACATCGGGCAACAGTGTTATCAGCGAGCTATTCAATTGCAACGGGTCGACCGTTGATGGCTACACCATGGCCGACAGTACCATAACTATCAAAAACTCGGCTGTTCTTTCGGAAACCGACCATGTGGGCCAGCATTATGTGGTGACCGCGTTAAACGCTTCGTACCAGCTGGTGTCGGTAAGCGGCGGTATAAATGTAAGTATTACCAGCAGCCAGAATGGCGACAATTCGGACATTCAAAGTAAATATGCATTAAGCGGCGTGGAGATTTCGACCGCTGATAAGGGTCAGCCGGATGTGATACAGGGAGAGTCGACCTTTACCTCTTTTATTGTAATAATCGGCCCTGGCACCGGTATCGATGGGTATTTTGGTGGGGTAACTGGCACGATAGTGTTCCAGGGCAATTTTATGGCCAGGGTAACATTGAATAACGGCTTAGTTTATATGGTAAACATGCTGACTGGCGTTACAACCCAGCAGTAAATTTTTTTTCCTGCTTGTTTAAAATAGGTAATATTCTTATTACATTAGTAGCAGCATTAATTGACTTATCATGACATCAAAATTTAAATTCCTCATTGTTTTGTTGGCCGGCGCGGCGTTTGCCTACTCGGGATGTAAAAAATCAGCCACCAAGCCTTCTGGTCCACAGCTAACGCCAAGCCAGGTTGCCAGCCAGGCAGCCTTAACCATCAGCCAGAGCCTTTTTGGCGGGTTGGGCGCCTTTGACGTATCGGGCGGCCTGAGCGCGCCGTCAACATTGGCGGTGCACCAGGGAGGTAAAGTAATCGACGACCTAACCAATCCGGAATGCGGCACCACAGTTGATACCACGATGACCGCCAACCTGACTTCCGGCGATTCCACCATTTCGATTAACGGAACCCTGAAATTCAGCTTCGCCTGCACCAACGGCGTTTTGAGCAGCTATACAACCAGCGACAACGTTGTTATCGGATTTTCGGGCGGATCGACCAAGTTCTCGTATAGTGTTGGTGAAAATTTCACGGTGGCGGCTGTTACACCCGGAAGCCAAACCTCAAACATTTCGCTGAACGGTTCATTGAATTCCAATGCCAGTTACCAAAACCTGGGCGGGAGTTCGGGAAGTGGCACTTCAATTTTCGATTATACATTGAAATCGATCATTATAGCAGGGGACGGCAGCGGTACGCTGATCAGCGGATCGGCAGCCTTTACTACATCCGGCACCGGCCCGCGAGGCGTTTGGAACTACTCCGGAACCATCGTTTTCCAGGGGAGTACCTCCGCCCTGGTTACCATCAACGGCACTACCTATACGGTCAACCTGTTGACCGGGGCGACAAGTTAGTGGGAGAGTCTGAAGTCTGAAGTCTGAAGTCTTAAGTCAGAAGTCTTAACTCAGAAGTCTGAGGTCAGAAGTTAGAAGAGCATGGTTTACTTGACAGTACGGCCATATAAGTGTGTTCAATATAAAAAAGCCTTTTTCCAATGCCGGAAAAAGGCTTTTTTCGCTTTTATGATTATTTAAACGAACGTATTTGCCACCTGATTAGCTTATTAAATTAATGATTGATTAAAGGATTTTTTCGTTTAAATTAAGGTCAATTTATTTAAGGTATAATATTTGTTGCATTCTGAAAAAAGATAAAGATTTTGTTATATTTATCAAAATAAATAATTAACAGCACCAAAATTTTACTTATTAAATAATGAAAGTTAACCACTTGTTAAGCTGCTCCCTGTTATTGGGAGCTTCGTTTTTTTACAGCTCCTGTAAGAAATCAGAAACTAAAGTTGCCCCTACAACACCTACCACGGACTATAAGGCATTGAGCAGCCAGGCAGCTTTGGGCTTATACCAGGCGTTAACGGGTAAAGCCGGCGGGGTAAACCTGGGCAGCGGTACAACTACGCCGTTCAGCGTACCGGTTAAGCAAAGCGGGCCTGTAACCTTTGATGTTGGTCAATGTGGCTTTACCACCAACCCGGTGTCGACATTTAACACCACCGTGGGCGACAGCGTAAGCACCGAAGTGATCCATTGGAACTTTACCTCTACCTGCAGCTCAGGCAAAACAAGCGCCGATGGCTATACGGTTAAGGCCGTCGATAGCATAAAAAGTCTCTCGCCAAATTACAGCACCTTAAAAGTACTTGTACAGAACTATGTAGTACAGGCGCTCGATGCCACCTACAAAACCGTATCGACCAATGGAAGCCTGGCATACAACCTGGGGCAGAATTACCTCCATGGCCCAAGTTACAACCCATTCGGCAATGGCTCTGTTAATACCGATGGCTCACAGCAATTACAATCGTTTCAACTTACAGGGCTGGTTATAGACGTGTCCTCCGGTGTGCCCGACATTACAAAGGGTACAGCAGTTTTCAATTATCAGCTGCAGGTAACTAATATTAATCATCCGTATGGCGGGCCTATCGGGGGCGCGCAGGCAAATATTACTTACCTCGGCAACTACCAGGCAAAAGTGACTTTTTTAATTCCTGGCGGAACTACTCAATCGTACATGGTGAATGTATTGACCGGTGTCGTTACGCCGGCTTAGTTTGGTATGCATTTATAGTGATGGGTTTCCAACATAGCGATGGGTTTCAAACCCATCGCTATGAAAAAAGCCGCGTTTAAGCAATAAAACTGATTTCATGAAGGTTACACCTACTGCGGACGATATAATTTCGTTTTCGCTAATCCGGCCTTTTGAACTAAAAAGTTATCGCCAAAGTAAGCGGTGATTCCATGGGCAACCATCGGATCGTGTGGCATACCTACGGCATGCTAAAACTATTTTTTCGATTTTTCTACCGACCTGTTGAACCTACGGCGCAAAGAACCGCCTTATCTAAGCTTAATGACTTGCTTTCAATAGCTGGAGAAATGACGAGGTGATTGCAAAATCTTAAACGCAGTTTCTTCCGAATTAGCGGTACGCATTCGCTAAGTGTTATATTTAATTGTATAATTGTTTAGCGTGAAAAAACTACTAAGCAATCTCAATTTCCAGGTACTTGCCGGCATATTGTTGGGTATTGTAGTGGGCCTTACTTTTAAGTCATTCGGCCCGGCTGCAAAAGTCATCAGCGACCTGTTTATAAAGCTGATCACCCTGCTGATACCGTTTATTATTTTTTTCACCATCGTGCTGGGTATAGCCGGGATGAACGACATGAAAAAAGTGGGCCGGGTGGGGGGCAAGGCATTGCTGTACTTTGAGATCATGTCGACCCTGGCGTTGCTGATCGGGGTTATTGTGGCAAACGTGCTGCAGCCTGGTAATAATTTTACTGGCCATGGAGCGGCGGATACCGCGAAACTTGCCGGTTACCAAAAGGCGGCCGCGGATATGCATTGGGTTGATTTTATCATCCATATTGTCCCAGCCAATGTCTTCGACGCGTTTTTAAAAAACGATATTTTACAGATCTTATTTTTCGCCATCCTGTTTGGCTTTGGGTTGAGCTTTATGGGCGATGAGGGACAGCCGGTGATTAGCCTGTTTGATAAATTGTCGAAGGTGTTTTTTAACATTATGCGTATGGTGATGCGCCTGGCCCCAATTGGAGCCTTCGGCGGCATGGCCTACACCATCAGCAACTACGGTATTAATACCCTTAAACCCCTGGCGCTGCTGATGGGTTCGGTTTATCTCACTTCTATCTTTTTTATTTTTGGTGTACTGGGCCTGGTGTGTTACCTGTATAAATTCAGCTTATGGAAATACCTCGGGTTTATCAAGGAAGAGATTTTGGTGGTTTGGGGTACATCCTCGTCCGAATCTGTGTTGCCGGCGATGATGCTAAAGATGGAAAAATTTGGCTGCTCCAAATCCGTGGTCGGTTTAGTGATCCCGGCAGGATACTCCTTCAACCTTGATGGCACTACTATTTATTTGTCCATGTCGGTGATCTTCCTGGCGCAGGTGTTTCATATTCCTTTAACGCTGCTACAGCAATTAACCATAATCGGCATCCTGATGATCACGAGCAAAGGGGCAGCCGGCGTAACGGGCAGTGGGTTTATTATCCTAACCTCAACGCTGGCGGCCATTAAGATCATCCCGGCCGAAGGCGTGGCCATCCTGCTGGGTGTCGACCGGTTTATGTCCGAAGCAAGAGCCATTACTAATATGATCGGGAATGGAGTAGCGACGATTGTAATTGCGAAGAGTGAAAACGAATTCATCCACCCCCCAGCCCCCTAAAGGGGGAGTTTTTTGAATTGCAGGCTTGAATTGAAATTTTGAAACCTTTCCGGTGACTTGTGGTTTTCAACTAAAAGCAACGTTATGAAAATCCGTCCGGCAATTCTTTTAGCATTCATTGGTTTAACCATAATTGGTTTAACCGCCAATGCCCAGGAATATGTATCGCCAACAAAGCCTGCCCAAACGGGGCGTTCGCCCGGGGTTAAGGTAAAACTGATCAGCGGAAACAATACCTCAAAAACCTACGCCATTATTTTCGCGGCTGGCGATGAAGTGATGTCGGGTCTTACGGAATTTGCACAAAACTACCATGTTACGAGCGCGCACTTTACAGCGATCGGCGACGTGCAGACGGCAAAGGTCGGGTGGTACGATATGTCGCGCAAGATGTTTAAGGTGATCAATATCAGTAGCCCGTCTGAAATTACATCGCTGATCGGCGATATTGCGGTTTATAACGGTAAGCCTGTGGTGCATGCCCATATTAATGTTGCCGATAGCACCGGCATGGTACATGGCGGGCATCTATTTGAGGCGTTCATTGCGCCTACGCTGGAGGTAATGATGACGGTGGAACCGGAAACGCTTTATAAGAAATTAAATCAGGAGTTTGATGTTTCAGTTATTGATCCGGACATGAAATAGCGCGGGCCGAATAATATTTTTGCCGACAGGCGGAAATTGTTCGTGATAGGGTAGCCAGCCAGCTTGCGGGGCACTGTTGTTTTTTTTCTGTTTTTCTACAAACGGGTTGCCCCGATGCGGCATAGGAAAATGCTGCTTGCGTAGGCACTTACGGTAGTTGACCCGCCCCGTTGACTCACCCGGTCCCGACATTTGGCTGGGACTCGCCTGCCCTCTCTATCGCGGGGCGATAAAGAGGGCGAAAAGGGAT
>Ga0302303_10001416_pt1 | contig 15796 bp, 15 predicted proteins | sample III_Palsa_E2_1_FD_194542 | JGI IMG/M metagenome (GOLD analysis project Ga0302303, IMG submission 194542) | Peat permafrost microbial communities from Stordalen Mire near Abisko, Sweden - III_Palsa_E2_1 | ecosystem: Environmental > Terrestrial > Soil > Palsa > Peat permafrost | place: Sweden... | reverse complement strand
GTTCGGCAGGGGGGGCCGCATGAGACTGCGAATGCTGATTATTCCCCATCATGGCGCTCATGTCCATGGATGTCGTATACCGAACATCGGCCTGAGCGGACGTGGGTACAAGTGCAAGCAGAGTAATTCCTGCCGCACCAAGCGTCGCAAAATGGCCTTTACAAGGTCCGGTTTTCACTTTCGGGCTACTCATTAAGATCCTCCTGGTCAAAAATATGCAGGCTCGATACTCAGATCACTGCAGCGCGAACAAATTGTACCTAACTCAGGTCCAGATGAGAAATATAGCTGGCTAAATCCGTCTGCTGATTTGCAAGCTGGTTGTTCAGGTCATTCAGTTGACTGTTGATAGTCTCCAACTGCGTCTCCTGCGCGTCCAATTCTCCCACATAGCGCTGGTAGAGCGCCGAATTCTGAGAGAGCGCCTTCATGTTCTCCCGGATGCGGTCTTGTCCGGAGGATATTTTGGAGGACTGTGCCTGAAGACTGTCGATCCTGGCCTGTGTGGCTGCAAGAGAGCGCCGACGGGTGATAACTTCCAGCAGCGCCGCGCGAACCTTTGGGCTCTCCTGGCCATTCTGGGAATAGACGACTAGAGTTGGCAGATCCGAGTCGATCAGTGCGTCGGTCTCTAACTGAGGATAAGATTGCCGCACTTTAAACTTCAGAGATTCGCCTGCTTTAATAGGCACATCGAACCTGTAGAGATCGGCCGTTGTCTCCGTCGGTTTAGCCGGTTCGAGGAGTTTCCAGTTAGAACCGTTTGTCGGATGCTCAACGACAATCAGCCGCTCTTTATTCGCATGGTTTTTGAATGTGTAGACTTTGTCCTCTTCGTACCGGCGGGTAACTCTCAGATAGCCGTTGTCCATAGTAATCGTCGTGACCTCACCCGTCGTCGTATCATAGTTTGAAGACGCGTCGATGGCAAGATCCACCGCATAGGAAAGCAGGCGCGTCTGTCCAGGCTCGGTATCGTCAATCAGGGCATCGCCTACATAACCCGCCGAATCCGAAGTCTGATCGAAGACCGTCAAAGGGCAGCCCATGAGATGCAGTCCAGATGTGTTCTTAAGCCGGACCCCAGCCATAGGGTGATCGGCGAGAGTGCTCTCATTATAAATCGAGACCGGATCTGCCAGAACGGATGTCTGAACGAACGGGATCATCGCCGATTGTTGTCTGGGAACGGTGACAGTCACCCTGATATCGTAACTAAAAAGGGCAGTACCAAGCTGAGCGCCCCTGATAGCGACGCCTTTGGCGAGGTTATCGACGGTTTGAAAGCCATCCGGGGTACCTAAAACGAGCAAGCTATTGTCTGACTGAAGGGCATAAATTTGCTTCGCCCCATTTGGAACGAGATCGTCCTTGGTTTCTCCCCTGCCGTGATATATCGCTCCCCCAGCCGCAGGAGCCATAGGAACCGGTTCGTTCGCTGCTATATTACTGTAATACGTCTGTGGTCCTGGGGCATTGGCTATGCGAGGAGCGACCGTCGGCCTATCGATATAGATGGGCGTGTACAGATCCTGAATAAAGGAGACAGGCCTTCCGGAAACAAGAGTCAGGTGGATATTATTCCAGTCGTCCTGGCTTGTGTTCTGGACGTTTGCCCAGCCCTGCAGCAGGGGAGATTTTCCAAGCACCAGCCTGTAGCTGGTCTGCCACAGCGGAGCTTGCGCGACATAGCCGACCAAAATGTTGCGTCGGCCATGGCCCGCGAACTTCAGTGTCAAAGGGCGCTTGCTCAGATCCCGGCCCTGCGCCACAACCTGCATCTCCTGGGCAAGCTCGGCCTTCAGTTTGTCATCCAGGATGTCTATCGAAGAAACGTTGTCGTCCAGCGGGATGGCCTGCAGCGAACCGTTATCACCAAGCAGGTTCAATGTGGAGATCGTCGTCGTTCCCTGATTATTGGGAAGAGTTACAGTCTTTGTCTCGACACTGACTATCGTTCCTGTGATGACCGATTTGGAAACGGTGACACTCACCGGAGCGCCGCGCAGCCGCGAAAGGAGATCGGCCTGTGAGGGATTGTCCCCAATATTCACCGAAAAGGCCTCAAGCTGCTTGCTTATAGGATCCTGAGCCCCATAGGTTACCGGCAGGATCGATCCACCTCCGGAATCCAGCAGAACGAGAGACTTCAGGACATCGTTAACCTGATCCACGGGAAAGAGTATCGTCTGCGACGCGTCCCCGTCCACGGTCCCGGTCCTCTCGAAATAGCCGACCCCGCTCGTATAGAGGTTAACATGGGTGATAGGGAGATTAGCCGCTGCCGAGTCGGTGGGTGCTGCCTGGACTACTGCCGGCAGCAGAGCCAGCATAACCAGAGGCGCAAGGAAAGTGGATTGCATTTCGTTCTCCTGAACAAGGACGGGCGACAGCCCGAACTATTGAACCTTGACGAGATCAGCGATCAGCGGACTGTGGTCCGAACCGATGCTGTTACCAACCCAGCATTTCGATACTCTGAAATACCTGTTGACCATGATGTGGTCAATTCTAACGTACGGAGCTTTTACGATGCTCAATCCGCCGTAGCTGTATCCGTATCCTGAACCTGCCTCGGAAAAAGCATCACGAAGTCCGACATTTGTAAGCCCGCGGATTACAATCGAAGGTGGCGGCGAGTTTAAGTCGCCCATCAACATGGCCGGAGCCGGATTGGTCTTTTGATCCAGTCCGATACTTGTCGCAAGCAGCGCACCCTCAATAAGACGCGCGTCGATATTCGCCTGCATCGGTTTGACATGATGGTGACGAATATTGCTAAGTCCTTCTCGGGGAGACAACAAGTGCGCCGTGTATACCGTTATCTCTGTGCCGTTCACCAATACGTTAAAACGATCGCCATGGTGGGGAGTCGATCCAGGAAAGGAGATATCGATGGACTCTAGAGAAGAAACAGGCACCCGACTTGCGATGGTGTATTGGCCATCAGATTGGACGTTCCATTGGCTCAGGGCCGGCCCCACCACAGTATGCAGAACGCCCGCGGAATCTTGCATGACGATAAGATCCGGATTATACTTATTGATATCGGCCACAATAGCCGCCGGATTTGCATATCCCCACTTTACGTTGTAGGTCATAACACGCATAAAAACGTTGCTTGCCCGACTTATACTTGGATGAGGTGGATTTAGCACCAGGCCCATCAATGGTCCGGCAATCCAAAGCATAACTACAATAGGCAGCCACACGAATCGCAGGCAAAGCCTCAGGGTCAATAAGATAAGAAATGCTCCCGGAATAAGCCAGACGGCCTGTGGCACATACATATTGAACGCGACAAACCACCATCGCTCCGGCCCAATAGCATTGCACAGAGATATTCCGCCAATAATCATGGCGTAAAGCAGATTGGCAGTAAGAAGCCAGTTAGGAATCGGTTTTCGCAAAATTGATGCTCCAGGTACGCTGGATTTTAGCAGATCCTTGCCTTCGAGGACAAGTCATAAAAATAAATTAAAATTATAGGAGGAATCAACGGCACCTATCACGAATACTGCCTTATTGTTCGGAGCAAGGAGAGCAATTCGTCAATGGCATCCTATGAAGTAGAAGTATCCGGCCACACGGTCACCATCAACTATCAACTTGGTGGAACAAACCAGGTCGGGGTAAAGAAGCCAAGTAAAGTTAAGTCCTGGGCCCTCTGCCCGCTTTCGGGCAAGCAGATCCTGGAATCGTCAAATTCGGTTGGAGAAGCCACGCGCGCAGTTGAGCGAGCACTCGCAGAGAGCATCGAAAAAGCCAACGCCGCCCCTGAGCCCGTAGAAGCCGCTTAGTGTGTTAGCCCGTTCCCTGAATAGAACGGGCTGATGCAAATCGATACTAGTTACCCCGGATCGCTTACCCACGCGTATTTTTCACTCGTATCGCAAAATGTAGATTGTCGTCTTTTTGGGAAGTGACTTTACAGATAAAGTCAGGTCTCGTTTCTTGACAGTCACTACTTGCGCAATGCCCTTCATCGCAGCAAGGAATCCGTCGGCCGGCGCCAGCTTGTCTCTCAGTTCGGGAGATAAAGCCGGCGTGCCGTAGTGCATCGGCAGGATCACCCTGGGATGCAACTCACGGACTATCTCCACAGCCTGGTTTCCATCAATTGTAAAAAAACCTCCAACCGGGATCATCAAGACGTCAACATGACCGATTTGTTGGATCTGGTCCGGGGTTAAGGCAAGCTGTCCAAGATCTCCCAGATGGACGATGCGCAGTCCGTTCGCCTGGAAAACCGTAATCGTATCCGGCCCGCGCAATTTTCCCTGCTCATTGTCGTGGTAAGCAAAGATCCGCTTATAAACAAGCCTGCCGTTAAGCATTGTCCCGTCCGTAGTGCCGGGTTGTGTCAGCCCAGTCACAATCTGCGGGGTTCCAATCGCCGCCTCAACAAAATTATGATCGGGATGGTTGTGGCTCACGAAAACGGCATCTGTTGCAATCGACCGCGCGGAAATGGCATATCCCACCTCAGGATGCGGAGGATCGATGAGAATATGAGTTCCTCCCCCAAGCGAAAGCAAAAAACAAGCTTGCCCAAGCCATTTAATCACGATGCCAGCAAAAGTTGTAGTCAATTCAGTCCCCTCATTGTCTTAACCGACTCCGATACTTAGGCCTTTATTCCGCCATTGCGGGAAATAGTAAACCTGCCTTCAGAAATGCGTTTCGTGTAGCAGGTATACTCTATGTTGAAATTAACTTAGAGCATTAAGGTCATAGATTTTATGACACAACGTTGTTTACATTGGTGCTTTGGGATCCTTCTTCTGGCTCGATGCGCTGTACGGCGTAGCCGTAGTGTTTCTAATCCCCAAGCTATTGATCTCGGCCTTCGCGTAGACCAGTAGAGGATCTTACCGGCTCGGATCTAACTCGAACGTGTAATGATTGCGTGTTTTATGTATTAAAACGCAATTCTTAAAGTCTCGGCATAGAATGCCATCTGGCTGCCTTAGTTCGTCCTATGTTAAAGGCCTGGTGCCACCCCGATAGCTCGGGAGCGGGGTGCTTGTATTAGTCGGGCATTGTGGATGCATCTATCCATACTACCAGTCGCACTATCTTCGTACGTTATCGCATTTACCTTTGACGGTGTATCGAAATTCGTAAAGGGACTCTACAATGTTCGACGCAGGACTCGAAAAACTTGCTGAAATCGCGGAGCATCACCGTAGATCCGGGCTGAGCGATCATGCCGTATTAGAAGAGCTGGTCATCGATAATCCAGACCTTGAGCAGCTGGAGGCATTACTAAATCAATTCAACATCTTTGAGGCGATAGGTATGGCCCGCCAGGAGCTGAAGCATTCCAATTTCCTTGGATTTCTATTGGATCCAAGACAGAGCCATGGTTTAGGAGATTTCTTCCTCAGAAGGTTTCTACAAAAGGTCTTGCTGTCATCTCGTGAGAGGGAGCACTCTGTATCACTAATTGATTTGGACGTTTGGGATTTGGATGAAACGGATGTTAGGCGCGAATGGCGAAATATTGACGTCCTCATCGTTAACGAGAAGAACAAGTTCGTAGTTATTATCGAGAACAAAGTAGATGCTGGTGAAGGGGCCGACCAACTCGGGCGCTATCTAAACATTGTGAACAACGAGTTTCCTGATTGGAAGATTCTCGCATTCTTTCTGACACCTGCAGGAATGCTTCCGTCGAACAGTTTATATGTTCCCGTAAATTATGACTTAATTGCTGACCTCGTCGATTCCACTATTAGTCACCGTTCGTCAACACTAGGAACAGATCTTCTTGTTTCATTATCACATTATCGGTCGCTTCTCAGGAGACACATCGTGGAACAATCAGACATCGACGATTTGTGCATTAGAATTTACAGCCGACATAAGAGAGCCCTTGACCTTATCTACGAAAGAATTCCTGACAGGCTTTCGGCTCTTTCTGCCGAAATAACCAAGATGGTAAAGGACACACCTGGATTCGTATTGGCTAAAGCTTCGAAGAGTCGTGTAACCTGTTTTCCAGAAGAATGGAATGAACTCGATCTTGGCGACGGAACAGGTTGGTATCCCGGCAAGCAAATTCTAGTTTTCTTTTTCGAAAATATACAAAGCGGACTGCGTCTGTGTCTTGAGATCCAACCTGGCCCAGAGGATATTCGGCAGCGTTTGTACACATTAGCCCAGCATACAGCACCCTTACGCGCATCTCAGAGACAACAAGGCCCCAAGTATAGCCGTATCTACGTGAAACCTGTGCTGACAGCAAAAGCAATTGAACAAGGTGACGAGGCTGTTAACATCGGAAATATCCATAGGTGTTGGAGCGAATTTAGGCGCGACGATTTACCTCAAATTCTTGAGATCGTTAAAACCCAAAATTGGTTAACTGACTTAAGCGATCCCGGCTCGACTTCGGGCAACTGAGTCATAAATGTGACTCCCAGCGTATAGGGGGGCGATCAGTATGTCTGCTAAGAACCTACGAATTTCTAGCAATTCTATCAACATCAAGATCAGTCTTTGCTTTAAAAGACACTCCGCTCCAGAGCTACCGGAGTGGCACCAGGCAAAATCCAAATCAGACCACGGACCTCCCCCAACCCCTCCGCAAAGGGGAGCAGGAACACGCATCATCGCGTCGTCCCCCACCGAACCCCCACCGGGTACAATAGCAGAATGAATGAGCGGGCCGGTTGTTACATGCATATCCCGTTCTGCGTGCGGAAGTGCGCTTACTGTGATTTTAATTCGTATTCTGGATACACGGACGGGCTGATTCAGCGGTATGTTTCTGCGTTGGAGCGCGAGGTGCGGGACTTTGGCCCGCTCGCGTCTAACATCCCTTCCATCGATACGATCTTCTTTGGCGGCGGCACTCCCACGGCTATTCCTTCCGAGGATCTTGTGCGCCTGCTGCATGTCGTGCAGGAGACCTATGAGGTCGATTCCGACGCCGAGATAACCACGGAGGCCAATCCGGGAACGGCCGATATCGCAGGGCTCAGCGTGCTGCGGGCGGGTGGGTTCAATCGGATCAGCTTTGGCGTGCAGTCTTTCGATGCGGGGCTACTTAAGACTCTTGACCGAATACACTCGGCCGAGGAAGCGGTAACCGCCGTACGGTCTGCCCGCTCCGCCGGATTCGAAAGCCTGTCCATAGATTTAATGTTCGGTCTGCCGCGGCAGACTATTACGCAGTGGCGCGACACGCTGGACAAAGCTCTTACGCTTGAGACAGACCATATCTCGCTCTACTCCCTCATCGTTGAGGAGGGAACCGGCTTCTACACCCTGCGGCGCAAGGGGCGACTCCCGCTGCCCGACGACGATACCTCTGCGGAGATGTATCAGATGGCCATCGATGCCGCGATTTCGGCGGGCTACGAGCAGTACGAGGTCTCTAACTTTGCTAAGCCCGGCAAAGCCTGCCGTCACAATATCCACTACTGGAACAACGATTCCTACTATGGGTTTGGCTGCGGCGCGGTAAGCTACCTGCGCGGCGAACGCGCGACGCGCATTAAAAGCCCGACTAAGTACGCGGAAGCCGTGGAACTGGGCGAGAACCTGCTTTTTGACGTGGAAGAAGCGGATAACACGTTGGCCATGGGAGACACCATGATCCTTGGGCTGCGTATGACGCAGCTTGGTGTCGATTGCACGCGGTTCTCTGAACGCTATGGAATCGATCCTCGAGATCGGTTTGCTTCCATAATAGAACGCCACACGCATACGGGTTTGCTGGAGCAGGTCGGCGATAGACTGCGGCTTACGCCCCACGGCGTGTTTCTGGCAAACGATGTTATGCTCGATTTTGTATAAGACCCATCATGACCTATCTGCCGATTTATCTGGAGCTCAAAGGCCGGCGCTGTCTGATCGTGGGTGGGGGAGAAGTGGCCGCACGCCGCGCGTTAAGTCTTCTCGCCCACGAAGCTGACGTCGAAGTAGTCGCTCCGGAAATTGTAGAGTCGCTGCGCGACCTCGAGCAGCAGGGCAAAATACAGTGGAACCCTTCGCCCTACGAAAGCCGTTTCATGAGTGACGTGGCTCTTGCGATTGCGGCGACCGACGATGCTTTAGTTAACGATCTGGTAGCTTCAGACGCCCACGCAAGGCGTGTTCTTGTCTGTCGGGTCGACCGCGCGCGCGCGGGTGCGAACGAAGGGGATTTCATTTTCCCAGGCGTTTTAGAACGCGGTGATCTCACCATATCTGTGGCGACCCTCGGAGGCAGTCCAACGCTTACTTCCGTCCTGTTGGATCGTCTAGCGCAGGATTACGGCCCCGAATGGTCAACAATCGTCGAATTGTGCAAAACTATTAGAGAAGATATCAAGACGACTAGCACAAGCGCGTCCGAAACAAGAGAAAGTGCGCGCGCGCACCGCAAGGCGGGCATAAAGCGCATCCTTGCGGATGAAGAGTTACGTAAGTTGTTGAACGATGGAAAAATATTAGAAGCGGAGGCACGTGCCAGAGAGTGTCTCTCGTTGTCCTGGGAATAAATCATCATAGCGCACCTGTTGAAGTGCGTGAACGGCTGGCCATTGGAGATCGGGAGATTGGGGATGCCCTGCTCGCCCTCTCGAAAATAGAGGCCGTGCTGGAGTGCGTCCTGCTGTCTACCTGCAACCGCACGGAAGCCTACGCCATTCTGGCCGACTCTGCCACAGGCCGCGACCACAGCGAAGTCCTTTCCGATTTCCTGGCCGGATGGCACGGATTGGGCCGGGCTGAGTTTTCCCGCCATCTGTACACCTTCCGTGACGGAGCTGCGGCAGACCACCTTTTTACGGTCGCCGCCGGGATCGATTCTATGATCCTTGGCGAGCCCGATATCCAGCGCCAGGTCAAACAGGCCCTGGTGGCGGGGCAGGACGCTCGAACGGCAGGCACCCTGCTGAACCAGCTCTTCCAGACCGCGCTTACGGCCGGCAAAAGAGCGCGCACCGAAACCTCCATTGCACAGGGATCTTTTTCCGTGGGCGCCGCGGCTGTCGAGCTGGCGACCCAGATCTTCGGCGACTCCCTCGCCGGACACACCGTGCTCGTCCTTGGGGCAGGGAAGATGTCTGAAGTCACAGCCAAGCACCTGCAGGCCCGCGGCGCCCCCGCTGTGCTCGTGGCGAACCGAACCTACGAGAAGGCAGTCCAGCTAGCCGAACAGTTCGGAGGCCGTGCTGAACGCTTCGACGATCTGGCTAAATCCCTGCAAAGCGCCGACATCGTTGTTTGCTCGACGGCCGCGCCTCACCCGGTGGTAACGCGTGCGCTTATCAAAGACGTCATGCGCGCCCGCCACAACCGTCCTCTCTTTTTGATCGATATCGCCGTCCCGCGTGATGTCGAAGGAAGCGTCGACGAGCTCGACAACGTCTATCTCTATAACATAGATCACCTTCAGCAGCTCGTTGCCGGCTCGCGCAAAGCCCGCGAATCGGAAGTTACCCGCGCCAGAGAGATCTGCGCCGGCCACGCCACGGAATACCTGCGCTGGTGGCGATCCCTCGAAGTCTCTCCCATGATCGTCGCCGTACGCGAGCAGCTCGATTCCATACGGCTGGCGGAACTTTCCCGTCTTCGTTCCCGCATGCCCGGTCTTTCCGACAAGGAGTGGCGGCAAATCGAAGCAGCCATGCAATCGGTCACAAATAAAATCGCGCATCCGGTCACCCAATCCATACGCAGCGCCGCACTCAGTGAAGACAGCGCTTCAAAGCTCGACACAATTCGGTCCGCATTTGGACTCGACGATAAACCTGCCGAAGAGGCGCAGCCTGCAGACGCAGAGTCGGTTTCATCGGCGCAAAACGCAGGACTCCTTTCCAAAGGAGGGCATAGCACGTGACCCCATCGCCGGAAGGCCTGCTTCTCTTTTTTGCCGCCATAGGGTACCTCGGAGCTTCCGTGAGCTTCAGTGCGAGCATTTTTCTGGAGCGGGGCGCTCTGGCCTCGGATCCCGAGCCCCAGCGTACTCCCATTGCCCGGGCAGGCATTCTGGGGGTTGCGATGGCGGCCGTCATGCACACGCTGGCCATCGGCGTGCACTGCGCGGTGACGCACACGATCCCCTTTACCAATTCCGCGCAGACACTCTCTGCAACGGCCTGGGCTATCTCACTTATTATTCTCGCCCTTCGAGTAATCCAGGGCAAAGCTCCGGTGGCTGTGTCCGCCATCGCCATGCCGGCAGCATTCCTGTGTCTGTTCACCGGAGCCGTGCTGGATAAATCCTATCCTCAGCCGCAGAGGATCCTTCCGTCCCTGGACTCGAGTCTGATCAGCCTGCATGTAATCGCCATACTCTTCGCTTTTGGGCTGCTGATTCTCGCCTTCGGATGCGCCGTCCTATATCTCGTTCAGCACCGGATCCTGAAGCATAAGCAGGTTCGCGGCGGCCTTTTCGGCAGGCTGCCATCGCTTGTCCTTCTGGAACATCAGGAATACACGCTCGTCGCCATGGCGTTTCCTTTGCTTACCGTGGGCCTGATTGCCGGAGCTATTCGTGCGGCAAACGGACAGTGGCCGTCCGCCTCCATTCTGGATTTGAAGGTGTTGGCCTCTATTCTAACCTGGGCCGTCTACGGTCTCTATCTCACCCTGCACGCCGTGGCGCACTGGCGGGGACCCAAAGCCAATTACCTGCTGCTTGCCGGCCAACTTGTCGCCTTTCTGACCTATTTCGCACCCTCAACAGTGCACAGCTACTAATCACACGGATCTAACTTATGTTTAAAGGCGGACTATTCAAAACAATCTTCCAGAAGGTTGACCAGCTCATTACGGGGCGGGGACGAATCGATGAAGATCTGTTTGAAGAGATGGAAGAAGCGCTTATTGGCGCAGACCTGAACGTGCATACCGCGGTCAGGCTAATGCAGGAGCTGCGCGAAGCCGTTCAGGATGAACGTTTGAAAGACTCGGATGAGGTCCGGGATCGGCTGAAGAAATTCCTGACGACCTACCTCACCACCAACGGAGCCGAAGAGCTGCTGCGCATCGGTGCGCAGTCTCCGACTGTGTATCTCATTGTCGGCGTGAATGGAGTCGGTAAGACAACGAGTATTGCGAAGCTGGCTTATAAGTTCAAGTCGGAAGGCAAAAAAGTCGTGCTAGCCGCCGCGGATACGTTCCGGGCCGCCGCTGTAGACCAGCTCGTGCTCTGGGGCGAACACATCGGTGTAGAGGTGATTAGAGGCCGTGATGGCGCGGATCCCGCCGCCATCGTCTTCGACGCCGTACAGGCCGCCGTAGCCCGCAAGGCGGACTATCTCATCGTAGACACCGCCGGACGTCTGCACAACAAAGTCAACCTGATGGAAGAGCTGAAGAAGATCGACCGAGTCCTGCAGCGCGGCCTGAACGGCCGGTCCGCGGACGAGACGCTGCTGGTTCTGGATGCCACTACGGGACAAAACGCCGTTAGCCAGGCCCGAGAATTTCAGAAAGCCGTCGGCATTACGGGGATAGTGCTTGCAAAATTGGATGGAACCGCGAAGGGCGGCATAGTAATCACCATCAAGGATGAACTCGGTGTGCCGATCAAGCTCATAGGAACGGGAGAAAAACCCGGCGATATTGAGGACTTTAACGCGGCTAAATTTGTGGAAGCCTTGTTCTCGTAGTTACACTATGCCCGAGTCCAAAGAACGGTAGGACAGCCAGAGTACTTCCGCATTCTCCAAAATTGGCGGATATTAGTTCTTGCCGGAGGTTGACATACGTCCTTCAAATGCGTATAATGTCTTCTGTTCGGGCCGAGGTGGCGAAATTGGTAGACGCGCACGTTTGAGGGGCGTGTGGATTAAACTCCATACGGGTTCAAGTCCCGTCCTCGGCACCATACAAAATTATTTTCCCCGCACAGATTCTTACAATCCCGTGAACCCCAAACAAATCGCCGGCGCGCGCGCGGCCACTTATATCCAGAGCGGAATGACCGTGGGCCTGGGAACGGGCAGCACGGCAGCTTATGCTGTCCTTGCCATTGGCGAACGTGTACGCAACGAAGCTCTCCAGATCCGGTGCATCGCGACTTCAGACAGCACGGCGGCGCTTGCAAAAGAGCAGGGGATCGAACTCGTTGGCTGGGAATCGGTTCAGCGCTTCGATATCACCATCGATGGCGCCGATGAAGTCGACCCTCAGTTCCGAATGATCAAGGGCGGCGGTGGAGCCTTGCTGCGCGAAAAGATCGTTGCTTCCCTCACCGATACTGAGATTATCATTGTAGACAGCCGCAAGGTGGTCTCTGCGCTCGGCGCGTTTGCGCTTCCCTTGGCCGTCATCCCATTTGGTTGGCAGGCTGTGCAGCGCCGTATCGAAGACAAATACAACCGTCTCGCTCCCGCGCGGCTTAAGGCGGACGGCAGTATTTATCTGACTGACGAGAACTTCGTTATCCTCGATGTCGCTTTCGGCGCTCCCATGCCGGATCCAGATCTTCTTGAGCCCGCGTTAAAGTGCATCCCAGGGGTCGCCGAAGTGGGCCTTTTTCTGGGCCTGTGCAGCCGCCTGATTATCGGCCACGACGACGGCCGTATCGAAGAGCGGAACGCCTACCCCGCCCCCTGATTGCTTTCCCGATTCCGCATTGCCGACCCAACCACTGGGTATACTCTAACTATGTCTCTGCATGCCGAACTCCACCGTCATCTTGGAGGAGCTGTCGTTCCTCGCGTTTTCTGGCGGTTTCTCAAACGTTCCGGCCACCCTCTGGCGAACCAATACCCGAGCTACGAAAAGTTTGAAGAATTCGTTACTGAGCCAAGAACGTCCCTTGAATCGTACCTGGAACTGCATAAGCTCGTCGAGCCGCTGCAGACTCTGGAGACCATCCCGTACTTCGTTTCAAAGCTGATCCGCGGGGCCTATGTCTTCGAGGGCATTTGTTACCTGGAGCTACGGCATTCCCCTTACTATCGAACCGATCCCGAGCTTGATCCCGAGGCGCGGGTCAAACAAATGACGGATGTCGTCGAGATGGTGGCCAGTGCCGGGCATGACCCTGCCTATCCGCTGCTTATGCGTCAGATACTGTGTATGCACTCGCGACTACCCTACGAAGTTAACCGCGCCACCGTCGAACTGGCCGCGTCTCACCCGGAAGCCGTGTGCGGAATAGACCTGGCTGGGCCAGACATTCATTATGCGGAGCGCCTGAATGAATGGATCGATCTTTTCGGCCTGGCGCGCAGCCTTGGTGTAAAGACGACAGGGCATCTTTTTGAGACACCCGACGGCTGTCTGCCGGATCTTCTGCCGTATCTGGACCGAATTGGACATGGGATTCAGATTGCTTTAAGACACCCCGAGCTGCTCAAGGAAGTCGCTGACCGTGGTCAGTGTCTTGAGGTTTGTCCGACGACCTACCTTAAGACAGGCACCCTGAAGGATCTATCAGCACTGCGTATCGTCTTTGACAAGTGCGGCGAAGCCGGGGTGGATATCGCCATCTGCACCGACAATGCGGGTCTGCATAATGTTCGGCTGCCCTGGGAATACGAAAATCTTCTCACCCAGGATGTAATCGACTTCTCCCAGCTCAAAACAAGCCAGGACGCCGCCTTCAAGCACGCCTTCGCCTGGCCCCACCATCATCCGCCGCGGCTGTTCCTCGACAGATTGGTCTCAAGCAAACCCGGCGCATCTTAGTGCGAGCTGTCGTACTTCTGCAGACGCAAGGCCATGTCGTGCAGTTCCTGCTTGCTGAACTCGTTCGCCGGTACCTGAATGCCCAGATGATTTAACCTTTCGGCTTCAGACTGTCGATCCCCACCGTTGGATATGTGCTTTTTGGCTCTTGCTTCCGTTCCTGAGGCCCGATAATGTTGGCGATGTCTTTCGGTGCTTCGATGTCCTGAGTCCCTTGACGGTGAACTGTGGCTCGTGTCGCTTTCATACAGCGTCGCTGTTGGAAGAACCGTATGTCTGTTCTGGGCCGGGTTCAGGTACGAAAATAGAGCCATGCTCAAAAAAGCCCCAAGCAGTCCAACCCCTCCTCCGCCAAGCAATACGATAGCGATTTGTCTTCCCGTGGGTTTGGGGACTGTACGCTGCTCTCTACCGCGCACTCTATTTATTGCATAGCTCGCCGCGGCTTGGGTAGGGCGCTGTGGAGTGGGCGGAGTACGCTGCTGTGGGCGCGGCGCTTGTTGCTGTGGGCCGGGGGACTGCTGCTGATGGGGTTTGGAGTGGTGGGCATGCCCTGGGTTAGCGCCGGTATGTGCAGGCTGACGACCTATACTTTTGTCGTATGCCGCTCTGCGCTCCCTGTTGGAAAGACACTCATACGCCTTGTTAACCTCAGTTAATTGTTCGGCGCACCAATCTTCTTCTCCGGGATTACGGTCGGGATGGTAGACTTTAGCCAACCGTCGATATTGACGGCGGATCTCATCGAAGGAGCTGTCCGGCTTCAGATGGAGAACTGCGTAATAATCGATCTCTGATTGCATTATGACAATCATTATGCACGATTAGGACAGTTCCTGGAAAGAAGAAGAGTTAAAGTCCGATCCCTTCACCCAGCTTATGTATGTTTTCATCCCACCAGCTGGTAAAGGAATTCAGGTTGTCGCGCAGTTCTGCAATGCCGGGAATGTTGTCGAGAAAGGCCACATGCACCTTGTCGACGGCCAACAGGAAGGCCAATGCAGCGATCAAGACAAAAGCAACCCACCATATGAGGCGGGCTACAATACCAGATACACGTTCGGTGGGGCGGTCTTCGAGCTCATCCAGATCTGTCAAGCCAAACCGAGTAGGCCTCCAATGCTCCTGGGCGTCCTCTTCGGCCATACAGTCATGACAGAGTGAGCTGCCTGGGACAGCCTCTTTTTCCTGACATTTTAAACACAGTTGATCCGACATGATCGTATTCACGGCTTCCCCTCTTTAATCGATGGAGCTACGGTGACCGAACGGAATTATCCTGCAGTGAAGTCCTTAACTACGGTTTATACCCACCCTCATGCGTTCTTAAACATAGTCATAGTACGTTGGAAAGAGAATGTAGGGCGTTCTTAAAGTTCTGGATAATCTGGGCACAGTCGTGCTCCGTGCCACTAAGCCAGGGGAGATTGGCGTTTGGCGTAGAGTGCGTGGTGCCCAGCGTCACAAAACCGGCGATAAAGACCACCGCAAGCAAAATCGACCAAAACGCAAACCGACGAAGGCATCCCGTAGCCCCGTCTTCATAGTGAAACGATCCATCGGCATCAACGCGCACGTTGCGCCGCTTAATGGGCGGAGGTGTGTAACTCATGGTTAATATTTTCCCTGCATTGACTCCCATTTTACCCAGAGGTATAATCAAAGTTCTTCTAGGGCGGTTGGCTCAGTGGTAGAGCACCTCGTTCACACCGAATCTCAGTCGAATTTCCCCCTTATTGCCCACCATTAATATTGGGTTTATGGGCACGATTCGTCGGTTTTGAGCCTGTGGCCTTGCACCCCGCATTCGTACTGCATTCTCCGACGCTTTATAATTCGTCCGTTCATTAAAAATGTGAAGGGACAAAAAAATGAAGCTGCAGGATGCCATTTCCGACTATCTTGCTTATATATCGGTCGAACGAGGTCTTGCTAAATCAACTTGCAAGACTTATACGTCCTGGTTACGCCACTTTCAACACTGGCTGACTGACAACGGTTACCCCGATGCTGACCTCTCTACTTTTTCAACTCCAGTACTACGCCGCTACCTGTACACACTAAGCGGTAGAGGATATCGTCCCCGAACCATTCGTGGGGTCTTTGCCCCTCTTAGAGCCATTGGGGAGTATCTACTTGCGCACGGCGCAATTGA
>Ga0302303_10001410_pt1 | contig 15818 bp, 13 predicted proteins | sample III_Palsa_E2_1_FD_194542 | JGI IMG/M metagenome (GOLD analysis project Ga0302303, IMG submission 194542) | Peat permafrost microbial communities from Stordalen Mire near Abisko, Sweden - III_Palsa_E2_1 | ecosystem: Environmental > Terrestrial > Soil > Palsa > Peat permafrost | place: Sweden... | reverse complement strand
GGAGGGCCGCTCCCTGCGCGGCCGGGAGATCATCATCGAGCGCCCCGACGGCAGCCGCTCCCACGTCCTGCCAAACTCGAACCCGGTGCACGACGAGTCCGGGGCGGTCGTGGGAGGGATCAGCATCATCGTCGACCTCACCGAGTCGAAACGCGCGATGGAGCATCTGCGCGAGAAGGAGCAGTGGCATCAGGCGGTTTTCGAGCAGACGGCCGTGGGCGTGGCGCAGATGGATGCCGTGACCGGGCGCTTCATCCATGCCAACCAGCCGTACAGCGACATCGTCGGCTACACCCGCAAGGAGATGGAGCAGCTCTCGTTCGCCGACATCACCCACGAGCAGGACGTCGGCCTCGGCCTCGAGACCGCGGCGAAGATGCGCGACGGCTCCATCCGCGAATTCACCCAGGAGAAGCGCTACGTGCGCAAGGATCGCTCGATCGTCTGGGTCAGCGTCTCCGGTTCCTCGATCGGGCCGCCCGGCAAGCCGCCCACCTCCCTGATCGTCGTCGTGCAGGACATCACCGAGCGCAAGAAGACCGAGCGGGAGACGCAGCGGCAGGCGGCGTTTGCCCGCTTCAACCCGAACCCGGTCCTGGAATTGTCCTCGGCGGGAGACGTCATATACTTCAACGGCGCCGCCCGGGAGATGGCGCGCACGCTCGGCGCCGAGAGCCCCTCGCAGATACTTCCCACGAACATCTCGCGGATCGTGCGCGACTGTCTCGCCACGGCCAGGGTAGTGCGCCTCGAGACCCAGACAAACGGACGAACCATCTCCTGGCTGTTTTTCCCCGTCCCGCTGAACAAGGTCGTGCATTGCTCCGCGGGGGACATCACCGAGCACAAGCGCATGGAGGAGCACTTTCTGCAGGCGCAGAAAATGGAGGCGCTGGGCCAGTTTTCCGGGGGCGTGGCCCACGATTTCAACAACATCCTCGCGGTCATCGGCGGCTATACCGAGCTGTCGCGCACGATCCTGGAGGGCAATCCCGCGGTGCGCGAGCACCTCGGCGCGGTGCAGCAGGCGACGAGCCGCGCCGCCGACCTTGTCCGGCAGATCCTCACGTTCAGCAGCCAGCAGCCCCAGGAACGCCAGGCAATCCAGCTGCAGCCCATCCTTCTCGAGAGCCTTAGCCTGCTGCGCGCCACCATCCCCTCCACGATCGAGTTTGAGACGTCCGTGGCGACGGATGCGCCCATGGTGTTCGCCAACGCGAACCAGATCCACCAGATCCTGATGAACCTTGGCACCAACGCATGGCACTCGATGAAGGACGGCACCGGCCGGCTTAGGGTCAGGCTGGAGCGATATGCCGTGGACGAGGCGCACGCCGTCGCGCAGCCGCAGCTGCGGCCCGGCCTCTATGCGCGCGTGTCGGTCAGCGACACGGGCAGCGGCATGGACCAGGCGACGCTGCGGCGGATCTTCGAGCCGTTCTTCACCACAAAGCCCTCAGGCGAGGGCACGGGCCTTGGCCTCGCGGTGGTGCATGGCATCATGGAGAGCCACGACGGCGCCGTCACGGTCTACAGCCAGCCCGGCGAAGGCGCAATATTCCACCTTTATTTTCCCGCGCATGTCGGCAAGGCGGCCCCGCCCGCAGATGAAGACGGCCACGTGCCGCGAGGCCACGGCGAAAGGATCCTGGTCGTCGACGACGAGGAGATGCTCGCACGGCTTGGCCAGATGACGCTCGAGGCGCTTGGCTACGAGGTCGACATCGCGACGAAGCCCTCGGTGGCGCTCGCGATGCTGCGCGCCGACCCGCAGCGCTATGCGCTCGTGCTCACGGACCAGACCATGCCCGGAATGAGCGGCCTTCTCCTTGCGAGCCAGCTCCGGGAGATACGGCCCGGGCTGCCGATCATCCTGATGACCGGCTACAGCGCCTCGCTCACGCCCGAGCGGATCGAGGCGTCGGGGATCCGCCAGCTCCTCCTCAAGCCCACCACCCTCCACTCGCTGGGCACCGCCGTGAGCGCGGCCGTTTCCGCCCAAGCCAAGGCCTGACGTGAAGACTCGAATCCTACTCATCGACGACGATGTCGCGGTCCGCACGATGCTGCGCCAGACCCTGACCCACTTCGGGCACACCGTCACCGAGGCACGCAACGGCAAGGAAGGGCTCGAGCTGTTCGCTCTCGCCGAATTCGACCTGGTGATCACGGACATCGTCATGCCCGAGAAGGAAGGGCTGGAGGTCCTCATGGAGCTTCGGAAAAGGCAGCCGCCCATGAAGATCATCGCGATCTCGGGCGGCGGTCGCCAGAACGCGATGGGATACCTCCAGACGGCGAGATTCCTCGGCGCCACCAAGGTCATGGCAAAGCCCTTCTCGAACGAATCGCTGATAGCTGCGGTAGACGAGCTGATGCTGGGCGAAACCCCGGCGCAGCCGCCGACGCATGCCTAACCAGGTCCGCATGGTGTCGACGAACGCACCGACCGGCGCGCGGCGAGGCTCGACGATTCAAGAAAGACTGTCACGGCCTCATACCGGCAAGCGCATGGATAGGACCAGCGGAGCTCCTGGCCATCGCATCACAACCGCACGCACCCTTACGACTGGCCGCCGTCCTGATAATTAGAGATTTCGATGAAGAGCGCCCCCTTTTTCATCAATGAGCACATCTCTCGTGGTCCATCCTGATATCAATCTTGAGGGCACCGAGTCGGATGGTGGCCTCTAAGGCTTGAAGATGCGAATTGACCTCCTCCCTGCCCTGAAGGGCCAGGATTCCCGCCGAGCCATTGTTCCGAGAATGTAGTGCTCTCGATGGCGCGTGTGGCAATTGGCTACCGTTGCGACAAATTGGTCGATTTCGAACTCAAGGATATGTCGATTGGGTCAATTGATCCGAGACGGCTGTTGCAGGCTCGATAAAATACCGTGCCTGAGGTCCGCTGTTTGAAAAGGGTCGGGACACTTGCCTAGCGGGCCGAGTCGGGTGGCACGAAAAGCGAATCGATCAGTTTTCCGGTTTTTTCCATCCTATAATTGACGAGGATCTGTCCACCGATTGCGACGGTTTGGCCCTTCAGCACCCGAAACCCGAATCGCTCGAAAGTGGCACAGGCACAGATGCTGGACTCGGTGTAGAGAAGCGTTAGGCCCCTTTCGCTCGCGGCAGACTCCACGACCCGTAACAGAGCGCTGGCCACTCCCCGGCGCTGAAAATCAGGGTGGACATAGAGCATGTCAATATGACCATCCGGTTCGAGATCCGAGAAGCCAACGGCTTTCCCATCAATCTCGGCGACCCAGGTTTGCCGGCTGGCCCTGCGAAGGCCAAATCGCTCAGCGTCGATTTCATCCGGCGCCCAGGCGTGAACCTGCTCAAGTGAGTAATGCCGGATTCCCGTTCGGCGGATGCTCTCGCGAAATACCTCGATCAACGGCCGACAATCGCCCGGTGCATACGAACGGATCGTGATTTCAAGCATGACCCCCTCCTATTTTGTCAGGAAGCGCAGCATTTCAACCTGCAAATCTGATCTCCCGACCGTACCCGGATCTAATAGTCTGGCCGCAAGTGTCCGAACCATCAACCCATCCATCCACGCCCCTCCCCGAACTTTGGCGTAGACCCCAAAATTATGTGGCTCGTTGCGAGCCACTTAAATGGCGGGATGGACCGGACTCGAACCAACTTTGCGCCACGAAGCCAAGTCGCTGGAAAACGCGGACTTGATAGAGTGTTGGTAGTTTAGAACTTGAAAATGAAGGCAGGCAATTTCGACAAGATGAAGCAAAAAACACAAACTTTGGCAACCTACTGGCAACCTAAATGACGGTCGCCTCACCCCGCCCGTCGGAGTTTCCGCGGCACTTTACACTGATGCTGCTTCAATTGGGACTAACTCGAATGTAGCCTTCGAAACTCTGTCGGCGAAATACCGATGCGACGGCGAAAAGCCGATCCGAGATGGCTGGAGCTGCGGAGACCCACCCGGGTGGAAATTTCGGAGACCGGGAGATTGGGCTGCTTTAGAAGGAGGTCTTGCGCAGCTAACAGCCGCTTTCCCAGGACGTATGCATGGGGTGGTTCCCCAACAGCCTGTTTGAAGGCCCGCTCGAAATGGCGCACGCTAACCCCGGCAAGTCCGGCAAGATGGTGAAGGGAAATAGTCTCGCTCAGATGCTCGTGGATAAATTCGACGACTTCTTTGAGACGGCGTCCCGGCAACCCGCCGGTGCATCTAAGTGGCGGAGCCGATATCGAGGAGTATGCATGGATGATATGATGGGTCAGGAACTCGCATGCGCTTTCAGCGTAGAGGTCTCCGAACGGAACAGGTGAATCCGCCGCCGCCGCGAGCCGGGTGGCAAGGGCATCAATCATCGGATCCCGGATGAGAAACTGCGGCAAGATCTCGACGTGATTTGGCTCGGTTTTCCAATTTTCGGCGATCACGCGGGACAAGAATGCGCCGGGCACGAAAAGCGTAATAGCGCGGGAGCTACCACTGGCATCCCACGTTCCATCGAAGCCAGCCGGTGTGAGATTGATGGTGCCTGGGTCGGTCCATCCCTCGACAGATCGGCCGCCAGACTTTCGCCAGATACGGTGCCGGCCACGGACGTACACGCCTAGGGCAAGATCGGCAAAGGTGACCGACGCGTGAAGCGGTGTTTCGACCACAAACAGCGAAAACGGATTCAACGCCATTGACGTTTTGGCCGGCGAGGAAAGAAGAGACGGAAATTGGGAAGCTGAAACCAAAGGTCGCTCCATGAGTGAAATTGTGGTTGCCGGCACCAAGGCGACGACCGTGTTGGCACAATCGCGACATTTTCGTCATGAATCACGCACAAACTGCTTAGATGTAGTCTCGCGACCTCGAAATGCAGCGGGAGTGCGATGGGATGTGACAAACGCATATGAAAACCAAAGAGTATCGGTCGGCGGCAGTTACGGGAGCCGGTAGCGGCCTGGGCCGAGATATCGCGCTCGGTCTGGCTGCGAAGGGCTACCAGGTCTTCGGAACTGCCATGGCGGTTGGGGAAATCGCCGACCTCCGGGAGGCGTCTGCAGGCAAAGTCAATCTGCGCGTCTGTGACATCACCGAAGAAAAGAGCGTTCAGAATTGGGTCCGTGGCGTCTCCGACGTGTTGGGCGAATCCGGCATCGATCTCCTCGTCAGTAATGCCGGCATCCTCACTCCGGGCCCACTTGAATTTCTGCCGTTGGCCGCGGTGAAGCATGAGTTCGAGGTTAACGTCTTTGGAAGCCTCGCTGTGATCAACGCCTTCCTGCCTGCGCTGCGCAAGGCGCGCGGTCGAATCGTTCAAATCGGAGCGATGACAGGCCGATTTCCGATTCCTTTCAATGGACCCTCAAGCGCCTCAAAGGCAGCGCTCGAGGCGTTTGCGGACATTTATCGCGCCGAACTAAAGCCGTTCGGCGTCGATTTCGTCATCGCCCAAGCCGGAAATTTGCTCACGGGAGGACCCGCGAAAACCGCCGCAGCTCTGAAGCGAGTATCGGATTCGATGACATCGGCGCAACGCGAACTCTACGGTCAAGCCTTCGATACGTTTGCCGCTGCGTTGAACAGGATGCAGGGAAGCGGACTGCCCTCCGTCGAAGCTGCGAAGCGTGTAATCGAACTCGCCGAACAGACACCCGCACCCAGCCGGGCGCCGGTTGGGGCGGACGCTGAAAAAATTCTGCAACTAGTACGCGAAAAATCCGACGCCGAACTGGACGTGCTCCGGCTGCAACTTGTCGGTCTCAACTAGGAACACCCTTTAACTGAAAGGATTCGCCATGATCGAGCTCGTTAGCAGCAACGATAAGAACGCCATTCGCAACAAGGACATTGTTCTCCGCCTGTATGAGCTTATGATCAATCAGAAGAAGTCGGAAGAGGCTACCGCCAAGTACATCGGCCCGGCTTATATTCAGCACAATCCCCTTATTGGCGACGGTCCAGCCGCATTGGGTAAGTTCTTCGGCAAGGTAACCAAGGAGCGAGCCCGCGCGCGCGTTGTCGTTCACAAGATCATCGCCGTCGGCGATTATGTGTTCGCCCACGTGAATTTTCTGAATTTGTTCAACGACGATCCGAGCGACACGGGAATCGCCGGTGTCGACATCTACAAAATGGATGCCGACGGAATGGCCATCGAGCATTGGGACATCCTGCAGCCCGTCGGCGACCCGAAGAATTCAGCCCCGTGGCTCATGCCAAATGTTCCCCGTGCAAATCCCAATGGAATGTTCTGAAAGGAACTCCGCACTCTTATGAACACACAACACAACAAGGTGGGGCTCGATGCCCTCCTCACTCCGGAAAACTCCGTCCTCGTCTTGATTGATCATCAAGCGTTTCAGTTCGCCAACACGCGAAACATGGACCCGACGATGATTCTCAACAACACCATCGGTTTGGCGAAGGCGGCAAAGGCGTTCAAGGTGCCGACAATCCTCACCACCGTGGTCGGCGCTCGCGGCGGCCATCTTCCGCAGGCGCTTCAAGCTGTGTTCCCCGATCAAGTGCCGATTGATCGCACGACGCTCAATACCTGGGAGGATTCCCGCGTGGTCGATCTTGTAAAGAAGACTGGCCGCAAGAAGATCGTTTTCGCCGCGCTTTGGACGGAGATTTGCCTCGCATATCCGGCGATCCACGCGATGGGCGACGGCTACGACGCATATGTCGTGACGGACGCCTCGGGAGGCGTCAGCGTCGAGGCTCACGATCGCGCAATCCAGCGCCTCGTCCAAGCAGGGGCGGTTCCAGTTACCTGGATGGGCGTTATGAGCGAGTGGCAACGAGACTGGGCCCGCGAAACAACTGTCGGCGCCGTCGGCGAGATTGTGTCGGCACACGGCGGGTCGACCGGCACCAGCCTCGCATGGGAATTGCAGCTTCTCGGAACCGCGGGTCAGAAGAAGTAGCACGCCCGTTTGGCGGGGAGGTATCTGAGCACTCCAGAGGGCCTAGCCTTACGCGAGCCCGCAAACCACGAACTTGAGGTCACAAATTGGCGGGATGGACGGGACTCGAACCCGCTCAAGTCATCGTTTTTCCCCTCGGGAGTATCGCCAAAGCACCCGTTTGGTGGCTCCTCAGTGGCTCTTTTCTAACCGAAAAATTGTCGGTGCCAAACCGCGATAGGAGATTCTTGACAGTGTAAGGTATTGGTGGGATGGTCCCACCATGCTCTTAACTCTCGACGCCAAACGCCGCCTGACGGTGCCAAGTTCGCTTGCACCTTCACGCCCAGGGGATCATTTCGAGGCAGAATTTCACCCCGAGGACGATACGTTGATTTTTCGACGGCTCGCGCCCAAGGGCGACTGGTTGGCCGTCCTGAAGGAGTGTCCTGTGCCGATGGACGACCTGCCGCTTCGTCGACGCGAGTTGCCCCGGCGACGGAAGCTATGAGTTGGCTTTTGGATGCTGATGTGCTGAGTCAGCCAGCCAAGAAGAAGGGGAACCCGCGCGTCATTGCATGGCTCGAGGTCGAGAAGAACAACTGTTACACGAGCGCTATCGTGATTGCGCAGCTCGCCTACTGGGTGAGAAGCAAGGACGGGAAAGCGAGAGAAAGCCTGCAAGCATGGCTGACGCGGCTTGTCGAGGCGATGCATGGCCGCATCCACGGCTTCAATGTCTCAGTGGCACATGTATGGGCGGACCAGGAGCGGACTCTTGAGCTGGCTGGCCAAAGAATGCCGGTCGAAGACAGCTATATCGCAGCGACCGCGCGGCGTCATAATCTGACGATCGTAACAGGAAATGACCGAGATTTTCGGCGTCCGGGGCTGAAGGTATTCAACCCGTTCAAGGAAGAAGCCGAACAGGAATAGCAGCTACGCTCGGCGTAAAATAATGCGGGATGGACGGGACTCGAACCCGCCCGCTATGTGGTTTTCCCTAGGCGGCATTCGTTAGGGGACCTGTTTAGTGGCTCGTCGGTGGCTCTTTTTTGCCCATTTTCCATTTGATCGCTACATGAGACGGACGAGGAAATGGGTGATTCAGATTGACATCGGCAGGGCCGGTAATAACGTGGTATTACTATGCCTACCATTACGGTCAAACTCGACAAAGTACGGGCCTCGCGGCTGAGCACGTGGGCTCGCCGACGCAATGTTCCTAAATCCGAGGTTATTCGCGGGCTCATCGACCGCGCTGGTCCTATTGAGACCGGCGAAGACCTTGCGGCCTGGGTCGCCGCTTCAGAAGGTAAGGGACTGGGGTTTGGCAGACGCAAGGCATGAGCCGTCCCATACTCCTAGACTCTTCATATCTGGTCGCGATCGACCGCGAAACCGCGGCTGGTGAAAGAGGTCCAGCCAAGGCGTTCTTGCCGAGACTCCAGGGACGAAAGATCGTTATCTCTGTCGTCACCGTCGAGGAATTGCTGGAGGGCGCCAAAGATGAAGCAGAAGCTATGCGCTCCCTTCAGCGATTCACAATCCAAGGAATTCATTTGGCGCACGCGCAGAAATGCGCGGGCCTTCAACGCCGAGCATCACGGCGAATGGGAGAAAATGATGCATGGATTGTTGCAACGGCCGAGTCCCTCAACGCGGACGTGGTGGGCGCGGATCGAAGGGCCTTTGAGCGATTGGGAGATAGGTATCTGCGCTTCCGTTAGTCGTTATACTAGACCCCATCTCTCTTCTGGCATAGCCCTCGCAATCGAACTAAATCCAAAAACAGGAATCAAAATGGCGGGATGGACGGGACTCGAACCCGTCCGCAAAGTGGTTTTCCCTAGCCGGAGTTTGTTAAGGCACCAGTTTAGTGGCTCTTCGGTGGCTCTTTTTTCGCCGTTTTCCATCGGTCTATCACATGGGACATGGACGCTTGCCAAACCCGCCCTGGCGTGAGGCCGACCTCTCGACTGCATGCAGCCGCAAAATGCCCGCAGGGCCGTTCCGCATCGTCTTGACAGTGTGCCAAAATTGGCCCACCATACTCCCATGAGCGTTGCGCTGAAAATGAAGCGATCCCTAGCAAGCGCTATCCGCGAGAGGATGGCCGCAGAGAACCTGAACATCACGACCTTCGCCAGGAAGACGAAGACCGGTCGAAATTCCATCCGCCGAATCCTGAACAGCAACAACACTTCCATAACGCTCAACAGCATTGGTAAGGCGGCCGAGGCTCTTGACCTCGATTTCACGCTATCGGCCAAAGTTCTGACGCCTGATCAACTTGGTGAACTTGCGGATCGGCTCGATTCCGCTGACGTCCGGGAAAAAGCCACGCTTGAGGAGGAATTCGTTGCCGGCTTCTACGGGAAGCCGCTCAAGCGGGCCAATGCCAAAAATACAAAGGTCTGAGGTTCCGGAAGCGGTGCTTCGTGGATTAAGCGACCCGCGGTGTCTAACTTTTGGGGACCACCTCACAGAGAATTTGTTTACTCCCCAATGCTAAATTTATCAGATCTGTTCATTGTTCATACTTCCGATACTGCCAATCAATCTGATCTCACACGGTATGGTCACTACTCCGGCGCCGCTCTGTTGATTGGCCGGCGGCGTCTGATCGGCACAAAGCAGACCATATTCCTGCGCTCGAGCGCGCGATTCTACATCATTATTGATCTTTCACTAAACAATGGATATGCATTTGAGCCTACTTCCACGGCAGTTCCGAGGCGTCGATGCAGCTCCAAAGAAGCTGCGGCGAGTGCTGCAGGTGGAGAAGCACTTTCCCGACGCCGCCTTCCAGTTCGTCAATGCTCGCCGGCGTAGAGTTGGCGAGCGTTTGCTTGGCCTGGGTCCAAACGTGCTCATCGGGATTGAGCTCTGGTGCATACGCCGGGAAGTGGTGCAGATGAAGGCGCCGGCCACGACGCAGATAGAGGCGCACGGCTTCGTTTCGGTGGATTTTGGCGCTATCCCACAAAAGCACCACCTCACCCCGGAGGTGCCGCAGCAACAGACGGAGGAACTCGACGACCCGCTCCCCGTTGATGTTTTCACGATGGCACCGGAAGTACATGCCGATCCGCTGGCGGGCCGAGGAGATTGTGATTGCGGAGATGACCGAGACGCGGTCGTGCCGGTAGCAGTGGCGCAGGATAGGCGTCTGTCCGACAGGCGCCCAGGTCTTGCGGACGTTGGGGGTGAGCATGAAGCCGCTTTCGTCGAGGAAGACCAGATGAGCACCGAGCTTATGGGCGTTTTTTTATATCGGGCCAGTCGGCCCGTTTCCATTTGGCAATCGCCTCTTCCTTGCGCTCCATCGCCCGGCGCTCCGGCTTCTGCCAGGTCCATTCCAAGCGTTGCAGCAGCAACCGTCGAGCGCCGGTCAGTCCATAATGCACACCGAAGCGCTTCTCGATCAAATCCGCGACTCGGCGCAGCGTCCAGAGGTCCGTGGCGTATCCCGCCTGCTGGGCGCCGGCGACCAGCAGATGGGTCAGAGTCGCCGTCTGGACGGGCGTCAGCCGCGGCGGCCGTCCTGGGATCGGTTTCGTGCGCAAGCCCGTTTTCCCGTTCTGCTGATAGGCTTGATTCCACCGCACCACTGAGCTCACCGACGCCTTCACAGCCCAGGCCACCTTTTGATAGGTCTCGCCCGAGCGCAGTAACCCAATCGCTTTCCGGCGGCGTTCTTCCAGCCGCTCTGGACTGCCAGGAGGTCTCATGGCCCCCGGCATAGCAGAATCGGGAATGGTTATCCATTCTTTAGTGAAAGCTCAATAAACTGGCTGGTGGATACGGATCGGCTTGAATCAAATCCACTCTCGAAGATCGATAATGTTGAGACGCGGGGTAAGCAGGTCCGGAATTCACGGGCGTTTACGCAGGACGAGCTGGTGAGTCCGTTCAAGATTGCAGGCCACAGACGGCTTGCCTATTCCCCGATCGCGGCCTTCAACGACACCTGCGCTTCGGGCTCATGGTAGCTCGCCAGCGCGTAATCGACGTAGAAAGCCAGCGGATGCATCTTGCCCGCCAACCTTTGAAAGACCGCCTCCGCTTCCCGGACTTGGCTTTCGGTCAGATGGGTAAGGACGGCTTGATCGCCAGAGTCGATCTGATGGGCTTTGATCTCAAGAGCCGCCTTTTCGGCTGCGGCCTCCTCACGAGTCTTAAAGTTCCTGCGAATCCGAACGCTGCCCAGAAGACCCGACACTCGCCATGACGTGGCACCATTTCTGTTACCGAACCGGCTGACGGAGAAGTTTGTTTTCACGAGTAGGTTGCCACGTCAACAAGGCAACCTAACCTCGGTGAAGAATTAAGCCGCTGAGTTATAGCAGCTTAATTGGTGCCCCCGCCCGGACTTGAACCGGGACATGCGTTTTAGGAAGCCGACAAGCTTCGTTTGGAATCAATCGCCTACGGAATTTCGGATGGAAGGGGGGATGGTTGGTTTCATGGTTGGCACTCGGCGGTCAACCCTTCGGGAGCAGGTCGAGCGTCGCCGCAGTCATCGCCGCGATCCCCGTCCGGATCATGGGCTCTGCGTCCGGCGCGAACTTGCTGGAATGCAGCGCGGGGAGCGGCATCCCGGTGCGGCGGCTCTCCTCGAGCTTCTCCGGGTCGGATGCGCCGACCAGGAAGAAGCAGATAGGAACATGCTCCACGGTGCGGCCGTATTGGCTGAAGTCCTCGCTCACCATGAGGGGCTCGACCGAGAGGACGTTGGCGGCGCCGAGGCTGCCGGTGACGGCGGAGCGCACCCGCGCGGTGAGCTTCGGATCGTTGTAGATCGAATCGGCCGACCCGCCCTCCTTTACCTCTACGACGGGCATCAGGTCCTCGGGCATCCCGGCCGCTATCGCCTCGCCCCGGCAGATGCGCCGGATCGAAGCAACCAGGTGGTGGCGCACGTCATCCGAGTAGGAGCGCAGCGTCAGCTGCAGCTTCACGCTGTCCGGGATGATGTTGGAAGCCGTCCCGCCGTTGATGGAGCCGATCGTGACGACCGCCTTGTCGCCGGGATGGATCTCGCGGCTGACGATGGTCTGCAGCGCGAGGACGATTTGCGCCGCGAGGACGACGGGGTCCTTCGCATTCTCCGGGCGCGCACCGTGGCCGCCGATTCCGCGGACGTCAATCTTGACCGAGTCCGCGTTCGACGAGAAGGCACCCTCGCAGAAGCCGACCGAGCCGGCGGGGATCGCCGGCTCGTCGTGGAGCCCTATCGCGAAGTCGGGCCTGGGGAATTGCCTGTATAGCCCCGCTGTCAGCATGTTCCTAGCCCCGACGGTTATCTCCTCGGCAGGTTGGCCGATCAGGACGATCGTGCCGCTCCACCTGTCTCTCGTCCCCGCCAGCATGCGGGCCGTGCCGACGAGGATTGTCATGTGGGCGTCATGGCCGCAGGCGTGCATGACCGGCATGTCCTGGCCCGAGAGGTTCGTCATGCGCACCGTGCTCGCGAATGCGAGGCCGGTGTCCTCCTTGACTGGAAGCGCGTCCATGTCCGAGCGGATGAGGAGCGTGGGGCCGGGCCCGTTCTTCAACACGCCCACGACGCCGGTGCCCCCGAATTTCTCCGTCACCTCGAAGCCCGCGGCTCGCAGCTCCGCGCCGATCCGGGCCCCCGTCTTTTCCTCCTGGAGCGAGAGCTCCGGGTGGGCGTGCAGGTCGCGGTAAAGGGATTCCAGCGAGGGATAGTCGGCGTCGAGTCGCGCCTGGACGAAGGCGGGCGCGCCGGAGAGCGGAGCGCCCGCAGCAAGGAGGGCAAGGACGAGCGCGGCGGTGTGGAATCGTGGGGGCATGCCCCGAGTGGATACGCGAGGCGTGACCAGTTCAAGGACATCGCCTCGTCCGTTTGGAAGAGCCGGTGGACGAGCTTCGTCCATGCACCGAGCGGGGCCCTGCTCCTGACGGCCGCGGCACCCGGCTTCGCGAATGAGGTGGTCCGTCGCCCCCCTCTTGGGATTAAGATGGTGCCCCCGCCCGGACTTGAACCGGGACAAGCGGTTTAGGAAACCGCTGCTCTATCCAGTTGAGCTACGGGGACTTATGTAAAGACAGATGGGCGATGATTCAACACCATCGTTTTTTTCGGCACACGTGTAAATCGTATTGTTACCGCGGAATTGGGCGCGATCGATGCTTGGCAGGAAGTGTTCGCGCTGGCGTCCGGACCGCCCAACCATTTGGGCTCGCCTGAAATTCGTGTCAGGGGATGGGTCCATCCGGGCGCACATGATCGAGTCTCACCGTCACATTCTCTCCAAGCTCAAGAAAGTCCTCGGAAAGGAACCGGACCCACCATCTGCGGTTGCCGAAACCGATGGGTCACAACTGCTGCGGGAAAGCGAGGCCCGTTTCCGGGGACTGGTGGAGAACGCCTGCGTGGGGATCTATCGGACTTCGACAGACGCCCGCTTTCTCGTGGCCAATCCGGCCATGATCAGGATCATGGGATACACGTCATTCGAGGAACTGGCCTTGCTCAGCTTCGAGGACAAGGCCAACCAGAGGGAATACCCCCGCGAGGATTTCCGAAAGCGCATGGAGCGGGACGGCTTCGTGATCGGCTGGGAGACCTGGTGGACGAGGCCCGACGGGACAAAGATATTCGTCAGGGAAAGCGCCACCGCGATCCGGGACGCCGATGGCCGAATATTGTACTACGACGGCATTCTCGAGGACATCTCCCAGAGCAAGAAAAAGACCGAGCAGGCCCTGGGCGAGAGCGAGGACCGGTTCCGAACGCTGGCGTCCGCCACGTTCGAGGGGATCGTGATCGTCGAGAACGAGCGGTGGGTCGATGTCAACGACCAGATTCTCCATATGCTGGGCTATGGCCGGGACGAGATCCTCGGGCGCCCGGCGATCGACTTTGTGAGCCCGAAGGACCGCGATGCGGTTGTCGAGAGCATGCGGGTCCACAGCGAGGAAGCCTGCGAATTCGAATTGCTGCGCAAGGATGGAACGACGTTTCCGGTCGAGGCGAGGGCCAGGACGGTCCGGGCGGGCGACCGAACGCTGAGGATGACCGCGTTTCGGGACATCACCGAGCAACGCCAGTCGGAGCAGAAGCAGCGGAGCCTCGAGGAGCAGATGCGCCAGATGCAAAAGATGGAGGCGCTGGGCACACTGGCCGGGGGAATCGCGCATGACTTCAACAACATCCTGACCGGCATACTCGGAAACCTGCAGCTCGCGGGAATAGAGATGAGCGGGGACCATCCCGCCTTCGAGTCGGTGGCGTCGGCTGAACAGGCCGCGCGGCGCGCCCGCGACCTGGTTTCCCGGATCCTGTCCTTCAGCAGCCCGAGGCAGGACCGGAAGAGCCTGGGGCGCCTGGGACCCACCGTCATGGAGGCGGTCAAGCTTCTTCGCGCAGGCTTGCCGAGCCGGGTTCACATCCGCGTGAGCATCGATCCGGACTGTCCCGAGGTGGAGTTCGATCCCGGGCAGATTCACCAGATGATCATGAACCTCGGCACGAACAGCTCCCAGGCCGTGGGCGAATCGGGAGGCGTGGTCTCGATAACCCTGCAATGCCTTGAGCCAAGCGTCGCGCTGATCGAACGGCATCCCGAAATCACGCCGGCGCATTCCATTCGCCTGGTTGTCAGCGATGACGGCTGCGGGATGCCGCCGGAGGTGATCCAGCGCATCTTTGAGCCTTTCTATACCACAAAGGACTTTGGGAAGGGCACGGGCCTCGGCCTGGCGATGGTTCACACGGTGATGAAAGGCCACAAGGGGGCCATCATCGTCGAGAGCAAGGAAGGCGCGGGCGCAACCTTCAGTCTATATTTTCCAAGGGCCGCCAACCCGCCCGGGGGCGTCGCCCGGGAGATGAGCACGCCCGAATTGATTGAGCTGGCTCCGTTTGGCAACAGCCGCGCCATCCTGCTGGTCGACGACGAGGACTCCGTCCGCATCCTCGGCACAAGGATTTTGAGACGCCTGGGGTTCATGCCTTCCGGCTATATGTTGCCCAGGGAGGCGCTCGCAGCGTTCAGGGCTGATCCCGGCCGCTTTTCCGCCGTGATCAGCGACATCGCGATGCCCGAGATGACGGGCCTGCAACTCGCGGGCGAACTGCTATCGCTTCGAAAGGACATTCCGATCATCCTGATTTCCGGCAACTTCAAGATCGACGCGAATCGAAACCTTCTGCCGGCTGGCGTCAGGTGCTTCGTGCACAAGCCATTCGATGCCCTGGAATTGGCGAATGCCATCCGCTCCGTGCTGCCATGAATCTCCCCGGGGGAAAGCCGATTCAGGTTGGATGAGACCTGGATCATAAGGGGACGCCTCATTTCCGTCCACGCCTGGCGACCCCCGATGCACCGCGTTGGTTCGCCATGTCCGATCCCGGATGGCCCGGCCATGTTGAAAGGGGTGCCTGCAACCATTTCGGCGGCGAAGTCGGGGAGCCTGAATGCCGAAGACGCCCGCTACCCACTTCGCCGGAGAGTGTTAGCCTGGAATCGCGGCACATGGCACGACGGATGCGAGGCCGGGTTCGCGCCGACCCCACAATCTTGACGACACCTTCATCGCTGCGAATTCAGCGCCGTTCCTTTCTCGGGAGGGCCCCGCAGGCTTCCTTGCTGCGGTACGGCTGTCTTATATCCGCGGCAATCGCCGTCCTGCCGGGCCGTGCGCAAACGGTGATCGCCAGCGTCGCCACGGGACCCAATCCCTTCGCGATCGCGGTTAACACCGCAACGAACATCATCTACGTCAGCCACGGCAACGGCGTGACGGTGATCGATGGGGCCACGAATGCCACCGCCACCGTCGCCGTGGGATCCGGCCCGGGACCGCTCGCCGTGGACATGGTGACCGACAAGGTGTACGTCGCCTGCGGGAACAGCGTGACCGTGATCGACGGGGCCACGAACGCCACCACCTCGGTC
>Ga0302303_10001406_pt1 | contig 15850 bp, 10 predicted proteins | sample III_Palsa_E2_1_FD_194542 | JGI IMG/M metagenome (GOLD analysis project Ga0302303, IMG submission 194542) | Peat permafrost microbial communities from Stordalen Mire near Abisko, Sweden - III_Palsa_E2_1 | ecosystem: Environmental > Terrestrial > Soil > Palsa > Peat permafrost | place: Sweden... | reverse complement strand
CCAAAACAACGTCACGGCCTTTTCAGACGCCGACAAGCAGGATATAAAAATGCTGAATAAGGACATTCGCTATATCAAGACAGATACAGTTAATCTAAATAAGGCAGGCGGGGATTTCTTTGGCTCTGTTTGGTACTATATTTTATTTTTGATTGGCCCGGTTTTAGCTTACGGCGGTTATCGCTACCGGAACTGGCTTGTTGAAGCCAACAGCGATATTGTCAAAGTGAAAAGCAGGCGCGCCGGAAAAATTGCCGCGAAACACCTGGCCAGCGCCCATCAACAGTTGATAGCCAACAACGCAAAGGCATTTTACGAAGACCTCTTTAAAGGCCTGTATGGCTATTTGAGCGATAAACTAAATATCCAGTATGCTAGTTTGGACCGTGAGGCAATTGCGGCAGCCCTTCAGGCCCGGAATGTAAGTGCAGAATTAGTGAAACGATTGCTGGATACACTTGATCTGTGCGAGATGGCGCGCTATGCACCCGTTACGCATATTGCAGCGAAAGAAGTTTTTGAAAAAGCGAAAGGCATTATTAATGATATCGAAAATGAAATTTAAGCGGTTATTACTGGCGGCTTGCCTCATGTTCGCGTTTAGCCTGCCATCGAGATCGTTTGGTGATGACGGTCCGAAAGCTATTTTTGAAAAAGGGAATGCCGCCTATGCAAAAGGCCGGTACAACGACGCCATCGCTGACTATCAACAATTGGTGAGCGATAGCTACGAATCTGCCGCAGTGTTCTTTAACATGGGTAATGCTTATTACAAGAACGGGGATGTTCCCTCGGCCATACTGTATTACGAAAAGGCCCACAAGCTGGCCCCCGGCGACGATGATATAAATTTCAACCTCAAGTATGCCAATTTAAAAACAACCGACCGGATGGACGAGGTCCCCGAGTTTTTCCTGGGCAGGTGGTGGCGGGATGTCATTCTGATCTCCTCGGCGGATAATTTGGCCATTTGGAGCATCGTTTTTGTTTTTCTTGGTTCGGGTGTCCTCGTCTTCTACTTTTTCGCCGGTTCCGTAAACCTTAAAAAAGGAGCGTTTTATGCATCCGCTTTGCTTTTCTTTTTTGGCCTGGCCATGCTCTTTATGGCGGGCAGCCAAACAAGCTATTTCAAAAGCCATCACGAAGCGATCGTTTTTAGTGGGGCCGTAGACGTCAAAAGCAGCCCGGCTGATCAATCCACCACGCTGTTTGTGATCCACCAGGGCACCAAGGTAAACACCCTCGAGACTACCAATGGATGGATGAAGATAAGCCTCGCCAATGGAAACCTAGGCTGGATAAAGCCAGGGGATGTGAAGGAGATTTGAGTATTATAACCCCTTTGTCATCCCGAGGATAGGGGGATCTTATACGCCATATAATGAGAACCTGATATAATGTAAATTATAGCAACACGTATTATAGTAACCCAAATTACTATAATTTCCAAAATAGCCGCAGCTATTGAAATAAAATCTCTGAAACCGCATCTCTTTTTGCCATCCCGGCGATGGGGAGGGGTCTTGTCCGCCCGTGCGACCACTATCTTCCAACCAACAAAATTGTAACTGCACCAGGCCGGGCCTTCTCACTTCAAATCCTCAAAATCCATTTCTAAAGCCGAAGTTTTCCTCGCGGTTATATTCACCGTCGCCGGTTTCAACCCATCCCCACTAACCGTCAGCACAATGTTCCCTGCAGGGCCAGCAGATTGAATCACAGCAAATGCATGCCCATTAAATGCTTTCCGTGAATTCAGCTTGAAGGAGTCGTCATCGCGGGAATTGCCGTTATCAACGCCAACAAGTTTCCCGGCTTCTTTTACATCAAACGTCAGTTGGTTGGCCGCGTCCGGAACGACGTTGCCTTTATCGTCCACAACATCTGCGTGCACCAGGGCCACATCGTTGCCATCTGCATCGATCACGCTGTCAGCTGTTAAGCGGATGCCTGCTGCTGCGCCGGTAGTTTGAATTTCTTCAACAACCTGTTTCCCGTCTTTATGCCCAACAGCTTTGATGGTTCCCGGTTCATAGGCCACGTCCCAGGATAAATGAAGATCGGCTGTAGTTGCGCCGACATAGGGCTTGGCATATTTGTTCCAGCCGCCGGAATGGCCCTGGTGCGGGAATTCCTGTGTCTTCATGCCGTACGACTTGCCGTTTACGAAAAGTTCCACGGTATCGCAATTGGTATAGGCAATAACGGGGACGATCTGTCCCTCGCGGCCCTGCCAGTTCCAATGGGGGAAGATGTGCAGCACGGGTTTAGCGATCCATTGGCTTTGATAAAAATAGTAGCCGTCCTTTGGTAAATTGATGGTGCTGATCTGCCCCGAAGAGGAACTCTTGCCCGGCCAGAAGGATTCACCGAGGTAATCGATACCGGTCCACATAAAGTCGCCGATGACATAATCATGCACGGCGACAAACTCCCAGAGCTGCTCCGCGTCGATCATGCCGCCGGTATAGTTGGCTTTAACCTTGTCCTTATCCAAACCAAGCGAGTAAAAGGGCACATTCCGTACAGGGCCGCTTTCGGTGCCGATCATTTTCCACTCAGGGTGGTCCTGGTGGTCGATCGAGTAATAAAGCTCCCTGCGTTCGTGCCAGCGGTTGGCGTAGTTATAGCCCACTATATCTTCAGCTTGCATAAAAGGCAGCTTGGTGGAACCGTTATCGGCGGCGATATCATCGTTGGCGGTGGTTACCGGCCGGGTAGGGTCTTCGCGGTGATAAACTTCCAATAAATTTTTGAGTAGCTCCACGCCGCGATCGCTTTTCTGGTCAGGTATTTCGTTGCCGGCGCTCCAAAGAACAACCGATGGGTGGTTCCTGTCGCGGTGGATTTGGTCAGTTACATCGCGCTGCCACCAGTCATCAAAGTAAAGGTGGTAATCATTTGTTACTTTTTTGCTTTCCCAAACATCAAAAGCTTCGTCCATCACCAGGAAACCCATTTTGTCGCAGAGATCGAGGACTTCGGGCGCAACCGGGTTATGCGACGTACGGATGGCATTGCAGCCCATTTCTTTTAACAATTTCAACCGGGTTTCCCATATTTTGATGGGCACCGCGGCGCCGACGAGGCCGCCATCGTGATGAATGCAAACGCCGTTCATTTTGATGTGCTGCCCGTTCAGCAGGAATCCTTTCGTGTTGCTGTACTCCAGCGTACGGATGCCGAAAGTGCTGTTATATTCATCAATCACTTTTTTGCCCGATAAGATGACGGAGCGCAGCGTATAAAGATGCGGGGAGTCAACCGACCACAATACAGGTGAGGGGACATTGATGGATTGTTCCACTTCCCGGGCAGTATCGGCGTTTAATGATGTCTTGTTTACACCTGCTTCACGGCCGTTTTCATCCACAACCGTCGAAATGAGCACCAGGCCGGCGAGGGTCCCTCCTTTGTTTTCAATCTTCGTTTTGACGTCCACGGTAGCCGAAGCAGCAGAAACCTGGGGCGTTTTAATATAAGTGCCCCATTGGGCGATATGCGCCGGGTTGGTCATGTTCAGCCAAACATGCCGGTAAATCCCAGAGCCCGAATACCAGCGGGAGTTTGGCTGTTCCGAATTATCCACCCGTACGGCAATCACATTATTGCCTTTCAAAAGATAGGGTGTCAGGTCGTACACAAAGCTGATATAGCCATTGGGCCGTTTGCCCAGGTAATGCCCGTTGAGCCATACCTCGCTGTTCATGTAAACGCCGTCAAACTGAACGTTTACCTGTTTACCGCGCGCCGCTGCCGGTAATTTAAATGTCTTGCGGTACCATCCAATGCCCGTAGGCAGGTAGCCGCCGCCCCCGCCGGTGGGGGCATCTTTACTGAATGTTCCTTCGATGCTCCAGTCGTGCGGCAAATTGAGCAGGCGCCAGGCCTGGTCGTTAAACGAGGGGTCGGAGGCATTTTTATCATCCCCTAAAAAGAATCGCCAGTTCCGGTCCATCAGTAAGTGGTAGCGTTCCGGCTTCGGTGTTTTGGCTGATAATGCATGTGCGGTGATCAGAATCAGTGCTAAGGCAAGTGTTTTTTTCATGTCGATCAGGGTTCAAGAGATATAGATTCTACTTCGATGCCAAAGGCCTTATTGTATTCATCGGGAGCCAGGTTACCCCCGGCCCTTACTTCGAGCTTATCCAGTTTGGAGACATCAAAGGCGCTATAGGAAGAGGGTTTAAACCATAGGGGCTGAAAGCCCGGGTAGGGCCTGGGCAGCAGCAGGCAGGAATCGGGCTTAAAGGCGCTTAATGGTAATTCAATAGTTGAGAATTGCCCGCTTATGGCCGCGCTTGCGGCGTAAACGGAGCCGTCGTTATTGATAAGGGCGACGGTCAGTTTTCCACTTGCCGGGTTGATTACCCGTGCCCGGATGGCGATTTTGGTAAACGAAGCAAGTTCCAACTGCCGGTATTTGATCTTGTCGCCGGCGTACAGCTGGAAACCCATTACCTGGCCGGGCTTAATTCCGGGTGAAGATGCCCTAAAAGCCAGTTCGCGTAAATACCGGGAAATAAGTGCTGGTGCGGCCCCTGTCGGCTGTGGCGTTAAATAAGCTCAGTCTGCTTCCCGGGGCAGCTACAAAAGTTTGGTAAAAATCATTGTCGACATTGTCCCAGGCATAGGGATCGCCGGCATGTCCGCCGGGATAAGTGAGGTAGTTGTCGCCGTCTTTGATAATGATGCGGTAAGTTAACACACCCGGAAGAGCCTGCGCGGCCGGAATAGTTGCATGATAATCATAGGGCGTTGTTTTATCCATGTTCACAATAAGCGGCGGCCCAAATCCTTTGTTCACAACCAGCGTCACTTTAGCCTCCGGGTTGATGTTGATGATCTTCGCGCTGATGTCAAATGCTTTATTGGCGCTTACCTCAGTCATGGGCGTATAGCTCAAAAATGGCTCATGGCTAAACGGCTGCGGGGCAACAAATTCGTCCAGGCCCAGGTTGCCGCTCATTTGCTTACCCGTCCATTTGCCGGCAGTTTTACCGGCCTTTAACACCAGGTATGTTCCGGGCTTTATCGTAAAGGCGCCGCCGGCGGCTTTGGTTTGATAATCATTTTTTTCGTTGATGCCCTGGATGCCAAAATCCGCACCGATATCGGCAAGGCTGATCTTCATCTGCTCGTCTGCCCAGGCGATATGCACCACTTCTTTGGAAGGTGACGCTTTTTCAAAAGGGTCTCTTACCGTCATGGCATCCGGCATCACTTCCAGCCGCCAAACGCCATTATCCAGTTTATCCAGGAAGTAGGCCCCGGAACCCTGGTAGCTCACTATGCCAGAGCTGCCCACGCCGGCAATGTGCTCCAGCTTTTTTTCATCGGCCGGTACGAGCGTGGTGGAGTTGGTATAATAAAACTCCTTCGGTGTGTTCATCGTGCTCAGCAACTGGTTATAGTCGGTTTGGAATGCGTCAAAAGCACTGTCTGTAGGGTAGCTGCTATAGTCCTTATTTCGCGGCAGCAAATGAAATACCCGGTTGGCAATCAGGAAGCTGATCGCCTTGCCCGGCGTGTAGGCCAGGTTGAGGTAGTGCGTTTGGTATTCGGTGTTGGCATACGCCGTTGCAAGCGGATCATAAGCAAATTGGGTTACCCATTGAAATCCGGCCAGTTTAAAGCTGCGGGCAACGGCGGGGTACAGGTAAGGCTGCAGTACATCCGCGGTTTCAAATTCATAAACCATCCGTGCTTTGTTATGAAATTCAGGGATGGTATCGTAAGGGATATTGTACCGATCGACGTTCGGTAAAAAGTTGCCTTTTTGTTCGTGCCCCGCTACCAGCCCGGTGGGGTACCATTGAAAACTGAAGCCGTTTACAGTAGATTTAGCAACCGCATCGGCATAAAAAGGCGACTGGCTGATGTTATAAAAAAGCGGTTTGGTCCAGCCGATACTGCGTGCGGCGGCTGCTAAACGGTCGATATAAGCGGTTACATTAGCTTTTGGTCCGCTGTGGCTGGGCTCATTGTTTAGTTCTGCGGCGATAATGTCGGGTTCGTCACGGTAATTCAGGTTCGTATAGGGGTTTACGTGCACCAGTATTTGTTTCAGATAATTCTCCTGTGCTTTAATGGCGTTTTCATCCACAGTAGCCTTCCCCTTGTTGTATTTGGACGAAAACCCTGCAGTTTTCTCATCCCGCTGCGGGTAGCCATTGCCCCAAAAGGCAATCGGCGTAATGATGACATGTATATTCCGTTGTTTCAGTTTGTAGATGAGGTAGTCGAATAGCTTTAAATGCTCGTTGTTGAGCAGGTTGCCTGCCGTATCCGATATTTCCGTGTCCCAGATGTGCACGCGGAAAGCATCGGCACCGATACGCGCCAGGTGGTACACATCCTCATCGATCTCTTTTTCGATATCTTTATTCAATGCTTTTAACGAACGGTACCCATACGCAAAGGGTACGGTATAGTTCACGCCAAACAGGTAAACTTCCGAATGGTCCTTTTGCCAGCGCATCCGGCCATCTTTGTCGATATATACCTCGTTCTTGCTTTCCTGCGCATACAGGCGGGCTTGGACGGAAATAAAAAACAGGGCCAGGAGGGCAGTCGTAAAAAAATGCTTCATTCGATGAGTGTTAACGGGTTTATTTATTGGCTGCGATTGGTGTTTTGCCAATCATTTAACAGGGGCTTTGTCAAATTTATAAAGGTTTATTGATAAAATGTATATTTAACAGTTATTTTACAAAATAAAAAATCATTAAGCCAGATTGCCATGAAGACGAAATTATTATTAGCAGTGTTGCTGTGTTACAGCGCCTCGGTATTTGCACAGGATATCCCCAAAGAAATATTATTATGGCCGGGCGGCGCGCCTGGTTCGGAGGGAAGGACCGGTAAAGATAGCCTGCGGATAACACCACAGGGGGACCATGTGATCACTAATGTCAACAAACCGACTATAACACCTTACCTGCCCGCGGCTGATAAAAACACGGGCGTTGCTATAATTGTTGCGCCCGGGGGCGGCCATAGCGAGTTGTGGATCAGTCATGAAGGCTACAACCCCGCCCAATGGTTTGCCGATCACGGAATTGCGGCATTCGTCCTCAAATACCGTCTGGCGAAAGCGAAGAATTCAACCTATACCGTGGACAAGGACGAATTGAGCGATATGCAGCGGGCCATCAGGCTGGTGCGCATTCGTGCCGCGGAATGGCATATCGATACAGCAAAAATAGGGGTGATGGGTTTTTCGGCAGGAGGGGAGCTGGCCGGGCTGGCTGCCATGCGGTTTACACCGCCCGATGCAAGTGCTGCGGATGAGGTGGACAGGCTAAGCGACAGGCCTGCATTCCAGGTGTTGATGTACCCGGGAAATATCCCCCGGCTTACGGTCGCAAAGACCTCGCCACCCGTTTTTATAGCCGGTGGAAATGACGACCGGCCGGATATCTCACAAGGTGTGGCAGAATTGTACCTTAAATATAAGGCGCTGCAGGTTCCGGCAGAATTGCATATTTATGCCAAAGTGGGCCATGGATTTGGGATAAGATCAACCAATAAAGGTGCAATTACGGCCTGGCCGGAGGAAGTAATATTGTGGCTGGAGGATATTAAAATTGTACAATAGTTATAGGTATCCGAAAAAAACCATTTACCAAATACTGGGCTAAGTATTTTATTGTTAACTGCTTGTATTTTTAAGAAAAAAGCAAAAGAGATATTTTATTTTGTTATTGGATAAAATTTACTATATCTTTAATAAACCTTTTTCCTTGACCAATGGATGTAGTAACCGACCTCAGCTCACAGTGTGTCTCCTTTATAACTATTTACCAGGAGATCTGTAAAAAATATCAGGACGCAAGCGATGAGTCTTCCACAGATTTTGCCGTTTTCGCGGACTTGTCAGCCAATATTAAAATTGACCATTCCTGGTTTAACGACGGGCTCAGAGCACGTGTTGAAGAAATTGTGTGGTCGAGCAAGGATGAGGTGATCCACAATGACCGGTTGGAACACTTTTTTAAGCATTGCCGCGCCATTGTGAGCTGGCTGGACAATTATAAGAAAAAACATCGCGCTATCCACCTTGGAGGCCTGTATTCCACCGCTTACGAATGGCGCGGTTGTGTAAGGGAAATATTGTACCAGGACAAAACGCAGCGTATCGAACTTGCCTGTATCTTAGAGTATATGCCAATCCAGGTTATCTGGTGCCTGGGTGGGATCGGTTTTAACTTCAGGCAGCAGCGGCTTTTGCAGATATGGAGCACAAACTGCGAAATGAATGTTTTGTCAGACGAGGATAAAGAATTCAATAAAAACTGGTGGGAATCCGATGGCGGAAACCATGAACAGCCCGGCACCGATGACGGGGAAATATTTGCCGCTGCCAAGCCGCGCGAATTACTGGCGAAGGAAATATTACCCGACGACAAGAAGATATTGAAGTTATTGCAGCGGGAAGAAGCGCCGCTGCCATTCGACACGATTTTTGGCGACGAGTTAAACGAGATAGCAGAAAGCCAACGTTGGCGACGCAAGATAAAGGGCGCAAAAAAGACCTGGGAAAACGCCAAAACCGCCGGACAGGATGCAGACCCGCAACAGCGGGCTGCGGCCATGGATTTGTATGGGTTAACTTTTTCGGGTGGCGGCATAAGGTCGGCTACCTTCGGGCTTGGTATTTTACAAAAATTAGCCGAAATAGGGCTGCTTTCCCGGTTTGATTATATATCAACCGTGTCCGGGGGCGGGTACATAGGGTCCTGGTTTGAAACCTGGATACAACGGAGCGGGTCAATGTCGAAAGTGATGGACCGGCTTTGCCCGGATAAGTCGGCCGATCCAATGTCGGACGAGCTACGGCCCATTCGTTGGCTCCGGATGTTCAGCAATTACCTGGCGCCCGATGCAGGCTTTATGTCCGCCGATTCCTGGACGATGGGGATAACCCTGGTACGCAATATGCTCCTTAACCAGGTCATCCTGTTTTGTTTTATTTGCTGTGGGTTATCAGCGATAAAAGAGGTGTTTTTTGGATGGGTTTCTTTTACAACCCTTTTTGATCACAACGTTGTTCTGAGTCTGTGGAAAGTAACGGGATTTAGCAGCCTGATCCTGATACCCGGTGCGTTTATGGCCGGATGGGGCATGCATGCCTATAACCCTGAACATCCGCCCAAAAGCCTGAACCTTGAGAAAAGTAACTGGCTTTATATATGCCTGCTTATATGGGCCGGGCTGAGCACATTTTTATTGAGTGGCTGGATGACCGCGATGAATTGCTGGTCCTTCCCATTTAAACTTTGGCAGCTTTGGCCGGCGAGTGTAGTGGGATTTATAGGGATGCTCCTGATTGCCTATGTGGGTGCTTACCAAAAATGCGTGCCGACCCCAAAAAAATGGTACGTGATCTATACAGGGATCTTTATTTCATCCGTGATTGCTGCGGCATTAGGGTATTTACTGTTATGCGGCAGTTGGGAATTAATCAATTTGATTGTTTGCTCCCCATTGGCGAAGGATGATCATTCACGCCGGGAACTTGCGTTTATTTTGGGTGTGCCCCTGATCCTTGAGGCCATCAGCATAACCGTGGTGATCCGCATGGCTATTATGGGCGACCTGTTCCCCGATATACGCCGCGAATGGTGGGGCAGGGTGGGCGCATTGATACACCGTTTCATTTTTTTATGGTTGATAGTCTCGTTTTTCGTGCTTTTTTTCCCCTCGTGGCTGGAACGTCTGCATATAACTTCCCAAAACCCTTCCGCAATCATAGGATTGTTCGGGGGATGGTCGGCAGTGGTCGGTTTCGCGGTTAAACTTGCTTTCGGGCCAAAAGTGTCGGGGAATAAAGCGAGCGACGGCTCAACCTCGGCAGTTGAGATCTTTGTTATGGTTGCACCATACCTTTTTGCGATCGGCTTGCTTTTTATTTGTTCGTTGTCATTAAGGAGTTTTGAGCGGATACTGGAACATTGCAGGATTTTGACAGACGCTGGTTTGATCTATGGTGTTTTTGTTGGTTTGTTCGGCGTATTGGCTCTTGGCCTTAGCTGGCGTATCGGCGTGAACGAATTTTCGCTGCATCATTTTTACCGCAACAGGCTGTCCAGAGCATACCTTGGCGCAACCAGGCGACGGGAAGACCGTGACCGAACTGCAAATAACTTTACCGATTTCGACGAAAAAGACGACGTTTTATTAACCAGGTTCACTACAGCGAATAATTATACCGGTCCGTACCCAATTCTTAACTGTACCCTAAACTCGAGCGTGGTGACAAAGGGCTCATTGGATAAACAAGACCGCAAAGGCGAATCCTTTGTATTTACTTCAAAGTATTGCGGTTATGATTTTTGCCGTAACCGGCCATCAGCCAACTCGCCCGAGAATCCATATGAATATGGCTATCGTCCTACCGACAGCTATGGCTATGCCGGGGGGGCGCACCTGAGTACGGCCATGTCGATTTCGGGCGCTGCCGCCGACCCTGACATGGGCTACCACACTTCGCCTTCCATTTCGTTTTTACTTACTGTATTTAATGTCCGTTTAGGCCGGTGGATGGGTAATCCACGAAAAAGTAAATGGAAAAGGGCTGATCCGCAGATCGGATTATTTTACCTGCTTAAGGACCTGGTGGGCAGCTCGGATATTAACAGCGAATACGTTTGCCTGACGGATGGAGGTCACTTTGATAACATGGGCGTTTACGAGCTTGTCCGCAGGAGATGCAAACATATATTGGTTTGCGACGGAGAGCAGGACACGGATTCTTCCTGCGAAGGGTTTGCGACGGCGATCCGCCGGTGTCGCATTGATTTCGGCGTTGAAATAGAGATCGACATTGAAGACATTACGAAGAAAAATGCCGAAACAAGTTTTGCCAAACAGCATTTCGCCAAAGGGAAGATTACCTATCCGGGGGATAAAGAGCCCTCGGGTATCCTTATTTATGTAAAGACGTCGCTTACGGGAAATGAAACCGTCGACGTCAGGCAATATCATTTAGCCAACAAGACTTTCCCGCAGCAGTCAACCGCTGATCAGTTTTTTGATGAGTCGCAGTTCGAGAGCTATAGAAAGCTTGGGTATATGTCGTTATCGCATAATAAGGAAAATGGCAAAGGGCTTAACAAAGACGATTTCATTATCGACGAGCTAATGGGTAAATAACGGAAGAGCATTACCTCAATTCCCAAATTAATGTAATGAAAATGCAATAAATCGGCAAATGCTTGTTTAAATAGACCGACCGGTCTATATTTGCTGTCGTTATGACCAAAGCGGAGAAAACACGTAAGTTAATTATCGAAAAAGCTGCGCCTATTTTTAATAAAAAAGGCATAGCCGGTACGGCCATAAGCGATATTATGGAGGCCACTAAATTGGCCAAGGGTGGTGTGTATGGAAATTTTGATAGTAAGGAAGAGATTTGCGTTGAGGCATTTAATTATTTGCTGCAGACGATAACATTAGCAATAGGCCAGGGCATGGAAGGGAAAGTGACCGCGAAGGAGAAGTTGTTCGCCCTGCTGGATTTTTACAAGGACCGCCTCTTTAATAGCAACCGCGGCGGCTGCCCCATCCTGAACTTCGGCACCGAAGCCGATGACACCAATCCATTAATGAAACAGAAAGTAAAGGATGCCATCAATGCCGCGGAAAGCCGGATATCCAGGCTGGTGTATGAGGGGGTGATCAGCGGTGAGTTTAAAAAGACCTTTAATGCCGAGATATTTGCTATCCGCATGTTTACCATGATAGAAGGCGCCATCATGATCAGCCGGATAATGGGCAATAACCACCAGATGAAGGTGGTAACCGACCTGTTAAGGGCTGAAATTGAGCAAAATATCAACTAAATTTTTTTGACCATTTAGAGACCGATCGGTCTTTTTTGTTAACGGAATATGGAGGGTTTTAACCTGAGAAAACGATTATTGGTGATCACTGTGATACTGGCCGCCATGATGGAGCTGATCGATATATCCATCGTAAACGTGGCCCTGTCGCACATGAGCGGAAACCTCGGCTCAACGCTCGAAGACACCGCCTGGGTAATTACCTCGTACGCTATCGCCAACGTTATCATCATCCCCATGACCAGCTTTTTGACCATCAAGCTGGGCAGGCGTAATTATTATATTGGCTCGATCATCTTATTCACCGTGTGCTCCTTTATGTGCGGCACCGCCGGGAACATCTGGACGCTGGTGCTGTTCAGGTTTTTGCAGGGGCTTGGCGGAGGGGCTTTGCTTTCCGTATCGCAGGCGGTAGTTTTCGAGGTGTTTCCTAAAGAAAAGCAGGGGATTGCCAGCGCGCTTTTTGGGATAGGGGTTTTTACAGGACCGACTATCGGCCCCACGTTGGGAGGCTTTATCACCGAAAATTATTCCTGGCCGTGGATATTCTTTATCAATATCCCCATCGGCATAGCGGTGGCCACGTCCTGTTATTTCTTTCTAACAGAACCAGCCATTAAATCAAAAGTTACCGCAGTGGATTGGACCGGCATTGCATTGCTTGCTGCCGGCGTCGGTTCGCTACAAACCGTGCTCGAAAGAGGCCAAACGGAAGACTGGTTTTCAACGGGTTACATCACCGTGCTGGCTATCGTTGCGGTTATCGCCCTCACCTCTTTTATTTTATGGGAGTTAAGGGTAGAGAATCCAGTAGTGAACCTTCGTGTGCTCAAGAGTAAAACGCTAAGCATTGCTGCTATTTTAACCTTTGTAACGGGTTTCGGCATGTTTACTTCGGTCTTTCTTACGCCGGTTGTTGCGCAGCGGCTGCTGGGCTTTGCGCCCACCGAAACCGGTTTATTACTGCTCCCTGGCGCCATCATAGCGATATTGGGGCTGATCGTTTCGGGGAAACTGCTGCAAAATGGCGTGCCGCCCATTGTCATTGTAGCCAGCGGTTTCGTTTGCTTTATCTATTTTAATTGGTGCATGGCCGGTATGGACCTGGATACATCCTGGGGCGCAATCAGCCGCAGCCTTATTTTCCGTGCGCTGGGGATGGCCTTTCTCACGGTTCCCTTAACTTCGCTGGCGGTCTCATCCTTACAGGCCAAGGACGTACCGCAGGGTGCAGCGCTCAATAACATGATGAGGCAGCTGGGCGGTTCTTTTGGTATTTCCATCGTCAATACCTATTCGGCGCGGCGGCTTGCTGCGCACAGGTCGGATATGATCAGTAACATTACCGCGAGCGACCCGGCCACGGTAGGCCGGCTTAATTCATACACGACTTATTTCCAGGCAAAAGGCGGGACTTTGCTCGAGGCCAGGCAAAAGGCCATGGGTCTTATTGAATTAAACGTAGTGAAGCAGTCGACGCTTTTAAGTTATTTGGACACTTATTTTTTAATCGGGCTGCTGTTTGCCCTGGCGCTGCCGCTGCTGTTTTTTGTGATAAAAAGGCCCCAAAATACCAAACCAGCAATTATATTGTCAGATCATTAAACATAGAAATACAGAAACGTAGAAATACAAAATCATGAACATAACCAATAAAACAGCCCTCATCACCGGTGGTGGTTCGGGCATAGGCTTCCAGATAGCCAAATTATTAAGCCAGAAAGGTAACCGGGTAATTATCACCGGCAGGAGCGAGGACCGGCTCCAAAAGGCAGCAGACCAGCTACAAAACGTAAGCTACATAGTAGCCGACGTAACCAGTATTGCTGATACGAATAAGCTGGTTGAAGAAGTAAACAGCAAGTATGGTGAATTGGATATATTGATCAACAATGCCGGGCGTGCAACCGTATATAAATTGGGCAAAGAAGCAAACGCCACCGATAAAGCGGCCGAAGAAATGGAAACCAATTATTTTTCGGCGATCAGGCTTACTGAAAAATTGTTGCCTTTACTGGAGAAATCTAAGGAAGCCGCCATTGTGAATGTTACGTCCATTGTGGCCTTCGCGCCCGGCATCAACATGCCTACTTATGCTGCAAGCAAAGCAGCGCTGCATTCTTATACCCGGATACTGCGGTTTACCCTCGCCAGGGCAACCACCATAAAGGTGTTTGAACTGATGCCACCGCTGGTAGATACCGAACTTTCTGCTGCAATTGGCGGCGCAAACGGCATCCCTCCCGAAGAAGTAGCCGAAGGCCTGATAAAAGGTTTTGAAGATGACGAATATGAATTGCACATCGGGGTTACAGCGAATATATATAAGCTATACCTTTCTTCGCCGGAAGAAGCGCTGAGGACTTTGAATAAAGGACGGGAATAGTTTTAGTAGCAGTTGGCAGTAGCAGTTTGCAGTGGCGGTTGGCAGTGACAGCAGCGGTAGCAGTGGTAGTTTGCAGAAGCAGACGAAGTAACAGACCGGAAATGTTGTTGAGTGGATGATTGAGCTGATTGGGAAAGGGGTTTTTGGGAGGAGCGGAGGTCGAAGTGGGGCTATTCGAAGAGGCGAGGTATCCCGCCCACATGTTGTTGTGTCTATTATTTTTTGCAACTCCGGAAATTTCTATATTTTTAAAGCCGGTATGAAAGCAAAAAACGATAAAAAAACCATTTGGGCATGGTGTATGTTCGATTGGGCCAACCAATCCTATAATATGGTGATCACATCAACCATATTCCCGGCGTACTACGTGTTTTACACAACCTTTCAAAATTCAAGCCCTAACCACGATAAGGTGATGTTCTTCGGGCACCAGTTTGTAAATACGGTTATTCTTACTTATGCGCTGGGTACGGCCTACCTGCTGATTGTCTTATTGTTACCGATACTCACCTCAATTGCAGACTATCGGGGAAACAAAAAACGCTACCTGCAATTTTTTACCTGGATGGGGGCCCTGGCCTGCGCAGGGTTGTTTTTATTCAGGCCGGTGCAACATGGTATTCCATCACTCGAGCTTCCATTGATATTTTATGCATTGGCCTGCATTGGTTACTGCGGAGGTTTTGTTTTTTACAATTCGTACCTCCCGCAGATCGCTTCTGATGATCAGATGGACAGCGTGAGCGCCAAGGGTTTTATGTATGGTTACGCCGGCAGCTTGTTAATGCAGTTGTTATGTTTGATGGTGATACAGGAGCCCGGTTGGTTTGGGCTGAAGGAAGAAATACACCAGGCTTTGCCCGAGCGCATGTCGTTCCTGCTGGTGTTTATCTGGTGGATGGGCTTTTCCATCATCCCCTTCAAGCTTTTGCCAAAAAGCGAACCCGCGCCGGGCAAACATAACTATAACGTGTTTACCGGTGGATTTAAAGAATTGGCCCGGGTTTTTCAGAAAGTACTGACGATGCCTTTGTTGAAACGTTTCCTTGCGTCCTTCTTTTTTTATTCGGTGGGAGTACAAACCATTATGCTGGTCGCAGCAAATTTTGCATCGAAGGAGCTTCACATGCCCGACGATACGCTGATCGAGATCATTTTATCCATTCAGATTGTGGGTATAATCGGCGCCTGGCTTACAGCAAAGGTATCGGGTAAAATTGGGAACGTTCGAACGCTTATCGGCTTAGTTTCAATTTGGACCGTTTTGTGCTTATTAGTGTACTTTATAACCAATACGCCACAGTTTTTTGCAGCAGCCGTGGTGGTCGGCGCAGTTATGGGAGGCGTGCAGTCTATTTCCCGATCCACTTATTCCAAATACCTGCCGCCGAATATCCCGGATACAGCTTCTTTTTTCAGTTTCTATGATGTTACCGAAAAACTTGCCATAGTAGTGGGCTTGTTTTGCTTTGGCCTGGTTGAACAATTGACAGGCGAAATGCGCGATTCGGCGTTGGCGCTTGATTGTTTTTTTGCACTCGGCCTGGTTTTAATGGTCGTATTGTATATCGCAGAGCGCAAATCAAAAAAGCACCTGGCTACCGTCCCGGCTTAAAGA
>Ga0302303_10001402_pt1 | contig 15857 bp, 17 predicted proteins | sample III_Palsa_E2_1_FD_194542 | JGI IMG/M metagenome (GOLD analysis project Ga0302303, IMG submission 194542) | Peat permafrost microbial communities from Stordalen Mire near Abisko, Sweden - III_Palsa_E2_1 | ecosystem: Environmental > Terrestrial > Soil > Palsa > Peat permafrost | place: Sweden... | reverse complement strand
ACTTAAAACGCCTTATATAAACCTATGCTGCAAAATACCAACCACATAGGGCGATACGATCTTTATATCATGCTCCACATGCAGGGGTATTTCCAAAAAATCGCCGGGGCTTAATTTGTACAGGTGATCGCCTACGGTACATTCGCATTTGCCCTTCAGTATAAAAAAGCTTTCGATCAGGTCGCCGTGGGTTTCTTCGGGAACGTCGTTTTTAGTGATGACGAGTAATTGGGCTATTTGCTCATCATGCCTCAGCACTTCGGCCAAAAAGTCTTCGGCCGGTATCTCTGGTATCAGGTGCGCTAAGGTATTCAACCAATGGTAATGGTTTGAATATTTATTAGTAGCCGGCAAATTGTTCAAATCAAGCTTCGCGCCATCATCCTGAAAACCTAAAGCCTTAAATATTTGGGGTTTAAGCGAGGCAACAGGCATTATGGCATTTAGGGCTGCCAGTTGTTCAAGCGCAAGTTCAATCGCGTTTAATTCCAGCTTAATTTCAGGATAAAGCATACTCATTTTAATGAGTTTAGCCTGCTCATTTGTACTAAGCAAACCAGCGCAATACTCTTCCAAAATTCCGCTTTCAATATATGCCTGTATATCCATTACCCGTTAATTTTTAGTTTAAATAAGGGCCGCCCTTACCTGTAATATCAATAATGACTGTTTATAGTGCTTCCTGCGTTGTAAAATTCACAACGCATATAAATTATTAAATACCAAAACGGGGGATTGATGGCTCAGTTAAATAGCCATTTTTGGTTTGTTAATACAAACATACTTAATATTAAGTGCAAGCGTATTAAATACTTTATCTTTTTACAAGGTATCAACAATGTTTTCCAGGGTTTCCTCTTTCTCCAGCTCCATTTTTTTACGCAGGCGCTGTTTCGATTTTTTAACCCCTTCAATAGTTACACCCAGCATATTGGCCATTTCATAATTGCCCAGCTGTAGTTTAACCAATGATAGCATACGGGTATCGGTAGAGGTAAGATTCGGGAATTTTTGCCTAATGCTGTTGAAAAAAGTGGTATGTACTTTGGTAAATAATCTTTTAAAGTTCTCCCAGCTCTCATCGGTCATGATGTGTTCTTTTACCAGCATTTCCAGGCCTTCAACATCGGCTTTGTTTACATTTTGCAAGTGTTCTATCTTGGCTTTAAATTCTTCTATAAGTTCGTTCTTTTGCGTTAAGTTTTCGGTAAAATATTGCAGCTCCAGCGTAGCATTTTTTAATTCGGTATCAATAAGGCTCTTTTCAGTTAGCAGTAAATATTTATGTTTCTTTTCCTTTATATAATACAATATCCCGATAACTACCAACAAAAAAAGTATAAGAATAGCTGCGGCAAGCTCCATTGTTTTTATTTTGTCTGCAGCATTTAGGTTATTTATTTTTTCATCCTTACGCGCCGATTCATATTTTACCTGTAGCTCGCTTATCTGCTTTACATTATCCAGCACTTTTAATGAATCGCGCACGTTGCTGTAAGTGCTGTAATAGTGCATGGCCTCCTTATAATTTCCCGAGTAATTGTAGCAATTATAAAACGACTCGTATATTTCCATTATCCGGTAAGGCTCATTCAGCTGCTGCGCTATCTGTAAGGCTTTATTTAAATAATCAATACCCTGCGCCTGTTTACCGGTAAAATAGCTGGCCTCGCCCAACCAGCAGTACGAATAGGTTAACGACCGGTACAGATTATATTTTATGGCCAGCGCCACTCCTTTGTTGCCATAATAAAAGGCTTTGTTAAAGTCTTTCGTATCCTTATAAAACTGGCAAATGTTATCGTAAAACCTGATACGTAGTTTTTCATACTTAGGGCTTGATTCCGCCATTTTTAAGGCCTGCAGGTTCAGGTCGATGCTTTTATCAACAAGCCCCGAATGGTGATTGTGTAAAGTTACGCTGCGTATAAACATGGCCTTTAAGCCCAGCAGCGCTATGGTTGATGCTGTATCATTGTTATTTATAGCGGCATTTAAACCATTGTCGGCGGCTTTAAAAGCCATATCAAAGTTGCTGGTTTCCTTATCAAGGTTACCAATAAGTGCATATATTTGGGGTAAAGCCTGCTTTATATTGAGCTTTAGCGCATCCGACAGGCATTTAACTGCAATTTCATTTGATCTTTTATGATCGGCGGCTTGCCAGTAATACAGGGCTTCATATAATTCAGCGTATACCAGCGCGGTATTATCGTTTGATTGCTGGTTGAGCTGGTAAAGGCCGTTTGATGCAATTAATAAGGAATCGTTATTAATATCTTCATACTTGCGGCCAACCTCTATTAACTGCCGGACTGCAGGGCTCACATCCGCCGGCTGTTGCTGCTGTGCCTGTAGTGGCTCGCTATGAAAGCATAACATAGCCCATACAAGGCATAAACTTATAAAAGGAGCTTTTAAATTTAACTGGAGCATTAACAAATTAAATTATAAGTACAGGTTGCACAAATATATATTTTTACCGGTTTATTCAGCAGTAAATTTGTACCGGTTCAATTTAACATTATAATATGTTTGCGGGGTATCTTTTTTGTGAATTATTGATTAAAAATCATTTTTCATGAACAATTTTTATAATAATATGCCTATTAGTTGTAAAAATTTAAAATAATTAGCCTTTTTATCGAAAACACTTCATAAATTACATTTTTAAAAATAACTGGTTAACATATTTTTTTATAAAGGGTAATTTTTCATGCACGAATCGGCTTATTTTGATAAATATTCCCCAATTAGTGGCGTTTGGGATGAAATGTACGGCGAAAATTCAAAGGTTCGGGATCATTATCGCAAGGTAATTGAATATATTTCCAAAGAATCTGCAGATGATCTGAACAAAAAGGAAGAACTGGCCAAAAGGCTTTTCATGAGCCAGGGTATCACTTTTACGGTTTATAACAGCGGCGAGGGCATTGAAAAGATCTTTCCGTTCGATATTATACCGCGCATTATTACCGCCAGCGAGTGGGCTTTTGTGGAGAAAGGTATCAAACAGCGCCTTACCGCGCTCAACCTGTTTTTAAAGGATGTATACAATAACCAGTTTATTGTAAAGGATGGCATAGTGCCTATCGAGATCATTTACTCCTGCCCGCATTTTCTGCGCGAAATGTATCAGCTAAAGGTGCCTTATGATATTTATATCCACATTTCGGGTATCGACCTGATCCGCGATTTTGACGGCACCTTTTATGTTTTGGAAGATAACCTGCGTACCCCATCGGGCGTGAGTTATATGCTGGAGAACCGCGAAATAACCAAGCGCCTGTTCCCCGATCTGTTGCCACAGTGCGGCGTGCGCAGCGTAACCGAGTACCCAACCATATTGTATAAAAACCTGTTGGCTATATCGCCACGGCAAATACATAACCCTACCATTGTATTGTTAAGCCCCGGCATTTATAACTCGGCCTATTTTGAGCATACCACACTTGCCCGTTTAATGGGTGTTGAGCTGGTGGAGGGGCGCGATCTGGTGGTTAATAACCACAAGGTATACATGAAAACCACTACCGGCTTACAGCAGGTTGATGTAATATACCGCCGGGTTGATGACGATTACCTCGATCCGCTGGTGTTTAACCCTACCAGCATGCTGGGTGTAGCCGGTATAATGGATGCCTACCGCAAAGGCAATGTGGCCATAGTAAACGCTATTGGCAATGGTGTGGCCGATGATAAAGCCGTTTACACCTATGTGCCCGACATGATCAGATACTATTTGAACGAAGAGCCCATATTAAAAAATGTGCCCACTATGCAATTGGGCAACCCCGATGAGCGCGAGCATGTTTTTAAGAACATTAACAAAATGGTGATCAAAAAAACCAATGGCAGCGGCGGCTATGGCATGCTGATGGGCCACGCGGCGGATAAGAAGGAGATAGAAGATTATAAAATAGAGGTGTTAAAAGACCCGCGCAATTTTATAGCGCAGCCAACCATCAGTTTATCGGCGGCACCATGCTACATGCAGGGATCATTACAACCCCGCCGGATTGACCTAAGGCCTTATGCCCTTTACGGCCCCGATGGTATTGAGATAGTACCCGGCGGCTTAACAAGGGTGGCGCTTAAAGAAGGATCGTTAGTGGTGAACAGCTCGCAGGGCGGCGGCAGTAAGGATACGTGGGTGTTGGCCTGATTTCGAATTTCGGATGTTCAATTTCGAATTTGATGTGAAGGTGTTAAGCAGTTCACAAATCAGCTATAAATTGTACATCCCGAAAATGAGGCAAAAAAATAAAGTACAAATAATATAAATCCGAAATTGAAAATTCGAAATTCGAAATACACATGCTAAGTAGAGTTGCAGCAAGTTTTTATTGGTTAAGCCGTTACATTGAGCGCAGCGATGGTATGCTGCGCATGCTCAAAATAAACTATGCTTCATCGCAGGATACCGTACAGGAGTTTACCTGGGAGCCGGTGATCAGGATCTTCGCCGGCTTGGATGATGCCGAAAGTAACAAGTTGGAAAACGATAGCCGCGCCGTATTAAAATACATGGTTACGGGTAAAACCAACTCCAATTCGGTACTGAATATCATTACCCTGGCGCGTGAGAACGCACGCGGGGTGCAGGAGCACATCACCAAGGACCTGTGGCAATGCCTTAACGAGTACTATCATACTATAAAGGATTCGAGGCTCGAAAAAGCCTTACAGCGCGAGGACCCGATAGGTGTGCTGGATATTTTGATAAAACAGGTTATGCTTTATTACGGCACGGTAGAAATAACCATGGAGCGCGGCGAAGGCCGGAGCTTTATGAATATTGGCAAGTATTTAGAACGTGCCATCCAGTCGGTTGATATTCTGGATACCAAATTCAGTTCGATAAGCGACAACCCCGATCTGCTTACCGATACCACCTACTGGAAGCATTTATTGCTATCATTGGGCGGCTATGAATTGTACCTGAAAACTTATCGCGAAGGTTTTGAAGCCGCAAATGTATTGGAGCAAGTGGCCCTGAATAATGATTTTCCGCGCTCGGTAATTTATTCGGTAAATAATATACAGCGGTATTTCGACAGGCTGAAGAACGATAGTAATATTGATGATTTCCGCGAGCTTTCATTCCAGATAGGCCGCTTACAAAGCCGTATAAAATACAGCTCGGTAAAAAGCATAGGCGATGAAGGCCTGCATACATTTTTAACCCAGATAAGGAGCGAGCTTTACGGAATAGGTAACCGGCTTAACGAATATTATTTTGCACACTCTTAGATTTGAAAATTTGATGATTTGGTGATTTGAAAATTTGGTGATTTGATGATTTGAAAATTGACAGTCATCAATTGCATGAAACATTTTCGGCCATCAAACCTTAGTACACCAGCAATTGAATTTTCAAATCTTCTCCCGATAGCTATCGGGATTATAAAATTATCAAATTGATATTATGCCCGAAATAGAAATTAAACACGTTACCCGCTATATTTATGATAGCCCGGTGCGCGATAGTGCCAACCAGATCATTTTATACCCTTTAAAAGATGATTACCAGGAAGTACTGAAACAGGAAATTACCATAACCGGCAACCCGGCTGTTGATGTGCATGTTGATTATTATGGTAACGAGGTGGGCAGCTATACGTATATCGACCCCCACATGGAAATGGTGATCAGTTCGAAATTGCTGGTTAATACCAAACACCGCTTGCTGCCGGTTAACGATATTTTCCCGGCACACCAGTGGGAAGATCTCATCCGCCTTAAAAGCATGGTGCCTTATATTGATTTTTTAAAGCAGGAATATTTCGAAAAACTGCCTGAGCTTCGTAAAATAGTGGACGAAGAAAAATCAAAGGACGATACGCCCTACCAGGTAGTATTGCGTTTTTGCCAGTATGTGTACGATAACTTTACCTATATAAAAGGCGTTACCACCGTTGATACCACCCTGGATGAAATATGGGAAATAAAAGCCGGCGTTTGCCAGGATTTTGCCCATATATTAATGGAAATGATGCGCTTGGTTAATATACCTGCCCGCTATGTGAGCGGCTACATTTGCACCGGGCAAAACGGCATGCGCGGCGAAGGTGCCACCCACGCCTGGGCCGAAGCCTATATCCCCGATTATGGCTGGTTAGGTTTAGACCCCACCAACAACTGCATAGCCAACGAAACACATGTAAGGCTGGCCGTTGGCCGTAATTTTTCCGATTGTTCGCCGGTAAAGGGAATTTATAAAGGCTCGGCAAAGCATAAGCTGGAAGTTTCCGTTTCGGTTGATGAGGATGAAACTTACTATGCTAACGATAAGCAGGTGATCGAGGTTCCCACATCCAGCCACGTAACCGAAGTATCAAAAAACAGCTACCAGCGGTATATGGAAATGATGCAGCAGCAACAACAGCAGCAGCAATAAAGAATCAAGAGGCAAGAGCCAGGAATCAAGAGATAGTTTGCGCTTTCCTGATTCCTGGCTTTTAACTCTTGATTCTAAAACACTATGCTTTCTTTACCGCATCTACCAGGTCCACTATATTTTTGGGCACTTTATCAAAGGTTTTTACCAGTTTGCCTTTACGATCATATATAGCTATGTAGGGCGTAGTAGCTATGCTGTAATAGCGCTGCACGGCATAGTCGGGATATTCGGTGCCGGTGGTAAAGTTGGGGTATGATGACAGGCTGTAATCGCGGCGAAACTCCTTCAATAATTTTAAATAGCTGGTTTGTATAAAGGTTACCATAACCACCTGTGTGCCCGAAAAATCCTTCATATAAGGTTTCAGTTCATACATCATGCGCTGGCAATGGCTGCAATCCGGCGAAAAATAGATGATTACTACCGGCTTGTTCTTTTTTAAAACAGCATTGGTTACATACACGCTGTCCTGGGTTAATATATGAAATGCCGGTATATGGTCAATTTTGGATGCATCGGGCGTAGTTTGTGCCTGGCTGCAGCCGGCGGCTATGATGAGGCTAAAAAAGAAAAGTAATTTTTTCATCGCTTTTATATAATTCATTGGTGCTATGTGCATATTCAAGAGCATAGTTACGATATTTTTAGGCTTCGAGCAACTCTATTTGCCAGGCCACCTGCTCCTCAGTTACCGGGAATAACGCGTTATTGCGGATAGTATGATACACTGCTTCAAATAAAAGCTCATAACATCCCTTTTGCGATGGAACCCACTCTACCGTTTTTTCATTATCGGGGCCCATGGTAACCAGTTTACCCTCGTTTCCTTCAGGCTCAATGCCGTAAGCGGCATCGGTTGGCAGCATACCGGCATCCAGCTGGGCCTCCTGCACATCGGTGCGGTTTTTGATAAAGCTGCCCAGGCTTCCGTTTATAACAAAACCGGGGGTTGGCTCAACCGTAAGCAGGCTCGATATTAAAAAAACTTGTAACTGGTGCGGATACGACAGCCGGAAGCTGAAATAATCCGGCACTTCAGACCCTTCGCGGTGCGTAGCGGTTACCTTATCGAATGATAAGGGCTTTCCAAACAAACTAATGGCATTATCAACCAGGTGCGCGCCAATATCATAAACCAGCCCATTGGCAGGCATATCCTTTTTTTCCTTAAACAGTTTTGGGCCGATGGCCGCCTTATACCTATCGAGCCGGAAATGCACTTCTATCAGTTCGCCCAGTTTGCCGCTTTCTATCACTTGTTTTACCGATAGAAATCCGCTATCCCACCTGCGGTTCTGGTACAGCATTACATGCCTGTTCACTTCGCGGCCCAGGTCGTATAATATCTTCACTTCGGCGCTTGTAGCGGCCGCCGGTTTTTCTATCAACACATGTTTACCTGCCTGTAATGCTTGTTTGGCATGCTCAAAATGCAGGTAATTGGGTGTGTTTACTATAATCAGCTCAATTTCATCGTCAGTTACCAGGTCGTCAATGGTATTATAACTAATAATATCCGGATAGCTTTTTATGGCTTTTTTTTCGTGGCGTTCAACTACGGCCTTTAGTTTAAATGCGGGATTGGTGGCTATGAACGGCGCGTGGAATATCCTTCCCGACATTCCGTAGGCCATTATCCCTGTTATGATAGGTTTCAACATTTCTTTTTTATTTATTAACCATGCTATCGTGTATGGCATCAATAGCATCAAGGTGGTTTTGTAAAATAGGCTGGGCTTTCACTGCATAAGCTTTCAGATCAGGATCCTGTAATTTTTTCGATTCATCACCAAACAGTTTCACGTACATTTCATCATCGGCTATCATCATATTCATATAGGCCTCATCAAAATCGCTTCCCGATTTTTTAGATAAAATGGCTATAATTTGTTGCTCAATATTATCAGCCGCTACCGGCAAATTTATGTTTTTAGCCTTTGCAATAGTTGTTAGTTTATTATTTGCCTTAGTATGATCCTTTACCATCATAGCGCCAAAATTTTTGATCTGCTTACTCCGGCCCCTTGTTATGGCCAGTTTACCCATGGCTATTTCAGCTAAATTACCGTTAGCCGCTTCCATAGCAAATCGCGAATCGTCCCCATCAACCATCATATTGATAGTGCCCGATGTATCCTGCGCCATATTATTGCTGCCAATGCCATGTTTACAGGCCTGCAGCAGGCAAACCACTAAGGCAATTACGAGGGTTTTACTTAAATTATTCATTTTTTAGCCGGGGTATTTAATAACAATAACGCACCTTACCACATTAGGTTTTGGTGATGCTATTTGAACGCTTAATATATGTTAAATTATTGTGTTCAATTAAGTTTTATTATTTTTGACGACACAAAATAAACAAAATGAATTTTCCAGCCGCATTAAAATACACAAAAGACCACGAGTGGATAAAAATTGATGGTAACGATGCCTATATAGGCATAACTGAATTTGCACAGCGCGAACTGGGCGATATTGTTTATGTGGATATTCCATCATTAGGAAAAGAAATTAGCAAAGAGGAAGTTTTTGGAACTGTTGAAGCGGTTAAAACCGTATCGGACCTGTTTATGCCTGTTAACGGCACCATCAGCGAGATCAATCCTTTGCTGGATAGCAAGCCTGAACTGGTTAACAGCGACCCTTACGGCGATGGCTGGATGGTGAAAGTTGCCCTGCAGGATGCAGCCGAAGTGGAAGGTTTATTATCAGCCGAAGAATACGAAGCCATTATAGGTGTTTAAGTGAAGCGCACCTTAAAAAATTACAGGCTCACCTTTTTGTGGGCCTTATTTATTTTTATGATGTGTACCATCAAAATAGGAAAGATAGAGCAATCGTCCATTTTCTTTCCCGGTTTTGATAAGCTGGTGCATTGCGGCTTTTTTTTGGTGTTTGTTGTTTTTTTTGCAAATGATATCATAAGGCAACATAACTATACCTTTTTACCGTTTAAATACGCGATACTGGTTTTTGTAACAGCCCTAATTTATGGCGGCAGCATTGAGCTATTGCAATGGCTGGTTTTTACCTGGCGCGATGGCGATTGGAACGACCTGTTTGCCGATACCATTGGCGCCGGCATGGGTATGTATAGTGTATTAATAACAGCAGCAGCTTTAAATAATGATAAAAAATAAACTCCTTATTTTACTGATCATAGTGCTGGTAATAGGCCTGGCATCGTGCGGAATTTTCCACGGGGGCTGCGGCTGCCCAACCTTTGGGAAAAATTGATTTGATTTGATTTGAAGATGTGGGGATTTGATGATTTGATGATGCAATGCAATTTTCAAATCATCAAATCTTCAAATTAATAACCTTCAAATTTTCAAATCACCAAATCTTCAAATTAATAATCTTCAAATTAATAATTTCAAATCACCACTGTTCTTATTTGGATTTAATTTAAATAAGCGTACATTTGTTCAGTTTATACGCAGCAGCAAATGAGACTTTCACAACTTGAAGTAGGCGAAAAGGGAATAGTAAAAGAATTTACTGATCTGGAAATGTCGGTAAAGCTAATGGAAATGGGTTGTTTACCCGGCGAAGAGATAAAAATTGAACGCATTGCCCCGCTTGGCGATCCCATCGCTATCAATGTATCGGGCTATTTATTAAGTTTACGCAAGCGCGAAGCATTTACCATCGTATTGCAGTAGTTTTTTAGCCATTGAAAGCTGATATAAGAGTTGCGCTTGTAGGGAATCCCAACACCGGTAAATCAACACTCTTTAATGTTTTAACCGGTCTTAATCAAAAAATAGGAAATTTTCCGGGGGTTACGGTTGATAAAAAAGTAGGCTATTCTACTTTGCCTGATGGCCGCGTTGCCGAAGTTATCGATCTGCCCGGCACTTACAGCATCTATCCAAAAAGCCAGGATGAATCTATCGTATTTTCTGTTCTGGCCGACAGAGCTAACGCGCTTAGCCCCGACCTGGTGGTGGTTATTCTGGATGCTTCCAATCTTAAAAGAAATTTACTGCTCTACTCGCAGGTTGCCGACCTGAAGATCCCCGTTATTGTTGCCCTCAATATGATGGACCTGGCCAAAAAGGCGGATATTAATATTGATGTAGACCTTTTTGCCAAAAAGCTGGGCGTGCCGGTGGTGCCCATATCAGCCCGCAAAGTTGATGGTATCGACAAGTTGAAAACTGCCATATCGTTCGCCAATAAAATTGCTTTGCAGGAAGACAGCATCGATGTGCTGAGTATTGCCCCCCAATTAGTGGAAAGCATTGGCCGCGAGCTGAATATAGATAATCCCTACCTTGCCCTGCAACTGGCGCATCAGCATGAAACGTTAAAATTTTTATCGCCAGCCGAAAATGAACGGATAGAGGTGCTTGAAAAGGAATTTTCCTTTAACTCGCAAAAGGCGCAGGGTGCCGAAACCATTGCCCGCTATGCTTTTATTAACGACCTGCTGTACGATACCGTTAAAAAACCTATAAATGCCGAAAGCGAAACGCACAGCAATAAAATAGACAAGATACTTACGCACAAGGTATTCGGCTTCATTATATTTTTTGCCATCCTCATGTTCATGTTCCAGGCCATATTTACCTGGTCGGCATTGCCGATGGCTTTAATTGCCGATGCTTTTGTATGGATACAAAACTCGTTACATAGCATTTTACCCGCCGGGCCGCTTACCAGTTTACTGGTTGATGGCGTAATCGCGGGGTTAAGCGGCGTGATGGTATTCATCCCGCAAATAGCTATTCTTTTTGCCTTTATATCCATACTGGAAGATACGGGCTACATGTCGCGCGTTACGTTTATGATGGATAAGCTGATGCGCAAAGTGGGGCTGAACGGCAAATCTGTTGTGCCGCTGATAGGTGGCTTTGCCTGCGCCGTACCCTCCATTATGAGTACGCGGAACATTGAGAATTGGAAGGACAGGATGATAACTATACTGGTTACCCCATTGGTAACCTGCTCGGCGCGTTTGCCGGTTTATACTTTGCTTATAGCATTGGTAGTGCCCAACCGCAACGTTTGGTGGCTATTCAATTTACAGGGATTGGCGCTTACGGGCATGTATGTATTCAGCCTGGTATCGGCTGTGATAGTGGCCTGGGTGTTTAAATTTATACTGAAAGGAAAGGAACGCGGCTATTTTATTATGGAACTGCCCGTTTACCGCTGGCCGCGCTGGAGCAATGTATTGTACTCCATGTATGAGCGCTCCAAGGCCTTCGTTTTCCAGGCCGGGAAAGTAATTATAGCCGTATCGGTAATATTATGGGTGATGGCATCTTATGGGCCCGGCGACCGCTTCGCTAAAATAGACAAGCAATATAGCCAGGCGCAATATACCCGGCACATGAGCGCCGACAGCCTGAGCCGTACCGTTTCATCGGCTAAACTGGAGAACTCCTATGCCGGTGTGCTGGGCCACGTGATAGAGCCGGTGATCCGCCCATTAGGATTCGACTGGAAGATAGGCATCGCCCTGATCACCTCCTTTGCCGCCCGAGAAGTATTTGTGGGCACTATGGCCACCATATACAGCGTTAACGGCAGCGCCGAAAAAATGCAATCGGTATATGAAAAAATGCACCAGGCCAGGAACCCAAAAACAGGGCAGCCGGTATTTACGCTGGCGGTAGCCTTTTCGTTGATGATGTTTTATGCCTTTGCCATGCAGTGCGCCAGCACCGTTGCGGTAGTGTACCGCGAAACCAAAAACTGGCGCTGGCCCGCCATACAATTCGCCTACATGACGGTGCTGGCCTATGCGGCGAGTTTTATAGCGTACGTGGTTTTGAAGTAACTCATGAGGTGAAAGGTAAAAGGATAAATGCGAAAGGTTTTTAGCTGCACCCCCCCCTGCATATTGCCGTTTCTCCATTTTACCTTTTACCCTTCTCCTTTCACCTTTTACCTTTCCTCAAAAATCCTTACTTTTGTATCAGAGGTAAAATTGGATAAAGTAAAAGTTTTAGAAAAGTATCTTCCGCCCGAGGCCGCGCCGCTCATCGGCCGCTGGATAGACTACTTTAAGTGCGAGTTTAAAATTTCGCGCAACCGCAACAGCAAGTTTGGCGATTACCGTTCGCCGCACGATGGCAAAGGGCATCGCATCTCGGTAAATTACGACCTTAACCCTTATGCTTTTTTGGTTACCACCGTGCATGAATTCGCCCATTTGCATACCTGGAACGAGCATAAGCACAAGGCCAAACCGCATGGCAGCGAGTGGAAAAACAATTTCAAAAAAATGATGCAGCCTTTTTTTGAGAAGGATATTTTCCCGCCCGATATTAAGCACACCATAGTTAATTATTTAAATAACCCCGCAGCATCCAGTTGCTCCGACCTGAGCCTGTACCGCGCCCTGCGCAATTACGATGCGCCCAAGGAGTCGGTTACTACGGTGGAGAAACTGCCGCTAAAATCGCTGTTTAAGCTCAAAGACGGCCGCATTTTTCGCAAGGATGAAAAGCTGCGCAAGCGTTATAAATGTACCGAGGTAAAAAGCAAAAGGATATATTTGTTTAGCCCGGTTGCTGAGGTGGAGTTAGTGGAGGAATAAGCCCCACCCAATCCTCCCCAGTAGGGAGGGCCTAAAAATCGCAAGTGAAAATCTCCCCTACCGGGGGAGATTTAGAGGGGGCACCAATCACTCATAATTTTAGCCGATAACAAGCAAAGTGGTATACCACCGCCCGGGTGTACACTGCCGCCGCAAAAATACAGGTTGTTGATTTTTGACGATCTGTTCGCATGCCGTAAAAACGCCGCGAACTGGCTGTTGGAACTCGTGCCGTATATGGACCCACGATAGGATGAGGTTTTACTTTCAATCCCCCGTGGATCGAGCACGCTTTCGCTGATGATGAGCTGGCTGATGTCTTCGCCCAGATTTTTGCCCAGTTTATCCAAAATATTTTGTCGCGCTATTGTTATCAGTTTATCCCAATCCTGCCCGGCGTTGGCCGGTACATTGATCATCACAAACCAATTTTCGCAAGCGGCGGGCGCGTCATCAGGTTTCAGTTTGGAACTGATGTTGAGGTAGACTGTTGGATCGGCGGATATATTTTTTCCATTCCAGATATGATCGAACTCCGCCTTATAATCCCCGCTGAAAAATACATTATGCAGATCAAGCTGCTGGAATTGCTTATTGATACCCCAGTAAAATATGAGCGCCGAACTGCTGCGCTCCTGCTGCAATATTTTACGCGGATGCAATTGCGGATAAGCCTTTAACAGTTTGTTGTAGGTAAACCATACATCCATATTTGATATTACTATATCGGCTGTGTATAATTCACCGTTCAGCTTTATACCTTTCGCTGTTCCACCATCCAAAACTATCTCCTTAACCGGGCTGTTGTAATTGAATTTTACGGCTAAGGATTCCGCCAGTTTTACCAGGCTGGTAGTGATGCTGTACATGCCACCTGCCGGAAAATATGCGCCGAAATGCTGTTCAAAATAGGGTATCACATTGAGCGTAGCCGGCGCGCTATAAGGGTTTGAGCCATTGTAAGTAGCGTAACGATCATAAAACTGCAGCAGGCGCTCATCCTTAAAAAAACTTTCATTAGCCTTATGCAGGGTTCTGAAGGCATCGATCTGCGGCAGCTTGAAGATAGATTTAAGGGTAGACCAACTCCAATAGGTTCTCAGCCGGTGCAGCGATCGCTCTAAAAATACGTGGTTGGTAATGTTATATATCTGCCTGCTTTTCGCGGTGTGCTTTTTAATATGAGCCGCAGGTTCGGTAGTAATAGCGGATATTTCTTGTATAAATTTCTCTTCATCGGCATAAGCGGTAAAGCGGGTGCCGTCGGCATAAAAATAATTGCATACCGCCTTGAGTTTTTGGTAGCGGAAATAGTCGCCTGGCTCCTTACCTGCCAACCGGAAAAGTTCATCAATATACTGTGGCATGGTGAGCAAACTCGGCCCTGCATCAAAGCGAAACCTGTCCTTTTCAAATTCGGATAACTTGCCACCTGGATAGCTGTTCGCCTCAAAAACTTCCACTTCATAGCCTTTTACGGCCAGGCGGATAGCGGCAGCTATCCCCGCAATTCCGGCACCGATGATGAGGGCTTTTTTGGGCATGGGTGTAAATATAAACCCTATTCCATCAAAAAGCAGAACCTAAGTGGATTCTGCTTTTTGATTTTTTGTCATCGATCGATAGAGAGAAATCTTCTACAATTTGCAATAGCGCCAATGCCGTACGTGAATATTGGGCGTAGAAGATTTCTCTCTCGTACCTCGAAATGACATTTTTTATATGCATAAGATTTACGAAGTTTTAAAAACTTCGTAAATCTGTTCATGATTCCTGCTCCTTACGCATGCACACCTTCTGCAAATTCCTCTATCATCTTTTTATTGAACGCGGGCAGATCAGCGGGGGTACGGTTGGTTACCAGGCCGTTAACCACTACTTCTTCATCAACCCATTTGGCGCCCATGCTTTTTTATTAGTAAGAGATTATTTTATACCTTTAACCCATGGCGCGCAAAATTCTTTTGGTTTATATCATATATACCGTTATCGTATTCCTGTTTTACACTTATATTATTAAAGAGGAATACGTGAACGCGCTGGTAAAGTCGATAATATCGGGTGTAATATTTACGGCGTTGTACGCGGTGATCGTGATGAGGCGCGAGGGCAAGAACGAGAAATAGGGATAATCTCTCGACCATCCCTATTCAATTTTTCTATTAAGTCCTCTCCTCTGGAGAGGATTTAGGTGAGGCTTTCTACCGCCTGCCCTATCAAATGCTTGGCAGCTAAATACTCCGCTATCTGCACGGCATTAGTTGCGGCGCCTTTGCGCAGGTTGTCCGATACTATCCAGCAGTTCAAAGTATTCGGCTGGCTCTCATCACGGCGGATGCGGCCTACGAAAACTTCGTCCTTATCATGCGCGTCCAAAGGCATGGGGTATTTCAGGTTAGCCACATCGTCGGTTACGATAATGCCGGGCGCTTTCTCTAAAATTTCTCTTACTTCGGCCAGGTCAAAATCTTCGGCAAACTCAATATTAACCGACTCGGAGTGGCCGCCCATAACCGGGATGCGCACTGTTGTGGCGGTTACTTTAATGCTGCTGTCGCCCATTATTTTTTGAGTTTCTTTTATCATTTTCATCTCCTCTTTGGTGTAACCGTTTTCGGTAAACACATCGATATGAGGGATAACGTTCAAATCAATTTTGTACGGATAAGCCATTTTGCCGTCAACGCCTGCGCGCTCGTTCATCAGTTGCTCAACAGCCTTAACACCGGTACCGGTAACCGATTGATAGGTGGAAACCACAACACGTTTGATCTTGTACCTATCGTGCAATGGTTTTAAGGCTACTACCATTTGTATGGTGGAGCAGTTAGGGTTTGCTATGATCTTGTCTTCGGCGGTAAGTACATCGGCATTAACCTCGGGCACTACCAATTTTTT